>Ga0315309_1000683_pt1 | contig 20619 bp, 18 predicted proteins | sample TDP4_MG_FD_203080 | JGI IMG/M metagenome (GOLD analysis project Ga0315309, IMG submission 203080) | Freshwater sediment microbial communities from Lake Towuti, South Sulawesi, Indonesia - TDP4 | ecosystem: Environmental > Aquatic > Freshwater > Lake > Sediment | place: Indonesia: South Sulawesi... | reverse complement strand
ATCGGTGGCGTGACGATTGAAGAATCTGCTCAAGGAGAGGTTAAAGAGGGGTGACGCGGTCATCGGGACCTTCGTCGGTATTGGCCATGCGGACGTGACCGAGTGGCTGTCTCGTCTGGGATTCGACTGGCTCCTGCTCGATGCCGAGCACGGGCCCATGGGCTTCGAGACGCTCCAAGTTATGATGCAGGCAATGAACGGATCCAACTGTGTTCCCATAGTGAGGCCGCAGTGGAACGACCCAGTCATCATCAAACGAGTTTTGGACATAGGCGCCTACGGCGTCCTGATCCCTTGGGTCAACTCAAAGGAGGAGGCTGAAGCCACGGTCAGGGCGTGCAGATATCCGCCGAGAGGTATCAGAGGATGGGGCCCGAGGAGAGCCGCGATGTTCGACCCCGACTACTACGCAACCGCGAATGATGAGATCCTTGTAGCCGTCCAGATAGAAACGGAGAAGGCGCTGAATAACCTCGACGAGATACTATCCGTGGAAGGAGTCGACGCCTGCTACATCGGCCCTTGGGACCTGTCCTGCAGCCTGGGATTCGGCGTGCCCCCAAGATGGAGCGAACCAAGGTACATGGAAGCCTTTGACAAGGTGCTTAAGGCAGCCAAGGAGCACGGGAAGCCAGCGGGTATGTTCGCGAGCATCGATAACATCGGCTGGGCAGTCGAGAAGGGTTTCAAGTTCAACACAGTAGATGATGACGACACGTTCTTGACACACGGTGCAATGATGGCTCTGGATAAGGCCCGAAAAAGAACGTAGAGATTCTACAGAAGGGATGCTCCGCCCGAGTAGGCGGGGCTCGTACCCTCATCCCCATTCTAGATCAGTGCTCCCTGTGTAGCAACCGACCTACGCCGACTGAGATGATCAGAGCAAACGGAATGAAGGCCGCCGTTAGAAGGCCTGCTGCATCGTGAAACACGGGCTCGAAGACGATTCTAGCCATCTCGGTGAGATAGAAAGCGACAATCAGGATCTCCAGTTTGTGGAGGATCTCTTGGAGGTTGACAAGCCTTATCAGCTGTTCCTTCGAAGCCTTCTGCTCCTCGATGCTAGTCTTCTGCTGTTGAAGGCTGAGATAGGTCCTGACCTCGTCCATGATCGTCTCCAGACGCGTCTTCATCGCTTCGCTTCTCACAATGTACCTCTCGAAGGGTTCTATGCTCCCTCTGTAACCGTCCAACTCCAACTCTGTGTTCGTCGGATAGCCCTCGAATCTCACTTCATTCAACCTCCTGAACAGGCTATCCAGTTTGGAGACTATCAACTTCGCCTCGAGACGGTTTCCCTGCATGGTTCCGATCATGGTGGTTATGGTCGCCTCTCTCTCCATTATATAGCGTAGCCAAGACTCCAGTGACTCCAATCCCGCTGGCTCTGGCCCTATGAGTTTGAAGAGGAAGTCCTCCGTCTTCTCTTTGACCTCCATCTCTCCAGTTTCAAGGGCGGAGAAGAAGCTCTGGCAGCTGTTGTAGAGCTTTGAGAGTTCCGCAGTGTGGATCGCCAGATGTCTGATCTCGCTAAGAACTGATTCTACTCTCTTCTCAGCTTCCTCGCCGACAACGTGAATAGGCGAAAGGAAGTAGTATCTGTCAAACGACTCTTTTTCCTCGTTCTCAGGCTCAAGTATTGAGAGGACCGACTCCCTTACTATGCCAATTCCGGGTTTGGGCCTTGACAGGTGTCTCGAATACTCCTCGGCCAAGGATACAGCCACGTGTTCATCCTCGGCAACAGGCATGAATACCGTGAAAGTTGAGAGAGGATTCAACGCAGGAAGCGATGGCCCGAGATCGGTTATATCAAACAGCCGTAAATCGTTCTTTATCACAGCGTCAAGCTCGTAGTCACGACCGTAGTCCGTATTCGATCTCAACACGAAGAAACCGCTCGACTCATCAACTGTAAGCCTGTGTCGGATTTTTCCGAAAGAGACTTCCAGAGAATCTCCGGAAACCGCCACCTTTTCAAATCTTCTTGTGAGTGCTTCGGCTATCTCATCGGCGACAGCATCCTTAGCCTTCCCGTCACATTGGAAGACCTGCATCTTGACGATACTCAAAGGCGGATGCGTCTCAGAGCCCTGCATCGGCTTTGACCTCATTACAGTTCGAATATGTACACGCAGGCAGAGTCTCCTCTGCTCTTCATCGAGGCCAATCTCATTTTTATCCCGGGCATCACAATCGATGCCACTCCCTCAATGACAGGCAAAGCATAGTTGGTGTCGAGCCATATCCAAGGAATGTTGAGGGTCAGAGCCGCCCTCATAATCGGACAGAATCCTGCGCAGCGCATAGTCACCTTGTTACCTTCAACCTTGGCAGAGGGTTCACCCTGCACAGACCTTTGGAACTCGTTGAGTACTGCAGCGACATCGGCAAGGTTGCCTCCCTTGACGTCAAGCTTTCGCAGGAACCCTCGACCCATATCTTGACCCGCCTGAAAGGCCTTTCTCTTCGCCGCGCCAGGATCGTTTCTGAAAAGGTCATAAAACTCACCCGGCGAACAAAAACTCAATTCCCAACCCTTGATGAAAATGCGGATACGCCATATATATAGAGCTTCAGCAAGCTCTTGCATCTCAAGACCAGAATGAAGTCCGCGTTCGCCAGTCGTGAGAACGCGACAGGCTGAAAGTCATGCTGAACTCGAATAACTTCATCGGTAGATGGGGAGTCGATACATGGGTCTTAGAGGCCTTCCCCATCGAGAAGGCCGTTCACATCTTGGAGGAGGAAGGGTTTGAGTGCTTCGAATATGCCTACGAGCACTTCAAGGAGGATGACTTAAGAGGAACGGTCAGTTCTAGGATCAGGAAACTGTCCGGCGAAGTCTCAACGCTCAGCATTGAGCCTTCACAGATGCATGCACCCTACGGTGAGCTAGACAGCCAACTGGCATCTCCAGACGAAACCACTAGGTCGAAGGGAATCAAAAAAGCAAAGGAGTGGCTGGAATACGCAGGCATACTGGGTGTCAAGGTTTTGGTGTTTCACCCAGCCTGGAACAAGAGGGAAATCCGGCCTTCCTCAAAAGAGGATACACAGCAGAGCAAAACATGGAACAGAGAAGTCTTCCCAAAGATAGGTAGGTTTGGCGGAGAGGTCGGAGTCAAAGTTGCACTGGAGAACCGAGACGATCCAGTGTTCGGATCACGTCTTGAGGACCTCCTAGATATCGTTGAAATGGATCCGGACAATCTGGGGGTCTGCTTGGACACGGGCCACGCGAACATCAATGGTTTCGCTTGCGGCCGGTTCGCGATAGATCTGGGCGAGCATCTTATCGCAACACATATCCATGACAACGACGGGCAGTCAGATCAGCACCTTCTTCCGTTCGTGGGCAACATCGATTGGGACGACTTCCTTGACGCAATCGACCGCTGTCACTACGGTGGCCGTATGATCGTCGAGGTTCCGGGCAGCGATACAGACCAGCGCATCTGCCTAGATAAGATAAAGCTAGTCAAACGACTCATGGACATCATTTGACATCCCGAACCCTTTTGAGAGGCTCTGGAATGGCTCTTCTGGATTAGCCTTAAGGAGCGCATCTCCCAAGGAGAGTAACTCGACAAGACTCCAACGAGCCAATTGTAGTGTCCTTAGCCTATTCCAACCATGCCTTTATGAAGAGTGGGTCGAAGAGACCTTCCTATTGAACCGATGTTTTGCCGTTTCAACCACTATGAAGTATAGCAGAAGTATACCCAAGACAGTCGTTAGCAGTATTGAAGGCAGTGGATAGAACTCAAAAAATGAGCCGACCTGAGAAAATGGCAGGAGAATCGTAAAAAGACCAAATACTACTGAGGAGAAGATCAGTATTCTGCTTGGCTTGCTTTCGTAGAACCGCCTCGGCGTCCTAATCGCAAACGTTACCACGATCTCCGATAGCGTCGATTCAATGAACCAGCCTGTCCTGAACAGGGCAACGTTGGCTCCAGCTAGAAACAGTATCAAGCCCATAGTCATGAAGTCGAAGACGGAGCTTATGCCACCAAAGAACGTCGCGAATCTGCCTATCAGCCTTATGTTCCAGTTCTTGGGCTTGAGCAACTCCTCTTGATCAACACTATCGGTCGAGATCGCCAGCAGGGGTCCGTCGCTGATCAGGTTTGTCATCAGCACTTGGAAAGGCAGCATTGGAAGAAAGTTCAGCACCAATGAGACTATGGCGAGTGTTGTCACGTTGCCCATGTTCGCAGAGATCGTGTTGAGAATGTATTTCGTCGTATTACTGAAGGTGGTTCTGCCTTCGACTATGCCTTCCGATATGATTTCCAAGCTCTCTTGCGTTAGGATGACATCAGCAGCTTCTTTGGCGATGTCCACGCCACCGTCAACCGATATTCCCACGTCAGCATACCTCAATGCAGGCGCGTCATTTACGCCGTCTCCCAAGAAACCAGTTACATGCCCATTCTTGCTAAGGGCAGAGACTATCCTCGCCTTGTGTTCAGGTGTAAGCCTTGCAAACACACTCTGTTTTTCCACAGTCTTGCGAAGCGTTTCATCATCCATTGCGTCGACATCGCTTCCTGTCAATATCTCCGATGTTTCCATTCCCACCTCATTCATCACGGTTCTCGTTGCGATCGGGTTATCCCCGGTCAATATCTTCACTTCTACGCCGAGCTTTTTGAGTTGCAGAATGGAATCCTTAGCTCCAGTTTTCAACGGATCTTTGAAACATAGAAAACCGATCAGAGTCAATGCATTCTCTTCATTTTCATGGTAGTTCTCTTTCTTTTCGACTTCTTTAATCGCAACACTAATGACCATGTATCCCTTCTTGAAGAGCCCCTCGGAGACCGCACGGACCTTGTCAGCATCGAGTTCTACTATTTTCTCGCCGATCTTCATCTCTGAGCATGCGCGTAGCGTGTTTTCGGGTGCACCTTTGCAAACTAGAAGAAGTCTATCTCCATCCTTGACCACTACGCTCATTCTTCTCCTAGAATAATTGAACGGGATTAGATCCACAACCTCAAACTCCAGCTTAGCCAAACCTTCTTTCTTGGCGTACTCGGCTATTGCGACGTCAATAGGGCTGCCTGTCGCTCTACCAGATATCTCCCCGACCGAGACGCAAAGCGATGCGAGTTCTATCAATTCTTCGTCTCTATTGCCCTCAAGATCGAGGTAATCAACCAAGGTTGTCCTGTTCTTGGTGATCGTTCCAGTCTTGTCGGCGCAGAAGACGTCCATGTTCCCTAGGTCTTCGATCGCGCTCAATTTCTTGACTATGACGCCTTCCTTGCTCATCCGAATGGCGCCTCTGGAAAGCCCGATTGTGATGATTATTGGCAATGTTTCGGGTATGATGCCAACCGCCAATGCCAATGAGAAGAGAGCAGAATCAAATACGCTCTTCCCCGTGATGGAATTTATGACGAATATGGAGACTACGCCCACTGCTATTATTTTCACCAGAAATTTGCTGAATCCCTTTATGTTCTTCTGATAGTTTGTTTCCGGCTCCTCAGATTTCAGAAACCCTACTACCTTTCCGAAGGTGCTTTTCATTCCGGTAGCGACTACCACTCCATTGCCATGGCCGTTCACGACCAGCGTCCCCATGAAGGCCATGTTCTCCATCTTCTGAGGCTCTATCTTCTCAGCTTGGATTGGGGCTGTACTCTTGTGGGATGGGTATGACTCTCCGGTGACAATTGACTCATCAATATCGAGGTCGTCTGTTTCTATTATGCGGAGGTCGGCCGGAACTCTATCGCCGGTCTCCAAGTGGACAATGTCTCCAGGCACAATGTTCCTTGTATCCACCTCTGTTAGCCTACTACTTCTCAAGACCTTTGCTCTATACCTGATGTACTGAATCAGTTTCTGCAGAGACTTCTCTGATTTGTACTCTTGAGCAAATCCAACAAGGACATTGACCAAAACTATAGCCGTGATTATGGCAGCCTCATCAATTCCGCCGGTAAAATAGGAAATAACTGACGCGATTATCAGCGCCAGTACCAATAAGTCTTTCACTTGCGAGAAGACTAAGGTTAATGCAGACTTTTTCTTCCTCACAGGAATATCGTTGAAACCATGCTTCCCTAGTCTCGCGTTAACCTCACTCTCCTGTAATCCAGTCTTCGAAGAAGAGAACTCCTCAAGAACCTCTTCGGAGGTCATCGCCCAATAACTCGTATCAACAGTTCGCAGGAGTTCTCCCTCCTCTTCAGGAGCCATCGGCCCTCCGACGTATGAGCAGCGGCGCAGCGCGTTCTGCAGTTATTTCACAGGCAGAGCGATGCTTAGATTGGTATAGGCGTTTCGGAGGTTTCTCGAAGAGCCAAGGCAACAGGAAGCTCTACGGATCACTATATCCGAAGATGAGATTTGCGCAGGAAGGCTGGCTCGATTTCCTCAAAGCATATTGGAGTGTCAAAGTCGGTTAAGGGCTGCTTAACCCGACTAATTCCGCTTCTTTCATGGTTGTATTCGGTTGGATCTGTGAGATCTCAAGATTTCCTAGAGTTCAGTAAGCTAGTCGCCACCCAATACTCCTGTAACAGTAATATGTAACATAGTTTCGTGCTCTCTTATTTGCAGAGAATTCAAAGCACTGTCAGGCGACAAACAAGATGACCGCAAACATCCGAAACAAGTTGCGAAGAGAGCTACACAGCTTCTACGCCCTTCTGCTGATCAGCATCGTGTTCGCCTGCATTGCCTTGGCACTCGGAATAGGATTCGGTGTTCAGAACCTACTTGGGCTGATCAAGGCGCAAAGCACGCCTCCGATTCAAGTAGCATTTACCTCGGTACTGGTCTTGATCGGATTCGTTGCCTTTGGCCTCTCGCTCCGCTGGCTCATCACCTCAACAGAGGTGTTCTCTGACGCTCACGATCTTCGAGAGAACTACGAGAAATCGATGGTAAGCCTCGACGACCACCAATTGACATGGTTGCTGGTACGAACGTTGGGATACTATCGGGAGCGGAGATCAACAATACAACGATTGTCTCTGTTCAGCAAGATAGCTGGCATTTGCTTCATAGTCAACGGTCTCTTCCAACTTGCTGTGGCCGCTATAAGTCCCCCAAGCTCCTTCCTAGGAGTCTTGACGACAATTGTAACCTTCTTGCTGAACCTAGCGATCGGTGTCACAGGCATCTATGTTCCTCAGTACTTCGTAAGATACTCCAACGCTTGGGATCACAGACTTCGCGAAAGCGCCGAGTCAGAAAGAGATCTCCAAAAGCTCATCGCTGGCGATGCAGGTTGAAAACTCGCAGAACCCAGTATGAGATCCACTGGGAGATCCTGATCTTCTGTAGATCTGAAAGGACATTCACCCAAATCATCAACAGATGTGATCTGAACTCAAAGATCGCACAAGAGCACATAGATTTCCTGAGCGCCAAGGGATATCTGTCAAAGACAAACGATCACGGCAGAACGCTCTACAAAACTGCAGAGAGCGCTAATGAATATCTGACGCTTTTTGCCAAGATCTATCAAGAACTGTACGAGAACAGCCCTGAGTTCAAGCTATAGGGATTCCCCCATCACTCACGCTCCTAAGAGCTTCAACGCGCCCGAGACGTTTAAGAGGCGCATTGGTTCATCCAGCTACCCAAAGGTGTCGAAGATTGGCGGAAAGATTCAAGCCATCTTCAAACATGGTCACACTCTACCGCCTATATGTGCTGATTGCCATTTCGCCCCTAGTTCTAGTGGGCTGCGTCATCACATGGGTGGTCTACAATACTAGTCCAGACCTAACATGGGTTCCAGCTCTGCTCTTCTCCATCCCGATAATAGTGATCGCAGGCTTCGTGCTATACTGGGTAGGCAGATACTTCCAATCGATAAGCTACCAGCTTACAAACGACGAGGTGATCGTCGAGCGCGGCGTATGGTGGAGGATGAAACACACGGTACCCTTCGGCCGGATAATGTCGGTAGACGTAATCCAAGGACCGGTATCGAGGATGCTTGGCATAGCAACCGTGGACGTATACACCGCTGGCTACACCGGCGTCAGAGGCGGAGCCGGAGGCCCCGTAAGCAGGAGGGCCGAAGCGTCGATCATGCATGTTCCGAACTTCGGAGAGGTTAGAGAGAGCGTTCTGAGCATGGTGAGAGGCAGGCCTCTCTTTGCGGCCCGGGCAGGGGATCCTAGCGCCGAAATACTGGCCGAGCTGCGGAAGATAAGGGAACTCTTGGAAAAATAGCATGGTCAAGAGAGCAGTGCTAGTCCGGCACGACAGGAGGGCAGACCTTGAGCGTGACAAATTCCCGCATGTTCGATGAGATCTCGAATTGTCACTTGGAAAGCTCTTCCAAGGTCTTCCCCTTCGTCGACATACCGAATACTGCCACAATGCTGATGGATACGAGAGTCAGAACTCCAGACAGGGTGAGCACCCATGATGCGCCCGCGGTGTCCATGAGAATCCCAAAGATGATCGGAAATATGGACATACCTATCCTGCCCATGCCAGTGCCGGAAGCGAAGGCGGAAGCTCTAGCCCGTGTTGGAAACAGCTCCTGAGCATAGGCATATCCCTGAGAGACTTGCAGACCAATACCGAGCTGGTACAGCATTCCAACGACAGCAGCGAGCATGGCAAGGTGCAGGACGCGGCCGAAGGCTATCATCATGATCCCTGCAAACGATAGGCCGATGACCAACATGTTCTTCCTGCCGAGCCTCTCACACACGGCCACCGAGATCATGCTGCCGAAGAAGGTACCGAGGTAGACTATCATCATGATCATAGAACCCAAGTCCGTCCCATAGGCTGGGATTATTATGGAAGGGACCCACATATTCAGTGGCCACGCAGTGCCCATCATGAAGAAGTAGTACTGCCAGAGAATCACGGTTCTTCTTCTATAGTCGGGGCCCAATATGTCGCGGATGCCGACCCTCTCCTTCTCTTGGGTGACAGAGAGAACCCTTGCTGAGTATGCCGACAGGTCTCGTCTGTACTGTTCCTTTAGACTGGGATCTGTCTGAGACTCGATTCTCACCAGTATCTTCTCAGCCTCTTCCCATCTGCCTCTAACCTGAAGCCACCTTGCGGACTCCGGCAGGAGCAGAAGGTACAGTATGTACACTATGACAGCCGCGCCTCCCAAGATGTAGAAGAGCCACTGCCAGCCCCAAGTCATGCCAACGACTCGATAGACCACCGTGGCACCGAATCCCGATCCTAGCCCTGCCCCAATACCAAAGATGAGTGCAGTAATTCTGCCTCTCATTCTTGAAGGATAGTACTCCGTGATGTAGGTGGTGATGGAATCGGTCATCGCCCCCATACCCCATCCACCCAAGACCCTCATGGCCATAAGCTGGTACATGTCCGCGGCAAATGGAATGACAAACGTGAATATCGAGTACACGGCCAGCGACCACATGAAGACCCGGCGCCTCCCAAAGAGATCCGCTACCATGCCTCCCGTGTAGGCGCCAACTATCATGCCCCATGAGACCGCAGCTAGGACAGTTCCCACCGCCTGCGGTGTCAACGCCCAGTTCTCCGCGATGATAGGCATTACAAGCCCAAGGGAAGCGACGTTGGCAAATTCGAACCAGTAGCCGAGCATGAAGACAGGCATCAGCGAGTAGTGAAATCTCGTGAGTTTTGGCACAGCGTCCAGCCTTGGACCTGCCATGCGCTCTGCAGGAACCTGTGACACCTGTAACGTCCTCTACGGGATTTCGTGAAAGGGATGCAGATCATGGTCTTTAGCCTTTCGAGAGGCATACAGGTCAAGAGATGGGCCATAGTGTGCTCCGGCGTGTTCCCTTCGATGAGAGGATCAAAGCTAGCCCGCGGAGTGAGAGTGTGTACGGCCTCGCACCGTACGAGCTTGCAAAGACTAAGCTATTCCGTCGGTCACCTCATAGTGACTTCAATTGGCTTGCAGCGCCCAGCGTTGGTATGACCGACATCGACAGCGCATGCAGATATTGCGACCAGACAGTCCATCTCAGCCTTCATCTCCACAAAGTCACCGGGCTTCGAGGCAGGATCCTTGATACTCAGCCCGCCCTTCTCATCAAGGTGACTGTTCTCAAAGATGTTGAAGGGATCCGGAAGATCTAGTGCATCTAGACTCCAACTGCTCAACACACGCGCGAGATTCTCCAAGCATCCATCATGCGGCGGGATACGATATCGGTTCTCGAAGACCCATCGCGAACAGGGTGGATACAAGATATCGTGGACACCACACTTGTCCTCTAAGATCGTGAAAAGAACATTATGGCGGTTCGAAAACAACCGGTGCCCCTTAGTGATTCGAACAGTCCCGTTCTCAGATCTTGTGCGACTTGTGGACAGCTTCTCGCGAAGGTCCCTGGCATTGAATGCGATGAAATCCGCGGCCTGCTGTCCTTCGATATCCGTCACCTTGACCACCTGATCTTTCTCAACTTGGAAGCTGACCGCGCTCGAAGGTGGAATCCGAAGTATCCTGCCTGTCATTACCGCTCGCCACGCACCAAGAAACTAGAGGGAAAAATAATAGCATTCGGGTCAAACCGCCTTAGATGACGACAATCGGCGAAAGTTCACCCTCACGGTATGGATATATATGGAAATCCTGTACCTTGTGCTGATGGAAGCATGAGATTCAGGTACTACATGCTCAGACGCCTCTTAGGAATCTTTCTCGTTCTTATTGGCGTCACCTTGATCACCTTCTTCACCATACATCTCGTCCCGAGCGATCCGGCTAGATTATGGGCGGGATCGAGGGCGACGAGAGAGCAGGTTGAACAGACTAGGCGCCAACTCGGCCTAGACCAGCCGCTCTACGTTCGCTACGCCATCTACCTCAACAACCTCTTCCATGGGGACATGGGATACTCCTGCCACACGCGCCGGCCAGTCGTGCTTGACATAAGAGACTACTTTCCAGCCACCTTCGAACTGACGACGCTCGCCATGATTCTTGCCATAGTGGTGGGGCTGCCTCTCGGAGTAGTCTCTGCTGTGAAAAAGAACACGGTGGTCGACCACCTTTCAAGGATCTTCTCTCTAGCCGGCGTCTCGATGCCCTCCTTCTGGTTTGGCCTAATGATGCAGTTGCTCTTCGCTAGCACGCTCCGTCTGCTCCCACTGAGCGGCATGATCGACCCGTTCGTCCAGGTGCACAGCCCAATCCAGAAGGTTACCGGACTGTCGATACTTGACGCAACCATTACCGGGAACTGGACCGCGCTATTCAGTGTTCTCGAACACATGATACTGCCTGCACTGGTATTGTCCTACTCATCCTTGGTAATCATCACCAGAATGGTGAGATCGAGTATGATTGAGGTGGTAAAACAAGACTACATTAGAACTGCAAGGTCGAAAGGACTGTCGGAGAGAGTCGTCACCTACAAGCACGCCCTGAAGAACGCGCTCCTTCCCACGACGACCGTGATAGGTCTATCATACGGCTTCATGTTAGGCGGCTCGGTTCTGGTCGAATCGGTATTCGACTGGCCTGGGATAGGGCTGTATGCCACAAAATCTGCCTTGATAATTGACTATCCATCCATCTTGGGGGTCACTTTCCTCTTCGCCATAATCTACTCGGCCGTCAACCTTGTGGTTGACCTCTTCTATGGGTTGATCGACCCGAGGATCAGATACGGATAGGAGGTGAACTGGGCTGACGATCACGGGGAATAGACACGTCGAAAGGATGAGGGTCGGTCTCGCCTCAGTGCGTCCAATGGTGAGGAACCCTCTATCAATGATTGGAATCGCAACAATCGCAATATTCGTATTCACAGCGGTCTTCGCTCCATTCATAGCACCTTACCCCGAAGATGTCATAGCCGTTCACATGGATGCCAGACTCCTACCACCCAGCACAGCTCACCTGCTAGGGACGGACGAGATGGGTAGAGACATTTTCAGTAGGGCGGTTTTTGGCTCCCGTGTCTCACTCACGGTTATCGCGGTGGTCGTCGGATTGTCAGCAGCCGTTGGCATCCTGATCGGCGCTGTAGCCGGTTTTCTGGGGGGCAAGATTGATGAAATTGTCATGAGAATAACAGACATGTTCTTGGCCTTCCCTTCAATTCTACTCGCGATGGCTATCGCCGCGGCACTTGGGCCATCCCTGATTAATGCCATGATAGCCATAACCACTACGTGGTGGCCTTGGTACGCCAGGCTGGTACGGGGACAGGTGCTCTCAATAAAGGAGAGACCGTTCGTCGAAGCTGCGGTAACCCTAGGCGCAGGGAAGGGCAGGATCATCTTTCGCCATATTCTCCCGAACAGTCTGTCTCCCATTCTTGTGCAAATGTCGATGGACGCAGGCTACGTGCTACTGACCGCCGCGGGATTGAGTTTCATAGGGCTGGGAGCCCAACCCCCAACCCCAGAATGGGGCTTGATGATTAGTCTCGGAAGAATATACATGCCACAATGGTGGTGGTGCGCAACCTTCCCAGGCCTGGCCATCATGATCACCGTGCTCGGCCTTAACCTAATTGGAGACACTCTGACGGAGGTACTGGAACCTAGAGGTTCCAAAGCTGGGTGACACGAGGCAGCAAAACTGCAATCGATGGAAAGGCGATCCGATGAGAAACGGATCCGATTCACACGGAAGCACCGTACTGAGCGTCGAGAGTCTATCAGTATTCTTTCATACGCCAGCAGGGACCGTGAGGGCCGTCGACGGGATCAGCTTCGAGATACGGGAGAAAGAAATCTTCGCTCTCGTCGGGGAGAGTGGATGCGGAAAATCGACCACGGCACTATCGATCCCACGACTCATCCAACCTCCCGGAGAGATAGTCAGCGGAACGGTGATCTTCAAAGGACTAGACCTGCTCAAAGTCGATCCAAACAGGATGAGAGAGATAAGGGGAAAAGGGATCTCGATGATCTTCCAAGAACCCATGACATCCCTGAACCCCGTGTACAAGGTGGGAGAACAGATAGCAGAAACCATCATGCTCCATCAAAACGCGGACAAGAAAGAGGCACAAAGAAAAGCGCTGGAGATGCTGAAGGAAGTGAGGATAGCTGATCTGGAAAGGGTCTTTGAACAATACCCGCACCAACTGAGTGGTGGAATGCTCCAGAGGGCCATGATAGCAATAGCCCTGTCATGCGCACCTGACATACTAATAGCTGATGAACCGACCACGGCCTTGGACGTAACGATACAGGCCCAGATCCTAGCTCTGATAAGAGACCTGATCAGGAAAATCGGAACTTCGGTGCTGCTGATCACACACGACCTAGGCGTGGTAGCTGAGACTTGTGAGAGAGTCGCCGTGATGTATGCCGGAAAAATAGTGGAAACATCGCAGATAGGAGAGATATTCGACGAGCCCAAACACCCGTACACCAAACTCCTGCTAGAAACCATCCCAACATTTCGAGGCGAGAGGAAAGAGTTTCTGCCAACAATCGAAGGCCGCGTTCCCAGCCTGATAGAGCCTCCGCCTGGTTGCAGATTCCACCCAAGGTGCCCGTTTGCTGAACCCATATGCACCGAAAGGCTGCCCGAGCTTGTCGAGAACGGAGAAGGCCACCACGTTGCCTGCCACTTCGCGGAGTGATAGGCCCCACATGACGAATCTGCTGCTGGAAACCAGAAATCTGAAGAAATACTTCCCGGTCACTAAGGGATTCTTCTCCAGAACAACTGGTCATGTGCGTGCAGTCGACGGCGTTAACGTCCGCCTAGAAAGGAGCAAGGTCCTAGGGATAGCAGGGGAATCCGGTTGTGGTAAGACAACGCTTATCAAAACCATCTTGCGGATCCACGAACCTGACGAAGGCGAAGTCTACTTTGATGGCATAGACCTGCTGAAGTTGGATCAAAGGCAACTGAAGGCGATGCGGAGAAATATGCAGATGGTATTTCAGGATCCGGGCTCATCTCTCAGCCCCAGAATGAAGATCAAGGACATTCTAAGCGAACCCTTCATAATACACAGGGCACCTGAAACAACCGATCTGAAAAGAAACGTAGAAGAATTACTGGAGAAGGTTGGGCTTGAAGAAGGAAGCCTCGATCGATATCCTCATGAATTGAGCGGCGGCCAGAAACAAAGGGTCGCAGTCGCAAGGGCCTTGGCCTTGAGCCCCAAGCTCATAATATTTGATGAACCGACCTCGTTCTTGGACGTGTCCGTTCAGGCCCAGATACTGAACCTCATACGAAAACTCCAGATTGACATGGGGCTTTCATACCTCTTCATCTCTCACCATCTTAGCGTGATCTATCATTTGAGCGATGAAGTCGCCATCATGTATGCTGGAAGGATTGTGGAGAACGCTCCATTGGAAGAAATCGCCAGAAATCCCATACATCCATACACGCGTGCGCTCTTCTCCGCGGTCCCTGTCCCTGATCCCAAGAGAAAAGAGGATAAGATAATCTTGGGGGGAGAGCCGCCCAGCCACATGAACCCGCCATCGGGCTGTAGATTCCATCCGAGGTGCCCACTCGCCGAGCCAATCTGCTCCAAGAGACTGCCAGAACTTGTCGAGAAGGCCGGAAGCCACCACGTGGCCTGCCACCAGGCCAACTGAAAGGATTCGCAAATGAGCAAACAAGAGAAGTCGGAATCCGAAAAGAAACTCGACTGGAAGGATTACTTGGCACTAATGATTGCCCTTTTGCAGACTGTTCTGACCCGCTTTGTGTTTTTCATCGTCGCCACGATACTGGTTGGCCTGGCTCTGATACTCCTCTTCTCTCATTGACCTGAGTCCAAAGCTTGGGCCGCCTTGGCTAGGTGGATTGCATTATCTACACCGCATCCTTTCAATAAGAGGCGCGTAGACTGGATCACGACTCAGAGCATCCGTGAAATGTAGCGCTCCAGCCTTCAATATGAGGGCCAAGTCGGCTACACGCCTGCCAAGACTTCGAGAAGCATCGACCGCAAGTTTCGCATCTGAAGTCTTGTTCCTGTACGAATTCTTGAGCGCTTCCTTCTTCATCGTTTTCGCCCACCCTCCTCCACCAATGTACGCCTCAGGTCCATCACCCGCGACGACCACACCACCCATAATGAGAGCGTGATTGATTATCTGAGTAGCCGCATGCTCGACGCCTGAAAATAGATCTACGCCCTGAGCTATCGCCCCGTAGACTACAAGCCTCTTCGGAGGTCTGGGGTAAGGCCTATCGACGCTATTCCCAAGTCTGTCTATGAAACACTTCAACTGACCTGGTATCCCCATGTGGTAGACAGGAACAGCCATGATGACAGCGTCTGAATCAGCCCATTTGTCACGAAGCTCGGAGAAATCATCATCTTTCTCGAAGATACAGCGACCTCCTTTTGAGCATCCAGAGCAGCCGATGCATGGAAGGAACTTCTTTCCAGCTATTGAGTAAAGTTCGGTCTCGACGATACCATAGTCGACCGATCCGGCCGAGCTCAGTGCCTCTCTAAGGAGAAATTCCGTGTTTCCGCCTCTTCTCGGGCTTCCAGAAATGCCTAGAATCTTGATCCTTGTTTTGTGGGTAGACGCCAACTTCTTCACCGGATGATTCGTTCACGAAGTCATCCCGTTGTTCTGATTATTTTCATTTCGCCCACTTCCAATGTCACTCTCACGAAATGAGAAGTCGATATATACGCCGATAAGGGAAGCATTGCGGCATGCCAAGCAACAAGGTCCTGCTGGTGAACTCAGATTCATGTACTGGCTGTATGTCCTGCGTCATGGCATGTGCCATGTTCCATGAAGAGGTCTTCGACCAAACGAGATCCAGAATTAAGATCGTAAAGGATGAGGCACGGTGCTTGGCTGTTCCAGGTATATGTGAACAGTGCGAAGAATCTCCATGTATAGGGTCATGCCCGGTCGACGCCATTCAGAGAAACGTCGAAACTGGACTAATTGAGGTCGACCGAGAGACCTGCACGGGCTGCGGAGCATGTGAAAAAGCGTGCTCCTACTCGGGAGTGACTGTGTACAATAAGGAAAGGATAGCTCTGATATGCGACCTCTGCAACGGAGATCCTAAATGTGCCGAAATCTGCGTCCCGCAGCGTGCCATACAATATGTTCCAGACAGGGAATCTATGACCTCGAAGCGAGCATTGCTGACAAAACGTGCTGAGCTGCTAGCTTCGATGCTCGAGGGAAGGTGAAGATCATGTTCGCATGGGCAGGCTCGATTCTGCACGTTGATCTGACCAAGGAGAAGATCTGGAAAGAGCCGCTGTCAGCGGAGCTAGCCTCCAAGTTCTTGGGAAGCAGAGGAATCAACGCCAAGCTCCTGTGGGATCAGGTGAAACCGGGCACCAACCCACTCAGCCCAGAAAACCTCTTGATCTTCGGCACAGGTCCTTTGACAGGGACTACAGCCCCATGTTCAGGCCGAGCAACTGTGACCTGCATAGGAGCCGAGACGAACCTCTACAACAAGACCAGCATGGGTGGCCATTGGGGAGCGGAACTGAAGTTCGCAGGCTACGACCACCTCATTATCCACGGAAGGGCCAGAAACCCAGTCTATCTCTCCATCAAGGACGAAAGCACCGAGATTCGGAATGCGGAGCACCTCTGGGGCCTAGATGTCAGGGCCACAGATGAAACGATCAAGATTGACCTCGGAGACAGAGACACAAAGATCTCCTGCATCGGACCAGCTGGCGAGAATCTAGTTAGATTCGCTGCAGTGATGAACAGTATCTACCATGCGGCAGCAAGAGGTGGGGCTGGTGCAGTAATGGGCTCCAAGAAACTCAAGGCGGTTGCTGTCAGGGGCACGAACCCCATTCAGGTGAATGACTCGGAGAAGTTCAACGAACTCGTCACAGGATCTAGGAAGCAACTTTCAGTATCGGCAAATACCATGAGGCTGTACAACTACGGTACGGTGGGCTCTCTTGAGTACTGGAGCTACACCTACGATCTCCCGACAAAGAACTTCATCGAGGATCACATTGAAAGCGCCCATCATATATCCGGCAAATGGCTCGTCGAAGCTGGATATCTCAAGAGACGTGACGGCTGCTTCAGCTGCCCAATAAGCTGTCACAGGTACAGTACCGTAGATTCTGGCCAATACAGGGGCTCTTTCTCAGGTGGGCCTGAATACGAGAGCGGTTGTTCACTCGGCTCCGGCGTTGGTATTACGAGTACCGACGTTCTGCTAAGGGCGAACGAACTATGCAACATCATGGGCCTTGACACCATATCCACCGGAAATGCGGTACAATGGGCCATGGAGAGCTATGAAAGAGGGGTCCTCACGCAAGGCGACACTGATGGCTTAAAGCTCATTTTCGGAAACGGCGACGTGCTTTTGACGGCAATCCCTCTCATAGCACATAGAGACAGGAAGATTGGCAATCTCTTGGCTGATGGAGTGAAAAGAGCCGCCGAGAAAACCGGGAAAGACTCTTGGAAATGGGCCATGTGCAACTCCAAAGGCTTAGGACAAGCAGGAACCGACACCAGGTGGACAAAGGGATACGCTCTCTCGTTCGCAGTGAATCCCAGAGGGCCAGACCATCTACATAGTCAAGTGATTGGGGAATACGGTGGATCGCCCGAGGCAGTCGAGCTTATCGAGAAGATAACAGGGGACGCAAAGTGGGCATCCCCGAAGTACACAGAGTATCGCCCGGAGATCGTGAGATTCTACGAGGACTGCTATGCTGCAACAGACGCGCTCGGATTCTGCACATTCACGGGAAATGCGATTCACACAAATCCTGAATTCATGGCCGCGATCTTCTCGGCTGCCACGGGAATCCGAATCGATGGCAATGACATTAAACACATCGGGAGACGCATCCTGACGCTCGAGAAATGCTTCAATGTCAGAGAGGGTGCAGACAGAAGACTCGACGATCTGCCTTGGAGAATGATGTACGAACCCGGGTCCCAGCGTCACGAGTATGCGAGAAACTCCCCAGAAGAACTGGAAACCATGTTGGACAGGTACTACTCCTTACATGGTTGGGATACAAGAACAAGCTGGCCGCGGAAAGAGGCTCTGGAGATGCTTGGACTGAGCGATATCGCAGAGGAGCTTAGAAGAATAAATAGGTTGCCGGAATGATCGAACATCCGAATGGTTGAGCCCGCCATCTGGATTTTCACGGAAAGAAAAAATGATTATGGGAGAACCGCCGAATCTACGGCAGTTCCTTGTATATCGAATAGTATGGGACGACCGCCTGATAGTTGGGGTTGTAGTCGTATCCGTAGACCCAGCTTCTGCTTACGAAGGTGTTCTTTACTTGAACCAGATAGATCGTTGCAGCCTCTTCCACTAACATCAGCTGAGCTTGCCTGTATAGCTCGACCGACCTCGTTCTATTGGTCACGCTGACGGCGTTGGCTTCATCTATTATCCTTTCGAACTCAGTGTTGTTGTAGAACGACCAGTTGAAGTATTGGTCACGATAGAACATGCCGTAGAGATAGTCGTATGGGTCCGCGGCCCAGCTCGGCCACCAGTCGTGAGCACTCATGTGAGGTGCCTCAGACGGTGTAACGCTGAAGGGGTTGCATAACTGTTCCAGTTCGCTGAACGGGTAAGCTCGCGCATCCAGCGTTATTCCCAACTGTGCTAGGTTGCTTCTGAACAGCTCTGCCATCATTCTCTGCGACTCGGATCCTGTGTAGTAGTACAGTGTGAGGGTGAATCCGCCATTCGGATAACCTGCATCGGTCAGAAGCTGTCTTGCCATGTCGAGATCAAGTTGATACATGAATAGATTGTCATCATGGCCCCAGATCCCTTTGGCAACTGGGCCTTGTAGCTGCTCTGCGTATCCCTTGAAGATTTGATCCACGGCTACCTGATAGGGGAATGCATAGCTGATCGCCTTTCTCACTCTGACGTCGTTGGTCGGCGGCTTCTGAGTGTTAATTCTCCAGTAGTAGGTATGGTAGGTTGGGCTGATCCTAACCGTGAAGTTCGGATTATTCTGGAAGTCGCTCAGCTTTTCGGCGGGTATCGACCAAGTGGAGTCGATTACACCTTGCTTGAGTTGGAGTTCATGCGTGGTGGCCTCCCTCACGATTCTTATTATCACCGTGTCAACGTGCTTTCCAGCCCATCCACCCCAGTAGTCTGCGAACTTCTCGCAAACGACCTGCTGCCCATGCGTCCATTCAACGAGCTTGTATGGCCCAGTTCCGCACTCGTGATCCTTCATCCATTCCTCCGCCCAAGAGTCGTCAGTAGTGGCATGTGCCAACACATATGTCGGGCTCACAATGTAGGTCGTATAAGCTCCGCCGATAATCAGATCGAGTCTCGAAGGGTATTTCATCAAAAATCTAATCGTGAGGCGATCCACAACATCCATCGAATCAACTCCGTAGAGCATATATGCGCCGCCTTTGTTGATTGCCAAAACCCTCTCAAATGAGAACTTCACTGCCGAGGCATTGAACTCCGTCCCATCATGAAACTTGACGCCGTCTTTCAGGCGGAACGTCCAAGTCATCGCATCGGTGGAAGAATTCCAAGATTCTGCAAGATGTGGTAAGGGTTCGCCTTCAGGAGTGAATCTCGTTAGCGTCTCGTACATTGGCCCCATCTCAACCAGTGAGTCATCGAATACAACCGCCGGATCCAAGGAGCTCGGGTCTGCTGTGAAGGCGTGGATTAGAGTTGTGACGTCCGTAGGTGGTGGAGCGACCGGCCGCGAGGTGTACAGCCATATCCCAGCGACAGCGACGATTACAACGACAACGATCCCAACAATGTATTTTAGAGATCCTCCGCGTTGTGCCATCCTTCCTAACTCCCGCCCATACTGCAAATTACGAAACTTATTAGCTTATTCGACTTCTTTGTGAGCTTGCGCTGGACTTACGGGACCATCCAGCCTCTCCGATTTTGAATATAGGGCAGATGGCGGTCTATGGCCTTTCTGGTAGAATATTCAATAGACCGGAGCTCCGAGACATTGAGTTGGAAAATCACCACGGCAATTCCATCCGGCAAAAACCCCTTATGCCGATCGGAGTGGTTGCCGGAGTGACGAGGAAACGAGGTCGATGAAGGCAAGGATGGCGAACCAGTCGTATCTCCAAATGGAGCCATTTGAGTCGTCGAGCGACGGATGCAGGTGACGGATCATCTTGTCGCGATCGAGATCCTAACGTGGAATGAAATCCGAGGTTCGCTTGAGTCCCAGAACAACTCGCGCCAAGAGTTCAGAAGTATGCTCAACGTCTTTCAAGGACGCTACGGCGTTCGGAGTGTGCGTGTATCTCGCAGGAATGTTAACGTTGACGGTGGCTACACCTCCTCGCGAGAGCTGGACAACCTTAGCGTCCGTCGCTATCGGCGTTGGAGCGGCTCTCAACTGGACGGGGATACCGCTCTCTCGAGCTGCATCCTGAAGCATCTGAACGAGGACTGGGCTGTTATTCGCTCCTTTGTCTATAATTGGCCCTGCTCCCAAACGCGTATCACCGAGATCCTGTTTCTCAAGCATTGTGTCCGGAACATCTGATGTCCAACCTATATCGACCACAAACGCAGCATGAGGCTCGATCTGATAGGCTGCGGTAACGGATCCACGAAGTCCAATCTCTTCTTGTACCGTTGAAACAAAGAAGACTGCTGCATCGTGTTCTTCCCTCTCCGAAACCTTCCTCAGAGTCTCCATA
>Ga0315309_1000682_pt1 | contig 20620 bp, 23 predicted proteins | sample TDP4_MG_FD_203080 | JGI IMG/M metagenome (GOLD analysis project Ga0315309, IMG submission 203080) | Freshwater sediment microbial communities from Lake Towuti, South Sulawesi, Indonesia - TDP4 | ecosystem: Environmental > Aquatic > Freshwater > Lake > Sediment | place: Indonesia: South Sulawesi... | reverse complement strand
CCTCAGCGGGTTGGCCCACAGCCCCCGCTTCCTGGACGAGACCATCGCTCAGGCCAGTGGCGCAGCCATGCGAGTTGCCGCCCTCCTGGCCCCAGCCGAGTTCACAGACAAGCCAGAAGCAGTGACCGTCAACGAGCGTTTGTGCAGCTTTTGCGGGTTGTGCGTGTCCATCTGCCCCTACGGAGCGCGGGTCATGGACTATGACAGCCGGGTGGCGCGGGTGATAGATGTTCTGTGCCAGGGCTGCGGCAACTGCGCCATGGTCTGCCCCAACAAAGCGACCCAACAAAAGGCCTTTGAACCGCGACAGATGATGGCCATGATTGATGCAGCAATGTAAGGAGCATTCTTTATGAACGATGACTTTGAACCACGCATTATTGGCTTCTTCTGCAACTGGTGTACTTATGCCGGGGCCGATTTGGCCGGCACCTCGCGCATCCAGTATCCCCCCAACATCCGCGTCATACGCCTGATGTGCAGCGGGGCGCTGGACCCGGTCTATGTCATCAAGGCTCTGCTGGAGGGAGCCGATGGGGTCCTCATCGGCGGCTGTCATCCCGGAGACTGCCATTACCAGAGCGGCAACTACAAAGCCCGCCGCCGGGTGGCCATCCTCCAGAGCATCCTGAAACAGATGGGCTTTGAGCCGGAGCGGGTCTGGCTGCGCTGGATCAGCGCCAGCGAAGGCCGCTATTTCGCCGACACCGTGGCTGAGATGGTCGCCAAATTGAAGGAACTGGGACCCAATCCACTGAAGGGAGTAGGAGCGGTATGAGCGTTACAGCTTACCTTGAAGTCGCTGAGGGTGATACCCTGGGAGCGTTGCGGAGTTTCCTCGGCCGGTTGCTGGCGGAGGACATCGTTGATGCGCTGCTGGTTCCCCAAAAGCTGCCGACCGGCGACAACGTGGTACCCACCCTGATCAAAAACCCGGCCAAGCTGGCCGGGGTTGATCCCATCGCTCCAGTGATGCCGGTCATCGCCGCCAGGGCGTTGTCGAACGTGACAGCCACAGAGCACGGCGAGCGCCTGGCGACTGTGCTGCGCTCGTGTGAGCTGCGGGCGGTCATCGAGTTGGTCAAGCTACAACAGGCCAGCCTGGACAATGTGATCCTCATCGGCGTTGACTGCCTGGGCACTTACGAGGTGACAGACTACGCCAAACTGATCGAGGCCGGGGCTAATCCCACGGCGGAGCTGCTGGCCGGAGCTGCCGAAGGCCAACCGACCGCCCACGAGGGCTATCAGTTCCGGGCCGCCTGCCGCATGTGCGAGAAACCAGTGCCCGGTGGCCCGGATGTGTACCATCCTGACATCACCATTGGCTTCCTCGGTTTGGACCCCAGCCAGCAGATTCTCATCGAGGCCGACGACAATCTGGCGGAAAAACTGGGTCTGGAAGCAGATGTAGGACAAGTTGATAACTTGTCCGGTGGACGAAAAGAGGTCATAGAGCGTTTGATTGCCGAACGGACGGCGGAGCGCGACAGGGTGTTCGCCGCCTTCCAAGAGCAGGTCGCCGGCATGGACGGTCTGCTGGCCAAGTTCTCGACCTGCATCCGTTGCTACAACTGCATGGGAGCCTGTCCCATCTGTTATTGCAAGGAGTGCATCTTCCGCACCCCTACCTTCGACCACGCTTCGCCTCAGTACTTCCGCTGGGCCGAACGCAAGGGGTCTATCCGCCTGCCGACCGACACTTTGCTCTTCCACCTGACCCGTCTCAACCACATGGCCACCTCTTGTGTCGGCTGTGGGATGTGCGAGAGCGCCTGTCCCAGCGAACTGCCAGTGGCCCTCATTTTCCGGGCTGTGGGACAGGAGACGCAGGCCATCTTCGATTATCATCCGGGGCGGAGCCTGGAAGAAGAGGTGCCGGTGGCCACCTTCCGCGAGGACGAGTTGACAGAGCTAGGAGAAAGGCAAGGATAACGAGCATGGAGACGAGAGAGCCTGCCGCTCTGGTCATCGGAGCGGGCATAGCCGGCATCCAGGCTGCGTTGGATATCGCCGATGCGGGCTTTAAAGTGTACCTGGTAGAAAAGGAGCCCAGCGTTGGCGGACGTATGGCTCAACTGGATAAGACCTTCCCTACCCTGGATTGCTCGGCCTGCATCCTGACCCCCAAGATGGTAGACGTGGCTCGACACCCCAATATTGAGCTCCTCACCTTTGCCGAGGTAGAGGATGTGATAAAACAGGGTGGCCGTTTCAAGGTCAAAGTCAGGAAGAAGGCCAGATCGGTTGATATGAACAAATGTACCGGCTGCGGGCTCTGTGTGGAGAATTGTATCGTCAGGAACGTGGTGCAATTGGCGGTTGAAGAGGAGACATGAAGTGATAGATACGGATACAACGCACAGGGTTGACGAGATCGTGGTCGGATACAATCGGGACCGTTCGGCTGTGATCGCCATGTTGCAGGATATTCAGGCTGAGTTCAGGTACCTGCCAGAAGAGGCCCTGAGATATTTGTCTCAAAGCATGGACATCCCTATAGCCAAAATTTACAGCTTGGCCAGTTTTTACAGGGCCTTCAGCCTGGAGCCCAGAGGCGAGCATTTGATCCATGTCTGTCTGGGCACCGCCTGCCACGTGCGAGGCGCGGTGCGAATTCTGGGGACCATCGAGCGGACACTGGGCATACAGGCCGGGGAGACGGACGCGAATCTGGAGTTTACGCTGGAGACGGTGAACTGCCTTGGGGCCTGCGCCTTGGGTCCCGTCGTGGTGGTCAACGGCGAATATCACGGCCAGATGACTTCGGCCAAAGCAACGCGGCTGCTGAAGCAGTTGAGAAAATCAGATGAGAATCAAACGGGGCAGGATAGAGAGCCTCGCTAAGGAGCCACAACTGGGATGGAAGCGCTGCAGAGAATACGGTGTCCAGAGGATTTGACCAGGCTGCGGGAAGCCCTGGTGAGCGACAGAGACCCCAACAAGCCCTGCATCACGGTGTGCTCCGGGACTGGATGCCAGGCCTACGGCTGTCAGCAGTTAACAGACGCCTTCCGAAAGGAACTGGAGAGGCGCGGTCTGACCGATACGGTGGACATCCGTACCACCGGCTGTCATGGCTTTTGCGAGCGGGGACCTGTGGTGGTCATCAAGCCCGAGGGCATCTTTTACCAGCGGATGGAAGTCGGGGATGTGGCCGAGGTCGTCGAGGAGACGCTGGTCAACAAGCGCATCGTTGACCACCTGTTATACACTGACCCCGTCACTGGCGAGAAGATCGTGCACGAGCACGATGTTCCGTTCTACAAACTCCAGACTCGCCTCATTCTTGGCAACAACGGGTTAATTGACCCTACCAGCATCGAAGATTACATCGCCGTGGGAGGCTATAACGCGCTGGTCAAGGCGCTGTACACCATGGAGCCGGAAGAGATCATTGAGGCGGTGAAGAGGTCGGGGCTTCGAGGCCGGGGTGGGGGAGGTTTCCTGACGGGCCGCAAATGGGAAAGCTGCCGCCGGGCTGAGGAAGATATCAAGTACGTGATCTGCAACGCCGATGAAGGAGACCCAGGAGCTTACATGGATCGCAGCGTGCTGGAAGGCACACCTCACAGTGTGCTGGAGGGTATGATCATTGGGGCCTATGCCATCGGCAGCCATGAGGGGTACATCTACGTGCGTTACGAGTACCCCCTGGCGGTGCAGAACACAGGCCTCGCCCTCAAACAGGCACGGGCCTATGGCCTGCTGGGCGAAAACATTGCCGGCTCCGGCTTCGATTTCGACATAAAGATTGCCCGGGGAGGCGGGGCCTTCGTGTGTGGCGAATCCAGTGCCCTCATGAGATCGCTGGAGGGAGATGTGGGCGAGCCCCGAGCCAAGTACGTGCATGCGGCAGAAAAGGGTCTGTGGGATCGGCCGTCCAATCTGAACAACGTCGAAACCTGGGCCAACGTGCCCTGGATAATCAACGAGGGCTGGGAACGATATGCCCGCATTGGTACTGAGGGTAGCAAGGGGACCAAGATATTCTCCCTGGTGGGCAAAATCAACAACACGGGGTTAGTCGAGGTCCCCATGGGCATCACTTTGCGGGAGATTGTCTACGAGATTGGCGGAGGAATCCCGAACAGCAAAAAGTTCAAGGCCGTGCAGACCGGGGGACCATCGGGTGGTTGCATCCCGGAGAGTCTGCTTGATCTACTGGTGGATTTTGACGAACTGACCAAGGTCGGTTCGATGATGGGCTCCGGCGGGATGATCGTCATGGACGAAGCCACCTGTATGGTGGACATCGCCCGCTATTTCCTGAACTTTCTGCGGGAGGAATCCTGCGGCAAATGTGTCCCCTGCCGGGAAGGGATCGCAGGGAGCCTGGAGATCCTGAACAGGATATGCGCCGGAGAGGGCAGGCAGGAAGATATCGAGCTGTTAGAGGAGCTGTCAGAGACTCTGCGGGACTTTTCCCTGTGTGGTTTGGGCAAAACCGCCTGCAACCCCATTTTGTCCACCATCCATTACTTCCGAGACGAGTATGAAGCCCACATCAGCGAGAAGAAGTGTCCGGCTGGTGTCTGCAAGGCTCTGATTCAGTATACCATTGATCCCGAAAAATGTACCGGTTGCGGCGTCTGTCTGAGGCAATGCCCTCAGGAAGCCATCAGTGGGGAGAAGAAGGAAGTGCATGTTATTGATCAGAGCAGATGCGTGAAGTGTGGGGTCTGTCATGACCTCTGCCGGTTCGAAGCGGTCGTGATACAATGAGGCCGCAAGGATGAGAAAATGATAAAAGTGATCATTGACGGTCGCGAGATCAAAGTCGAGCGAGAGACGACCATCCTGGAGGCCGCTGAGAAGCTTGGCATCCAGATTCCGACCCTCTGCCACCACAAAGCCCTTACTCCCTACGGAGCCTGCCGCCTCTGCACCGTAGAGGTCATCAGGGATGGCTGGTCCAGGTTGGTGACCTCGTGCAACTACCCCATCCGGGGAGAGATCGAGGTCAAGACCGACTCGGAGAGGGTTATCAAAGGCCGGAAGATGATTGTGGAATTGCTGCTGGCCCGCTGCCCCAACGTGGAGGTGATTCGCAATCTGGCCGCTGAGATGGGCATCGAAAAAACGCGTTTTGAAGAGAAAGATGAAACCTGCTATCTCTGCGGTCTGTGTGTCAGGGTCTGCCAGGAACTGATCGGTGCCAATGCCATCAGCTTTGTGAGCCGCGGCGTGGACCGAGAGGTCTCCACTGCTTTCCACACCTTTTCCGACGACTGCATCGCCTGTGGGGCGTGCGCTTTCGTCTGTCCTACGGGGGCCATCAAGCTGGAGGAAATCACCGCCAAGAAACCCATACCCCTCACTTCGGCGTTCAATATGGGGTTCAGCCCCAGAGGGAACGTCTATATTCCCTTCCCCCAGGCGGTTCCCCTGGTGCCGGTGATTGACCGCACCAATTGCCTGCACTTCCTGACCGACACCTGCGGGGCCTGTGAGAAATTCTGTGAGGCCGGGGCCATAAACTATGAGCAGGAAGACGAGATCGTGGAACTGGACGTGGGAGCCATCATAGTGGCCACAGGTTTCGACCAGTTTGACCCTAAACTGAAACCTGAATTCGGCTACGGCGTCTATGACAACGTCATCACTGGCCTGGAATTCGAGCGGCTTTCTTCTGCCTCTGGCCCGACCCAGGGCGAGATTTCGATAAACGGCAAGAAGCCTAAGGACGTAGTGTTCATCCACTGTGTAGGTTCCAGGGACAAGAACCTGGGCAACGAATACTGCTCGCGGGTGTGCTGCATGTACACTGCCAAACAGGCCCATCTGGTGAGGGAAAAACTGCCCGAAGCCAACATCACTGTCTTTTACATGGATGTGCGGGCTTTTGGCAAAGGCTTCGAAGAGTTCTACGACCGGGTCAGGATGGAGGGGGTTCGCTACCGGCGGGGGAACCCCTCCGAAATCTACAAGAGGGGCGATAACCTCATCGTCAGGGCGGAGGACACCCTGTTGAGCGAACCTCTGGAGGTGAAAGCCGACCTGGTGGTGCTGGCTACGGGGGTAGTTCCCAGGGAGGATGCTCAGGAACTGGCTGACCTGTTGGCGATTTCGCGTTCCCCTGACGGCTTTTTCCAGGAAGCCCACCCCAAGCTGCACCCCGTCGAGACGGGCATAGAGGGCATTTATCTGGCCGGGTGTTGTCAGGGCCCTAAAGACGTACCTGACACCGTGGCTCAGGGCAAGGCTGCTGCATCGTCAGCCATTGTGGTGCTGTCGAAGATGAGGCGTAAGGAGGACTGAAGAAATGGAAAACACATTGACCTATCTGGAAACACTGGCTCGCGAAACTCATAAGCCAGAGGCTGAGGTGATGACGATGGCTTTTCAAGCCGGGCTGCGACAACTATGGCGGGAATATATTCTGGGCCGTTACTTGCGTGGAGAGATTAGCCGTGAGGAAGCAATTGAGGCGGCAGGCATTGACTGGGTTGAACTGGCTGAACGTCAACACGAGGCGATGATGGAGGACCTGGAGTGGGCTCTAGGAGAGTGAAGGTTGCCGTCGCCGATGCTGGCCCACTCATTCACCTGAATGAAATCGGCTGTTTCTCACTCCTGCGCATATTCGAGACCCTGCATATCCCAGACGCTGTGTGGTCAGAAACCGTCGGCCAGGCGCGAGTTTCGCAGGCTGACGTTTTGGGACTAGGTAACGTTCAACAGCACAGCCTGCTCCAAGGAGAGGTCGCCCAGTTCATACAGGAAAACGGGCTAGAAGATTTGCACACTGGCGAGTGTGAATGTCTGTACCTTTGCCAACAGGTGGAGGTTCCCATTCTGCTCACCGATGACCTAGCTGTGCGAGAAGCAGCCAAACGCCTGAAGCTAACCCCGGTAGGCTCGATGGGCATTGTGGTCAGAGCTTATCAATTGGGGCACATCTCTCTAACCGACGCAGAGCGTCATATTGCAGACCTGTATGACGTAAGCTCTCTCTTCGTCACGCGAACAATTGTGGAACTGGCTATCGAGCAATTGTACAGACATACCAAACAAAGGTAATCGGTTACGACCCGACGTCAGAACAATGGTGGGGGTGTTAAATGGTGACGCGGTTTATCCTGAATGACTATGTAGAACAGGCGCTGGCCAACGCCACCTACGACAAGCTGGAAGACGGCACATTCCGCTGCGTAAGGGAGTGGTAGCGTTTGGAACCACACTGCGCGAGTGTGAGGACGAACTACGCTCTACAATGGAAGATTGGATTCTGTTCGATAAGTCACACGCAAGTGCCTCGAAGATAGGTGATTAGATGGCGAGAGTCGGGAAAACCCCTGATTATTTAGAGAAACTACAAACTAAAGGTTATGAGAGGTCTAATGGACTTTTCAATCTTTATAAGAAGTGGAAGGAGAGTCTTGACATTCAGGCCTTCTCAGACTTTCTAGACATTGTTTGGAAAGAAAAAGATAATATTAGATCTAAATTAGGTGCAAATACTTACAATAATTTTAGAGGAATTGCCTTTGAAGAATTCTGTTTTGATCTGCTGAAGAAAATTATTGAAGAAACTGGAACAGCAAGTATAATTGAATTATTTTGGAATGAGAAGATTTTAACAGAAGAATTTTACATATTTGAAGGTGGGCAGTTCAATAAATATCCAAAGCACAAAACTGTAGACATTGTTGTAGGTAAGCGTGAAGGTAATTTGATTCATCCCATAGTAATCATAAGCTGCAAGACCTGGCAAAGCACGAACTGGTTAGACGAAGATAGAGCTATCTTTGATAATATACGGAATAGATACCCCAATGTCTTAGGGTATAGCCTTTGTATGAGTTTACAAGTGCCCCCCGTATCTTTAATTAGTGGCCAAAGAACTGGGCTAAAGGTGTTTGATTTGTCTAAAGATGACAAGGAATTTATCGCTGATATTAAAAGGATGTTAGAGGAGATTAAAAGAGTTGCTCGTTAATCAACGAGGCTTTTATTTGTTGGTCAAGATTTCTGACGACAGCCCGCACTCATTCGATCGTAGGTGACCTCGCTTGAACAAGGGGAATTTAGAGCAGAGACCATCAATGAAGGTGTAGGTACTGGCCCAAGAATTTGAACTGCTGGATTGCACCCAGCGTGGCCAAGGCAGCGGTTAGAATCACAGAGGTTAATCTTATGAGCACGATGCCCCCATCAAAATCTATAGACATAGCGCAGGTCATCTTGAACGCTTCTGTATTCAATTTCAGGAGGGCCAGGGTGATGGAAGATAGATTGCTGCAAGCTGTTGTTGACTTCTTTGACCTGCTTGAAACACAAGGCATTGATTATCTGCTCGTCGGCGGCGTTGCTCTCCTGAACTATGTTGAAGGCCGAAACACCGAGGACCTGGACCTCATTATAAGCGCGGCAGATATAAGCGCTCTGGATGAGCTTGCTATCCTGGAACAGGACCAGGATTTTGGGCGTGCCACGTTTAGAGACTTGCACGTGGACTTGTTATGGACACAAAATCCGCTGTTCGATTACGTGAAACGTCATTGCGCCACCACGCTGGATTTCAGGGGACGAAGCATACCCTGTAGTACCGTCGAAGGGCTTTTGCTGCTCAAGTTCTACGCCCTGCCCCACTTGTACAGAGAAGCGAACTTTGATAAGGTCGCCTTGTATGAAACCGACATTGCTATGCTGCTTCAGAGATATCCCATTGACGTAGAGGCGATTTTCACCGAACTGGAGAAGCATCTCCACGAGGGCGATATTCAATCTCTGCGTACCATTCACCACGAAATCGAGGATAGAATCCGTAGATTCACCAATGGCCTATACGGAGATCGTCAATGAAGACACAGGAACTCGTCAAGGAATTTGAACTGTTAGGTTGCATACAATGTGGCCGGTGTAGCGGGGGCTGCCCCATGTCCCTGCGGACCGGCCTGAACGTCCGACGGCTCATCTACGAGGCTCTCGTCCGTGACACTATGGAGGTCCGCGAAAAGCCCGAGATCTGGGACTGCACCACCTGCCTGACCTGCACCAAACGCTGCCCCAAGGCCCTGAACCCGGCCAACGTCCTCATCGGGATGCGCAGCGTCCTTGTTGAGGGTGGCCGCATCCAGCCCACCATCCGCGATGCCTTAGAAAGCATCGTCAAGCACGGCAATCCCTGGGACCGCGGCCGGAACAAGCGGTCAGAGTGGGCAGAGGGCCTGGACGTGTCCCACATTGCTGAGGTCAATGAGGCGGAGGTCCTCCTTTACGTGGGCTGTACCCCCGCCTATGACACCCGCGCGCAGGGGATAGCCAAGGCCCTGGTCGCGGCGTTCCACAAGGCAGAGGTCCGCTTTGGCACCCTGGGCAACGACGAGAGCTGTTGCGCCAGCGAGGCCCGTCGTATGGGCGAAGAGGGCCTGTTCGAGATGATGGTGGAAGAAAACACTGCGCTTTTCAAGGAATGTGGCGTGGGGCAGATGGTGACCCTATCGCCCCATTGCTACAACACCTTCACCAATGAGTACGAGGGGCTGGACCTCCAGGTGCAGCACTACACCCAGTTTGTGGCCGGGCTGATCGAAGAGGGGCGGCTCACCTTTTCGGGCGAGGTGAACAAGATCGTCACCTACCACGACCCCTGCTTCCTGGGCAAACAGAACGGGATTTTCGACGAGCCCCGCGCCCTATTGAAGAGCATCCCTGGCCTGGACTTCAGAGAGTTCGACCGCTCCAGGGAGAGGAGCCTCTGTTGCGAGGGCGGCGGGGGACGGATGTGGGTGGAAGCCACCACCGCCGGGGAGCGCCTGGCCGAAGTCCGAGTCAAGGACGCCGTGGCGATGGGAGTGGAGGTGATCGCCACGGCCTGTCCCTTCTGCCTCTTGACCATCGAAGACGCGGTCAAGACCACCGGCCACGAAGAAGAAATCCAGGTCATGGACATTATGGAATTGGTCGCGCAGGCGATATGATACTGCGGGACATCTCTATGCCGATCGGCTACTGAACACCAAAGAGGCGAGAGATATGTGGTACGAACGAATCTCAATTGATCCAAAGGTTTGCCACGGGCAAGCTTGCATTAAGGGGACCCGCATACCTGTCCATCAGATTGTGCGTATGTTGGCCAATGGAGACACAATTGAGGAACTCCTCGAAGAGTATCCTTCGCTTGAACGGGATGACATTCTCGCCTGTCTTGACTACGCTGCGTCACTGGCTGAAGAGCAGGTTACGCCCATTGAAGCATTGGTGAGCGCGACGTGAAGATTTTCGTGGACGAGAATATACCTTTGATGACCGTTCGGGCACTGCGTGAGATGGGCCACGACGTGCTAGACATTTGTGGCACAGCGGATGAGGGCATGACAGATGACGCTCTCTGGGAGATGATTCAGCCAGAAGGGCGATTGTTGATTACGACAGACAAAGGATTCACGCAGCACCGTGACGAACTACATCGTGGTATCTTGATTGTACGTCTTAGACAACCGAATTGATGCAAGATTCACCAGCGAGTCATGCAAGCAATAACTCAGTTTGCGGCAGAGGAATGGCCTGGTTTGTTGGTTGTGATGCGGGATATGGTTCAGAGTGTCTGGAGAGCTGGTGAGAAGAAGTAATCCAACATAAGGAGGTAGATTTATGGACACAGTGGTTTGCGTCAAGCACGTGCCAGAGACGGCCGAAGCGGACATTGTCATCCGCGGGGACGAACGGGGTATCGAGGAAAAAGACCTGACGTTCGACATCAACGAGGCCGACAACTATGCCATCGAGGAGGCCCTGCTCTGGAAAGAGAAATTCGGCGGCTCTATCACCGTCATCACCGTGGGGCCGGAGGACGCCAATATGACGGTTCGCATGTGCATGGCCAAGGGCGCCGACAAGGCCATCCGCCTGGACGACGAACGTTTTGAGGGCTCTGACAGCTATGCCATCGCCAAAATCCTCCACGCCGCCCTCAAGGACATGGAATTCGACGTTGTGCTGACGGGTATCCAGGCCAGCGACGACGGCCACGGCCAGGTCGGCCCCATCCTGGCCCAATTGCTGGGCATCCCTCACGCCGCTTACGTGATCGAGACGGAAATCGTCGAAGAAGGCAAGCTGGCCAGAGTCCACCGCGAGCTGGAGGGCGGCCTGCATGATGTGGTGGAAATCGAGCTGCCGGCCGTCTTGACCATTCAGACCGGGATCAACGAGCCCCGCTACGCTTCCATCCTGGGCATCAGGAAAGCCACCAAAAAGGAAATAGCCCTTTCGGGTCTGGATGACCTTGGCCTCCAGGAGGCCGAGGTAGGCGAGGCGGGCTCCAAAACCAGGTTAGAAAAGCTATTCCTCCCTCCTGTGGGAGAGCGGGCGCAGATCTTGGAGGGCTCGCCCCAGGAAGTGTCAGCAGAACTCATCGGACTTTTGAAGGACAAGGGGGTGATTTAAGATGGGCGATGTCTTTGTTTTGGTAGAGCACAGGAGAGGTGAACTCAGAGAAGTCACCCTGGAGATGCTGGGCAAAGGCCGGGAACTGGCCGAGCAGACGGGCGGTAGCCTGAAGGCGGTCCTCCTGGGCCATGGCGTTGATGCTTTCGCCGGTGAACTGGCCAACCAGGCCCGCGAGGTCCTGGTGATCGAAGATGAGCGGCTGGAGAATTTCAACTCGGAGCTTTATCAGAAAGTCCTGGCCTCTCTGCTCACCGAGCGAAAGCCGACCCTGACCCTGATCGGCCACACGGCCTGCGGCATGGACCTGGCCCCCGGTCTGGCCGCTGAGTTGAACCTGCCCCTGGCCACAGATTGCATCGGCTTCGAGTTCGAGGATGGCAGCCTGTTGGCCATCCGAGAGATGTACGGGGGAAAGCTCCGGGCCAAGGTCTCTTTCAGAGAGAGCAAGCAGTATATGGCCACTGTGCGACAGGCTGCCTTCCCCCTAAAGGAAATCGAGCCCCTGCGCGGACAAATCGTGGCCCTAGATTCGCCGCTGGCTGAGGAGGCCAAGCGCAAGAAGTTCATCGAGTACGTTGAGGCAGCCGTAGGTGATGTGGACATCACCCAATCCGAGATCATCGTGGCTGTTGGCCGGGGCATCAAAGAGCAGGAGAACCTGGAAATCGTGGAAAAGTTGGCCGGAGCCGTGGGAGGTGTCCTGGCTGGCTCCCGGCCGGTGATTGACTCCGGCTGGCTGCCACCCGACCGCCAGGTAGGCCAGTCGGGCAAGACGGTAAAGCCCAAGCTTTACATCGCCGTGGGTATCAGCGGGGCCTCGCAGCACCTGGCTGGGATGAAAGCCTCGGATACTATCGTGGCCATTAACAAGGACCCCAATGCGCCGATCTTTAACGTGGCTACCTATGGAATCGTGGATGACCTCTTCAAAGTGGTGCCCGCGCTGACGGAGCAGTTAAGCGGTAGCTGATAGAGTGGGAGTTCAATGAAACCGAAGGTTGGGGTATATGTCTGCCATTGTGGAATCAACATCGCCGGCACGGTGGACGTGGAGGCAGTGACCGAGTTTGCCCGGCAGTTGCCCAATGTGGTCGTGGCCAGAAACTATCAATACATGTGCTCAGACCCTGGGCAAGCCCTGATCAAGCAGGACATCGTAGAACTGGGGCTTGACAAGGTGGTCGTCGCTGCCTGCTCGCCACGGATGCACGAACCAACCTTCAGGGCTGTGGTTCAGGAGGCGGGGATCAACCCCTACTTCTTCGAGCAGGCCAACATCCGGGAACAGTGTTCCTGGGTGCACAAAGAAGGAGCAGACACCACCGAGAAGGCCATGCGACTGGTGGCCGCGGCTGTGGCCAAAGCCTCCCTGTATCAACCGCTGGAAGAGAGAGAGGTAGGGGTCACCCCCGCCGCTCTGGTCATGGGTGGGGGCATCGCCGGGCTGGTGGCTGCCCTGGACATCGCCGAAGCGGGCTATCGGGTCTGCCTGGTGGAGAGAGAAGAGCACCTGGGTGGGAACATGGCCCGACTCAACAGGACCTTCCCCACCCTGGAGAGCGCCGCTGAACTGCTGGCACAGACTAAATCCCAGGTTCAGGAGCACCCCAACATCGAGGTAATGACCGCCTCAGAAGTAGTCGAGGTGGAGGGTTACGTCGGCAACTTTGCCGTCAAGGTGAAGGTAGGACGGGTTGGTAACCCGTCAGAGCTTGAAGTGGGGGCCATCGTCGTGGCCACCGGCTACGAGCCGTTCGACCCCCAGCTCAAACCCGAATTTGCCTACGGAATCTACGACAGCGTCATCACCAGCCTGGAGTTCGAGCAGCTTTCCTCCCCCTCTAGCCCCACCGGGGGTAAAATAGAGGTCAACGGCCGGCAGCCCAAAGACGTAGTCTTTATCAAGTGTGTGGGCTCGCGGGACAAGAACCTGGGCAACGAGTACTGCTCCAGGGTGTGCTGCATGTACACGGCCAAGCAGGCCTACCTGGTGAAAGAGCAGATACCCGACGCCAACGTGACCATATTTTACATGGACGTGCGCGCTTTCGGCAAGGGCTTCGAAGAGTTCTACGACCGGGTGCGGGCGGAGGGGATCCGATACCGGCGCGGCAACGCCTCCGAAATCTACCGCAAAGGCCACGTCCTGAGCCGGTCGAAGGGCGACTCTTCGGCAGCCCTTCGACCGGCTCAGGATACCAGCTCAGGACAAGGCAGACTGGTCGTCCTAGCGGAGGATACCCTCCTCGGTGAGACCTTGGAGGTGGAAGCAGACCTGGTGGTGCTGGCGGTGGGCATGGTGCCCCGTCACGACGTCAAAGATGTAGCCAGCCTGCTCAAGCTCTCCCGCTCGCCGGACGGGTTCTTCCTGGAAGCCCACCCCAAGCTGCGCCCCATTGACACCACCACCGAGGGCGTGTTCCTGGCAGGAACCTGTCAGGGCCCCAAGGACATCACAGACACCGTGGCCCAGGCCAAGGCCGCTGCCTCTTCGGCTCTGATCCCCCTGTCGCGCGGCCGGGTGAAGGTAGAATCCATCGTCAGTGTTGTGAACCAGGAAATCTGCTCCGGCTGTGGCATCTGCGAGGGGCTGTGCGCCTACGGGGCCCTTTCCCTCCATCCCTGGAAAGGCGTCATGACGGTCAACGAGGTCCTTTGCAAAGGCTGTGGGGCTTGCGCGGCGGCCTGCCCCTCGGGAGCGATCACTTTGAGTCACTTCACCCACGACCAGATCCTGGCTCAGTTGGAGACCTTGGTGGTGTGATGGGCTATTTGGGGACTGCTTGCGAGTGGCTTGTGAGGCAGAATGGTGAATTCCATCGTTTGCGTCAAACAGGTTCCCGATACCGAGGTACGGATTGAAATCGAGGATGGCCAAGTCGTCGAGGAAAAGCTCCAGTGCGTAATCAATCCCTACGATGAGTATGCCATCGAAGAGGCCCTACGCCTGCGGGAAAAGTTCGGCGAGGGCCGAATCATTGTGTTGACTCTGGGGCCAGAAAGGGCCAGGGAAGCCATCATGCAGGCTCTGGCCGTAGGGGCTGATGAGGCTATCCACCTTATGGGTGAAGCCTTCCAGGGTGGAGATGCCTACGCCACGGCCAAAGCGCTGGCTGAAGCCATCGTCAGGCTGGATTTGGAATACGACATCATCCTGTGCGGCAAGCAGGGTGTAGACCACGATAACGCCCAGGTCGGCATTGCCCTGGCCGAGATGCTGAATCTGCCCCACGTCTCGCTGGTCACCAGACTGGAAGTGGCCGATGACAAAAGCAAAGCTACGGCTCAGCGAGAGGTGGAAGAGGGCAAAGAGGTGGTGGAGGCCCCCCTGCCGGCGGTCATCACCACCCAGAAGGGCCTCAACGAGCCGCGCTACCCCACATTTACAGGCATCAGGGCAGCCAGAAAGAAGCCCATCCACAAAAAGACGGCTGCTGAGTTAGGCATAGACCCCAGGACCGTCGGCGCTGCTGGAGCCAGGCTGGATATCGTCTCCCTCAGCCCACCGCCAGAAAGGAGCGCCGGTCAGATTATATCAGGGAATCCAGTTGAGGCCTGCAAGGAGTTGCTACGTCTGCTGCGGGAAGAGGCAAAGGTGGTGTAACGTGCCAGGCAATGTTCTCATCGTCGCTGAACACAGAGATAGCGACCTGAAAAAAGTCACCTTTGAGATGCTGGGTGAGGGGACCAGGATCGCTGAGAAATTGGGCGGCGTGGTAGAGGCCGCCCTGTTGGGTTCGGGTGTGAGCGGCGTGGCCGACGCCCTGGCCCACTATGGTGCAGCCAGGCTGTACCTGGCCGATGACCCTTCCCTGGAGAGGTATAACAGTGAAGCTTACACCACTGTCCTCGCCAGGCTCATCCAAAAAGCTGAGCCGACTGTGGTGCTCCTGGGAGCCACCACCCAGGGCAAAGACCTGGCCCCTCGTGTGGCTGCCCGCCTGGGCCTGGGCCTGGCTTCCGACTGCACCGCCTTCGAGGTCGCTGCCGATGGGCGGCTCATGATCACCCGCCCAATCTACGCCGGTCGAGCCATTGCCACCGTGATAGAGAAGACCACCCCGCAGATGGCTACCGTGCGCCCCAATGTCATGGCACCTCTAGAGCCCGACACCTCAAGGACGGCTCCGGTGGAAAAGTTGGCGGTGGAGACCGGTGACATCCGGGCCAGAGTGATTGACCTGATCCAGGAGTCTGGCCGGCAGCAAGTGGGGTTGGCTGAGGCCGAGATCATCGTCTCCGGCGGGCGGGGATTGAAAGGGCCTGAGAACTTTGGGCTTCTGGAGGAGTTGGCCGACGTTCTGGGGGCGGCCGTAGGCGCCTCGCGGGCTGCTGTGGACGCAGGCTGGATAGACCACAGCCATCAGGTGGGGCAGACCGGCAGAACCGTCACCCCCAACCTGTACATCGCCTGCGGCATCTCAGGGGCTGTCCAGCACCTGGCCGGGATGAAGACCGCCAGGTACATCGTGGCCATCAACAAAGACCCCGACGCCCCCATATTCAGGGTGGCCGACTATGGCATCGTGGGCGATCTCTTCGAGGTGGTTCCCATTCTGACAGAGGAGTTCAAAAGGGCGTTGCAACAAAAGACCTGTACTGCAACAGTGGTAAACGAGCGAACGTAGATTAGAAGAAACGGGCACAGGGAGGGTTCCCTCCCGGTCTCCCCACTACAGCGAGGAAAGGGCGCGAGCAAATGCCAAATATCGAAATAAACCCCAACTGGTGCAAGGGCTGCTATATTTGTGTTGATGTCTGCCCTCGCAAGGTGCTGGAAATAGACCAGGCCACTTTCCAGAAGGGCCGTCACCCCGTGCTGGTTGCTCGCCTGGAGGATTGTAGCGTTTGCCGTCAGTGTGAATTACTCTGCCCGGATTTGGCTATCACGGTCTCGAACGGCAAAATCTCAACAAAAGGTGAGGTAGAGTGAACTACGCTGCCAGCTCGGCCAGCTCTCGCTCGCGGGCCACACGGAGGTCCTCAATCATGGCCGCCAACTCTTCTGGCGTTACATTCTCCAGAGGCACAACGAAAATGAGGTAGCCATAGGTCTCCAGAATTTCTATTGATTTCTGTCCCATTTGATGGATGATCTCCCAGCCGTCCTCATAAGGCGAGGCTACAGTGATGGCAACTCCTCCTTCGGGAGCTAGATAGTGCTCCAGGACGGTGATGTGAGGGAAACTTTCCTTGACCTCTTTTTTGAACTCGCTAATCAACTGCGTCTGTTTGAAGTTCATTTTCTTTCTCCCTGTACCACGCTTATGACCGTCTCTACGAATTGTTGTGCAGCTTTCAAGGACTTATCAGCCAATCCACGGCTGATCATCCTTGTTCTGTAATCGGCGATGTGTCGGATGGTCATTGTGTCCATTAACATAGATTTGAAGCTGGCTGGGTACACCTTCTTGCGTTTGATGAGCCGTTCGTTGAAAGTCGCCTGCACCCAGCCGTGGTCTGCTCGTTTACCTTTGGCCAAGGGGTTTGCTTCAGCCAGAGCTGCCAATGCGGCCTGAAACATGGCGTAATAGGCACGACTGGCGCAGACGTTGAAGCACTTTTGCTCAAAGCTGTATTCAGCAATCCGCAGGTTTTCTCGCGCCTTGACGAGGTAGTTGAGATATTCGTTCTGCATCGCTGACATCTCCAGATGTCAGCAATTATACCCGATTTTTCGGTCGAAATCAAAGTTATTGGAGTGGACATGAGTGAAACAGGTTGGATCACAGTCGAAAGCGTCCTCAAGCCAGGACGCTATTTTCTGCAAGGCGACGAAGCCTGCGCCGAAGGGGCCATCGCCGCTGGCTGCAATTACTATGGCGGCTATCCTATCACCCCGTCCAGCGAGGTCATGGAGCGCATCTGCAATCGCTTTGCTGAGTTGGGCGGAGGGCGGGTCTTTATCCAGATGGAGGACGAGATCGCCTCTATTGCCTCGTGCATCGGCGCTTCGTGGGCTGGAGCCAAAGCCATGACCGCTACCTCGGGCCCAGGCCTGAGCCTGATGCTGGAGAATCTCGGTTATGCCATCATGACCGAGACGCCAGTGGTGGTAGTGGACGTGCAGCGAGCCGGCCCCTCTACAGGACAGGCCACCCGCCCGGCCCAGGGCGACGTGATGCAGGCCCGCTGGGGAGCCAGCGGTGATTACCAGATCATCGCCCTCTCACCCTGGTCGGTGGAGGAGGTATACAGCCAGACCATTCGCGCCTTCAACCTGGCCGAGCGCTTCCGCCTGCCAGTCATCCTCCTGACCGAGGAAGCTGTGGGACACCTGCGAGAGAACGTTGATGTCCCGGCCGAAACGCGAATCTACAACCGCCTGCGGCCCAAAGACAGGGAGCCACCCTTCGGCCAGGCCGAGGTGCCGCCCATGCCCGCTTTCGGCCAGGGCCACAAGCTGTTGGTCACTGGCTCAACTCACGACGAGTGGGGTTACCGGCGCACCAGCAGCGCCCAGGCTCAGGAGAAACTGGCGGATCGCTTGAGCACAAAGGTCACCAACCACCTGGATGAGATCATCGAGGTGGAGGAGCGGTTCTGTGACGAGGACGAACTGGACATTCTGGTGATCGCTTTCGGCTTCACAGCCCGCAGTGCCTGGCGGGCCGTCAAAGTGGCTCGCCAGGAAGGGACGCGGGCCGGGTTTCTGCGCCTCAAGACGATATGGCCTTTCCCAGAGGAAGCCGTGCGCCAACTGGCTCTACGCAGCCGGGCGGTGCTGGTGCCGGAGATGAACCGCGGCCAGGTTCTGCGTGAGGTGCAGCGCGTGGCCCCCCAGGCCCAAGGCTATAACAAAACCGATGGCGAGGTCATCGTCCCCCAAGAGATATGGCAGGCCATGCGGCACTATTGCACCACTTTGCGGTACAGGCGCCACAGGCAGGAGGTGATGTGATCGTGAGAGCCAACACTCAAATCCAGGGGTTGACAGAATCTATTCTATCCTACATCCGTCCTGAGGTTTTCCCCACGCCCTTCTGCTCTGGCTGTGGACATGGCATCCTGCTGGGAGCCATCCTGCGGGCCATCGCTGACCTGGGGTGGGACATGGATGAGATGCTCTTCGTCTCGGGCATAGGCTGCGCGGCCTGGATCCCCAGCCCCCACTTTGCAGCCGATACCCTGCACGTCACCCATGGCCGGGCCATCGCCTTCGCTACCGGAGCCAAGCTCTTCAACCCGGCTCTCAAGGTGGTGGTTATCGGCGGCGACGGGGACCTGGCCTCCATCGGCGGCAATCACCTCATCCACGCCGCACGGCGCAACCTCGACCTGACGGCCATCTGCGCCAACAACTACATCTACGGCATGACCGGCGGCCAGGTGACGCCCACCACTCCCTTGGGCATCCGCACAGCCACTACCCCCCAGGGCAACACCGAACCGCCCTTCGACCTCTGCCGCCTGGTGGCCGGGGCTGGGGCGACTTATGTAGCCCGTTACTCTGTCTACCACATCCGCCCCCTGATCCGCTCTATCAAGAAGGCACTGACCCACGAGGGTTTTGCCTTCGTCGAGGTTCTATCGCCCTGTCCGACCCAATATGGCCGGCGCAACAAACTACCGCAGCCAGGGGAGATGCTGTGGTTGATGAAAGAGGAGTGTGTCAGCTTGCAGCGAGCTGAGAGCATGGGCGAGGAGGAGCTTGAGGGGAAAATGCTCATTGGGGAGTTTGTTTCCTAACTATCTGCTCCTCAGTTCCCGGTAGAGCAGCCAGGTAGCGGCCAGGGCTCCCAGGCCCAGCCCGGCCACCGGGATGTAAGGGAACGAGGGCCGGGGGGCTAGGGCTACTTTAAAGGCGTCCACGCTGCAACGATGGCCGGCCGAGGCGGGATTGCTCTCTTCGCTAACTGTCAATCGCAGCACGTGCTGTTCATTGCCTGCTCCGCTCACCAGAGGCACCCAGGCTTGCCACTGAGTTGCGGGATCATAGAGGTCAACGTAGGAGCGCCCCTTTTTGTCTACGGGCAAGCCAGCCACGTCCCGACCGTCCAGGGTGACCAGCAGCCTCCCGGCCTGACCGTCCCGCCGGGTGAGCAAGCTCACCTCATCGCCCTTGAAGGTGAAAGACAGACTAGCCCCGAGGCTCACACTGACCAGGTGAGCCTCTCCACTGGCTCGTGGCTCGATGACAGCCTGCCAGCCAGAGTCAGCCACCACAGCAGGATTGGTTTCCTCGTAGTGGCCCGCTCCGGCTACTGTCAGGGCCACTGCGGCATCCTTGACGGCGTAGTACACGCGTCGGGGTGTGAAGTCAACGTCCACTGTACGGAAATAATATTCGGGTTGCTCTGGAGAGAACTGGCCCACCTGCCTGAAGTACCAGATGTTGAAAACCCCTGCCCAAGGCCAGTTGGCTCTGGCCTCTTCAATGCCGCGCAGGGTATACTCAGCTTGCTGTTCTTCGTCTACTCGCTTCCAGGGGAGTTCCTCCTCGGGGAAATTCAGCGGATCGTCCGGGGCCGCGTTCCAGCCGTACTCATTAAGCCAGATGGGCTTATTGGCGTCACCGTACTTCTCCATGATCTCCCGCTGCAAGAGGACCCGGGAAAAGTTCAGCACGCCGGGATCGGGTGGGTCATCAGGGGGGTATTCGAAGCCGAAGGCGTTGGCCGAGAGGATGTCAAAATAATCCTTGGCCCCGGCCTGGTACATCTCCTCTAAGAAGACGAGGTCATTCAGATTGCGCCGGATGGGGAACTGTTCCAGGGTTACGGCCAGGGGCGCGCTGAGGACGTAGACGTTGGGGTCAGCCTCTTTCGCTCGCCGGTAGGCGATTTTCAGCAGTTCCACGTACTGAGCCGGGTTAACCTCCCGATCGCCCCACTCAGGGAAGATATTGGGCTCATTCCAGATTTGGATGTAACGGACCCGGCCCTGATAGTGCTTGACAAACTCGTAGACAAAGTCGCCGTAGTCATTGAAGTCATCGGGCGGACGTTCCGGGTAGGTGTTGTCCTGGCGCGTCCAGTCGGGGGGGCGGTCGAGGCGGGCAATGATCTGGAGGCCATACCTCTCACAGAGGTCAACGATCTGGTCGTATTTCCTCCAGGTGCTCTCCCCGCTGGCTTCGTCTACAAACTTCCCCTTCCGTCGAGGCTCAATTTCCGCCCAAACGAAATGCTGTTTGACCCAGCCGATTCCTGCCTCCCTGGCCATCTGGATGGTTTTTTCCCGCTTCCATTCCTCGACCTCACGTTCCAGGAAAAAGTTCGCT
>Ga0315309_1000679_pt1 | contig 20666 bp, 16 predicted proteins | sample TDP4_MG_FD_203080 | JGI IMG/M metagenome (GOLD analysis project Ga0315309, IMG submission 203080) | Freshwater sediment microbial communities from Lake Towuti, South Sulawesi, Indonesia - TDP4 | ecosystem: Environmental > Aquatic > Freshwater > Lake > Sediment | place: Indonesia: South Sulawesi... | reverse complement strand
TGAGCCTAAAATAAGAAACTGGCTGGTGGCTCACCAGCGCGATATCGTGGACGAGAGAGATTTCAGCGGCCTGCGGCTCATTCTCTATGACCCCTCACCGTGAAAGCCGCCTTTTGAAGAGGCTGAAAAAGTGAAGCAACCTACCTTGCAGCGAGAACCTGTCGAGGCTAAACCAAAAGCCATCCCCCGCCTCCTGGCGCTGGTCCTGGTGAGCCTGCTCATCGTGGCCGTGATTTTGCTGGACGCCTACGCTACCTACGTCGTCTTTACCTCGAAATTCCCCGGGGCTAACGACTTCTACTCCCGCTGGGCAGGCGGACGAGCCTTCCTCATTGATGGCTTGAACCCCTACTCTGATGAGGTGACCCGTAGGATACAACTGGGCATGTACGGTCACCTGGCCGAAGAGAGCGCTGATCAGGTAGCCTTTGCCTATCCCATGTACAGCATCTACCTGTTCTTTCCCCTGAGCCTGATTCCTTCCTATCCCCAGGCGCAGGCCCTCTGGCAGGCCATCCTGGAGTTCGCTCTGCTGCTGGCCGTCTTCTTCACCTTCAGAATCTACCGCTGGCAACCGAAGCCCTGGCTCCTGGCGGCCACCTGTTTTTGGAGTGTCCTGTTTTACCCCGGGGCCCGCAGCGTCATCTTGGGACAGTTTGCCGTCATGGTCTTTGCCTTCGTCGCCCTGGCCTTGTTGGCTCTCAAAAAGGGCAGGGACATCATGGCCGGGTTGTGTCTAGCTCTGTCCACCATCAAGCCCCAGATGGTCTTTCTGCTGATCCCTTTGCTCCTCCTATGGGCCATCTATCACCAGCGCTGGCGAGTGGTGGGCAGCTTTGTCATCTCCATGACCGTTTTGGTGCTCTCTTCCTTGCTGCTGATACCCACCTGGATCGCCGACTTTTTCACCTGGATGAGCAGGTATCCCAGTTACACGGCCATCGGCTCCCCCATCTGGACGTTGACCCATTACTTTTTCCCCCAACTGGGTACGCCAGTGGAGATTGTGATTTCTCTGTTGGTGGTGGGCCACCTGCTCTACACCTGGCGAGGAGCAGTTGACGAGAGTTGGCTGGAGTTCGATTGGGTCGTGGCCATGACCTTCATTGTCACCAATTTGATCGCCCTGCGCACGGCGACCACCAATTACGTGGTACTGCTCATGCCCACCTTCGTTGTCTTCAAAACTCTTGACAAGCGTTTCCAGCGATGGGGGGCAATGCTCATCGCCCTCATCGAGCTACTGCTGCTGGTTGGTTTCTGGATCCTGTTTGCCACGACGGTCGCCGGCAACTACGAGCATCCGATCATGTATCTGCCTCTGCCCATCGGCCTGTGGCTGATTTTCGTCGCCGCCAAACCTTATCTCACCAGACTGACTGTCGAGTAGATGCCCATGGACGAGAATTCCAATGCCAGGTGGTTGATAGCTGTTTCGGTTGCCGTTGCCTGGGTCTTTGCCATCTACGCCACTTACTATTGGGCCCATAAGCCCTTCTCTGGAGCCAATTTGGTGATCATGCTGGACATCGGTGTCTGGCTTGGACTGCTGCTGGTGGCCACGGCTCTGGGATGGCTGAGCAGGCGCTGGTTTGATTACAACACTCCTCTGGAGGAAATCGTCTTCAGCGCTGCCCTGGGGCTGGGGGCGCTGTCTCTGCTCACTTTCGGCCTGGGGCTGGTTGGGCTCTTCTACCGCTGGCTCTTTTGGCTCCTGTTTCTTGTGCTGGCCGTTATCCTCTACCCCCAGATTAGAGCCATTGCCAGCCAATTGCGAGAAGGACCGATCTTGCCCACCGGCACCCGCCTCAATCGGATCCTAGCTATCTATTTGGGTTTCATTTTGACTCTCGCCTTCTTCCAGAGCCTGACCCCACCCATTGCCTGGGACAGCCAGGTCTATCATCTGACCGGTCCTAAACTCTACCTGCAAGCTCACCGCCTCCCGGTGGACATTGACATCCCGTATCTGGGCTTCCCGCCATTGCTGGAGATGCTGTTCACAGCCGGGCTGCTTCTCAAAGGCGACATCGTGGCCAAGCTGATCCACTACGCCTACGGCCTCCTGACTCTGCTGGCTCTGTTCGCCTTTGCCAAAAGATATTTCAACCACAAAGTAGCCTGGCTTTCAATGGCCATTTTCTATTCAGTCCCCTCCCTGGTTCTCATCTCGACCTGGGCCTACGTTGATTTGGGGCTGATCTTCTACGAATTCACTGCCTTCTACGCCTTGATGAGATGGCTGGAGGCCAGGGACAAAAGGTGGCTGACCCTGACGGCAATCCTCTGTGGGCTGGCCATGGGTGTCAAATACATCAGTGTCATCCTGCCCATAACCCTGGCTCTCATTATCGCTTTAAGGGTCTGGCAAGAGGGCCTGCGGGAAACGGTCAAAGCCCTGTGCTTTTTCGGCCTGCTGGCCATCATGGTGGCTTCGCCCTGGTATCTCAAGAACTTTTTCTCCACCGGTGATCCTTTCTACCCCTTCTTTTTCGGTGGGACCTACTGGGATGAATTTCGGGCCTGGTGGTACAGCCGCGCCGGGACTGGCCTGGCTTTCACCGCCCCCTGGCGGCTGCTCGTCGCTCCGTTAGAGATAACCGTGTTGGGCACACAAGGGAAGGAGAACTATGACGCCACCATCGGGCCCATCCTGTTGACGGTCATCCCTCTCTTGGCTCTGGTCTGGAAGAAAATCGCCTCGGAGGAACGCCGTGTCGTCGGCTATGCCCTTCTGGTTTGTCTCATCCAGTATCTCTTCTGGCTCTATGGCGTGGCCCAATCGGCCCTTCTGGTCCAGACGAGATTGCTCTTCCCCATTTTTGCCTTGCTGGCCCTTTTAGCTGGCTACACCGTGGATAAGTTGGCTCTTCTGACGAGGCGAGCCTTCTCCCTGCAATGGTTCGTCACCACTGTGCTCCTTCTCACCCTGGGACTGAACGCCGTCTCCAGCGCTCTCCATTTCATCAGCGACTCGCCTCTGCCCTATCTGACCGGCTTTGAGTCGAGGGAGAGCTATCTGACCCGACACCTGGGCCTGTATTACACCACCGTGGTCCACATCAACGAGAACCTGCCACCTTCGGCCAAAATCCTGTTCCTGTGGGAGCCGCGCAGCTATTACTGTCAGCGTGACTGCTGGCCCGATGCCCTCCTTGACAAATTCAAGCACCTGACCTATAAATATCATGATGCAGAAGGGATTACCGAATATCTCCACCGAGAGGGAGTGACCCACCTGCTGCTGTACCAAACTGGTCTGAAGCACATCCTGAAAGCCAGGTTCGATCCCATCACTCCAGACGATGTGGCCATCCTCCGCGAGCTAGAAAGTGAACATCTGGAAGTGGTCTATGATGAAGGTGGAGCCTACACCTTATACGCGGTAAAATAGGTCAGTGCGTCTGATGCGAAATGTGGAGTAGCGCAACTTGTTACGCGCTCTACGCATCGTAATCACCGGATGGCGCGAAATGAATTAGGTCTGGCTGTCAAAGGGTGGGGTGGGTAAGGGCCACCTGGCGGCACAATCTCCGACCAGTAACGGAATTGAGAAGGGATAAGATGACACAGGCGTTAGCGAAGCCGGGACAAAACCGAATAGTTGTCGCGGTGACCATTATCGTCCTATTGGGACTAGTTCTGCGCGTCATCAACCTGGGTAGTCGTAACCTGTGGTACGACGAAGCCTTCGCCGTCCTCTACGCCGAAAAGAGCTTTTCTACCATCCTCTATGGCACTATCACCCAGGTCGAAGGCGCTGCCGCCGACGTCCATCCCTTGCTGTATTATTTCTTCCTGCACCTCTGGATGGGTCTCTTTGGGCAGAGTCCTTTCGTCGTCCGCCTGCCCTCGGTCATCTTTGGCCTGGCTTCCATCGTCCTCGCCCTCTCCATAGGCCAGCGACTCTTCGACTCTGGCGCGGGCCTGCTGGCGGCCGTCATCACCGCCATCGCCCCTTTCCCCATCAACTACTCGCAAGAGAACCGCATGTACAGTCTGCTCTGTCTCCTGAGCCTGTTGACAGTCTATTTCTTCGTCCGTTGCTGGAAAGGGAGTGGCTACGGAAACTGGCTGGGGTTCATCCTCGCAGCCACTTTGTCCTTATATACTCACAACCTGGCCTTCCTGGTCATCTTGGCCCTCGACCTCTTCGTGCTCCTGACCAGGCGCTGGCGGTTGCTGAAGCCCTTGATCGTCTCCCACTTGGCCCTCGGGCTCCTCTTCTCGCCCTGGCTCACCATCGTCTTCAGCCAGTTTGGCAAGATCCGGCAGGCCTACTGGGTGCCCCGGCCGGGCCTGAAGGAGTTGGTTCAGACTCTGATCTTCTTCCATTTCGATTTGCTGCCGACCATGCCCCTGGGACTCGTGTCCATCCTCTTGTTCTTGAGCCTTCTTATCCTGGTTCTCATCCTGTACCGCATCGGGCGGGTGCGGGGACGGGATCGCCAGACCAAAGAAGGAATCTATCTCTTGCTGATCCTGGCTCTGGCGCCGGTGATCGTCGCTTTTCTGATCTCTCAGTTCAAATCTATCTACATCATCCGCGGGTTGTTGCCCGCTGCTGCTGCCTACTACATCCTGGTGGCCAAGATACTGGCGGAAGTTCAGTTCCCCAAAAGGGTGGCCTGGCTTCTGCTCTCACCCGTTGTCGTCCTGTTGGCCATCTCCCTGACATACCACTACACCTTTGCCCGGTTCCCTCGCTCTCCCTTCGATAAGGCTGTAGCCTACCTGGGGGAAAACTATCAATCGGGCGATGCCATTGTGCACGACAACAAACTCACTTTCTTTCCCTGTCACTACTACGACCGGGAGTTGCCCCAGGCTTTCATGGCCGACCCGCCGGGCTCAGGCAGCGACACCCTAGCTCTAGCCACCCAGGAAGCTTTGGGCCTCCTGGCCAGCCAGAACATGGAAGAGGCCACCGCGGGCAGCCAACGCGTCTGGTTCGTTATCTTCCAGCGTGCCTTTGGCGAATACGAGGGACTAGGATATCCTCAGCCACCTCACAAAACCTGGTTGGAGGAACGCTATCGCCTGGTTGAGACGGTGACCTTCAACGACTTGAACATCTACCTGTATGAAAGCCCTTGCCTTGGGAAACTGCCATGCCCTGCCTATCCAGAACCGAGCTCTATAAAGCCACAGCGTTGGCCATCCTGATCCTGGCCGTCTCTTGCCTGCCTTACGCCCTGGGATATGGGTTCGCCCCCCCAGGATGGGACTTTGGCGGGTTCATCATAAACGCTGAAGATTCCAACACCTACCTAGCCACCATGCACCAGGGAGCCCAGGGAACCTGGCGCTTCCGCCTCCTGTACACGTCGGAGGATCATCCAGGAGCTTTCTTATACCTTTTCTACCTCCTTCTCGGTCACCTCTCTGCCCTGACCGGCTCACCTCTAATACTGAGCTATCATCTGGCTCGTCTGTTCTGCGGACTGGCACTCTTGATGGTGGCCTACTTTTTCATTGCTTTTTTCATACGCCGGAGGGCTGTACGCTGGATCGCCTATCTGTTGGTCTGTTTCTCCTCTGGGCTGGGATGGTTGGTGCTTTTGATTAGTCCCACCTCACCGGGGGGCATCTCTCCCATTGATTTCTGGCTGATAGACGCCTATACATTCTTCACCATCCTCTTAATCCCCCATTTTTGCCTGGGCGTGGCTTTGCTCTTGCTGGTATTCGTCTTCATGCTGGATTATTTCCACCGCCTCCGTCTGCTTTCACTAGTTGTGGCTGTGATCGCCTCTTGGTTTCTAGCCGTGATCCATCCCTACTTGCTGTTGATTGCTGGCTGCGTGCTGGCCGGATATTGGCTGTTACTCCTCTGTCTCAGGCGCAGGCTGCCCCTTGACGAGGCCAAGGGGCTGGTAGCGCTAGGATGCAGCCTGATCCCTCCACTCAGCTTCTATTACTGGACCATGACTTCTGACCCCATTATGCGGGCCTTTTCAGAACAAGACATCACCATGTCCCCTCTTCCTTCTTTCTACATTTTGGGCTACGGGCTGGTCTTCCTGCTGGCTATCGGCGGCTTCGTCCATATTTTAAGGCAACATAGCGAAAGGGAGCTCTTCTTGATCGCCTGGTTGGTAGTGGCGGCCATCATGCTCTACTTTCCTTTCAAAGTGCAAAGGCGTTCCATCACCGGACTTCACATCCCCCTCTGCGCTCTGGCTGCTATAGGACTTTTCAGATACATCCTGCCGACCGTCTACCACTCCAGGATATCGCAAGTTATCAGCAGAGTACTGTCCTATGACCGCCGACGGTTGGGGGCATTTGTCCTCAACTTGATCCTCGCAGCTACCTTTCCCTCTAATCTGTACCTCCTGGCCAGCTCTAGCCTACTGGCCCTACAAGGTTCCCCTGTCCTGTTCCACACTAAAGCCGAGAATGAGGCCATTGACTGGCTGGCGGAAAACAGTCAGCCGACTGATACTATTTTATGCTCATACTGGGTGGGCAACTATATACCAGCCCGTATCGGCCATCGCGTTTTTCTAGGGCACTGGGACGAGACCATTGACTACATCCAAAAGAGAGAAGCTGTCGAGACCTTCTTCCAAAGCCAAACTGACGACTCCACACGCCTGAACATCCTTCGGGAGCATGGCATCGCCTACCTGTTCTACGGCCCCCAGGAGAGAGCCCTGGGTGATTTCAACCCGGAGGACAAACCCTACCTGATGAAAACCTTCAGCAACTCAGAAGTCAGCATTTATCAGGTCTTTATTCGACATAAGCAAACTAGTTCGTTTAGTTTTCTATTTATTGTTTAACTTGATAGTGAAGGGATAAGCGGAGTTGGACGAGAGCAAACTCTCAGCGACACTCAAAGTCATTGGCATGATCTTTGCCTTCACCTTGCTGGTGAGGCTGATAGCCGCTATGCCCATCCAACAGCCAGGTTACATGGACGCCTATTACTACTACGTTGGAGCTGAGGCTCTCTACCGGGGACTGGGCTTCAACGAAGAGTTCATTTGGAATTTCCTTGATGACCCGCAGGGTATCCCCCACCCCAGCTACCTCTACTGGCCACCCTTTTCCTCGATTTTGGCTTACCTCTCGTTCCTGGTTTTTGGGGCGGCCTCCTACCGCGCTGCCCAATTACCCTTCATCTTGCTCTCAGTTACCTTGCCCCTGATCACTTATTATGTCAGCCTCCAATTTGTAAGCGGTTCAGTGAGGGGGGACACCCCCCTATCCCCCCGCCCTGCGGGACTCTGTCCCAATCGGCGCCACGCCATGGCCGCTGCCCTCTTCACCACCTTCAGCGGTTTCTACACCATCTACTGGGCTTCCCCAGACAGCTTTGCCCCTTTCGCCGTGACCGCCAGCCTGAGTTTGGTGGCCATGGGCAAGGGGCTGAGGGGCGACAGCCCGTGGTGGTTTGCCCTGTCGGGTGCTTTGGCTGGCCTGAGCCACCTGACCCGCGCCGATGGGGTGCTGCTCCTAGCTGTGCTGCCCATCGTCATCATTCTCAAGCCCCGATCCATGGTGGCTTCTCCCCCCTCAGCTCCCTCAGACCCCTCTCGTCACTTTTCAGGCCCAACCCGCCTCCGCTCCTTGGCCCTTGCCTTGTTTCTAGCCGCTGCTGGCTACGCCCTCGTCATGTCTCCCTGGTTCTATCGCAACTGGCTGGCCGTTGGTACGCCCTTTCCCAGCGCTGGAATCCAGACTCTCTTCCTGCGCAACTACGACGAGATTTTCAGCTACGGGCGAGCACTCACCTGGCAACATTATCTGAGCTGGGGTTGGGGCCCCATCCTGCAATCCAAGCTCAAGGCCATTGGGATCAACCTGATGAGGCTCGTGGCCGAAAACATGCTGATCTTCCTGGCTCCCTTCATTGTAATTGGTCTGTGGCAATTGCGACGCCGTTTGGAATATCTGTCCTTCTTCATTTATGGCCCATTGCTCTATTTGGCTATGACCCTGGCCTTCACCTTTCCCGGTGTGCGGGGGGGGCTTTTCCACTCTGGAGGGGCGTTGTTGCCTTTCCTCTTGGCCGCAGTCATGCCTGGGCTGGACACGGTCATTGTCTGGACAGCCCGTCGCCGGCCTCACTGGGATGTCTTGCTGGCCCAAAGGATGTTCACCATCGGCTTCATTGTCCTGGCCTTTACCCTCAGCGCTTTCATCTACGTCCGTGGAGTCTTCGGCAGCCAACTCTTGACCCCGGCCTGGAACCAAAGCGATCAGGTGTACGCCGACATCACCGTCTGGCTGGACGAGAACGCTCCACCAGAGGCCAAGGTGATGGTGGGCAACCCGCCGGGCTTCTATTACTTCAGCCACCGTCCTGGCGTGGTGGTTCCCAACGAAGACGTAGATACCCTTCTCCGGGTTTGTGACCGCTACGGCGTGGAATTCGTCATCCTGGATCAAAACCGCCCCCACCCCTTGCGGAAGGTGTACTCAGGCGAAGCAAGCCACCCTCGCCTGCTGCTGTGCCAGACCTCTGGCCTGGCTAAAATCTTTCAGGTAGTGCCGAAATGAAAACCCCTCGACTGTTCCTGGTTCTTACTTTATGCTTAGCCCTTTTCTCCGCTCTGTTGTATCTGGGCTGGTCTTACAGCTACGGCTCCCTGGGCTTCCCCCTTGACGACGCCTGGATACACCAGACCTATGCCCGCAACTTGATGCGCTACGGCCACTTCGCCTACGTCCCCGGCCAGCCCAGCGCCGGCTCGACGGCCCCTCTGTGGACCCTACTCCTGAGTGCAGGCTACTTTCTACAACTCGACTTCAGGCTCTGGACTTATTGTCTTGGGCTCGTCCTCCAAACTCTCACAGCCTGGGCAGCCTATCGTCTGGCTTCTCGCCTGTGGCCGCAACAGGAAAGGGTAGCCCTCTTCGCTGGCCTCTTCTGCGCCCTGGAATGGCACCTGGTTTGGGCGGCCTTCTCCGGCATGGAGACGATTTTATTCATCCTTCTTGCGCTGTTACTGATGGAACGATACCTGGCTCACGTATCACGTATCACGCATCACGCATCACAGTTGGTCATTGGTTATTGGTCATTGGCCATCGGGTTGCTGGGCGGCCTCCTGACCGTGACCCGCCCCGAAGGCATTGTGCTCTTCGCCCTGATCGCCCTCGATGTCCTGGGACGCTATCTTTGCTCCATCCCTTTGATAAGGCTTCGATGGGCTCAGCCCAGCGGCTCAGGACACCGCTTTGCCCCGTCGCCCAAGGGGGCCAAACCCCATCTGCCTGCTTTCCTGGGGTTGTTGTTCGGCTTTGCCCTCTTGCTCCTGCCCTATCTGCTCTTCAATCTGACGACCAGCGGTCTGCCCTTTCCCAACACTTTCTACGCCAAGCAAGCCGAGTACCAGGCAGAGATTGTGAATTTCTCCTTTGCAGTGCGCCTGTGGCGGGTGGCCAGGCCGACCATCGTAGGAGCTCAGGTGCTACTGTTGCCCGGCTTTGCTTTTGCCATCCACAGAACGATCAGGGAGAAACGAGTGGAGGCAGCCCTGCCCCTTGTCTGGTGGGCCACCACCCTCGCCCTCTACGCCTGGTGCTTGCCCAAAGACTACCAACATGGCCGCTACCTCATCCCAACCATCCCTATCTTAGTTATCTTTGGAAGCTGGGGCACCCTGAGCCTGTTGCGCCTGGACTCCCGCCAGACTATCGCCCGCACCCTTAGCCGAGCTATGTCCATAGCAGCCCTTGTCCTCCTCCTCATTTTCTGGGTCATAGGCGCACGCGCTTACGCCGTCGATGTAGGTTTCATCGAAGGAGAAATGGCAGCCGTCGCCCGTTGGCTGGAGGCTAACACTCCTTCCGGCGCTCTCATTGCCATCCACGATATCGGGGTCGTGGGCTATTTGCTAGACCGTCCTCTGCTGGACCTGGCTGGCCTGATTACCCCGGAAGTCGTTCCCTTCATCGCCGATGAAGCGCGACTGCTGGCCTTTATGGAGGAAAAAGGAGCCGATTACGTCGTGTTCTTCCCTGACTGGTCGCCAACCTACGCCCGCATGTCTCAGGACCCCCGCCTTCACCCCGTCTACCGCACGGGCTATACTTGGACCTCGAGACAAGGCCACGCTAACATGGTGGTCTACGAAACCCGCTGGGACAGCGAGAGCGACTGACCGGACCTCCGAAAATCCCCGCAACGTGGTATAGATTGTGGGGCAAGATGCGCCACTATTGCGGCACAGGCCATCTTGCCCTGGGTCCCACCCACACTTTTGCGATGTATCCCAAACTTTGGCGGTCCTTGCACATAGCTGACATTAGTGGTATACTATAGATGTGCAAGAGGGAAGCTGGTGTTGGATGAACTAACGGAACGGCTACCAGCCACCATGGAGGTAGCCATCTTCGGGGTTGTTCAGAAGGTGATATTGTCGGTGTCCTATCCTTTCGTTGGCGATTAGATCCCGCAGGAGGCAGGGCCAATCGAAAAGGATGTAGCCTATCACACTCAAAAAGTCACAGCGGTTTCAAGGAGTGAGGTGAGGACGCATGGGTGATAAGAAGATCAGCGTTATGATCGTGGATGACCATCCTCTGTTTCGCCAAGGCCTGCGCCGGGTCATAGAAGCGGAAGATGACATGGAGGTGATTATTGAGGTGGGTGACGGGGAAGAGGCCCTGCGTCTGGCTCAGAAGATGGTCCCTGACGTCATCATGATGGACGTTAACATCCCTACTATGAATGGTTTGCAGGTAACGCGTTCGCTTAAGGCCAGCTTGCCTAACATAGGGATCATTATGCTCACCGCCTATCATGATGATGAACAGATCTTCCACGCCATCAAGGCTGGCGCTGGCGCTTATTATCCCAAGGATGTAACCCCTCGCAGGCTGATAGAAGCCATCAGGCAAGTCAGCCAGGGCAATTACGTCATTGATGACAACGTGCTGGCCAAATCCCAGGTGGCTTCCTGGCTGCTCAAACAGTTCGAGCAGATATCTGCTTTTGGAGGTTCTCCCGACAATCTGTTTGTTCCCCTTTCCCCACGGGAAATGGAGATCCTCCAGCTCATCGCCCGTGGATACAGCAACAAGGAAATTGCTCACGAGCTGGGTATCAGCCGTCAGACGGTCAAGAACCACATGACGTCCATTCTGCGCAAGCTGTCCGTCAATGATCGTACACAAGCTGCCCTCTATGCCCTGCGCCGTGGATGGATCAGACTTCAAGATAAGGACTAGACGTAGGGCGGCTTTCCATAGCCGCACCAGGAGGCAGGTATGGAAACCTGCCCTACAAGGAGTACAGTGATGGCAGAGACACAAGAAGCCGTTTTGCACAGCGGTTCGCCGTTGTTTGACCTGATAGAGGAAAGCAGGAAGGACTACGAGCAGACGCAAAAGGAACTGAAAGAGATCGAAGTGCTGATCCAGCAGAGTAGTGCTGAGGTGGATAAGCTCGTTCAACGCAACTCTCAGATCACAACCAAAGTGCACCAGATGGAAGCCAATATTGACACATACCCCCGGCAAGACATCAAGGAAATATATACCGCTGCCAAGGAGGCTCAAACGCGCCTCTTTATGATGAGGGGACAACTGGAGCAACTGCAAAGCAAGCAACAGAATCTGGAAAAGTATGCCGAGCACCTGCGGAAGTTCCTTGAAGTCTCCGAGCAGACCGCCTATACCGGGCCCTCTGCCGAGGGTAGCGCCCCTGCCGGTGAGCGCACCATCGTGCGCATCATTGAGGCCCAGGAGAACGAACGCCTGCACCTGGCCCGTCAAATGCACGATGGGCCTGCCCAATCTCTGACCAACCTTATCCTTCAGGCCGAGATCTGCGAACGCCTTTTCGATACCGATCCAACGCGGGCTCGCATCGAGCTAGGGAACCTGAAAAACGCTGTCAACGCCACTTTCCAGAAGACGCGCGACTTCATTTTTGACTTGCGTCCCATGATGCTGGATGATTTGGGGCTTATCCCCACCTTGAAACGCTATATCCAGGGCTTTGAGGAAAAGAGTGGCCTCTCTACCAACCTGACCATTATGGGCAAGGAGAGGAGATTGCCCCCCTACACCGAAGTCACCATCTTCCGTGTCGTGCAAGGACTCCTCAAGAACATTAGCCAGCATGCTAACGCGACCTACGTTCAGGTGAGTGTCAACCTGGAAGGAGAGGTCATCGGTGTGTCTGTGGAAGATGATGGTAGTGGTTTCGATGTGGAAGGCGCCATGGCTTCCGCCCGCCAGCGCAAGATTTTGGGCATCGCGGCCATGCAAGAGCAGGTGGAAATGTTGGGCGGGCAGGTTAATTTTGATAGTGGCATCGGACGCGGTACCAGGGTCAAACTAGAGATTCCTGTCTGAAATAGTACTTCTTTCCTATTGCATATTCATTAATTATGGTCTAAAATTAAAATAGCTATTTGTGCATCTATCAAAATGAGTCTGTCTACCTGCTTGCGGGGGGCGTAAATGCCCCCTGTTTTTAATGGACTCGGAGAAAGGAGGTGAAAGGCGATGTTGTCATTTCAATCTCAAAATGGCCAAGGTTTAGTTGAATATGCTCTAATTCTCGTTTTAGTGGCCTTGGTCGTAATCGGCATTCTGCTAATATTGGGCCCCGTCGTCGGCAACGCTTTTAGCAACATCGTTGCTAACATCTAGTACACGCCGGCGAAAGTGTTCAACCGGTTAGAGCGATAGCATCCTGAGCACCCTAAGTAGCGAAGTGTGCTGGACACCAAACTATTGCCTTGTTGTCTGCTGGGCCTGCTTTTCTGGAGAGACCCAGAGATGTGAGAAACACCACGTAAAATTCACATTTGTAGTACTAACGTACTATTGCAGCATTTCCGATATTAGTGTATAATATAAATGGTATAATACCAGGTGAGTGCCCAGATCCTGCTGGTCTGGAGTACCCCCCAAAATGATTGAGAAAGGAGGTGAGCCTGGATGTTATATCTGCCGCGCGAGGAAGGGCAGGGTTTGGTTGAATATGCGTTGATTCTTGTCTTGGTAGCTATCGTCGTCATTGCCATCCTGCTGTTGCTAGGTCCTGTTGTCGGCAACGTTTTCAGCAACATCGTCTCCAACATCTAGCCGGGCCGGATAGCTCGCAAGCATCGAGCATAAAGAACCAAATCCACCGTAAGCAGAGCCCTATCCTCGATAGGGCTCTGCTTGCATAGGTTCATCAAGGCCATCTGGACTTGGGAAGCTGACCAACTGCGTCATCGCAAGATTTGACTAGCCTCTCACTTTTTGTTATCATTATAGATGATCGGCACAAGCTGCGATGGGGCCTGCTTCTAGCCATTTTCCACGTCCTGATGGGGGCAATTGGTTAGGCTGTAAGTTTTTCATGCCCATACATACTCTTCGAGAGGGGGCCAAAGCAACATGTCAAGAGAAAAGGGCCAAACACTGGTCGAATTCGCACTCATCCTGCCCATTTTACTTCTGGTTATTTTCGTCATTGTTGAGAGCGGGAGAATTTTTCAAGCCTATATTACTGTCCAGCACGCGGCGCGGGAGGGAGCTCGTTACGCTGTCACTGGCCGCTGGGAGGAAGAGTTCGCCGGGGAGCCAGATCCGCGGGTGGCCTCCATTGAGGACGTCGCCAGAAATGCCCTGGCCGGATTGGCGCTTGCAGGCAAAGCCGGGTACGATGAGGAAGGTAAGATACTGACCGGGCATTACGAAATAAAGGTCTTTTGCTTCCCGGAGAGTGTGCCCATAGAAAAGTGCGCCGGCAATCCCAAAGAGTACGTGGGGGTGCAGGTAGCCTACCGCCTGGAAATCATCACCCCTGTTCTCAATGTCATCGCCCCCGCGGTCCAGGTGAAGGGCTACGTGGAGATGATCAACGAGGACTTTGGACAGCTTGGCGGAGGGGGATTCGCCGGTTTGAGGGAGCCGCCCTCTCCCGTCCCCCCGGAGGCTCCGACCCCAGGGGCTTCTCCCACGCCCACCGAGACCCCCACGGGCACCATCACTCCCACCCCGCTGCCGCCCACCGAGACCCCCACCACGCCAGCCTGCGCGGTACAGATCGTGGGGTCCGTCTACGAGGGGGATACAAGTGTGACAGTCCTTGGGGACCCCGGCGATACCATCGTCCTGCGGGACACGGACGCCGGTGGAGTTATCATTGGAACCGGCACCGTTGGTCCCGGCGACTATTGCAACGTCTCTGTGGCCATTGATGTCAATGGCTACCTGGTGGACGGTCACATCATCGCCGCCCTCTCTACCCTTTATCCCTCTTCCGATACAGCTTGCGTCGGGGTGACGACCTGTTGGCCCACCTCCACGCCTACGGCCACGGCCACGCCGGCCACGCCCACGCCCACGGGGCCGCCCACGCCCACGGGGACGCCCACGCCCACGGGGCCGTACATCGTTCTCGATCGCACTTGCAGCCCAGAAGGCCAGGCGTCTGACATCACTGTCTACGGCTATAACTGGTTGGCCAATCCCCAAAAAACTATTATCATCCAGTGGGATGGAGCCGTCAAAAAAGATGAATTCCCATCCCGCGTGAACTGGTCTACCGTCATCAACATCAGCGCTTCTGAGGCCACGACAGGTACCCACACTGTGACAGCGCTTATCCTGGCCCCGCGCACCGAGGATTCCAAAAGCATTGTCATACCCTGCCCGCCTACACCGACGCCCACCCCGACGGCCACCCCCCTCCGCCCCGACCTGGTCATCACCGACTTCACCGTCAGGCCGGGCGCGGTCATCACGGCCTACGTGCCGGTGACCTTTACCACCGTCATCGCCAACCAGGGCCTGGCCGGGGCCGCTACCCTCTTCTGGGTTGACCTCTTCGTGGACCCCGCGCCAGCCCCGCCGACGACCGATTCCACTGGCGACGTCGCCTGGGAGGCAGCCAGTTTCCTTGGCGTGGGTGAGATGACCACTGTCACCCTGAACTACGCCTTCCCCGTCATCGGCCCCCACGTGGCCTACGGCTACGTGGATACCCGCATGGACATTGACGAGATAGACGAAGACAACAACGTCAGCTCGCCTCAGGTCCTGACGGTCACGGCTGGCATACCCCCTTTGGCCACGCTGAGTGTTGAGCCCCCTTGCAGCGAGGTGGGTGTCCCCATGACCATCACCGTCAGCGGCGAGAACTGGCCGACCGATGAGGGGGCCATTGATATCCAGTGGAATGGAATCAGTAGAGGCTCGGTCTCGCCCCAGGTGAACTGGAGCCAGGCCATCACCATCAGCGCTTCCGAAGCCACCACGGGCACCCACATGATATCTGCTTTGACTTCAGGCACCCTGATCACCAGCACCTATTACATACCGTGCTCAGCGATGGGGCGCATTGATGGCTACACCTGGATTTTCATCGGGGGAGACATTGTGCCCCACGGCCGGGTGGACGTCTATTGCTATGACGGCTTTAATAACCTGATTGCCCAGACGACCTCCGACGACGAGAGCTACTACGATCTGGGGTATATCCCTGCGGGCACTTACACCGTGCTGGGACAGAGTTACATAGATGAAATCCTGTACCTGGACATCCTGACAGGGGTAGCGGTGTCCGAGGGAGGCATGGTAAAGGTCAACCTGCTCTTGCTGCCCCAGTATTAGCTCGATGCGATAGGAATTTTCTATAGCGTCCAATGAGGAGATGGAGTTGAAGAAATTGGGGAAGAAAACCCCGGTGAGACGGATCTGCATCATAGCCGGTGCGATCCTGGCAGCCTTTCTGGTGCCCCTTGCTGCCAGGGCCTGGTTGGTTCCACCCAGACTGGTGGCTGCACCAGTGGTAGCAGTCTGGACGGCTCCGAAGCCGATCTCCCACAACACGTCCTACAATGTGCTAACCGACAATGGCATGAGACGTTACTCAACTATAGCTGCCCGGGGCAGCAACGTCTACGCCATGTGGAGTAAGCGGCAGGGCACTGAAGGTTATCAATTTGATCCCTATTCTAATAACTCATCCAATGAGGGACAGGACTGGGGAACGACGGACACTGAACTCCAAGATTCAGACAACACTGAGACGTATGCCCCTCTGGATCTGACCATCGCCGACAACACCCCTCACTATGTTTGGGCCGAGAAGTCAGAATCCAATTACATTATCTTCTACAAATACGGCTTGAGTTCCCCGCAGATCGTGGAGATGACGACTGATGAAGCAACTCAGCCAGCCATCGAGGTAAGCAGCGGCTATGTTCACGTGGTGTGGTCTCAGGGGCATTTAGACAATGACATCATGTATGAGAGCAAACCCGTTGGGTCAGGAAGCTGGTCGGGCTCACCTGTTAATATCTCTCAGTCCACTGACCCGCCAGCATTACATCCCGATATAGCTGCGGATAACAGCGGCAACCTGCATGTGGTGTGGGACCAAGGAATTGCTAGCGGCACCATATTGTACAAGAAGAGGACTGGCGGATCATGGTCGAGCGCTGGCACTGTATCGGGAGACGTTGCCCACTCACGCCGGCCAGCTATCGCTGTCCACGGCGATAACGTCTATGTGGTCTGGTGTGAATACGTCGGTAAGAATGAGCAGTACGTGCGTTTTTCCAAGAAATCTATCGCTGATGAGACTAGCTGGCCAGGCACTACTAAGCGGATTTCAGAGGATGAGGTCGGTATTTCCCAGACCCTAAGCACATATATACTGCCAGCCATAGCGGTGGATGGGAATGGGAAGATCCATGTCGCCTGGCATGGAGGCCTCGACAGTTCTAAGCCCGAGGAGATCTTCTACAGCTCCTCAACCAATGAGGGGAACACCTGGAGTGACAAGTCGAACCTGTCCAATAGTGGGAACGACGATTCCACTGCGCCCTCTCTGGCTGTCACCGATAACTACATCCATATCATCTGGGCGGAGCAGTATGAAGAGGAGGGTCGTTATATATACGACGTGTATTACAGCCGTACAGGTACGTGGGGAGGTTCGGGGGACGTATACCTGCCCATTATCATGAAGTCATATTAGAATCATCTTCCAGGTCAGGTCATATCGGATCGGGGAAACGGGGGAAAATGTTCTCAAAGAAAGAATGGACGATACTTATCGCTTTGGTGGGGCTGGTCCTGGCCGTTTACGGGGGCCTTCTCTTCGTCGTAACGCGCGGCGGAGGAGCAAAAGTTGAATCTGCGGTCCCCCGGCCAACGCCTCCCTGGCCGGTCCGCACCGCCCAGGAAGCCTACCCCCTGGCTGAGGAGGTGGCCAGGGCCTGGCAGCCCGATGCGGAGCTTTCCAACGCCAGCAGTTCCTGGCGCGGCGGGGCCATGCCCCAGGAATTGCTGGAAGGGAAGACCACCTGGGGATTTCACTTCGTATCCCCTTCGACAAGCCAGTTCTGCATCGTCTCGGTGGTGGGAGACGAAGCCCGCGTCATCGAGAGCGGCAGCATCCCCAGGGTGCCGGTCCTTCTGGCGCTGAGCGATTGGCACGTAGACAGCCCCCAGGCCCTGAGCATCTTCCTTGACCACGGCGGGCGCGATTTTCTGGCCGCCCACGCCGACGCCGATGTGCATCTGCACCTGCTGACCCGCATCGAAAACGAGACCCTGATCTGGCTGGCGAGCGGGTTGTCATCCAACGATAGGATAGCCCACACTGTGTCCATCAATGCCATCACCGGCGCGGTGGTCGAAACCCAGTAAAAGAGGCTTGTCATAAGGGCTTTTAGCCCTTGGACGCGCTGAAGCGCGTATTACAAACTGATCCAATAAAAGGAGTTTTACAATGAAGATCAAGGCTTTATTCAGGTTAATCCATCAACGCTTTCAATCCCTCAAAACAACGCGAGGGCAGAGCCTCGTTGAGATGGCTCTCTTCTTTCCCCTCCTGCTGATTATCATCGCCGGCATCGTCGAAGTAGGCCATACCCTGAACACCTATCTGGCAGTGGCCAATGCCACTCGCGAGGGGACCCGCTATGGGGTGACCGTGGGGGATAGCCCCGGCGACGACCAGACCATCACCGACATCATCGTTGATGCCATGGAACACAAGGGGATGGAGGTCACCGACGCGAACACCTGCATCTGGCTGGTCAGGCTCGCGACCGACGAAAATGGCCAGTTTATTGATCCGCCGGATGAGCGACACGTCTACGGCCATGCCTGCCAGCTACCCACCGACTTCTCGGATGAAATGCGATATGAGCTGGGACCCAGTACCAGTGCTCTTATAGCCTGGACCTACTACGAGCAGGAAGCGATGCTGCCCATACCTTTCCTTACCACCCTGGGTGAGTCCATCCCCATCGCCCCCTACACCGCCATGCGCATGGAGGTCTCTGGGGACGTGCCCAGCCGGACAGGTGGCTGCTGCGTCTATCCCATCACCGTGCAACGCGAGGTTCTGGAAGGGAAAGAGATTGGGGACTACGTGCTCGACATCGAGGTGGGCGTGGATAGCGGCCAATTTGGCTGGCTGCGTTGGAAGGGTGCGGAGCAAATGTGCCAGGGGGAGGATCCCAACCCCAACAGTGCCAACATTCTGGGCAGCAGCCTGGCCTATCCGGGCAACAGCTGCGCCTGTGACGGCGATTGCTGGAAGGGCTATCAGAACCCGGATGATAGCGACGACGACGAAGTGTGCCACGACCAGGACGACGACCAGGCGATCAACGTGGGCGACTGGGTCTGGGGCTCCACCGGCGCCATCGGTGCGGAGTCTGTCAAGAAACAGCTAGACGAGCACATTGAGTACGGCCGCACCTTACTGATCATTGTCTGGGACGATAAAGTCAAGTGTGACGAGGGCAAGGGGCCTGATGAGTGCAGCTCAGGGTCCAACCTCCAGTACAAGGTGTACGGCTTTGCCCTGGTACGGCTCCTCGACTACAGTACGGGTGATAAAACGATCAGCGCCATATTCCTGGGCTGGGTTGACTACTGCGGCCAGAACCCTGAGTCCCTCGGGCCAGCCGTCACGAGCCCTGTGTGAAGCTGGGGGCTTGACCGGCAGGCGTTGGATACCCCCGGATGAGGAGTAGCCTCTAGGACAGTGAGTGGAGTGAGCGGAGAGAGGGAAGAGCGAGGGCAGAGCCTGGTCGAGGTAGCCCTCTTCCTGCCGATATTGCTCATCATCCTGGTTGGCATCGTCGAGGTGGGCCATGCCCTGACCGCCTATTTGGTGATCGCCAATGCCGCCCGGGAGGGAGCGCGCTTCGGCGCGGCCGGGGGAAAAGACGAAGACATCACCACCGTCATCCTGACCTCGACCAGGCTGGACGTGACGCCCGAGAGGGCAGACATCTACGTGATCCGCGCCCGCCTGAACGCGGCCGGTGAAGTAGAGAAGTGGAAGGAAGCCCACACCTACGGCGGTGGACCTGACACCAGCGGCTTAACCGCCGAAGGGATTAGAGAGAGTCTGGGAACCGGAGGGGGGCCAACCAGTGTGGAGTTGCTCGTCACCGTTTTCGACTACGATCTCAAATCACTCCTGGGTTTGCCTGTCCTGTCCGCTTTCAGCGAGATGATCTCCCTTCGCGCCCATGCAGTCATGCGCGTGGGCGGTGTGTCGGAAGTGGTCATCACCCCTACGGAAGGGTGCGCCGTTTTCCCCATCGCCCTTCCGGCCAGCGCCGTGGAGAGCGCCGACCGGGGGGACATCCTGGGGCCTTTCCAGAACGGCATCGGGGAAGGCCAGTTCGGCTGGCTTCGCTGGCAGGAGCACCAGGCCATCAACACAGCCATTCTGGCCGCCGCCCTGGCCTGGCCGGGCAACAGCCAGAACCCCCACAAGGGATACAACGGGGGCCAGGGGGTGCACGTCGGCGACGGAGTCTGGGATAGCAACGATCCTGTTGGCAGCAAACACCTGGTCACCGACATCCTGGCAGATTATAGAGACAGAGGCCTCTACCTGCGGGTGATCGTCTGGGATGGCTACGAGGGGGGACGCTACAAGGTGACGGGGTTCGCCATAGTGAACCCTGTGGATTTCGCAGATGACCTCACCAGCCTCAGCGTGCGCTTCTCCCACACCGATGAGAGCTGCGGACAGCAGTGAGTCCCCCCTGAAGCAAGGGGCTCTGAGCGCTCAAAGAGCTTGTTCCGAGCAAAACCGAAGTGGAAATGTCATTCTGAGGAGTGAGCCGGAGCCCTGAGCACAGCGAAGGGGAAGCGACGAAGAATCCCGTTTAACAATTCAGGAACGGGATGCTTCGCTCCGCTCAGCATGACAAGACGAGGGGAGAGCCATGAACCGGTATTACGTCTACATGATGACCAATCACTCGGGGACGCTCTATGTTGGCGTGACAACCAACCTTCGACGCCGTGTCTGGGAGCATAAGCAGAAGCTGATTGAGGGGTTCACTAAACGCTACAACATCACGAGGCTAGTCTACTACGAGGAAACTCCCGACGTAACCGCTGCCATTGCTCGGGAGAAACAAATCAAGGGCTGGCTACGCAAGAAGAAAATCGCGTTAATTAAGTCGCTTAACCCTGGCTGGAAAGATCTGAGCGATGGGTGGTACGACTAATGTCATTCTGAGGAGCGCAGCGACGAAGAATCTCGTCCCTGGCAAACAAGTGACCTGGTATGTGAAGAACGAGACTCCTTCGTTACACTCAGAGTGACAAATGCAGTTATCTATGTTTGGAGGCTAAGAAATGAAAATACGTAAAAGTAGAGCATCAAGAGAAGAAGGACAGAGCATCGTCATCGTGGCTATGGCCATGGTCGG
>Ga0315309_1000678_pt1 | contig 20668 bp, 14 predicted proteins | sample TDP4_MG_FD_203080 | JGI IMG/M metagenome (GOLD analysis project Ga0315309, IMG submission 203080) | Freshwater sediment microbial communities from Lake Towuti, South Sulawesi, Indonesia - TDP4 | ecosystem: Environmental > Aquatic > Freshwater > Lake > Sediment | place: Indonesia: South Sulawesi... | reverse complement strand
TGTACTTGGGCGACAACCTTCTCAAAAGGGGGGCTAAGCCGTTTGTCGAGGTCTTTGAGAGAAAGCAGGCTCATTGTGTCATAGCTGTTGCTGAGGTTCAAGATCCGAGTAGATACGGAGTTGTAGTTCTCAACCGGGAAGGAAGCATCCAGAAGCTTGTTGAGAAGCCAAGAGAGCCAGTAAGCAAGAAAGCCCTAGTAGGAATCTACGTGTTCAACGACATGATTTTCGATTCAATAAGGCAGATTAAACCATCGTGGAGAGGGGAACTCGAGATAACAGACGCAATTCAAACCCTGCTTAACCAAGGAGCGAAGATCGAGGTCCAATCTGTTCAAGGATGGTGGAAGGACACAGGCAGACCTGAAGACCTTCTAGAGGCCAATCAACTAGTGCTTCGAGATTTGAAACCTATCAACGAAGGCACTGTTGAGCATAGCGCAACGGTAGAAGGAGATGTCCAGATAGGTAAGAACACTGTCGTCCATGGTCGGACGACAGTGAGGGGCCCATCGATCATAGGCGAGCATTGTGAAATCGGACCAAACGCCTACATAGGGCCATACACCTCGATAGGCAGCAACTCAACCATCAAGGACAGCGAAATCGAAAACTCGATAGTGATGGAGGGAGTGTACGTCGAATGTGGCAAACGGATCATCGACAGTCTTATCGGGATGAAGGCAAGGGTTGTCAGCTTCGAAAATAACGTGCCTAAAGGTCTGAAACTGATTCTAGGAGACATGACCTACATAAGCATATGAGATCCCAACCAGGCCTCACTAATAAATCAGGATAAACTCTGAGCCATTAACAGAGTTCGGCGTTCACAAAGGAGAAAAGGACCACAGTTACCTAAGAAGACATTCTATTGGCAGAGGATGCTACATCGCGGAAAACAGGAAGAAATTGGCTATCCTCAAAGAGAGTATTCAGAATACGCCTTATCCTGACATGTTTGGCCGGCTCATGTCTGCGGAATCCGGGGTACATCCTGGTCAGTATTTCTGATTCGCTCCCAATTCTGCCGGTCTGAATCCTCAACCGCCAACTGTAGGTATCTCTCAAGTTGAACAGATTCCACAGGAGCGCTCTTATCATTGCAACAGCCTTGGTAGGCTGGAGAATGCAGAAACCTGTTATGACAATGAAGCTGAACAGAAGATAATTCTTGACAGACCAGCCTAATGAGGAACCGCAGCACTTAATGATCGCCCGCAGCAGGTTCCTGTGGCAGTAGTGCAGCTTCTCAGCGTCCACTTCTTTGCTTCCTGCTGAGCCGGAGAAATAGTGGGCGACCTTAGCCTCAGGAGCAAAACCAATCTTGTAGCCCCGGAGCCTCAGCCGCCAAGAGAAGTCTGCGTCCTCGACGTATAGGAAGAACTTTCCGTCAAAGCCTCCGAGCCTCAAGAAGACATCCCGCTTGATCAGGGCTGCTCCCCCGCAAAAGGCGAAGGGCTCGAAACCCTCCGGATCGTACTGTCCCTGATCATACTCCTCCCGGCCGATGTCGACGAACCCTCTCCAGAAAGGGATACCCATGCCGCCGACTGAATCAAGACGCGAATGATCATCCATAGAAACCATCTTGCAAGCAACAGCAACAGTCTTTGGATCGGCAGTTGCGACGCTCACCAGTCGGCTGATCCAATTCCGGTTCAAAACCTCCGTATCGGAATTCAATATCACGACAAAGTCGGCCTCAACTCTTTCTATGGCTCTATTGTAGGCTTCTGAGAAGCCCAGATTTCTGGCGTAGGCGATGATCTCAACGGATGGAAAGTTAGTTTTAACATATTCCACCGATCCGTCCAGACTTCCATTGTCCACCAAGTAGATGTCCAGATTGGAATAATCGCTCTTGGCTATGCTGGAGAAGCAGCGGTGAAGCCACATCTGCCCGTTGTGGTTAATCACAATAACTGCGACTTTTGGTTCAATCAATCGAACCGACCTCTGGCCATTTCACGTGTTGACTGTGCGACCATGAGTAGTCTTCTTGGTGGAATCTAAGCACCCTGCATCGAACTCACAATAGGTGAGGAGACTCATTATTTAGGAGGCTCTGTTACCTCAAGAAGGAGTTCTCTTACCCTATTTCTCAGCTCACCACGTCTGGTACCTTCTGGAAAGAGCTTGTCGATTCTTCTTGCGTAGAAACGCGTGAAACGATATCCAAGGCTTTGTTTGATTGCACCGAGTTCTCCTACAGCGCTGGAGAGCTCGTATCTCACTTGGGTTATATCCTCGCGCACAGTTGCTAGATCTTCACTCAATCTTGTCTTCTCAGCCTCTAGACTCTGAATTGAGGATTCAAGTTGAGCAAGCTCTCCCTTCGCATCACCTAACTCTCTAGACAGCCTTGTCTTCTCAGCCTCTAGACTCTGAATTGAGGATTCAAGTTGAGCAAGCTCTCCCTTCGCATCACCTAACTCTCTAGACAGCCTTGTCCTTTCAGCCTCTAAGCTAGGGAGCCTCAGCCAATCGTTCTCTTTGTACCACTTGGCGAAATCCGCTAATGGGCCAACGCTAGTTGAGGGATCTTCTCTGGCCCATTCGAGCAGGCGAATATACTTTCCGTTCCTAACCTCAGGAAAGGATGATTGAAGGTCCTGACGCATGGCGTATACTGCAAGCAGCCTCCCCATCGGCTCAGTGAATTGCCGAACCATTTCTGATCTTGCTTTCTTTCGTTCTTCTGCAATTATGTCTCGCTGACCCTTCTCCAGACTCCTGATGTAACTTAGGAGATTGATAAGGGGGCGCCCTGACGGAAAAGTCTGCTTCTCCTTGAGGAGTCTCCCTTTACCGGGCCTGACGGACTTTAGGTAAAGGTTCTCCATTTCTCTTGCTTGCGCGTCGATAGTTCGGATTGTGGTCTTCTTTGCGTTCTTAGCCAGCCTTCCCAATAGCGCTGGTTCTTTCGCCATAAGCTCCAGTTTCTCTGCTAGGTCATCTGGGTCACCACATTTGAAGTGTAGCCCGTTCAACCCCTCAGTGATCGCGTCTGATTGGGCTCCTATATTTGAGACTATGACTGGAATGCCAACGGCCAGCGCCTCTCTAATCGTGAAGGAGAAACTCTCATGGCAAATAGATGGCAAGACAAAGATGTCGATTTCTGACAGAACCTTGGCGAGCTCGCCGTGTGCGTAGGGGCCAAAGAAGAGAATATTGCCTTTCGAAGCATTTTCTTTGACCTCCTTTAGATAGCTTGCCTCTCCGCCGCCGTGGATTCGAAGTTCCAAATTCTTGGCTCTTACTCGCTCGAATGCTTCGACTAGTATGTGGACGCCTTTTTGTGGAAGGATCGGCCCGAAATATCCAAGTCTGATTTTCTTCGATTGCTTTTTCTGATAATCTTTCGCAAATCTCAAATCTAGACCCAAAGGTGACATGATTATGTTGCGGATTTTGGGATAATTCGTTTGGAAGGCTCTCTTGACGAACTTTGAAGGAACGACGATCTGGTCGATCCTAGAGAGGAGTCCTTGAATGTAGCGGTATCTCCTTAGACCTTCATTGCGAGCCTCAACCTCTGTTAGGGAGGGATCGTACGATCGTATGCAGTCTACGCAGTAACTCTGGCTTTTCGGACCGGGGCAAGGCTGCTCATCTGGTTTCAGTAGGTGGACTCTGTGGCACATGAGATAGAAGTCGTGGAGAAAAACGACTGTCGGAATGCGCTTTTCTAGCGGAACCTCGAGCATAGAAACGCCAAGGCCAATACAATGTTGCACATGAATCACGTCAGGTTCAGAATTCTCTAGGAACTCGGAGAAACTCAGCGCTACCCTGTCATCGACGTAAGTGTCGAGAAACGCTTTGTGGCCGCTACGGGTATTCATCCTCTTGACAGGTATCCCGTCGAATTCTTCCGCGTACTCTTCGTAGCTCTCTCCTATCCCGCGGCTGAAAACGTAGACCGAGTGTCTCTTGGATAGCTCTCTTGCTAGTAAGTAGCTGTGCCACTCAGTGCCTGCGGTTTCCTTGGGTGGGAAGCCATGCGTGACCATTGCGATTCTCATGAAATGTTTCCACCGATTCGCCTAGCGTTTATGGAGACACTCGCTTTGCTGCTCTTTAAGCTTCTTTGTAGCTCAGGCTATTCTTGGCTAACTTTCTGTCAAGATGTGAGGAGTCGACAAGGTCGGGGCTGCAACCTATGATGCTACAGACATTGCAGCGCCGTAGACTGGTTCACCAATGCGCTATACATATGACCCATCCGGTTTGAGGCTGCAGGCTTTGGCTGGTTCAAGCGCGACCATTTGGCTAGGGTTTCCTGGTTCTGCGCGATCAGACGAGAATCAGTTTGCTGCGGCATTTCTCGGATTTTGACACTCATCAGAATCGCTCATAGACCTGCTGCAATCTCGCTCTAGTCTCACATGCAGCGAGAGTTGGGTCTAGATGCTTCCTAACATCTCTTAGAGCTCTCTGTCCTACTGCTTTGGCTTCTTCCCTATTCTCGTAGACCCACCGCATGAGTTCCGCTGCATGCCCCACGTCTACCTCAGCCCACACATTGCCTTTCTCGTACGGACCATAATCCTGACCAAGCTCCACTAGATCGTACTTCACCAGTAAGCTGTTGTTCACGTCCATGAAATCCATGTTCCCTGAGTAGGCAGTCGCGATAGCGGGCTTTCCCAAGTACATAGCTGCGGCGATGGTGAGTCCCAGCCCCTCTGACCTGTGCAGCGAAACATAGCAATCAGAGGCCGCTACCAGTGAAAGATAGTCCCCCTCAGACAGGTGCCTGTTCAATATCCTTACATTCGTCTTAGATGACAACCTTTCCAGCGTCCTAGCACCAATCGGATTGACCTTGCTATTGATGTGATGCAGGACTAGCACTGCCTCGTCATCACGTCCAAAAGCTTGGTTGAAAGCCTTCAACAATGCTACTGGATTCTTTCTCTCGAAAACGCTGAGGAAATCGAAGGAAAAAAGAAAGACGAAACAGTCTTCCTTTAGACCAAATTTCCTCCTCGCTCTGCTATCGATTATGCTCGTATCGATGAAGAGTGGATATCTGATCTTCACGACCGGAATAGGAGAGTCTCTTGAGAGGCATTCAGCTATGAACGAACTGGCCGCCCAGATTTCATCATAGAATCTAAACGCGGGTAGCCAGCGGACAGGAAATCTCGACAGCTCCCAATACCATATCCCGATGTTATATCTACTCCGCGAGTAGTTCGGACCCCTCAGATTGAAGAAACCTTCAGCTGTGTCCGCATTCACATGGACCAAATTGATTGCATACGGGTTGCTGCGACTGAAGACGCAGGAAATCTTGTGTCGCTCCCCATGAATCTCCCCAACCAACTTGTTAAGAACATGTGGTATGCCGGCCAGCTCTAGCGTCTTGGCAAACGCTCTAGAGCTAGTGGCGTTTCCAAATTGTCCAGTGAAGTAGCCAGCCATATTTACTCCAAATTCAAGTCGCGCCTCTGTATGCACTGCGATAGTCAAAGGCTCCTTGCTTCTATGTCTTTGACTGACCCTTGGCCCGGATTCAGTGTCAGACGAGGTCGTGAAGCTTTGCTTTTCAGTATCGACTCTTGGCTGTATAATCCTGAACTCACGCTTCTTCATCTTGACCGCGACTTGACGTAGGAAGCTCTTTGCCCCTTCATGTCTTATGACTTCGAAACTTCTTCTCAGTATGGCAGAAATACCAGATAGGGCTCTTCGACAATCATCCAGATATCCTACCAACGCTGCCAACGGAGGTTTATGTTGCTTCTCAGCAAACCCTGAAATGGAAAAGTACTCTTGTGGCACAAGGACCCTGTCAATATTGTGTTCCTTCCACCCCGTATTGATAATCCATCCAATGAAACCCCCCCGATCCGACCCGAAGATATCTGGATAGGCTTCTTGCAGATCCTTCCTGAGCTTGTAGACTTCATACCACAACCTAGTAATGTAAGGTTTTTCCATCCCAGACTCTGCGCTCGAATTCATCCAGGAGAAGTAGTTGTCTCGTCCCCGAGTCGAAAAAGGGTTCGCATACTTGCGTTGAAGTTGCTTTGATTCGCGATACATTTTCCTGGCCGCGTCCGGGATTCTGACTCCGTTATCAAAGTAGTCGTATTTCCAAGGCAATTCTCTGTCTTCTTTGAAGCCCTTAGAATACAAGAGATCCCTGTACGTTTTGAACAGCACTTTATAGTCCCGCAGATCCCGAAGCACGAAGCGATTTTGGTGCTTTGAGACTTGTTCTATCTTCTCCGGATCGAAACCGCTGAAGTGGAAGAACCTTAGGGGTTTGCCATTAACCGAATACTGGCCGCTACTGATCTTAAGCTTTCGGCTGCCTACATTCCAGTAGGCCACATTGTAGCCTGGATCGCGAAGAACATAGACGCCATTGAAGAGCCCCAAGGCCAGCTCCACCCATTTCTGATCGACATGCATTCCTCTGGATGGCGCCATAACGCAGTAATCATACAACCGTTCCTTCCACCAGGCCAAGAACGATCTCGTGTTCTCATCGTTTGCGAGGGCTATGAAACCGAGGTTGTAGGTCCCAGCGAGCAATATGTCAAGCTCAGTAGGTCTCAGATTGTCATGAATAGGGTCCAGCAGGTGCGGTGTCAGAATTATGCTATGTTCGTCAAGGAGGCTTGAGATCGGTGTAAGGCTATTTGTTACAAGGATGTCTGGATCCAAATAGACTAGTTTTCTCAGGCTGCAAGTCCTGAATAGATAGTCGAGGAAGAATGGTTTTACAGCGGTGGACACCTCAAGAATGCCGTATTTGAAGAGGAACGTCTTAAGGCCGCCAATGCCGATTTCGTTCAAGGTTATCAGATGGAATCTTTCAGCACTCGGATCGAAATGTTGATCGACTTCGTCTACAAGCAAGACGAAGACGCTCGATGAAGGGTGGTACTTGAGAAATGAATCTGTTAGGACTCGAACATGAGCGAGATAGTTCTTGGCCGCTATTGTGCACATGGCAAACTCAGCCTGTGTAGAGAATACTGCACGCTCTCTGGTTCCGCTATCCACTAGTGCGATTTCTCCGCGTCGTTTCGCTAAGCGTCTTTCAGACACCGGTCCCGTCACCTCCGCATCTCTGACTAGCTCACATCTCAGCGTCTGCTACGGCTCTTTGGCCACTCTCACGTTTGCGTTCAGATTACACAGGACAACGGACTTGTTTGAGATTTACTTTACGGTATACTTTCGAGTCGCCCTAAGTCTCGACGACAACGATGACGACATGGGAATTCCAGCCTGATTGTTTGCCTAGCCCTGTTCAACTCACCAATATGCCTACTTCTGTACTGGCATAGTTGATTCATAGTTAATGTCTCACGAGCAAGACCACCCACTGAAAGTTCTTCGTATGAGGCGGCGTGAACGATATCGGACGCAAACCTGCCGCGGCGACCGCTGAGAGAAAGTAGCCGTAGTCATAATAAACAGCTTGCGTCAGGTCTAGTTCGTTCACGAACAACGTGTTCTGTTGCTCGGTCAGCACAGGGAAGTCTTGTCGATAAAAGAAAAACCACGTGCTACGCAACATCCCGTCGGGTCGCATGATACGTCTTAGCTCTCTCAAGTAAAACTCAGTTTGCCCTTGGAGCAAATGGGTGAAGACAGAATGGGCATTCACAAATGAAAAACTCGAGTCCGCAGCAGGGATAGGGAGAGTCTTGTTCGGCGAGTTGTCTGGGGCAAGACTTGTGCTGTACACGTCGTGGTGCTCAAACTGGAACGCTGGATTTAGAGGTGTCAGATTCTGTTGACACCATTCAATCATTCTTCGGTTTATGTCGATACCGAGGTACCGCTTTGGCGCGAATCGTTGCAACATAAGCTGTCGAGCTACCCGCCCGCAGCCGCAGCCAAAGTCAAAAACAGATTCATAGAGATCGTGTGGAATCTCTGGATAGACAAAGTCGCCAGTCGGGTTATCATAGAAAGCTTCTTCAGTTAAACCCACTAATCTTCTCAATTCTATGGGTGGAAGTGGAATGTTCTCCCTCTTCTGGTCAGAACATTCTTCGTTTTGCATTGCGATTTCAACTTCTCCTAAGCTAAACGTATGGTGAGATCTTGCGATTGGCTGATACGGCAGATTCGTACGGAGTCAACGCAGACATACATATTCCACCAGATGATGACTGATCACATCTTAATTAGAACACTGGGTCTAAGAGACCATAGCGCTCTTTTCCACTTGCCTCTAATACCTGGCGTCGGAATCATCGTTCACCCTACACTTAAACACCGCTCGGGAGCCAAGGACCTTTTGAAAGATGATTGTGAAGTTGGTTGATCCCCCCACTGGCTCCCAAATCAAGCACGCGCAGGCCTCTGCAATCGTGAGGGAGCTCCAGTAGCTCAAGAAGGTCTTGACAATCCCTAATCCCAAGCGTAAATATTCCCGGAGCCACTTCCACAGTATGATACCAGCGTTCGACCTGCTGGATCTTGCGAATCAGTTCCTCCGTTGAGTACTTCAACCCCGATCACGCTCCTGAGAACATACCTGGGGAGAAAGGAAGAGAACCAAGAGTTCACGTCATGGACTCCCTTTCGCAGCGGCCTCTTGGCCTACTCCAGACAAGTTTGTCTGCTACTTGTAATAGACATCTGTTTAAGATGGTCTTATTTGCATCATACGGTTGTTGGATATAGTAGTAGGACGAAGGTGTGATTGTCTCCGGAAACTCTAATAAATCGATAAGCGTGACTATTTGGATGTGATTCCGGGCTTGGCTGACCCGACGGCTCCTAGTGCAACCAAGGCCTGCGTTGCCATCGTGCTAGTGGCTGTTCTGGGTTTCTCTTATTGCGTGACTTGGACGCGATGTTTGGAGCCTTCGGTCGCTGCCTCTTCGAAGGGTTGGGAGATCCTTGCCGGAACGAGGGGCGACCTGGAGATCAAGATAGACACAGGAGGAGTAGCTGTTAGGATTGAGGTCCCGCGGGAGTTCTTGGGAGGCAGAAGGGAGAACGACACCTCCTTTGTCTCATCCGACCTTTGCAGGGACTATTACTTCTACTCCGTACTTGACGAATCGCTTCACTACTCGTATCGCCCTGAGGCGCTGGGAAGCAAGCCCAATGCCTCATCGTATGATCCTAACGCGCCCTATCTGGTTGAGATCTGGAGCCATAACGGCACTGCGTTTGTAGGATTTGCGCCGCCAAAATTCGTCTGGATGAGAAACCTCACCGCTCCCTCAGTAGCAGGAAGATATGACTTGACGCTCTACGTGGCTGAGACGGTTAATGCCACAACTGGGCAACCTATCTATCCTGCTACACCTAGCGCTGTCATACCTGTCTGCGTAAGTCTGAAGCCAAATCCGGGCAGGATCAGCGGTTACATTTTTGATCCATTGATACCTCCAGGGGTTGTGATCAGGGCTAAGGGTATCGTGTACGCTCTGACGGCTGCTGGAAAAGCTGTTGCGAGGAGCTTTGTGAACGAGACAACAGGGAGGTATTCGCTGACAGGACTGGCTGAGGGGGCATACACGCTTGAAGGGTCGGCGGGCTATTGCAACGGCACAGCGTACGCGTACGAGCTGACGCGGTACGTTGATGTCGTTGGCATCCGGGCGAGAGGCAATGTGACCCTTGATCTGCCTTTGAGGAGGGCCTGTGTCATAAAGGGCCAAATCAAGTACACAAATCCTGACGGAACCCCAATCGCTTCGCTCGACCATAAAGGTTTCAGGGAGCTCTGGCATCCTTGGAGCAATGGTCGAGATCGACTGACCTCGCTGAACTACACAGTCGAAGCTGTCGATGAGAAAGGTGTGGTTGCAGCTTCATTCACGGGTCGGAGCACGGGATCCGATAAGGATCCGTTTGTTCTTTCTCAGAGAGAGGGGTTGAGGTACGCGGGTTATCCGCCTACTGGAACATGCTACTCAGGGCTTCCAGCTGGAACCTACCAGATAAGAGCATGGGTTTTCGGATACGTACAGAGGGGGACGGCCAAGATAACTGTCGCCCCCACCTCTGTTGGGAATATTGAAGTGACTTTAGTCACCGGGGGCGTGATCAGCGGAAGATTGAGCTTCTTCGATCCGGCGAACAAGAAATCTGAAACCCCTCGAGCCGCTGAGATATTCAACTTTGGGACAGCGACTGGAACTCTCTATGGCGGCAATATCCTCATCTCTGCCTACAACGGAAACGGCCAGATAGCGGCGCTCTCCATTATCGAGGGAACCATGCCGAATGGGACAACGGCGTACGCAGACAGTTCCGCAGTCAGGTTCTACCTGACAGGGTTCAGCGAGTCCCTGAACCGGACATTTTCAGGTGTCTGGCGAAAGAAGGATTATGGATTGCCGAGTGGCACCTACACGCTGAAAGTGCTCGTTAGGGGATATGAGCAGCTAGATTCTGGAGCAGTCAATGTTCAGGAAGGCTCTAACGAAACATTGACGATCAGGATGCTCAGACAGAGCGCGGCGAGCATCGTCGCGAATTCATATCCGATCATCACTGAGACTTCGAAACCGGAGATTCCATGGGCCTTTGCAAAGGCGCCATGTCCGCCATATCTCCGAGCTTACTTCTATCTCTCCGGCATCGAGGTTGGATATGTTGAGACGAAGATCCCATCGAATACTCCCTCCAGTAGGACTGCTCCCCTGAACTTCACGGGGATGAACCCGTCAATAAGGAGGATTACGTTCTACGGATCGACGCCAAATAGCGTGAAGGAGGGCACGTACAGCGTCAAGGTTTTCACTTATGGCTACGTGCAAAGATTCGAGAATGAGGTCATCGTTTCCGCAGTAACCATGACTCAGAGCGCTGTCCGAATGTATCGAGGACTCAGCCTTAACGGAACAGTTCACGTCAGAGCTGGCGATTTCCTTGGCAGTCTCACCGAGCGCGTGAAGATTCCTGTAGAGGTCTACAATGCCCGCAGAGAACTACTATCTGCAACAGAGGTGACTGCTGAGGCTGGGGCAAACAGCTTCAACTTCACCATGATGGGACTTCGCGGTGTAGGACACTTCTTCTACGTCACACGTGACGGACTGAGAGTCAAGGATACGGGCATCCCTCCTGGAACCTGCAAGTTGAAGGTGCTAGACTTCGGAGAGGATTGGAGGTACCGCCAACCGAGCGAGGCCACTCTGACCTTGCGATATCTGGGAGACGATGTTCTTCTCTCAGTCAGGCGCATGGGGAAGATCCATGGAACAGTAGAGGGAGCAGTCGAAGAGACTGCGGTGCCACTGTCTTGGGTGGCTGTAGTCGCTGGAAAGGAATGCGGCTACAGCATGCGTGGAAAATACGTCATCCACGTCGATGACGGCACATACAATCTAACGTTCTCTGCAACCGGATACGCCACCAAGACGGTTCAGATAGTGATGACTGGCTCCAAAAGCTTAGAAGTAAAGATACTGCTCGATGTCCAGAAGGAATCCGCTTCCAGGTGATGTCCAACCACCTCAGCAGGAAGAAAAGAAGTGGATTAGACCTAGCTTCAGCAAATCTTTAACTATTTCATGCGCCACAACCATTTTGACCGTAAATGAGATTGAAAAGACTCCTCATAGCATTAACATTGGCTATTCTTGTGAATATGATAACGGTGGCTAAAGCCGCCCCTAGCGGAACAATCGATCCTCCAGTCGGTACGATTGCTGGCAACGTGTTGCAGACCAGTGGCGTCTCAAGTAGCGAGCAGGTTACCATCGCGTTCAAGAATTCTGCCAGCGCACCTCTCGATGATATCGCGTCAACGATTCAGTACCTAATGCTTGCAGCTGCAGATCTGAACCCTCTTCGCGTCACTATCGATACGACTGTGTTGGCTTCATGGACGATCTATTTGCCCGATGGTACTACTGTGCGAACTAGTGGTACCTTCGCTCCTCCCTCAGCCTCTTTGGATTCAAACGCTATCTACGCACCCTACTCCACCAGTAGTACAGTCTACCTGTACACTTGGGCGATTCCGCAGACGCATCCATACACGGGAAACCTTGGTGAGCAGTTTGAGAATACGCTCCAAGTCCTCAGACCCGGGGAAATTCTTAAGCTGACAATTACTGTCAAGTGCGTAGGCCTTGAGGGCGATAGCCGTTTCTGGTTCTTCTTCAGAGCCACAGAAGCTGCCTTTGCGTCTGGAAGCTACCCAACGATCATCACACAGATCCAGCCATCTGACAGGGTGAACCTATATTACTCGAAGTTGCCTGGACCTGACCAAACGAAATATTGGTTGCCCCTGCATAACAGCTACGACCCGTACGATTCAGATATTCTGACAGGCCACAATTTCGACCAGACTTCTTGGACAAGAGGACCGACGACGCATGCGTTCGCTAAATCAGATAAGCTTGTCCACCAGAAACCAGTTGAGAATCCTGGGAATCCGTTTTCCTTCCATATATGCGGCACGAAATTCGATGACTTGAACAGGAATGGCGTATACGATCTTGGCATAGAGCCTGGAATAGATCTTGTTTGGATAACCCTGCTTGGACCAGACCAAGTTACAAAGGCCGAGATCGCCTACTCAGGACAGTTCACTTACCCTCCTCAAGAGGGAAACCCTCTTCAGACCGGCGAGAACAATTTGAAAGGAAGCTACTGCTTCAACATGATACTGGCATCAAGCGTGCAGCCTGGGACCTCGTTCACATTCTACATAAAGGAAACTGTGCCTTCAGGGAGGACTGCGACAACAGCAACTCTGATAGGCCCCATAACACTTGTGACTGGTGACCCAAGTAAAGAGGAATCTCTCAACAACAATTTCGGAAATAGAATGCTGATTCCTGGAATTGACGTGCAAAAGAAATTGGTTCAAGGAGCGTCCAATATAGGAGAAAACGTGATCTTCGAGATCAAGATCACTAACACAGGTGAGACGACGCTTGTCACCATTCCGCTGAAAGACACATATGACCCTACGAAGCTGTCGTATGTTTCGGCGAGCATACCCCCTGATCAGATTGTTCCCGCAGGCACCCTTACTTGGAACAATCTGGGGCCCCTGCTCCAAAGCGGCAGCAAGACGATAACCCTCACTTTCAAGGTCTTGGAATATACAGGTCCACAGGGGACGACTGATACTGCTGTCGTGACTGATGCTACTGATGAATTTGGAAGCAAGGTCAGCGGCTCTGGTTCTACCTCTGTGAGAATAATTCGCCATCCTGTGGGTGGCGTCTTGTCAGAAGTGAACAAACTTGCGATAATGGCGCCTTACGCAGCTTTAGGGGGGCTGGCGGGAGTCGCGATCGCAGTCTTGGTTGTATGCAGGAGACGGAGAACCTAGACGATCCTTTTTCTGAAAAGGATTGGAAGCTTGTCAGAGGACTTATGTCTAAACGCCTCCACTTCCTCCTTGTAGGATAGGGAGCCTACGGATGAAACATTCCCATGGGAGCAGAAGCCTAAAGAAGCGACGCAGCAAGGCTCGAAAATCTAGAGGCGAGAAGGATTCTGGAAGCATCGCCATGTGCGTAGGCGTGCTCTTGGTCGTGGTTGCGTTTCTCTGGGTCTGGTCGAGACCAAGCAATACACCGTCAATACAAAGCACTGTTCAGACAAGCCAAGCTTGGACTTCTACCGCTACGTATTTGACTAGACCCTCCGCCATGGTCGGTGTGCTCGATCAATTCTATGGTGAAAGCTCGAGCTTCACAGAGGAGGCTTCTAGACTCCTAATGGCCCGAGGCCTATCTGTTAGAATACATAAGAACGATGAGGTCACCGTTGACCTCTATCGACGGCTCCCAACTTATGGTTATAAGCTCATAATCTTGAGGGTGCATGCAGGTGTCTCGGAAAGACTCCCTGAGCATCCAACGTTCCTTTTCACATCCGAACCATATAGTACGTCCAAGTATGTCTTCGAGCAGCTCTCAGACGAGATCATGGGTGGTGTCCTAAACCCTGAGGCAGGAGAAAAATCAGTATTCACTGTTGGTCCGATGTTCGTGAAAGTGAGCATGCAGGGAACCTTTGACGGCGCAGCGATAATCTTGTCCAGTTGTCTTGGCCTATACAACGAACATTTGGCCAGGGCATTGATTGATAAGGGCGCCAGCGTCTTCGTAAGCTGGAACGAGAGGGTTACCCTGGACCATACGGATAAAGCGGTCCTCGTTCTGTTGAGGGCTTTGATTGTAGAGAAGACAAGCGTGGAGGAAGCTGTACGAAGAGCGATGAAAGAGGTGGGACCCGATCAGACATATAAGAGCTTCTTGACGTACTACCCGTCGAGCAGGGGAGCTGCCTCAATATGGCTAGTTCCGCAGACCACGCAAGGCTCACTTTTGCCTCGGTATGTCCCAGTTGGTTCTAGTAGATCAACAGGCAATGCGAACATGGTTTGTTCTGCAGCCTAAACAACAGGTGCCTTCGCCCGGGTGCATCCGGTTCGTTTCCATTAGATCGATCATCTCACGCATGAATGGAGCATGATTCTATAGGTTTGTGATCAGCCAAAGATGTGAAGGGCATACCTTCTTCTTAGTTTCATCCAAGCCAGAGCGAAAAGCCACATTGGAAGCAAGAGCGAGATTGAAAGGATAACCGCCGTTCTTATTGGAAAGATGAAAGCCAGCCTAAGATATATCAACGGATTGTAGATGAGCGGGTAACGCCAGAAGCATATGGCAAATGAGGCTCTACCACAATCGGTCAACGGTTTAAAGGCGTATGAGCATAGGGCTTTGACATCTTGAAGCCAATACAAGACCCCTAGGATCAAAGCTGAGGCTCCCATAGAGAAGATCACGCAGGCTAGAGAATAGATGTTCCCGGCTTGGTGATATTCCATAGGGAAGCCAAGCGAATATAGCAACAGCGCTAGCCCGCCTATCGCCAACGCGCTTGATAGGAGGCCACGGGTAGCAATCTTTCTCTCAGCCAGCAATCTGCCCAAGATTCCTCCCCAGAGAAAGAAGCAGAAGAATGGGAAGAATGGAAATAGTCCACTAAAGAGGGCTCTCTGCAAGAAATTCGGCACAACGAGGTATGCGCTACCGAGAAACTCAACACTTGGCATCTCCACTGAAAAGTAGGGAGGAATGGTTGAGCCAAAGCCTACTAGGGCAATCAACAAGATTGCGAGCATTCGAAGGTCAACGTATGCTAGCAGGAAATAGCCAACTACGCTGGATAGAGCCACTCCCTCGAATATCCCCCAGTTGTCAGGAGGCTCTCTAAGAATGATGGTCAGTAATATTCCAGCCAAGAGGAGGATGCAACCGCGGCTCAAAACATGGTTTCTAATTTTCCAGTCCTCTTCCCCTCTGGCCTTTCTAGCATTGATAGACAGGTATTGAGACACTCCGGCGGCGAAGAAGAAAAGTATTGGTGGGACACTGTAGAACGGAAGGTTTCCAACAATTCTGAAGGCATACCAGTCCAAGTTCTTGGATAGAAGATCAAGGAAATCCCAGAAGACTATGCTCATAACTGCTATTCCACGGGTCGTATCGAGAGAATTCAGTCGTTGCATGTTAGAAATCGCCCATCCAAGAGTGCCGTAATTGAGGTCCATAAGCGTTTACTGCGAGATCACGTAGACCAGCCATGTTCTGTTAACTTGATATGCCGACAGTCGACACTTCGATTTGTATGCCTTACAAAACTACTCTTTCCAAGCCACAATGATGTCTTGCGAAGGCTCGAAGTCCTGCGACTTGCCACGCCAAGACCACGACCCATACCGTATACGCTGCCCAGCCCTCAACCCATTCCTTTGATAGAGAGACAGAACATATTCCTCGTCGTAGGCTACGCCGAACTCAGGCGTAGTCTGATCTGACGCCCGACACTTTCCGAAGTCATGCTTGAAATCCCAGCTACATGTTCCAGCATTCACACATTTCAATGAGTCCTCATTAAGCAGAAACCATGAGATCAGACATCTGCCGCCCTTCCTCATCACTCTCGCAATCTCAGACATGTAATGTTCCATATCGTCGGGAAGCATGTGTGTAAACACTGATGTTGCGAATACAACGCTGAAAGTCTCATCTTGATACGGAAACCGATACGCCGAACCTTTGCATTTTCCCTTCGGATTGTATGCCTTGTTGTAGACATCGGCTAGTTGGAAATGGAAGTTCGGATATCTAGGAGATATCTTCTTCCTGCACCACTCAACCAAGGGCTCAGCTACATCGAATCCTTCGTATCTGCTATCGCCAGTCAGATACCTTGCCAATGGCACGGCCTGCTTACCGCACCCGCAGCCAACATCCAAAACATCCTCCTTCTGGGTGAGTTCGCACATAGACTTCAAACACAGAAAATAACATTCTCCGAGAGATCTGTATAGTTTGGCGTCGGGGCCGCAAACCATTTTTCTCAGTCTGCGTGGAGGCGTCAACGCGTCTTTCCGCCTTAATAGTGTGTCAAGAGCGTCTTGTAGGATTTCCAACGTATTGCTTAACATTGGTCGAAGGGGTTTGAGAATGAGCTTCGTCGAATCCTTGGTGCTCATTCCACATCTCTGCCAACTTATTCGGGGGGGTTATGCCTTACTTCCTTCTATGGCATTTGTCGATTCTTGTACGTGCCAGTTCACTATGGCAGTCTTTATAATCTCTTCTGGGCTGCTACATTACTGAATATTTTTCCCTCTAGAAAACCGTAATGGTTTATCCTCTCAAGATCCTTCGGCAAGCCTGAATCAGAATCACGAGAAGGAACGCGACTACCATCTGCCCATAGAACCCACCAGTCGCAAGGCTCATATTTCGGGACTATGAGGAAGCACTAGGGGTCAGCGATGAGGCTGAAACTTTTTGCATTTATCATAGCGATAGTAGTTTCGCCGCTTTTCTTCGTTCTCGCTGTTAACGGACAAGTGGGGCCTTTGGTCTCTGACTATCCTGACGCTTTCAAAATGAATACACTTGTAGTGGTTGGGGATGGATTCCCTCATGGGCCGAAGGGATTTCAATCCTCCACGATAGATGGTCTGTGTGGATCATGGATTGCCGTGAAGCTGGCTCAGTACTATGAGACGCCGGGCGTAGTCTTTGATACAGATATAACCAGCTGGCATGATAAGACAGTAGATCTGCTTGACGACTCCCATAACCTGATAGCGTTGGGCTGCCACTGGGTCAACATAGTCTCATATCACTACTTTTACATGAAGAGAGCCCTAGTGCCCGTTTATCCAGGCAATTATCAAGGCGATGACCCTCTCGTTTTCCCGGAGTTCTTAGTGAAGAAGGATAGTGGTGAAAGATTCGCTTACTGGAGCAACGTGAAATATAAGACGAATGATTACGGGGTGATGGTCGCCATAAGGGACGGCAATAGGAATGTTTTGGTTCTCTGGTCATATACCGAGTACGCCACGATCGCTATGGCTAGAATATTGGAAAACATCAATTCAGCATCGGGATACGGTTGGAGGTTGAATGGCGAAGCAGTCTTCGTAACCTGGAACGACGTACACGACGACGACAAAGTTCAGTTGGACGAGATAATTGCGCGACCTGTAGTGGAGAGGAGTCAGACCACCACCTACTCCTACACAAGTGTTGTTCCAACATCATATCAGACTAGGACACAGACAATCATTTCCACGAGCACAGTGACTATAACTGTCAAAGCTTACGAGGGCCCATTCAGATGCCTTATCGCCTCCGCCGCGTTTGGATCTGAATTGTCTTCGGAAGTTCAAATCCTACGGGTTTTCAGAGATGGTCTTATCCTTGATTCATTTGCAGGTAGACAGTTCATGAGGATCTTCAACTCATGGTACTATTCCTTTAGTCCTCAAATCGCAGACTACTTGGCTGAGCACCCAATCGAACGCAGCGTTACTAGGGTTGCCCTCTACCCTCTTATCCAGATTCTGAGACTGTCTCAGAGGATGTGTGGCCTCATTGATTCCGGCAGTGAATTGAGCGCAGTCACATCAGGACTGTTTGCCAGCGCTCTGATAGGTCTAAGCTACCTTGCGCCTGCTCTGACATTGATAGCTTGCGCACTGACGGGTGAAAGTTCAGCAAGGGACGAGGCGTCTGCTCTCAAAGAACGCAAGTCCACAAGAACATATCAGGAAGGCTAGCCCAATCAATTGCCTGTGTCTCTCACATTGCTTCGAGAATAGAGGGAGTCAGACCTCCACTTCTCATGGAATGCTGGCTACGTCCTTTACGTGACTAAAGCTGGGGCGATTATGAATTGCGGTATGTGGTTTACTTGGGTCTGATCATCTCATCTAGGATTGCGATTGCCTCCCTTGCCACAGCGATCGCCTTCTCCGCAGCCTGTGAGTCATAAAGCATCCGGGGCGTCATGAACCTTTCAGGTTCTCCGTAGGTGACTCTCCCATGTTCCGGGGCAAGTCGTGAAGATAGCTCTGCTAGTCGCTTTGCTTTCCCTTCTTGCTGAGGATCTAACTCCTTGGCGACTTCTAGCAGTTCAGGTGACGGATCGTGTCCCCAACTTGGGATCCTTCTCGTTGCGATAACAGCCTTTGCCGCGTTCTCAGCCGCGAGTTGCGAATATTGGACGCAGCCTTTGAAGTCGTTTGCGCGGAGGCTATTCTCAGCATCCTCTAGGTATTCGTGAGCTAGCTGGGCTCGGTATTCCACGTCACGGTGAGGGTTGAACCTCAATCCCTACGCCTCAACGATCCTGAGTACTCCGTGCTTAGGTCTCCAGCCGTATTTCCCGTTCCTAGTTCTGCAGCGTTTAAGTCCAGCCACCTCAATCAATCTTTGGATGCGTCGCAGAAACGCTGCAAGTTGACCTTTCGGATCATACAGTATGGTAGCATCGGATGCGATGTTAAGCATGAGTGGCGTGATCTCAGCATCTTCATCGCTGATGAACTCCTCGTCGAGGTCTATGGCCGTGACGTCTCTGTTTGTCCGAGATTGCATAGTGACAGCGTCGCGGATCGGCCTGTAGACTTGATATCGACGCTCTAAGCTCTTCGGAACCCCCTGGAGAACGACGAGGAAGTCCAGATCGCTTTCTTCTGTCGCCTCTCTCCTCGCCTCACTACCGAAGAGAGCTACCGCCACTAGGTGTTCCGAGAATCTCTCGCGAAGTCTGTCCACGACAGCATGCATGAGCGTTGACGCTGTTTTCACTCGTGGTCCTCCGCTTGCGAGATAGTGTTTAGAGTATCCTGAGGTATAAGTCCTGTCGCAATGAGCAGAGTCTTAGCGATCAGCTCTCCCCTAAGAGCATCGACAAGGGTGGCGACGAAGCCCTTCTTTGCAGGTCTTCACCTCCACGGCTGTCCGGTATGATCTCAATGTGGCCCAATCGTGGACGAGGGGGTTTATTATTTGAGGGGAGACACCTCTACATGTCAAAGCGGATCATGGAATGAGTCAGGTAAGAGTCACCTATCCCAGCCTGAGCAGGAGCGAAGTTGTAGAGAAGCTTAGGCAGGCTTACATCAGCCTCGAAAGGAAGCTGCCTGTTTCTAAGATGATTCTGTATGGCTCATATGCCCAAGATCGCTACACGGCAGGAAGCGACATAGATCTTATTGTGGTGTACGAGGGGAACCCTAGAGAGGACGCTTACAAGCTTGTCATGGAAGAGATAAGGCTTCCAAGGTTGGAGGCCAAGGTGTACTCGGAAGAGGAGTTTAATGCCCTGATTGCGGGTAACACGAAGTTTGCCGAAACCCTTGAGAAGGAAGGCATCGTCATAGCCAAAGCTGGCGGAGACGTGAAGGATGGTGGAGCGAAGCAGGGACTGGCTGAGACAGGCTGACCGTGACATAAAACAGGCGGAAGCCTCGCTGAGAGATGAATTCTATGAGTGGGCGTGTTTTGCCGCTCAACAAGCAGCAGAAAAGGCCCTTAAGGCTCTAATTCAAAGCCTAGGAGGAGAAGCTTGGGGTCATTCAGTCACGGCCTTGATAGACGCACTTCCAGAAGATGTGAGACCTTCTGATCTTCGCGATAAGGCTTTGGAACTGGATCAAGCCTACATACCTAGCCGATACCCGAATGTGCACCCGGTCGGTTTCCCGGGAAGCCTATACACTAGGAAAATGGGTGAAAGACTGATTGGGTACGCAAGAGAGATCGTCGACTACTGTGAGAACACTGTTTCACAACTTGAGAGCAAAGAGCATCCGAAACATCAATCATGAAACGCCCTGAGCCCATCTATGATCGCTGGGTCTCTTTTGTGCTTCGATGTTGATGACGGCTGATTCGTCTTTACGTTCGAGAGGCTCCTCATTGGTTTCAGAGAGTTTCTTGATAGTAGACGCTTGGCGGCCCTGCAGCGCGTCTCTAAAATCGCACTAGGGTTCTGAGACGCTCCGCGATCATGATAATGAGGACGAAGATGCTGAAGACAAGTGATACATATGCGTACTTTTCCTTGCGGATGAGGGCCGAGAGAGAGATGATGAGTGCTACGGGCACAAGCCATGAGAGGAAGGCGAGGCCGAGGAAGGTTAGGGTTATGCCGATTGCGCTCAGCCAAGACCTGTTTTCGGCCAAGGAATCACCTACACTGTGGTAGTGAAACGGTTCATGGCGAAAGTAAATGACTTTCGCCTGTGCGTAAGCTTCACGTGCAAAGGCGCGGGAAGCGTCAGACCGTGGGCTCAGCGTCTTGCCTTTTTGTGAGGAGATTTGCTTTCGTCTACTAGGTGTGGGCTCTTTTTTCGGTTTGGAATCCTTAAATAGCT
>Ga0315309_1000677_pt1 | contig 20675 bp, 23 predicted proteins | sample TDP4_MG_FD_203080 | JGI IMG/M metagenome (GOLD analysis project Ga0315309, IMG submission 203080) | Freshwater sediment microbial communities from Lake Towuti, South Sulawesi, Indonesia - TDP4 | ecosystem: Environmental > Aquatic > Freshwater > Lake > Sediment | place: Indonesia: South Sulawesi... | reverse complement strand
CGCCAGGCCCTGCGGGAGCGAGCTAGGCCAGTGCTCTACATCAACAAGGTCGACCGCCTCATCGATGAACTCAGGCTCACGCCCGAGGGCATGCAGGAACGCTTCGTCAAGATCATAACCAAGTTCAATCAGCTGATCAAGAGGTACGCACCACCCGATGTCGCCGAAAAATGGCATGTGAGCGTCGAGGGCGGCTCGGTGGCATTTGGCTCCGCCAAGGAGAAATGGGCCGTATCCATCACACAGATGAAGAGGAAAAATATCACCTTCAAGGATATCATCGACGCTTATCGGACGGGCACCCAAGCTGAGCTCGCAAAGAAGAGTCCGGTCTACGAGGTCATCCTCGATATGGTCATACACCACCTGCCGAACCCAAAGCAGGCACAGGCCGACCGGATTCCTATAATATGGAAGGGCGATCCAGCCAGCGAACTGGGCAAGGATATGATCGCCGCCAACCCCAATGGCAAGATTTGCATGGTGACCACCGACATCATCGTTGATGAGCACGCCGGCGTCATCTCAACCGGGCGGGTCTTTTCTGGCACCCTCGAGAAAGGTAAAGCCGTCCATCTCGTCGGCGCGGGCCAAGATGCGAGGATTCAACAGGTCGGCGTTTACATGGGGCCGGACCGCGTCATCGTCGACAAGGTCCCGGCTGGCAACATCGCCGCGATCATAGGTATGAAGGAAGCGTACGTCGGGGAAACCCTGATCGAGGCAGGCATCGAGGGCAAGGGCTTCGAGGAGATGCGCTACGTCAGCGAGCCAGTCGTCACGGTCGCGGTCGAACCGAAGAACTTCCAGGACCTGCCAAGACTTGTGAACGAGCTCAAGAAGATCTCACGGGAGGATCCGAACGTTAAGATCAAGATCAACGAGGAAACCGGCGAGTACCTCGTCTCGGGAATGGGCGAGCTCCACCTCGAGATAGTCGAGTACAAGCTGAAGGAGGCTGGATTGGAGGTCAAAGCTTCCGAGCCGATAGTCGTCTACCGCGAGACGGTCACGGGCAGAGCTGGGCCGGTGGAGGGGAAGTCGCCCAACAAGCATAACCGCTTCATGATAGCAGTCGAGCCCCTCGAGCCTGAGGTCATCAAGGCGATCGAGGAGGGCAAGGTCTACCTCAAGCAGGAGCGAAAGGAGAGGGCGAATGTGCTCCGCGAGCTAGGTTGGGAGACCCACGCCGCTCGGAACATCATAACCATGCTTGGGCCGAACATCCTCACAGATATCACCAAGGGCGCGCAGTACATGCGGGAGGTCGAGGATTACGTCATCGAGGCCTTTACCAATGTGGTGAACGAAGGGCCAGTCATGCGCGAGCCGACCCGAGGGCTGAAGGTACTCATAACCGACGTGTCGTTGCACGAGGACTCCGTCCACAGGGGCCCAGCCCAGATCATACCTGCGGTGAGGCGGGCTACTCAAGCGGCTATATTAATGGACAACCCCGTCGTCCTCGAGCCGATCCTGAAGCTGGAGGTGCGCGTGCCGCAGGAGTTCTTGGGAGGCGCTACCCGCGTGATCCAAGGACGACGGGGCCATATCATCACCATGGAATCTGAGGAGGACATCGCCGTCATAAAGGCCTCCATGCCAGTTGCCAACTCTTTCGGGCTAGCTGCCGAGATGAGGTCGGAAACCGAAGGTCGTGCCATCTGGGGTACTGAATTTGATCGGTTCGAACCCATGCCCCGCGAACTGCAGGAGCAAACGATCCGAGAGACGCGAAAATGCAAGGGCCTGAAACTCGAGCCTCCTAAGCCCGAGGATTTCTTGGACTAGGTCAAAATGAGACAAGTTGAAGTTATTTTTCTGTGGCACTTATCATCTTGATCACGTGGCGAGAGGATGTATTTCACCGAGGAGTTTTTCACAATTAATCGTCATTTTCGGCAATTTACGCCGTATTTTAATCCAGTTTTTTCAAATCAGGTATTGAACCATTTTGAATAACTTTGATCGACAGCATATCCGCCATGAACTATCTGGACTACCCGCACCCCTTGAAACCGAAAGCGCTTTAACATGCGCCGCTCAACCTTGATGGAGAAAAAAAGGAGGTAAAATAAAGGAGGCAAAATATGGGGAAAACTATTGGTTTTTCATATGAACTTAAAGAGGGTGAAGATCTCCTCATAGAATCTACAAACTTCGGCGAGATATACTTTGAAAAGAAAGGCTTACTCCCATTTAAGGCTTTTTCAGCAACGTTTGACTTTAGCCTTGGGTTTGAAGTAACTGAGGCTGATCGAATTTTGGTTCTGCCATTTTTGACCAACCAAAGAATGATTTTCTGGTGTCTTTATGTATCAAAATTTGGAGCTATTGGAAAATGGGTGGAATTACCATTCGACTTTATTGATGATCTAAAATTCGAAAAAGTCGGAGGTTTTCTTGGAATGGGGGCAAAAGGGGTAATCATGAAAGTGAAATATCGCATACCCCATCTAAAAGCTGGACTTTTACGTAAACTCGTGGGGTTAGGGCCAGGAGCTGAGAAATTAGAGATGTCATTCAAGTTTCCTGCTATTGCTGCATGGCAAATGCATTTAACGAAAATCATGATGGGGCGAAAACCAGGGCCAACACCTCCAACAAAAGGGGAGAGGTTTTGCGTACACTGTGGGAATCCTATACCACCCGATGCCGCTTTTTGCTCTAAATGTGGAAAACCACAGAATAAGTGAAACATATCAATCCTTCTGAATTTATTCAGCTCCCTCCCAGTTGTCGTGCTATTTTGAACCCCCATTTCCGAGGCTGGAAAAGATAGAGTAATAAACAGTGGCACGCTAACCTAGTATCGGAGGCAGGCGCGTGAATCAAAAAGGGATAGCTCCGTTAATTATCGTGGTCATAATCGTCGTCGTAGCCGTCGTGGCGGGAGTCGGCATATATGTTGCAACGCGGGGTGGCGGAACAGTTAACATATCTGACATATCCACTCATCCAAACCAATATCTTGGAAAGGAGGTAGTAGTAGAGGGCAGTATCATGATGATTCAACAGGGATATCACATGGAGGATTGGAGAACTGTATATGATAATGAATGGCTTGTTGATATTGTACAACAAGGTTATTGGACATATTGGGCACACACAACAATTCTTTATCCTGCGTTGACTAAATATTCGGACACTACTGGGGTTACATTCCGATTCACGGGTACCGTATGTCGTGCTGACAATTCAGACACTTGGCTATATTTAATGACTTCGGGGACTTCGGGGGGATATTATCTTAAACTTTCTAATGTCGAGATAGTTTCGATTTAGAAGAATGGAACTTGAACCTGAGGAATTCGACGAGGATCGGCGAGCTGGCGGAGCGCAAAGGTTTTTTGGCGCGCATTTTCCTCGTTCAAAAAAGGAGCGGTTTCCAGCCTTTTCTCGTTGTTCGCCGCTCGGAAAGGTGGTGTTTGCGGCTGAAACTGGTATATACTTGCTCAGTTAGTAAATTTTCAAAGTCGAAAATGGGAAAATATTAAAAAGTTAAATTTTAACTTTAGTTGCTCATGATCAGGTGGTCAGCTATCTCACCAAATTTCTCAGGCTCAAGATCCATCACCCGAACATCGGTAAACTCCTTTGGAAGTCTCTTATCCAATAGCTCCCTTTTTTGGCTCTTTCGCAATTTCACATCGGGAAATACCTGATCGAAAGAATGGTACAATGCGTTGCGCACCTTTTGGCGTCTATGCTGAAACAGCGCTCGGACGACATCAAAGAACATCCGTTCATTAACCACCTTGAAGGGGGGCTTGCGCGGCCTGAGCCTGACCACCGCTGAAAATACCTTGGGCTGGGGGAGGAATGCCGAGGGCAGCACCTTTTCGAGCAGCTCGACCTCAGCGCGATAATAGACGTTGACGGTCAAACGCCCGTAGTCAGTTGACCCCGGGCGCGCGATCAATCGCTCAGCGAATTCCCATTGATACATCAGCACTGCGAGCTCGAAATCATGTTCAAGTAGCCTAAATGTGACATCGGACGAAATGCCGTAAGGTAAATTCGCAACTACCTTATTGAACTTCGGCAGCTCGATGCGCAGGACATCGCCGTGCACAATTTTCACGTTTGGACGGCCCCTCAACTGCTCGCGCAGGATTTTGATGAATCGTCCGTCGCGCTCGACTGCGATGACTTTTCGGGCACGTTCGGCCAGCAGGCGGGTCAGATTACCAATGCCTGCACCTATCTCTAGCACTTCGTCCTCGCTTGAAACCTCCGCGTAGCTGACCATTCGCCCCAAAAGCCCTATGTCGATCACATGCTGCTGGCCCGCCCGCTTGCTCAGCCTTATCCTATACTTGCGCAGAAGGGCGAGAGTTCGCTCTCCCATAACGATTCCGTATTTTTATAACACCTCCTTTGAAATAGAGGTTGATGTTGGGGTGCGAACTTGGTCTCAGAGGCCTTCCTTCGTAAAAAAACGGAACTTTTTAAAATGATGAGGAAAGGCACCACGCTTACCAAGGACCTCAAGAAAGCGATAATCGACACCTACGGACCGCGGGGCAGGAAAGCCCTTGATACGATCAAAAGACGTAGGGTGACAAAGCGGGGTGACCGCTGGTTCGTCCGGGGGAGGACCGATGAATACGAGGTCGTCAAAAACTTCTGCACCTGCAGGGACTATGTTCTTAATATCTCCACGGAAAAAGCTGATGTTGACCGCTGTTACCACGCCTTGGCTAAAGTCATTTGTGAACTCTTAGATCGATACTATGTCGGAGAATATGAAGAAAAAAGTTGATAAAGCCTCTCGTATCGGGCCCCTCTGCGACGTCTGTTTGGATTGAGCATGCTAAATCGTCGAATCCAATTCAAAATTTCTGCAAATCTCTCCTTCTCTTTCTGAATGAATTTGGGGCTATTCGAGCCTCCCCCTTTTCTTTCGAATCTTTCGATAAATTGCTTGAAAAGAATTCCTTCCTCTTTTTTTACCCCTTTTAGATATGGGAGCAAAAAGTTAACCAATCTTTTTGATCTTTTAAACCCACTTGCCATTATAAGCTGGTATGCGTCCTTCCTATTTTCAGCTACCTTCTTTTTGTACAACCAAGCGGGAATTCCCTTCGTTTCGAGCCACTTTTTTATCTCCTCAAGAAGCTCTCGATCCGTATTGACAAGGATAATCTTTGGAACAGGTCTTAACCCCTCTTTCCACGCGTGGTTTTTATTCTTCTCCAAAGTTATGGTGAGACACCCTTCACCCATAAAGAACCAAACCACAGCCTCATCTGAAATCATCGCTTCACCATCCAAGTTCGTCCGCGTGGAAGTTATCACTCCGAGTTCATGCCGCTTTGGGAGAGAGAGGTCACTGAAAGTAATCCTGCGTGCGTTTAATTATGAACGTCGTCAAGTAACTTTGGTGTCGAAATGTGCTATCATGTCCTAGCGAAAAAAATATGCGAGCTGCTCGATGCTTACTACGTTGGTGGTTGAATGCGCCTCGTGATCAAGTTCGGCGGGGTTCCGGTCAAGGACGGTAAGAGCATCCGCAACGCTGCAGAGTTTGCCGTAGACCGCCATCGAAAAGGCGACAAAGTTGTGGTCGTCACCTCCGCCATGGCCGGCATCACGGATCAGCTTATAGAAATCGCGGAAAAGTTAGTGGAACCTCGCTCCAACCCCAAGCGGCTGATCCCGGAGTTTATGAACCATATCTCGAGCAAGCATTTTCAGGCCTGCCGAGCTGCAATCGACGATAAAGACGTGTTGTACGAAACAACCCGCACGGTAAAGGATACGCTTGATGGTCTGGAGCGCGCGCTTACCGGCGTCGCTTATTTAGGTGAACTATCACCCCGCTCGCAGGATCTCGTCATGTCATTCGGCGAGCGCTTATCCGCACCGATCCTGGCTGGGGCGATAAAGTCACAGGGGATACCATCACGCCACTTAACTGGGTTTGAGGCCGGGATAGTGACCGACGACCGTTACACCGAGGCCCGGCCGCTGCTGGAGCGGACGCACAAGCTCGTGCGTCAGCGGCTGGATAAGCTACTCGCGCAGGGCGAGCTACCCGTGGTGACGGGTTTCGTAGCTGGGACAGCAAGCGGCATAGTGACAACGCTCGGCAGGGGCGGTTCGGATTACTCGGCATCCATCATCGGCGCCGCCTTGAAAGCGGACGAGATATGGATAATGACCGACGTCGATGGCATAATGACCGCCGACCCAAAAATTGAGCCCGATGCTAGGGTGATCGAGGTCATCTCGTACCTAGAGGCCACCGAGCTCGCGTACTTCGGCGCCAAGGTCTTGCATCCGAAGACCATTGAGCCAGCCATGGAGCTCGATATACCCGTGAGGGTGCGAAACGCATTCAAGCCCGAGCATGAGGGCACGCTGATCGTCCGAAAGCCAGAGCGCGTCAAAGAGATCGTCAGGGCGATAACTGCCAGCAAAAACATATCGCTGATAACCGTCGGGGGTGCGGGGATGATAGGTGTGCCCGGCGTCGCTGCGGCCGTGTTCGACATCCTTGGGCGAGCCGGCACCAAAGTGTTGATGATCTCGCAGAGCTCCTCACAGGCGAACATCAGCTTCGCCGTGGATCGAAAGGACCTCGATGTCGCACTTAGTGCCCTTCGCGAGGGATTCGCCGAGCGACATGTGGACTGGAGCATCGAATGTGATAGGGACGTCAGCTTGATCGCCACCGTGGGCGCAGGCATGAAGGGCACGCCCGGAGTTGCCGCTCGGGTGTTCAACACGATGGGGCGCAATAAAGTAAACATCCTCATGATCTCCCAAGGGTCATCGGAGCTCAACATCTCATTCGCAATCGATGAGCGGGATGCGGTCAAAGCCGTGCGTGCCTTGCACGATGAATTCCTATCGGCATAGGTCACTGGTTATTTCGTCTACCCACATTTTTTCTTTATTTTTAGAAAAATAGTCTTGGAGTGATAAGGCGCTCGCTCGACATAGGCGTTACTGTCCGTTTTTTATTGTGTCCGCATGTAAAACACTAAAGCATGTAGAACGATAAAACACGACAAACTTTTTGGGCAACTTTTTCTAACAAAATCAACAGGAGGGCATGAAAATGGGCCGAGGGAATTTGTGCCGGCGAATTGAAATGCCGGCGGGGCAACGGAGGTGAAATTTGATACCCCACTCACAGCCACACTGATCATAGCTGCCATCTGTGTATTCATCTTCTGTCTTGAATCTTACAATTACGTCGGCGGGGAAGAATTCGGCGTCAGAAGCGGGGTGATGACCGAGGAACCTTGGCGCTTTCTCACCTTCGAGTTCACCCACGATGGTGTGGATCACCTCCTCATGAACCTCTTGGGTTTGGTGTTGGCCGGCTTTCTGGCGTTTAAGCTGGGCATCCGGGGTTCCGTATTTCTTGCAGTTTTCTTGATCGTGGGATTTCTGACTGTTATGCCGCCCCTCCTCACCTCGTGCCCGTATACCTTCGTGGGCGCGTCCGCCGGCGTATGCGGGCTCTTCGGCGCCGTTGCGGTCTGGTTCAGACGCTATGGTCTCCCATCCCTGCTTATCCTATCGCTCTTTTTCTTCGCCTTGACTGCATCCCCGATGGCCGAGGCACTCTCAGGGTCATCCGGCGCGGCAATCGAAGCTTTCATGCACTCGTTTGGCCTGATCCTCGGGGCTGGACTCGCCCTCATCTGCGATGGCATAGCGCCGTTATGGGTAGGTAAAATCAGGGCCCCTGAGCTCAAGCCGAGACTGCGGAAATACGGCGGGTAGGGCGACGTAATTTTGAACCTATCGGGCAGAGGTCGTTGATCGGGCATTCCCTGCACAGCGGGTTACGGGCTCGACAGTAGCGGCGGCCATGTTGGATCAGCAGCATGTGAGCCTCTCCTCTCCGATCACTCGGGATGAGCTCCTCGAGCCTGAACCTGACCTCCTCATAACCAGCCTTGGGAGGGGCAATGCCGAGGCGCTTCGCTATCCTGAAGATATGGGTGTCTATTGGCAGCACATCCCGCCCGCCCGCAAAAACCAGCAGCACGTCGGCGGTCTTGTAGCCCACGCCTGGTAATGACAGCAGCTCCCGACGCGCGTCCTCCGATGGCATTCGCAGCACCGAGCCAAGGCCCCCACCGTAGCGTTCGCACACCACCTTCGCGAGCTGCTTGAGGCGCTTCGACTTCATCCGGTGCAGCCCGGCTGGCATGATGAGCTTTTGGATCTCGCGCGCGTCCGCTCCCGCAAGTTGCTCGGGGGTCTTGAACCTAGCCGTGAGCTGGTTGTAAGCGGCGCGGGTGTTGCGCCAGTTCGTGTTCTGCGAGAGCACGGTGCCGACCAGCAACAGGAATGGGTCATCCGTGTACCTTCGCCAGGGCTCGAACTCGGCGCCCAAGCGGTTCAGGATTTCGGTCATGCGCGCTCGTTCTTCCAAACTATCCCATCCTTAAATCCAGCACTAACATACCAAATGATTGGTGGGCCCCTGAATATCCTACATATACTCTACCTGATGTTCCTGTTCGGCTCTTTGGCCTTTGGCCTCGAGGCTTTGTTGCTCGGGCTGGGTGGGCAACTCCCGGTGCTCTATCGCCGCGGCCGGAAGCGGGTACTTAAAATGGCTTCGCTTGTCGGGCTCGCTGTTGTGTGCTCGTCGATTGTGACCTCGGCTGCTCTAGGTTTTGGTCCCCTTTACTTCTGCGCATTCGTGCTCGTGTATATGCTGCTCGCAAGCGGTATACTTAATTTGCTGGGGGCAAAGCTGATCAAACCCAGTCCGCTGCTGCCGCCATCGCCGACCGCTGACGTGGAAATCGAGCAAATGCTACAAAAATATGGTTTCAAGGAACTTATAGAAAAAGAAAAGGAATAAAAAACTACGTAGTTCATTCTTCCTACCTCCTGAGGGCGTGACTAATCGCCCCAGCATTGGCTTGTGGAGGCGACTGGAAAAGGGAAAATTCATTCATGTCGTCTAATACCGCACCATAGGAGTAGTTCGATAACAATAACATCAAAATGAATCCGAACTCGGAAAAACTTAAATTTGACACCAAAAAAGCATTTTTTATGGAGAAAGTAGGAATAGGTCTCGCAGGTCTAGGCTTCATGGCTAGAGTTCATTCTAGAGCCTTAAATGAGATACCGGAAGCCAAAGTAGTCGCCGCATGGTCGAAATTTTCCGAGGAGCACAGTAAGTTCAATGAGTTCAGCAAGAAATTAGGATTTGAAATCGGAAATTATTACACAGACATTGAAAAAATGCTTGAAGATCCAAGTGTCGATGCAGTCATTTGTGCCATCCCGTCGAGATTCGTTGAACCCATAGCTAACAAAATCATCCAAGCCGGAAAACCCGCCCTCATCGAGTGTCCTCCATGCGATACTCCGGAGGGGATAGACCGCATCGACAAGTTAGCAAGAGAGCGAGGCGTCAAATCGATGCCGGGGCACTGTTACCGATTCGCCCCCTGCTTTAAAAAATCAAAAGAACTCGTCGATAAGGGCGAAATCGGGGGGCCTGTATTCGTCCACTTTAGAGAATTCGTGCCCGCGGAGAGTCTCGCAAGGCAATGGGCGCCCGGATCTTGGATCTGGGATAAGGATAGGGGTGGGCCAATACCAACCATGACGGTGTTTTGCATGGATATGGCGCGCTGGCTTTTGAACTCGGAACCCGTGTCGCTGTACGCAACGATCAAATGGCAAGATCTGCCTCAATTGGGTACCTTAGGTTACACGGTGGTGAACGTGATCAAATTCGAGAACGAGGTTACATGGGTCAATGAATTCAGCGGCAGCGTTGCATCGTCGTTGGGTCCTTCAATGAATATGGAAATCGTTGGTGAAAAGGGTAATGCTATAGTTGTGGACGACCCTGAGAAAGTGATCCTCTACAAAGAGAAAAAAGAAGACCTGCAAGAATGGTCTTTTAATTTAACTCGACCAGAGAGATGGGGCCATAAACCACAGGACGAATATTTCATCAAGTCTGTGGTACTCGGGCACGAGGAACCGATCGTGAATTTACAGGATGCGAAAAAGGCGCTAAAAATGTCGTTAGCCGTTTTGGAATCATCGAAAACTGGTAGAGTAGTCTATTTCAATCAGGTTTAGGTGAGACAATTCTTGCCCATGGGCATCCTTGATTAGATGGCTATTTCCTGAGTAAATTTTTCCGGAAAAAGTTCAGGACGGCACAACTGAGGTTCAAACTCCTTCTATGATAATTTTCCCTCGCCTTCCTGCCCAGCATTTCTCCTCCCGAGTTTTTAAATCCCTCCTTCGGTTCTGATTTTCGGGGCGATGCTTCCTACCTCCCGAGGGCGTGACCAATCGCCCCAGCATTGGCTTGTGGAGGCGACTAGAAAAGGGAAAATTCATTCATGACGTCTAATTACTGTTAACCGTGAAGTTTGAATTATTAAAGTTTTTAACTCGACGGGCCGATAAGCCCAAAAGAAAGGTTTTTTTAATCTTTAATCAAAGCTAATGAGGTCAGCTCGTAGAGGGACTCGAATGAAACGGAAAACTGCTAACCCTGCGAAATGGGTCGTGGAAGACCTGCGGCAAAAGGAAGTGTGGTGGCCATCCGAGGAGCTCAAGAAGAGAGCTTGGGTGAGTGATGAGTCGATATACAAAAAGGCGGATGAGGACCCCGTAAAATTTTGGGCCGATCGCGCTCGTGAGGGACTCCATTGGTATAAGAAGTGGGACAGGGCCTACGAGTGGACCCCTCCCTACTTCAAATGGTTCGTCGGGGGGAAGATAAACGCCTCCTACAACGCAGTGGATATGCATGTCAATACCGAAAAAAAGGACAGGGCCGCGATAATTTGGGAGCCCGAACCTGTCGATGAACTGAACAGGGTGTTAACTTACTCCGACCTATATCGCGAGGTCAATAGATTCGCCAATGTCCTGAAGGGGCTCGGGGTGAAAAAAGGCGACAGGGTCGGCATTTACCTGCCGATGATCCCAGAGGTCCAAATAGCGATGCTCGCCTGTGCCCGTATTGGGGCAGTGCACAATGTCGTGTTCTCCGCCTTCAGCGCTGAATCCCTAAAGACGAGGCTGAAAGATGCTGAAGCAAAGGTCCTCATCACGGCGAACGGCTATTACCGGAGGGGTAAGCTATTGGACCTCAAGGGAGAGGCGGACAAGGGGGTGGAAGGAACTGCCGTGAAAAATGTCGTGGTCGTCAGGAGGGCCGACATCGATGTGAACATGCTCAAGGGCAGAGACCATTGGTGGCACGAGCTGATGGAAAAAGCTGGTTCCTATTGTGAGCCTGAGGTGATGGACAGCGAGGATATGATGTTCATCCTTTACACGAGCGGAACCACGGGCAAGCCGAAAGGTGTCGTACACACCACGGGTGGATATTTAACACAGGCATATTGGACGACGAAGTGGGATTTTGACCTCCACGATGATGACATCTTTTGGTGTACAGCCGACATCGGTTGGATAACGGGCCACACCTACTCCTGCTATGGTCCACTCATGCTGGGTGCGACCATGCTGATCTATGAGGGGGCTCCAGATTATCCCGGGCCAGACAGGTGGTGGGCGATAGTGGAAAAGTACGGCGTAACTGTGCTTTACACCGCCCCCACGGCGATAAGGATGTTCGTGAAATATGGGGAGGAATGGCCGAAAAAACACGACCTGAGCAGCCTCCGGATATTGGGTACAGTCGGAGAGCCCATCGACCGGGAGGCCTGGCTGTGGTATTTCTGGAACATCGGGGGTGGAAGATGTCCTATAATCGATACGTGGTGGCAGACGGAAACTGGCGGGACTTTGATAAACTCGCTCCCTGGCATCGGGCCCTTCATCCCAACTGTTGCGGGCAGGAGTTTCCCGGGTACGAGGCATAAGGTCCTCGACGATGCCGGCAAAGAAGCCGGCGTGGGTGGATCAGGAAGCCTAGTACAGCTGAGCCCATTCGCGCCCGGCATGTTGAGAGACATCTACAAGGATCCCGCGAGGTACAAGGAGATGTACTTCAGCAAATACGGCGATAAGATCTATTACACGTACGACGGGGCGAAGGTTTGGGATGAGATTTACGACATCAGGCTTGGGGGTAGAGAGGACGACGTGATGAAGGTCGCGGGACACAGGCTTGCCACCGCTGAATTGGAAAGCGCGCTGACCGAGCACGAAGCGGTTGCGGAGGCTGCTGTAGTTCCGGCCCCCCATGAAATAAAGGGTGAAGTTCCGTTTGCCTTCGTGATACTCAGAAAAGGAGAACCCTCCGATGAACTCATGAAGGGAATAGCGGCTCAGGTGACCAAGACGATAGGACCAACTGCTAGGCCTGAAAAAATCATTTTTGCGCCTGACCTCCCGAAGACCAGAAGTGGGAAGATCATGCGGAGGATCCTAAAAAGCTTGGTAAGGAATGAGCCGATAGGTGACACCACAACCCTAATGAACCCCGAGTGTGTTGAGGACCTCAAGAAGAGGGTCGGCTATAAGGCCAATTGACCGTTTTTGGTAAACCTGCTGCAATTGCATCTTCATGAGGAAAGGATTGAGTAACGTTTGTCAAACTCCTTGATGAGGTCTTTTACGGGTTTGAACTCGGCCACGTAGGGTTTTAGGTCCACGTGAAGGGCGCGCCAGAGTTCATCAAGTTCTTTTGAACGGTTGCCGCGCTCCTTGTATTTTATTGCCTGAACCATCATCGAAATGTAATCGGCAGCATGCACGAGCTTGGCCTCAGGTGTACGTTTTCCGCTGTACTCCTGCCACAATTTCAAATATCTTCCCCCATTGGGCAAACTTCGCAGAAGGTCCTCCAGTGCCCTGCCCTCCATACGTTTTTTCGCGCCTTCCGGCCCCAAGTATTTCAACGCCGTGTATGGAAAGTCGGCCACCGAAGCTTCTGCCCAATCGTGCAGGATTGCCATGCTTAGCGCTTGCTGGCGATCCAGTTTTACCCCAGAACGTTCAAGTTCATCCATCAACAGAAGTGTGATCGCCGCGACCTCAAACGTGTGCTGGGCCACATCCTCAACTTCGCTCAGCGGAACATCGCAAAACAGCCAGCCAGTCCGCGGCATTCGTTTGAGATTATTTAGCCTCTCGAGGAATTCGTGCACCCTACCACCCCATCGTCACCAGCTTTGTCTGTTTTACTCCGCGCAGAGCACCGAGCCGATCGACGAGCTGCCGGATCTCATCCGCTTGGCCTTTCACGATGAGCGCCTCCAGACAATGTTTATCGTCCAGATGGAGGTGTTGAACGGCACCTATTATCCCTCTGTTAGCATGTTGAATGCCCATGAGCGCATCTGTCAAGCCGCGGATATCGTGCTCGTATACTACCAACACTGCCCCCAGCTGCTCTCCCTTGAGCTCTCGGCGCCACTTGTAGCTCGCCAAGAAATCCCTGAGGGCATCCCTGACAGCCTCAGAGCGGCTGGCATAACCCTGCGCTTTAAGTGCACCGTTCAACTCGTCGAGCAAGTCCTTCGGCAACGTTAAACTTACCCTCGTTATTTTCTGCGACATGTCCATCCTTCTAACCTAGATAACATGCGTTTTCAGCCTTTCTATTGCCACCCACCCCAAGAAACTTCATGTCCTCGTCTTCAAAAGATATAAATATTAAAAATTTATAAAAAAGTAATACTAAAAGGAGGTAAAATAAAATGGTCTGTTACATGATACCTCTGGCAGCGGCTGTGATTTCCTCGGTCGTGTGGGGCTCCCAGCGGAGGGGCCCAGCGGGCTGGTGGCTCAACCTGCTGCTCTACGGTGCAGCGCTGTTTGGTGCAGTCGACCACCTCTGGCACGGTGAGCTGTTCCTCATCGGGGAGGCGCCGTTCATGGACTTGCTCCTGGGGGCCACCATTACCAGTGCGGTATTCGTAGGCTGGGGAATAACTCTTGGGATAGCTAGGAGATATCCGGATCTGAGCCGCCGCATGGGCTATCGCATGGGGATCATACGACCAAGTGAAAAAAGCTGATCCTCACGGGTTACATCCGGCTGAACCTTGGGCGAAAAGGCATTTAATTAGGGAAATCTACCTTAATCAGGTGAGCTGAATGGAAGAAGCACCCGTCGAGAAGAAGCTCGTGGGGAAAGTGGCCCACTACTTCACCAAGATCGGAGTGGGGGTCATCGAACTCAGCGATGAGCTCAAGGTAGGCGACAGGATCTCCATTGAGGGCGCGACGACCAACCTACAGCAGACGGTGCGGTCGATGCAGATCGAGCACAAGGATGTGCAGGCCGCGGGAGCAGGGGATGCGATAGGGCTAAGAGTCGACCAAAGGGTAAGGGAAGGAGATCTCGTCTACAAGCTGGATTAACAATAATTGTCAATCAGCGATGAGCTTCAGGGAATTTTAGCGCCGCCTTGCTGCTTTGGGGCATTGATCGTCTTATTTATTTGCTCTTCCATCATGTGCCCGCGCACATAGACCTCGGCCTGTTTGACCACGGACTCTGCAGCTGATTTCACCTGTTGCGCTAGGTAGAACGCGATCGGACAAAACGATGAAGTTGGTCTGAAGACTATTTTTGCCCGATCCCCTTTGACTGTTACCTCTTCTATCAAACCCATTTCAACCAAATTCATGCCGATCTCGGGATCTATGACCCCCCGCAGCTTCTCCCTTATCTGCTCTGCCTTGTCCATCCGAACTCCCCTAGACCAGCTCCTCGCCCGGCCTCCACTCGAACTGCTCTTGCAGCAACGTATATGCGGCCGATGGCGGGACGATCCCCCGCTCAGTTATAATCAGATCGATGTAATCTGGCGGAGTGACGTCGAACACTGGATTGCGAATTCTAACGCCTGGAAATCGTTTGGGATTAACTATCTCGTTCGGCTCGCGTTCCTCGATTTCGACCAACCTGCCGACTAAGGTACCGGGGTGGAACTTGTAGCTCTCGGCTGCGACGAAAAATAGCACCCGCGCCTCATGTGCGGCCAAAGCCAGCTGAGATGTGCCGATCTTGTTGATCACCGCGCCGTTTGCAGCGATACTATCCGCGCCGACGATCACCTTATCGATATCACGTATGAAGTGCCGCACAGCGGAGTCGACGATAAGTGTCGTGGGCACACCTGCCTTGAGCAACTGGCGGGCACTTATTAAGCCCTGATCCATTGGACGAGACTCGGTCACGTAGATCTGAATGTGCTTGCCTTGTTTAAATGCCGTCTCGATGATCGATATAGCACAATCGCTGTTGCAGTGGGTCATGATAACATCTCCATCCGATATCCTTCGCGCGCCTATCTCACCTATCCGCTTGATCGCATCCTTCGATGTGCGAATGAATTCATCAGCTCGAGATACCACCATCCTCCGCAAAGTTCGCAGATCCGCATCTTTTGCAAGTTTTGGCTTTAGCGTGACGAAACGTATGGCATTCGGCAAGGACACTGCGGTTGGGCGCGTACCCAGCAGGAGCTTGGAAACGCGGTCGAGTTCCTTTATAAATTCGGCTGGCGTCCTCGCCTTGGTAGCCTTTGCTGTTATCTTCAATGCTTTAGCAGCTGCCCTTGCGATCCTGCCAGCTCCCCTTATCCTCATAGTTCGGATATCATCGGCGATCCGTCTAACCTCGGCCGATGTCATGATTTCCCCTCTTTTTTTAATGTTTGTCCAAGACTTAAATCAATCGGAGATGAAATCGATCTAGCTAGTCAAATGTTTCCGCAGCTCGTTCAAAAAAATTTGCCCATCTGTCTTATGGGTAGAATCCTCCTCGGCTGAAATGGCTTGCTTAAATTTCTCCAAAAAAGTCTCGATGCTTTGGCTCTCGATCAGCACCCGCTCGATAAGCTCGCGGAGGTCCTGAGGGTAAACAATATATGCAATGACCGAGGAAAACGAGTCTTTAACCAATTTTGCCTCAGCTTCCCGCATCCGAGCACCTAAATGTTAATGAGAGTTTCCTTGAAAGTCTCCATCGCGACCATCGTCCGAACGCTTTTGACCGAGTCAAAGGAATGGAGATTGTTCTCGATGAACTTATTTAGGCTTTCAAGGTCTCGCGCACGGACCTTCATCATTAATCCATGTCCGCCGGTCATGCGATGAAGTTCGCATACCTCATGGTGGCGCGATAGAGAGCGGATCAACTCGTGCTCGCCCCTCGCATCGACATCGACGCTCAGGAAGGCCATTAGCTCTAAGCCAAATTTTTGGGGGTCGATGATTGCTGCATAACTTTTGATCAGGCCTGAACGCTCAAGTTGTTTAATGCGCTTCCTGACACCGGAGGCGCTCAGTCCTACCTCCCTGCCCATCTTGCTGAGCGATATCTTTGCATTCGAGTTCAACATTTTCAAAAGTTTCACATCAATGCTGTCCAACTCCATGCCTCCAGCCTAACCTCCAGTTTAGCCTCCCGTCCTCCCGATATTTATTTTTTTTGTGCCCAATTTTGCACATCTTATCCAGCTCGCGTCGATTTATTTAATGTGATGTAGGGTAAAGTTTCCAACATGCCGACCGCTGAAATCCTGACCATAGGCAGCGAACTCATCGAGGGCCTTCGGACGAACACAAACGCGACTTGGTTAGCGAGGGGGCTCACGGGCATAGGCATTCGAGTGACGCAAATCACATCGGTTGGTGATGTCGTGGAGGATGTAGCGGCTGCGGTTCGAGCTGCACTAGCCCGCTCGCCTGACATACTTGTTATCACCGGTGGGCTTGGACCAACAATCGATGATAGGACTTCTGAAGCGCTCGCATGTGCAACTCGGCGAAAGTTGGTCCTGAACCCTGCCGCCTTGGAGATAATCAAGCTAAGTTACGGGCGCATGCATGCCCGAGGTCTAGTCCCGCGTATGGGGCTGTCATCGGCGCGCAGGAAAATGGCGCTCATTCCTGATGGCGCAACCGCATTGCCGAATCCCGTAGGCACAGCACCAGGCATCCAACTTATGCAGGGGAAAACGCTAATAATCTGCCTGCCCGGCGTGCCAGCCGAAATGCGGGCAATTTTCACAAAATATGTTCGTGGTGATTTAGTGAAATTGGGTAGGCAAGCCCAGCACCGCGGGGTGATCGACGTTCGAGGGATCGATGAGGCAACACTTGCGCCGTTCCTCGAGCGATTAGCGAAGAAGTTCCGGCGCTTGGATGTGCGCTCCTACCCATCCGGAAAGGGCATAAAAGGTCGGATCAAGGTAATGCTCGTCGCTCCCACAGCTGCCGAAGCGAAAGATGCAGAAAAAACATTTAATAGATGGCTCAACAAGCTTCGCCTTTCCTCGTCCCGCTAAGGGGGAGCACCTCCAACTTTCCAGCTACCTGTTTACACGCATCGACCAGTGCACTTCCCCAGCGTTGCGGATCGTCGAACAGCAGGATTCGTTCGTACCGCCCACCGTATTTCTTTAGGTAGTTCGAGAGGGAATCGACGACCGTTTTGACCTGCCAAGCGTCAAGCTCTTGGGGTACCTGAAATTGTCCGAGTGGATATATCTCCTCAAGCTCCTCCGGTACCACGCCGAAAGGTGGAACCAGCCTGATGAGGTGGGTTTGTTCGGGGCTCTCAACCTTTGGCCTCTCCCTTCCGAATGCCGGCATCAGCGCCAGGGTAGGCAGAGCTGGTGGCTCGTAGCGTTTTGCTAGCCTCTTTTCATGGCGAATAACTTCTGGGCGGCTCGCCGATTCGGGCCCGAGGTAACAAAATGCAGATGGCTTGCTCACCGGGTCGAAGCGCTCGACGAACTCACGATATTTCCCCAGCCTCCGCAGCCCGTCGAGGAGCCGCGGGTGGGCACGACATCTCATCTCCACATACTCCCACAACCGCCCTTCGATGATGGCCTGCCTTATCCTTCGAAGCTCGCCGAACGTGGCGTGCAGATTGTGTCTGGCTAATAATTTGATGCGTTCTTCGGAGGATGCCTCCTTCATTTCCTTCAGTGAATACTCGACGCAAATGGGACACTCGCACGGCAAGAAATTCAGGGAGTCAAGGTGCAGGGTCTTGTCTTGGGTCATGTACCTTCCATCTCGCGCATATAGCACATATGCCGCTGAATCGAACAAATCGCAGCCCATCACCGCCGCTAGGGCCAAAACCATCGGGTGGCCGGCGCCAAATAAGTGGGTCGGGCGATTGAATGGTAAATGCTGCTTCGCGGTCATCACAAGGTCCACGATCTCGGCATAGCGGTAATTCTCGAGCAGCTCAACGGGACTGCCTATCGCATGCAGCTGATAGTCGAGCTTGCCGACCTCGGCGGCGCACTCGGCCACAAGGTCCGAAAATGTGCCCCCCTGAACTGGGCCGCACCACATCACCTTTGGATTTGACCTAAGTTCAATGGCCTGCTTGGCACGCTCGAGTGTAGTTCTGACCGTCTCGACGGCGCGTTCTCTACTCACCAAGGCGCCGGTGGGAACATCGAGGATGGTTGCGATATCGGGGGCGATCGCATCTTGGTATCTAACGATCTCCTCAGGTCCCACGTCTATCGCGCCGTAACGTAGGATCTGATATCCTCCGGAATCCGTCATTATTGGACCATCGTAGTTGAGGATGCCATGGACCCCACGCCTAGCCGCCTCCTGTCCGAAGTGGCATAGCATCAGGTAGGCATTTGTCATGACGAGGTCCACGCCGAACTCACGACGAATTTCACTCGGCGACAGGATCACATCTGATGGATCGATGACAGGCATCAGTGTCGGGGTCGTCGCATCGCCGTGGGAAGTGCTGAGCCTGCCCAATCGGCCCATACCATCGCGATGGAGAATCTGAAAAATTTTACCACCCTGAAGCTCTAATCAGCAGATCTGGATTTTCCCTCGAGCCAAATCATCGCAGAATCTGTCTATCCTTTCAAGCTCAGAATTCATTATCTCATCTATTTCAGCTCGAACATCATTAACGGAAGTTCCTGGCTCGGTGATGACCTGTGCGACTGCGATAGCGGGCTGATCGATGGGTTTGCCTATCTGACTGACCAACCAGACATAAACTTCCTCAAGGTCAGCGACTTGATCGTATATGTGGCCTGCTATTTTGTGCGTCAGGATATTGTAGATCTTGCCGACGTGGCTCACCGGATTTTTACCCGCCGCTGCCTCTGAACTCACATGCCTGTTTAGTGGTATCACACCATTGACCCTGTTTCCCCTTCCGACTTGACCTGAATCCGCTCCATCGGCGCTGGTGCCCAGTACGGTCAGGTAAGCCCCCGATTCACCTCTTCCGCTCACATCCAAGGTGTTGAGGTCCACAGTGATTTTTTTGAACCCTTCGTTTTCACCCGTGAACGTTTTTATACTTTCAAGGATCTCGGCTTTCCTTTTGAAGTAATCCTCCTCGCTCTCGACAAATCTGTCCACGAAGGCCATCGCGATGGTTAAATTTATTTCATCGTTTTTCCTGAACCCCATCACCTTTACATCCTCACCGGACTCCGGAAACTCTTTCTTGAAATCCTTCGAGTTCACATGCCTTTCTGTCTCAAGCACAAGCCTTTCCGTTTTAGTCATCGGTGCATAGCCAACTGCAGCCGAGGTATCGTTTGCGCTCAGGACCCTACTCTTTCTTTTGAATATATCCACAAGTGCGGCGGAACCTGGCTTCAATTCGACCTGATATCTCACATGTTTTTCGGGATCGACGAACCTTAGATTTTTCCTGAACCAATCCTTCGCGCTCTCTATGGCTATTTCCTCGACCGGAATGCTGATCCCCCCAACTTCAGAAGTTGCCCTGTCGCCAAATATCAAAAGCATCGGCTGCTTCACGGTCCCTCCTCCGAACCTCGTTTCAACCTCACCCGCGACGAGCAGCGATTTATCGGCATTGTGATGCATTATAGTCCCAAATTTATCCAAATATTCCTTGCTTAGCCTCACCGAAACCCGATCTAGGATCGCGTCGCATATTGAGTCAGGATGGCCGAGGCCTTTCCTTTCCACGATTTCAAATTTTTGTTTCTCGAGGGGGGTCTGCTTGAACTCCTCCACGATTATGTTGCGCTCCAAAGCAGCACCTCGCAACTGTCGGTTCTCAATCGAGCTATTTATGTGTTTTGCCCCAAATTATAACCAGCAAGAATGAAGTGGTCATATGCGTATTCTGAAGCCATCTGAGGTACGGGCCCTGCGCATGAAGTTAGGTTTGACCCAAGTGCAGTTGGCGGAGCTCGCTGGAGTAACTCAGGCCTACATCGCCAAGATCGAAGCAGGTACTGCTGATCCCAGGGTCTCGACGCTTGAAAAAATACTGAAGGCGCTTGAAAAAGCAACCCACGAGAAGCGCGTCACGGCTGAGCAGATAATGGCGGCCCCGATCATCGCCGTCCGACCCGATGACAAGATAGAGAAGGCCGTCCGGCTGATGGAGTCCTACAACATATCACAGCTCCCGGTGCTCGATGGCGCGGCACAAGTTGGCTCGATATCAGAGGCAACGCTCATGCACAAGATCTCCGCGGGCGAGGACATGTTCAGGCTAGTGCGGAGTGGCATCGAGGGGATAATGGAGGACCCGTTCCCTGCCATCGGCAAGGATACAGATGTCGATACGGTATATCATTTACTCGAGCACGCGCCGGCCGTCTTGGTCGTGGACCGCGGCAAACCGGTGGGCATCGTGACCAAGGCGGATATCCTCAAGCTGATGGGCGAGTTCAAGAAGTGAGGGAGTTAAATCTTCTGCACGCCCAGTAAAAGGCGATGGTGTCATGGAGGATCTA
>Ga0315309_1000675_pt1 | contig 20680 bp, 16 predicted proteins | sample TDP4_MG_FD_203080 | JGI IMG/M metagenome (GOLD analysis project Ga0315309, IMG submission 203080) | Freshwater sediment microbial communities from Lake Towuti, South Sulawesi, Indonesia - TDP4 | ecosystem: Environmental > Aquatic > Freshwater > Lake > Sediment | place: Indonesia: South Sulawesi... | reverse complement strand
TACTCCGGCTTCATGATTGTATGGCTGGGGCATGCCCATACTAATGTTGCTTTATGCCTTCCGCTGGTCTTTCTTGCCGTAGAGAAGATCATCAGACAATCAGACAAGATTATGAGGGGTGCAGCCCTACTGTCCCTGGCCGTAGGAATCCAGTTCCTGGGCGGGCATATTGAGACCTCGGTTCATCTCCTGCTTGGTGCCGCATGCTACCTTGCCTTCCGTCTGGGCTGGGAAGGGCGCCAGAAGAATTGGATGCGCGTTTTGGCATTTGTCACCCTTGCTATCATCCTGGGGACGGCGCTTGCATCGGTCCAGCTCATCCCGTTCGTTGAATACCTGCAGGAGGGAAGCGTGCTCGCTGCGAGGAAGTCGGGCATTACGACTCAATCCGTTCTTTCTCCCCGCTCGCTCTTTCAGTGGCTCGCTCCCAACCTGTATGGCACGCCACTTGCCAGGAATGACTACAGCAGAGACCTCGGCCTTGCTATGAACTATGTGGAGCAGACAGGATATATCGGCATTCTTCCCCTCATGCTGGCAATTGCCGCCATTATTTTCCGGATGCATCAGCCCGGTGTGCGGAGCCTTCTTGCTGTTGGTCTGCTCGGTCTGGGAGTGGCATACGGCGCTCCAATCCTCTCGGGGATCGCCCAGATCATTCCCGTGATCCGATGGGGCAACAACGCCCGTTTCATCCTCCTTGCAACCTTTTCTTTCTCGGCGCTCTCCGGCCTTGGTGCCGAAGCCCTTTTTGCACAACGCACCAAGCCGCGGCCATCGGTTTTGCGCTGGGTGTGGTGTATGGCCATTTTTGTCATGATCATGGGAGCAGTGCTTCTTTTGGAGGTGCAGGGCGGAGGGCGGTCAGCACGGATCCTGACTGAAGCGGGGGTTGCAGCATTTGCCATGAAGCAGGTGATATGGTTTATAACAATAGGACTCGTTGGCGCTGCGATCATCTGGATCGTCTCTGCACGGAAGCTCTTCAAAGGCACCTGGAGATCCCTGTCTGCGCCAATAATGGTAGCCTTCGTGGTAGTTGACTTGTTCTCGCAATGGATGGGATTCCAGACCTCTGTCAGGCCCGAGTATGTCTATCCCGTCACACCCGCAATTCAGTATCTCCAGTCCCAATCGGGCCTCTTCCGAATTGTCGGTTTGGGGCACCTGCTTCCAGCAGACACCTCGATGATCTACGGCCTCTATGACATGCGCGGTCAGGACCCGATCACCATTGGGCGGTTTGAGGAGCTGCTGACGGGCAGAATGGGTGACCCATTGTTCCTTTTCTGGCTATATGAACTGCCGAACCTGCTTGAGCCGTTGAATATTCGATATGTAGTTGTTCCCGTTTCTGTCATTCCTCCGGCTACCGGCGACGATCGCTTCAAGGAGGTTTATCGGAACGAAGTAGCGATCTTCGAAAATCGCAAGGCACTTCCCAGGGCGTGGGTGGTCCATAAGGCAAGAGAGATACCCGATCCTGTGGAGGCGAGACAATATCTCCTCGGGCGAAGCTTCAAGCCGGCCGAGGAGGTTGTGCTCAGCGGGCAAAGCCCCGAACCTTTTATGCCTCCCCCTGGATCGGCAGGAAAGGTGCAGATTGACCGTTATGAGCCCTCGAAGGTCAAGATCACTGTGAGCCTTCCTACGCCGGGATATCTTGTTCTATCCGATTCCTTCTATCCGGGATGGAGGGCGACTGACAACGGCGCTCCTGTAGAGATTCGCAGGGCCAACTATGCGTTCAGGGCGGTCTTTTTAACGGCAGGAGAACACCGCGTGGAATTCAGGTATCAGCCTGCGTCGGTTCGATGGGGAATTGCAATCAGCCTACTTGCCGCGATAGGGATCGCTGTGCTGTGGCGGCCGTTTCGTTACGGGGTGAAAAGCTCTTTGAAAATCTGTGCAAGATAAGTAAATCCCCAGCGGACAACCTGCAGCTTTCTCTCGCCACCGATCCGTTTGGGCTCGTCGCCGGGGATCTCGCCGATCCGCAGGCGCCTCTTGGCCGCGCGTATGGAAAGGAGAGGCTCGCATCCGGCAACAGTTCCGAGCATACGCTCCATTGGCTGGTAGGCTTTATCTTCGAAGATTTTGAGTTCGTAGGCCAGATTGCTGCGATAGGCTCGATACATTACCATACAGTCGGTGTAGTTGGCGCCGTAGCAAAGATTGATAAGGCGGTTGAACATCCAGTTGCCGAAGGCGGTGACCAGGTCATCATCTTCACTCCTGGCGCCCTCCCTATACCTTGAAACGATTACCATGTCATATCCCTCGCGCATCTTCTCTATCAGCGGAGGGATTAGTTCTGGAATTGATCCGCCATCCGGCGCAAAAGTGATGACGATATCGCCACGGATCAGGGGCCACGATTCCTCGTAGGCCTTACGGATCCCGGGCTGGCGCTGGACATATACCTCGTATCCCTGGTCTTGCGAGTACTCAATGGTGCCGTCCGTAGAGCCTCCGTCAACAACGAGTATCTGATCTACCCATTCACGACGCACCCTGGGCATGATTGCCCTCATCCCGTCTATCTCATTCAGAGTCAGCACCATCAGCGTGGTTTTCACTTGCACCCTTCTGTTCAGGCAGCATGCTGCCGAACAAGCTTGTGTGAGGCCATTTCCTGGATGTGCCGGGCTGTTTCTGAACCGAACTTATCGGTGATCATTTTTAAGTAGCGAGGACTTGTGAAATAGGCCCGAAACGCTTCATCTCGGAAGCGAAGCACCTCTGCAGCAGAGAGATAGCGTGTCGGCAGAGGCAGGGAGTCCACAGAGTGCTGAGAGTAGCCGCTCCAGCGTTCGGGTAGGACCCAGCCCTCCTTGAGGGCTGTCTGGTAAAGCGGAGAGCCTGGGTAGGCCATCGCACAGTAGAAATTGACGAACTCGCAGTTGAGCTCAAGTGCCAGATCGAGGGTGGCTTGCATGCTGGCAAGGTCGTCCTCGGGCAGACCGAAGATGAAGTTTCCAATGACATTTATATTGGCGTCCCGAACCGCCTTGATTGTTTTAAACACGAGATCGTGCCTGAAGCCCTTCCGCACATTGTCTCTGACCCGCTCGCTTGCGGCCTCGATCCCAAAGGCGAGCCAGTTGAAGCCAGCCCGTTTGAGCTTCTCAATCATGCCGTCCCGGACCGTATCCACACGGGCGTATGCCCAGATGTTCAGGTCGTAGCCGCGCTCTATGATGGCGTCACATATTGCTACAACATGCTTGGGATTCAGGACAAACATCTCATCGGCGATCTTGATGTTCCTGACGCCATAATTTCTTACAAGCTCGTCTATCTGGGAGATCACAGACTGGGGGCTCCAGAAGCGGTAGCTATTGACACTATGCTTATAACCCTGAAGCTTCTCTCCCGACTTAAAAGGGGCATGTATGGAGCAGAAGCTGCAGTGATAGGGGCACCCCAGAGTAGTGTAGAACGCCGCATATGGTTGTCGCTGGAGATGGCCGAAGCAGTGCCAGTTGTGGGCGCGGTAAAGTTTCATCGGCAGGAGATCCCATGCTACACCTGGCATATCGAGGTCCAGATCCGTCACAAGCGGGGCAGGAGGGTTGGAGCAGATTGCTGGACCGCTGCGGTACCAGAGGTCGCGCACCCTCTCGTAACCACCACGATTCGATTTGAGGACATTGAGCAGGTCGAGGATTGTATAGGGCCCCTCTCCGCCGCAGACAAAGTCAGCGGCCTCATCTTTCAGGGTGCGCTCCGGCAGCGCAGCAACATGACCGCCTACCAGCAACACCTTGAGCTCCGGAGCCAGCTGCTTGAGGGCGGCGCATATTGCTCCTGCCGAAGTCATGTTCTGGGTTGAGGCCGAAGGCTGGTGGCCGTATACCACAACCGCTGCAAGGACCGGGTTCAGTTCGGCCGCCCGTTTTGCAGTTTCTTCAGGACCCATATCCTCTGAATTGGAATCTATGATGCATACGGAAAATCCCTTCTTGCGGATGAAAGTGGCTATCATTCCAGTCCAGACAGGCGGCTCTACGGCAGAAAGGGTTGGGCCGAGGTTCTGGTAGATCTGGGTTCGGCTCCCAGGGTTGATGATCAATAGATCCACGGAGTTAATCCTTTACAGAGATGGCCGTATCGCATATATAATGGATGTCTTCCGGGCTCAAGCAAGGGTGGTTTGGAAGCTGAAAGCTCGTCCTGTGGATCCGGTCTGCGATCGGGAAGTCGGTCTTGCCGTAGCGATCCTCCCAGAAGGGCTGCCTTGACATGTTGCCGCCGCCAAGGGGGCGGGTCTCTATTCTATTTTTTCTTAAAGCCCGGGCAATTTTGTCACGATGCCCGGGCGACTTTGCAAGGGCTGCGAATGAAATGCTGCAGGTGATTCCCTTTTCGTTCTTGGCAAAATGTAATCCTGCCTGGCCAAATCTGGACTCGTAGATGCCTTGATTCTCTATCCTGCGCTTCACAACATGCTCGATCTTCTTCATCTGTGAGAGACCAATCCGGGCGTTCAGTTCCGTTGACCTGACATTGAACCCGGGATTGTAGAAGGTGAAAGGACGATTGAACTCCAGAACCCTACGCTCTCTGGCCTGCCGTTCTTCCTTGTCGGGCTCAAGGTCCTTTGCCCACCCATGGGCGCGGATCTGAACAAGGATGTCGTGCAGCCTCTCGTCATTCGTGCAGATCATACCCCCTTCTATTGTTGAGAGATGATGGCCGTAGAAAAATGAAAAGGTGCTCATCTCCCCGAATGTCCCAACAAGCTTGCCTTTGTATCTCGAGCCAGTCGCTGCACAGGAGTCCTCCAGCAGGACAAATTTGTAGCGCTTCTTAAGCTCAAGCAATGAGTCCATATAGTTGGGAACTCCGAGAACATGGACAATAACTACCGTCCCTGGAGTGTGCTTCTTGAGCAGTTTCTCCAGATAATTGGTGTCGAGGCCAAAGGTAGTCCAATCCGCCTCGCACATGATTGGATTAAACCCCAGTTGAATTGACGGAGCGACTGTCGTGGACCAACTGACGGCTGGGACAATAACCTTTTTGTTCCTCAATCTACCTGAAAGGAGTAAAGCGTAATACATTAAAAGATTGGCGGAAGAGCCCGAATTGACAAAGGTGGCATATTTGGTGCCGAGCCACTTTGCCCAGGAGCGCTCGAATTTATGGACAAGAGCCCCCTGGGTAAGCCACGGATCGGTCTTGAGCCAGCCGATCAGATCCTCAATGTCGTTCTTGTCAATAGTATGGTCTGCGAGGAGATAGCGTTTTTTCATTTAGAAGGGCCCCTTAAATTCCTTGATCTCAGGCGCATCAGAAACGGCGGGGATCCAGGAACTCTCTTCGCCACGCACCAAACGATGGGCCATTGAGGCGATCTTCTGCGAGTTCGGATAGAATAATGTCTCCAGGTTCTTGGTAGTAGGGCAGGTCACGGGCTCGAATCCCATACGGCGAAGGCGGACCTGCCCCGGATCTTCAAGCCTCTCCGCAATTCTGGCCAGGATCTCTGCGCTGGAGCCGCAGGATGTCCAACCGGTATCCACAATGAGGAGCCGCTTTGTCTTCCGGACGGATCTCGTGATTGTTTCAATATCAAGAGGGCTCAACGATATTGGATCGATCACCTCGGCGTTTATTCCTACGCCGCTCAGATACTGTTGGGCACGCAGGCACTCCACTGCCATATATGATATCCCAACGAGCGTAACATCGCTTCCCTCAACCAGGACGCGCGCCTTGGAAAAGGGGACGGTATACTCCTCCTCGGGCACATGCCCCTTAAGGTAGTGCAGCATCCTGTGCTCGACAAAGATGACGGGGTCGTCGTCCCTGATGCTATGGATCAGGCACCCTTTGGCATCATACGGCGTGCTTGGTGCAACCACTTTGAGGCCGGGGACATGCATAAAAAAGGAGTGAAGGGCCTGGGAGTGTTGGGCTCCCTGACCCCAGCTCCTGCCGATGATTGCGCGGACAACTATAGGCACCGAGACGGTGCCGCCGTACATGTAACGGCACTTGGCAGCGATGTTGACAAGTTGATTCATGGCGAGGAGCATGAAGTCCATGCGGATGTGGATGTGGATGGGCCGCATTCCGGCCAGCGCGGCGCCGATGGCAAATCCTGTCACGGCGTCCTCCGAGAGTGGGGTGTCCAGGACGCGCACTGCGCCGAATTTCTCCTGGAGGTTCTTGGTTGTTCCGTAGATCCCCTTGTGGTCGGGGACACCAATGCCTAATACAAATACATTCGGATCGCGATCCATTTCTTGTTCGGTAGCTTCACGGATCGCTTCGGCATAAGTGATAGTCCGTTCCATAACGGTCACTCTTTGAACATATCTGTATAGAGCTCTTCCGGGGCAGGAAAGGGGCTCTCTTCGGCGAACTGGATCGCCTCGCGGACAGCGTCTTTCTCCTCCTCCTCGATCCTCATGCGCACCTTCGGATCCAGCATTTCTCCAATTCGCTTGAGCTGGTCGCTCTTCATCCATGGTTCGGCTTCGGAGCGGTTCCGGTAGCCCGCATCATAGTCTTCGCCCGGTCCTACATGTTCTCTCCAGCGATATGTCATGACTTCTATGAATCGCGGCCCGATGTGCGTTCTGCGGATCTCGTCCGTTGCATTCTTCACAAGATTGTATAGCTCAATAGGGTCGTTGTTTTCCACTCGCTCCGATTGAATGCCGTAAGGGCGGACGCGCTCAAAGATGCTGTTCAACTTCTGCCGCAACCGGATATGTGTATGGACGGCGTAGAGATTGTTCTCACAGATGAACAAGACAGGAATGGAGTGCAGGGTGGCCAGGTTCATGCATTCGTGAAATGCGCCCTCCTCGGATGCACCATCGCCGAACATGCTGACGACAATTGCGCTTGAGCCGCGGAGGCGCAGTGCGTAGGCATAGCCAACAGCATGAGAGATGGTTGTGGCGACAACGGCCGACGATCCCATGTAACCGTGTGCTACATCGATCAGGTGCATTGAGCCACCTTTGCCCTTGGTACAGCCAGTGGACTTGCCGTAGAGTTCAGCAAACATCTTCTTTAGGTCGCCGCCCTTGGCAAGATAAGGGCCGTGGCTGCGGTAGGTGCCAAAGAATATGTCCCCCGGCTGCAGTGCAGCACAAACGCCTGCAGAGACCGCTTCCTGACCAATTGACAGGTGAATGGGGCTTTTGATCTTGTCCGAAGGATAGATCCGGGCCACTTCTTCCTCAACATGGCGGATCCTGAAAATCAGACGATATAGATGTGCAAGCGTGTCAGCATCCATCATTTAGAACGCCGTTTTGAGAGAGGAGAGACAGAATATTCCTTGAAGACTTTGACATGCTGTGTGGCGCGGATTTTTTCATCGGCTGAATAATCCTCCTCAAGGTCATGAAAGATGATCTGGCTGCCGGAGAATTCAAATTTGAATGGCACATATATCAGCTTATTCAACTTCTCGCGGACCTTTTTCTGATCGGTGGGATGGACAAAAAGTAGGAGAAACCCGCCGCCGCCTGCCCCGGTCAATTTCCCGCCGATCGCTCCCGCGCCCATCGCCTCGCTGTAGATCTCCTCAATATGGGGACTGGAAATGCTCGCGCTCAGGCTCCTTTTCGACTGCCAGCCCTCATGGAGAAGCTTTCCGAAGCGGGTGATGTCTTCGCCTCTGCTCAGGATCGAAATTCCCTCATCAACCATCTCTCTTAGTGTGTGCAGCTGCCGCTCTTTGCTCTCTATGTCCTGGACATATGTCCCGGCCACATCAGAGGCTGTGCGCTGTATTCCGGTAAAAAACAGCATCAGATGGGAATTGAGCTCCTCGATCCTTTCCCTGCCGAGGGTGATAGGCTGGAGTGTTATCTTGTCATTGGTTGAAAAGGTAATTTGGTTGAAGCCGCCGTAGGCGGCAAGCACCTGATCCTGAGAGCCTACTGATTCCTTGAGCCGCTCCTGCTCGATGTATATGCCGTCCTCCATGAGCTGCTGCTTGCTCGGCATTTGGCCCTTGAGCGCATACAGGGCCCGAAGGAGACCAACTGTGAAGGCAGAGCTCGATCCCATGCCGCTGCGGGCGGGCAGATCGCCGTCGTGATGTATCTCCACCCCTCGATCTATATTGAGATAACGGAGGACCTCACGAACAGCCGGATGAACAATCTCGTCTATGGTTTGACATTGTTCCATCTTCGAGTAGACGAGGCGGATGCGGTGTTCGAAGAAGGGCGGAAGGAAGCGGCAGGTGATATAGCAGTATTTATTTATTGTTGTGGCCAGCACAGCCCCCCCGTGATTGCGGTACCATGCAGGGTAGTCGGTCCCACCCCCGAAGAACGATATGCGTAAAGGTGTTCTGCTTATAATCATTTTTTAACCCTCCGTCCATGTTCTCGTGTCATTGCGGCGATACGATTAAAAAACCGGCCGGCCCCGGCATATGCCTCGGGAGTTCCAATGTCCAGGAATGGCCCTTTGCTGCAGAATCCAAACAGGCCGCGCCCAACCAAGCTGGGTAGGATTTCTCTTTCCAGGGAAACTTCCCGGCCTGCCGGGATATCTTCCAATATGCGGCGTTTAAAAAGATAGATCCCGGCGTTGATCCATCCCGGCCCCCCATCAACATGTTTTTCGTCAAAGGAGGTGATGAGCCCCTTTGAGTTCAGACGAACACGGCCATAACGGGATACATCCGGGACCCTGACCAGCATGAGAGTTGCATTCGCACCGTGTTCTCGGTGCCATGAGGGAAGGTTTCTAAGATTGGCACGGCAAAAGGAGTCTCCATTCATGATGAGTATGATATGAGACCGAAGGAAGGGGAGTGCCAATCTCAGTGCGCCTCCTGTTCCGAGAGGAGAGCCTTCCTGAGAGTAGGTGAGTCGAAGATCACCGTATGAATTGCTAAAGACGGCCTTCACCTGCTCACCAAGATATCCAGTGCACAGGACTACATGCCGGACTCCTGCGGCAATCAACTCGTCAAGGAGATAGGAGAGAAAAGGACGCCCCCGAACCTCGGTAAGCACCTTTTGTCTATTGGATGAAACTGAACGCAGCCGTGTTCCCAGGCCGCCGGCCAGTATTGCTGCTGTGATGTTTCCGAGCTCTTTTGCTGTGCCTATTTCAGACATTGCCCATGGTCGACCGGTTCAACATCTTGTATCCTCTCAGGAGTTCCTCGATCCCTTCGTCCAGAGAGCGGTGCGCCTCAAAGCCTGCCTCACGCAATCTCTGGTTTGACACAATGTAATTGCGTTTGTCCGGATCGCTCCTAACATCGGAGAAATGTATATAAAAATCCGGCACATGCTCCTTTACTTTCAGCGCCAACTCTTCCTTGGATAGGTTGGCTTGATCAAGGCCGACATTGTAGGGCCGGTCTGCCATATGTTTAGAGTTGACTATACAGTGCACGAAGCAGTCTGCCACATCTCGTATGTGGATATAGTTTCGCTTGAAGTCTTTTTCAAAAATGACGATGTAACCGTCCTTGAAAGCGGCGTAGACAATATAATTTACAAGTAGATCAAGGCGCATGCGAGGTGACATGCCGAATACAGTGGCGAGCCGAAGCGTAATTGTATTTGGGCTGTTTAGTAGTTCTGCTTCGGCCTGAACTTTGGTCTCTCCATAGAGGGTGATTGGCTCGAGCGGTGTGTCCTCCGTGCATTGTGTCTCACCGGACTTCGTTCCATAGCCGCTGTTAGTGGTTGGGAAGATGATCAGTTGCTGAGGGCTTCGGATGCGGTTGAGGAGGCGGATTGCATCAAGGTTTACAGCGCGCGCAAGCCCAGGGTCGCGAGTGCAAGCTGGAGCTCCAACAATTGCTGCCAGAGGAATCAGCACGTCCGCGGCAGGCACAAGGCGGCGGATTAATGACTCGTCCCGAACATCTCCGTAAATGAAGTCAAAGTCAGGATTGGCGAAGAGATGAAAGAGGGATTGCTGTCCATACATTAGGTTGTCCACTACAGTAACTCGATGCTTATGGTTGAGTAAATGCTCGCAAAGGACCGATCCGATATAACCCGCGCCGCCGGTGACAAGGACATTGACACTCATTTTTTGTCCTCTGAACTACGATGGCCAATATGCCATGAAATCCAATAGTTGCAATGATGAATGGTCTTGAGATGTTTTTCTACCACACATATAGGCTACTGTGAATGGTTTTGTGAGTCAAGTTGACCTTCCATTAGCCCCTGTCTTGACCCTTATTGGTCGTGAAGGATATGATTTTACTGTCTCCTTATGAAGATCCTCTTGATCCAGGCGCCTTCGCGCAGTAAAGAGTCCCGCGATCATATTGTTCCTCCGCTTGGTCTGGCCTACCTGGCGGGCTCTATGGAGAAGCAGGGATTTGAAGCCCGGATATTGGACGCCTATGCAGAGGGCCTTACTTGGAGTGAGTTTGATGAACGTGTTAAGGCATCAAGGGCTCAGATCATTGGATTCACAGGAATGAGCCCGGTGATTGATACGACATACATGGCAATCCGGATTGCAAGGCCCTATGCAAAATACATCATCATCGGAGGGCCCCATGCAACAGCTTATAAAGAGAAGGTTTTTGAGCAATGCCCCGAATTGGATATTGCCATTTACGGGGAGGGGGAAGAAACCCTGCCTGAATTGGTCTCGGCATTGGAAAAGGGCAAGTCTATCAAGGGGATGCCCGGCGTAATAACACGACAGGGAAAGGGCCCCCCCCGGGAGCTGGTGAAGGATCTTGATTCACTGCCGTTCCCGGCAAGGCACCTCATTCCCAATCAACTGTATCGTTATCCACTCTCGCCCGGAAGGCGCGTGACCACGATGATTGCTACAAGGGGCTGCCCATTTTCCTGCACATTCTGCGATACCTCTGTGTTCGGCCACCTTTACAGGGCGAGGAGCCCGGAGAATGTAATTGAAGAAATGGATTTGGCTGTCAATAGATATTGGGCGCAGACGATCATTTTCTATGACGACCTTTTTACCGTGAAGAAATCCTGGGTTCTTTCTTTTTGCAAGGAGATTGCCAAAAGGAAACTGAAGGTGGACTGGAAGTGCGAAAGCAGGGTGGATATTATTGATGAAGAGATGCTTGCGGCGATGAAGGAGGCCGGCTGTACCCTCATAGCATATGGGGTTGAGAGCGGGAACCAGAAAACCCTTGATTATTTTCAGAAGAAGGTGACGATTGAGGATGCCAGGCGGGCTTTCAGACTTACAAAGAAGGCCGGAATAAAACCAATGGCCTATTTTATTCTCGGTGCTCCGGTTGAAACCTGGGAGGATTCCCTGAAGAGTATTGAATTTGCCATTGAGCTTGATCCTGCATATGTCCAGTTCTCCATCCTGTCACCAACTTACGGAACCCGTGCTTACGAAGAAGCCGTGGCTCACGGCTGGCTTGCAGAGGTTGACGCCCGTAATCCCTACGACAGGGATCTGAAGCGTCCCGTGATGCTCTCGCCAAACTGGAACGAAAAGAAGCTCAACAGGATCGTCAAGATCGCATACCGCAGATTTTACCTGAGGCCCGCATATATCCTGAGAACAATCTACTCATTCAAAAACCTGGGGGGGCTTCGGAGTATCTTCACAACGGGCCTGCGCCTTCTCCGGTGGATGGCTGGATAACTAATGAGTGCGAGCACTGATCTTCTTATAATTATTCCCGCGTTCAATGAGGGGAGGAGGATAGTAGAGATAATCAGGGAGGTAAGGGGAGTAGTCCCGCGTGCAGAAATACTCGTTGTTGATGATGGCTCCACTGACAGGACCGGAGAAGAGGCCAGAAGGGCAGGCGCTGTTGTTCTGCGCCACCACTTTAACCTCGGGTACGGGTCAGCCCTCCAGACAGGATACAGGTATGCGCTGGGCAAGGGATTTCACTTCCTCGTCCAGATGGACGGGGACGGCCAGCACGACCCAGAAGGAATTCCTTCTTTACTCAAAGCAGTGAGAAAAGGGAAGATTGATGTGGCCATAGGCTCGAGGTTCCTAGGAAGCTGCCTTTATCCTATTCCTGCTGTCCGCAGGATCGGAATGGTAATATTCGCCCGGATCGCAACACTTCTTACCGGACAGGAAGTGACCGACCCGACATCGGGCTTCCAGGCCTTGAGCCGCAGGGCATTTGAGCTGTTTGCATCCCGGCATTTTCCAGTTGACTACCCTGATGCGGATGTCATCGTAATGCTGAAAAGGGCAGGGTTGAACTTTAACGAGATCCCTGTAATAATGCGGCCGGCCCCGCCGGGAAAGAGCATGCATACCGGAATCCTGAGACCTCTCTACTATATCTTCAAGATGAGCCTCTCCCTTTTCGTCACCATGCTCAGGAAGCCATAAAATGGTTACTATTGACTTTCAGACTGTAGAATGTTAAACATTGTTTACTGACCATGCTTCCTCGGCAGAAGATATTTGCGCTCCTTCTGAGCATTGCCATGCTTGTCCTTATCATTGAACTTGTCAGAAGGAGAAAACTCAGAGAAGAATACTCATGGTTGTGGATCCTCACAGGCTCACTCATGATCATCCTTGTCGTCTGGTACGATGCTTTGGTGGCTTTGTCCCATCTTATCGGAGCAGTCCTTCCTACTTCCACACTGTTCCTGTTCGGGATAATCTTCTTCATGCTCCTCAGTCTTCACTTTTCTATGAAGATTTCGGCTCTTACCGATCAGGTAAAGGAACTCGTCCAGCAGATGGCACTCCTCACGGGCAATAGGGGCATGGAAGGCAGCAGGCGAAGAAAAAGAGTTCGATGAAGCAATACCGAAGGGTCACTCTTCTCTCGTTAGGAATTATTGCCCTCCTGACTCTCATCGTATATGCAAACTCTTTCACCGCATCCTTTCACTTTGACGATTACTACACCATAGTGGAGAACGATAGGATCAAGAACATCCATGATCTAAGATCCATAGTTGCCTTTAATCCCTCCCGTCCCATCGTCTTTCTATCACTTGCGTTGAATTACCATTTTGGGAGGCTCAACACCGTTGGCTACCATATAGTTAATGTTCTTTTCCACATGGCTGCAGCGATGCTTGTTTATGCCATTGCCCTGAGGCTTTTCGGCCTTGCCAGGCGCAAATCGAAGGCCTCGATAGTCCAGTCCCTTCAGGATCAATGGCCCGCTCTCTTTCCTGCTCTTGTTTTCGCCATTCATCCAATGCAGACAGAGGCTGTAACCTATATCATCCAGCGTGCTACGGTGATGTGCGCCTTTTTCTACCTTCTCGCAATATACCTCTTCATGAAGGCAGAGAAGGAAGGACAAAAGGCTCCATGGTGGATCGCCGGCGCATGTGTGAGTTTTATCTTTTCCTATCTTTGCAAGGAGGAAGCTGCAACTTTACCGGCTATACTCCTTCTCTATGACTATATTTTTGTGTCCAGGGGTAATCTTTTACGGTTGCGTGCAAGGGCAGGGCATCATGTTGCATTCTGGATCCTTCTTATTCTTTCCTTCGTCTATCGCTATTCCCTCTATGGAACAATGGTCAATCCAGTGAAACCCTATACTATTACTACATATGCATTCACAGAGCTTACCGTTATACTCAAATATATCCAACTACTTTTATTCCCGGTGAATCAAAATGTGGACCATGATTATCCGACATTCGCCACGCTGTTGAGCTTCTGGCCATTGATCTCACTGGCTTTCCACGCTTGCGTTATTGTTTTTGCCGTCTGGAAGATCCGATCGGAGAAGGTTCTAAGCTTCGCCATCCTCTGGTTCTATATCACCCTCACGCCTACCTCAAGCATTGTTCCGCTCCAGGACTTCATGGCCGAGCACAGGGTTTATCTCCCATCTGTGGGATTTTGCATTGTTGTGGGAATCATGCTTCACAGGGCTGTACAGGTTATTCAGAAGAAATGGAGGTTCAGGCTTTCCATTCCGGCCAAGGGCAAAGCCTTATAGTGAAGTTGTAATTCCTGTGTTTCGTATCTTATTTCTGCTTTTTCTTATACTTCTCGGACTGACCCGTCACGAGGCCTGGAGGGACGAAGTCTCCCTCTGGATGGATGCGCTTGACAAGTCACCCAGAAATGCACGCGTTTATTATGTCCTCGGTACCGTTATATCGACAAGGGGTAATTTTGAAGATGCGATCCCATATTTCAAACGCGCCATTGGGATCAATCCCATTTATGTGAGGGCACTGAACAATCTGGGCTATGCCTATCTCAGGACAGAACGCACGGACTTAGCCATAGAGTTTTTACTCAAGGCACTCAGTGTTGATCCCTCCATCGTTTCGGCACATTCCAACCTTGCTGCGTCTTATCTCAAGGCAGGACGCTGGAAGGAGGCCCTTGAGCACCTCTCCACAGCAGCCCGCCTTGAACCTTCAGCCTCCAAGCAGGCGTCCTTCCATGAGCTGATGGGCACGATCTACGGAGAGAAAGGAAAACTTTCTGAGACAGTCAGGCACCTGACATTGGCTACGGAACTCGACCCCTCCCTTGCCTCTGCACAGAATCATCTGGGCTACGCCCTGGTGAAAACGGGTAGGCTCGATGAGGCAATTGTGAGGTTCTCCAGGGCAGTGGAGCTTGATCCGACCTTTGCCAGGGCATGGATGAACTTGAGCGCAGCGTATCATCAAAAAGGCCTGGAAGATGCCTCGCGGGAGGCATTCTCAAGGGCCATCAGTATTGATCCAGGGTTGACCCAAACCGGCAAGAATAGAGCTCAAAAGGCACAGAAGAGATAGTTCGAAGGGTATCTCTTTATTTGAAAAAGGTTCCTGCAGGAGTCCCTTGAAAAATATTTTCTACCTGCCTTCTGGAGAAGGGATAGTAGATGGTGAGCTCATTTATAGACTTCTCTTTCCATGAGATTTTCTTTTCCTTGAACATATGAAGCAGTGCGCTGTTATAAGGCGACACATTGAAGAATACAAAGGCAAAGGGGCCTGTCCTGTCACTCTGGACCAGCCGGTCATAATAAAGATAGGGATCGTCCGTCGGGGGTATGAATTCTGAGGATGCAAGGATCTCCTCCTTGCTCTCGAAGATCAGGCGATACTTGATATATACGCTCGTGATCACCGATTTGACCCCCTGTGAGCGAAGAACATTAACAGCCTCAATTATGCTCTCACCGCTTGTGACGACCGGAATGAGCCTCATGAGGCTGCCCTCGATCCTGAAGTCCGGATGAGTCCATTCTGCCTTCTCTCCGATATATTCAATATTTATGAAGGTTCCGTGACCGGCGAACAGCACTATGGCAGCAATAGATATAAACATGCCCCATCGTCTCCTGCTCAGGGATCTGAGGAGCTGTGATAGGAAAACCAGAAGCATCGGATAGAGAGGCAGGTAAAAGCGGTAAATATGCGAGGTCCTGTGGGAGGTAATGTGGACCATAAAGAAATGGAGAGAAAAGAATACCAGGCAGTATAGGGAAAGACGCCAGGACCAGGGATCTTTCCGTGCAAGATACAAACCCGCAGGTATTCCTGCAAGTGTCATCCCCAGGATTAACCATGAGAAGAGATTGTGGGCTGCAGGGTCGACAGCCCATCCCTCATAGCCAGCCTGAGCAACATGGAAAAATCCTGCGGCATTGAAGAATAAGTTCGTGAGGGACGATCCCTGCTGGAGTGGCGCCGGCTGGGGAAGGAAGAGAAACCAGTGTTTCCAATTAAGGAACTCATTGTTGAGGTTAAACCAGATGGACGGGCTGTTACCCAGAACGAAGAAAAGCGGAAAAAGGATGAAAGAGCGGCGAATGATAAACCTTCTATCCGTTGCAAACCAGAACAGGAACGCAGTTCCAATGATTGAGATGCTCATCTCCTGGCACCATAGGGCACATCCGCAGAGGAAGCCGAGGAGGGAAATATATAAGGACTTCCTCCTTTCCGTGGAGAAGATCGCGAATGCGGTCCAGGGAATAAGAACGCTGAAGATCATTGTTTCCAAATAGCCGCCCCTAATCTTGAGGTTCCAAACGATCAGGGGTTCTGCGGTGATAAGGAGGAGGGATGCAATATCGGCCTGCGTTTTCCCAAGCCATCGCCGGCAGAACATGTATGTTGCGACGAGAAGGCCCAGAGAAAGAAGCAGGGCGGAGGACTTTGCAGTTGTGCGTGTGAGTCCGAATGGAATTGATATGAGGGAGGATAGATGGGCCTCCACGGACGCCCCACCGTTATATGGCAGGCCTGAGAAAAAAACAGGATGAACTCCTTTCTCTGCAATATGCTTTGCCATGAGCGCCACCACAGCCTCGTCGGCGTCAAGGTGGGCCTGGGAAGTGAATAGCAGGGGCACGCGGAGAAGAAGAAAGAGTGAAACGATGCAAAGAAAAGTCCTGTGTTCCTTCATTAGAAGGAATACCCCGCTGAAAAATACAGTTCCCACCTACCTGCCTCTCCCCATCCTCCATCCAACCTCATGGAGCCAAGCAGTGTTGAGAGGTGCAGTCCAATCCCTCCGCCCGGATGGAAATTCTCTGAACCGATATCATCATAATCATCCCAGGTTCCGCCCACCTGGGCGTTGAAAATCCAATAGAGAGCCTTTAGAAAGCTTCCCTGAAAGGGGAAAAGCTTCGTTCTATAAAATGGCACAATTGATGCATAATGCTTTCCTATGAACTCTTCCCTTTGATAACCGATCAATTGGTGATATCCGGGGATATAACTCATCCCGCCAATTGTGAATCTTTCATAAAGAGGTATGCCGGGAGACCCAAAGCCAAGCCCTGATGAAAGGCCAATAGTATGTCCCTGGCTCGGGCTCGCACATGCCAGGAGTTCTGCTTCCGCTTTGAGAAAGCTGCGCGATCCTCCAAATGCCTGGTTTGCAGCAAGAAGGAGGGCTTTAATATGTTTTCCCGAAGCAGGAAAAGGCTTTTCATCAAGATCGTCCACCTCAAATCCTGCGATGAGACCTCCGAACCTCTCGTTTGGGTACCGGTATGGAAGATCCCCGAAAATAGGGGCGATCTCTACTTTGGCGTAGAGATATTCCAAGGAGATCTGCCCCCACTCCTCCAATTGCCGTAGGACACGAAACATTCCACCGTATTTTCGTTCCCTGAACTGGGCCACCCATTTTCCTTCGTCGAAAAGGGGACTTTCGCGCTGTGCGAAAAAACCGTTAATATCGAGGCCGACTGGAACGCCAAAAGTCCTTCTATCGAAATATCCGATGCGATACTCCTGACTCTCCCCTATCCGGGCACGGAGAGACCAGCGAGATCCAAGCCCAATAAAATTATCCCAGCGTAGTTCAATAAGCTCGGCAAGCCCCTCATCGGTGTCTCCCCTGATCGCGAATCCGAAGAGCAGATGAGGTTTCTCCATTACCTTGTAGACGAGGATGACACCTTCTTTTCCCTCTTTGAGTTCAAAGCTGACCCTGTTAAACAGTCCCAGGGCAGATAGCCTCTGAATATCGCCTTTTGTTCGATTAAGATTAAATGACTCGCCACTGAGTGTTTGTATCTTTTCCAGAAGGACGCTGTCCCGGGTCTTCTCGTTTCCCTCGAGCAGAATATTTTCAATACGCCCCTCGTTCACCATCAACCGTACTATTCCTTCATCCTCTGAAATGGAGGTCTCCTTGATTTCTGCAATGCTGTATCCCTTATTCCGATAAAGAGAAATGATCCTCTTTTCATCCTTTTCCAGGGCCTCTTTACGGAAGATTGTATTTCCCCGCGTCACCATAATGGCTATGATCTCTCCGTGAGATATGGACTGAACACCATCGAGGCGGACTTCTTTCACGAGGAAATTCTCATCAACACCGATTGCGAGCGATAGTCCCCTTGAAGTTTCGATCCCCTGTGCTGTTACCCTTCGGAAAAACCCCATGGAATAGATATTATTTAGTGCTTCCGAGATCCTCTTTGCATCCACCATCTCACCAATAATGAGACCGCTTCTACTGATAATATCTGCTTCCTGTATGCGGCTTGACCCACTCACATGTATGGACTCAAGGGTATAGGGCCTGAAAGCCGAAACCCTGTCCTTTTTTTTCTCCCTCACAATCCTTTCGATAAGAGATAGGACCTCAGTGGCTGCCTTCCTGCCCTGCTCAATATCGGGTTCCAGGCCATGAAAGTCAGTCATGGAGCGACTCGTATTAATTGGATTAATCAAAATATCCAACTTGGAGCGGGATTTTAGGATTTTCTCCCTGATAGAGAGGGCAAAAGACTGAATCAGGATATCCAGGGCAGATCGTATGTCCTCTCTTGCAAGGGGATAAGGCGACACATCAACCCCAATGACGATGTCAGCGCCCATCTCCCTCAGGAGATCCACCGGGAGGGGATCTGAAAGGGTTCCGTCCACAAGGAGCTTTCCCTCGTATTCGACAGGAGAAAACAGGACTGGAATGGCGAGGCTGGCCTGTATTGCCTGAGACAGAGAACCCCTTGAGAAGGAATATGGTTTTCCGGAGATAAGATCCGTGGCGACAGCCCTGAAGGGTATATCAAGTGAGTCAAAATCAAACCGGGCAGAGTAACTCGCAGACGTTGTATATATGTCCAGAAAGCCTGCGAACCTCTGTCCCGAGCTCAGCCCCAGGGGAGGGATAATGTTCCAGCCACTGATGGAAAGTTCAAGGAGGCGAACATCGTTCCTCTTTTTCTCCTCTATTGGAAGAGACCTTCTTTCTACGCTACCGGAAAGAAGGGAGTCCCAGTCAAGAGACAGGACAAGCTTCCTCACATCATTTGCAGAATAACAGCAGGAATAAAGGCCGCCCACAAGTGCCCCAAAGGATACGCCAGCGACAGCTCCGATGGAGATCCCGTTTTCCTCAAGAACCTCCAGGACACCAATATGGGCCGATCCCCTTGCGCCTCCCCCACCAAGCACGAGCCCTATCTTTGGTTCTTCCTCCGGAGCAGATGGCTTACTGCCTGCAGGAGGAAACTCGAGCTCAAAAACGATCTTCCCCTCAGCAGGAAAGGAGAGGAAAATGGCAAGGAATAAGATGAAGATCTTTCCTGCATTGAAAAGGCTTGATTCGAGCATCAAAGGCTCAGCCTTCTATACCCAGCTCCCTGAGTTTGTTGTAGAGCGTCCCTCGGGATATTCCAAGAATTTTTGCAGCCTGGGCTTTGTTTCCGCCTGCCGCCGCAAGGGCTTGCATGATCTTTTCCTTCTCTATGATTTTGACGGTTTTTTCAGTTGCCTTCTTGAGGGGGATTGTTTCTCCCTTGAGGGATGGAATGCCTTCTGTCTCAAAGGAAAGATGAGAAGGCTCTACCTCTGCGCCCTCGCAAAGGAGAGCAGCCCTCTCCATGAGATTTTCCAACTCCCTCACATTGCCTGGCCAGGAATGATTCAACAGGATTCCAAGCACTTCTGGAGTCAACTGGGGAGGCGGTTTCCTTCTGGAAAATTTCTCTAAAAAATGCCTTGAAAGAAGTGGAATATCTTCCTTTCTTTCCCTCAGGGGAGGAATGGTGATGGGGGCGACAGCCAGCCTGTAATAAAGGTCTTCCCTGAAATTCTTTTTTTCCATCTGGTCCTTTAGGTTTTTATTGGTGGCTGCAACGATTCTTACATCCACCTTGATGGTCTCGCTGCTTCCCACAGGCCTCACCTCTCCTTCCTGTATTGCCCTGAGAAGCTTTGCCTGGAAGTTCAGGCTCATGTCTCCAACCTCGTCGAGGAAAAGGGTGCCGCCGCTGGCCTCCTCGAAGAGGCCCTTTTTTGCTCTGACTGCCCCTGTAAATGCCCCTCGCGTATGGCCGAATAGCTCACTTTCAAGCAATGTCTCGGGGATAGAAACGCAGTCCACGGCTATGAATGGGCCGTTTTTTCTCGGGCTATGAAAGTGAATCGCCCGCGCAAACAGCTCTTTCCCCGTTCCGCTCTCTCCCTGAAGGAGGACGGTGGAGGTGGAGTCCGCGACCCTCCTGATCAGACGGAAAATCTCGTGCATCCTTTTGCTTTTTCCAATGATGTTGTCAAAGCTGGCTGTTTCGAAAGCATCTTCTTTGAGCCTTCTGACCTCCTGAGTGAGCTTTCGATACTCGATCGCTTTTTTAACAGTAACAAGAAGATGGTCTCTATGGATGGGTTTTGTAATATAGTCATAGGCCCCAAGCTTCATCGCCTTGACCGCAGTCTCGATTGTTCCGAATCCTGTGAGTATAATGAACGGAATATCCGGCTGGACAGGCTTTATCCTCTCCAGGACCTCTATTCCGTCCATCTCGGGCATGCTTAAATCAGAAACAATGAGGTCTATGGGGTTTTCTGAGGCTATCCGAAGGGCTTCATTGCCATCCAGAGATGTCAATACCTTATAGCCCTCCTTTTCCAGGATTTCTTTGAACAGGAGGACCATATTTTCCTCATCGTCAATTACAAGGATCCTGGGTTCCATTACCCTCCGGAAACAGGAAGGCGAATAAGACATGTGGTGCCTTCATTCAGAACACTCTTCAACTCGATTGTGCCCCCATGAGACTCAACAATCCGCTTGCTGATTGACAGGCCAAGGCCTGTTCCCTTTTTTTCCCGCCTGCTAAAAAACGGATTGAAGACCCGTAAAATGTCCTCATTGGAGATGCCGATTCCCGTGTCGGAAATCTCTACCCGGACATATTTTTTCTCCTCCTGAGAATTGTCCAACGAAACAGAGAGAACAATCTCCCCTCCATTCTGCATGGATTCAATGGCATTAAGGAGAACATTGACGAAGACCTGCT
>Ga0315309_1000672_pt1 | contig 20706 bp, 17 predicted proteins | sample TDP4_MG_FD_203080 | JGI IMG/M metagenome (GOLD analysis project Ga0315309, IMG submission 203080) | Freshwater sediment microbial communities from Lake Towuti, South Sulawesi, Indonesia - TDP4 | ecosystem: Environmental > Aquatic > Freshwater > Lake > Sediment | place: Indonesia: South Sulawesi... | reverse complement strand
TCAAGAATCGCTTCAGACATAGCCACCACAGGCTTCAATGCCCGGCGAATCCGCCGGTTGCTTGTTAGCTTTAGGTTCAGTTCATTGGTGATATACACTATTAGTTGTTTAACGTTCCTGTCAGGTTCTGCGACTTTACGACTTTGTAAAGTCAGATTCTCTGACGTTACGTCCGACCGTAAAGTCGGCCCTACTGACTTTACGTCAGGGCGTGAAGTGATATTTTGGGACTTTACGCTTTCCGAAAGTAAAGTCAGATTTTGCGACTTTACGGGAGCGTAATAGGCTCCCCTTTGAGGGCTTTGAGCGATCAGGGCCTGGTCGGCTGGCACCAGGGGGTCCTCCATGAGGATTTCTAGCACAAAGCCCTGGCGACGGGTGACGTCGTCCTGGTGGACGTAGGCGTACTTCAGGCGGGGGATAAAGTACCCCAGATAGGCTATTTCCTCACCGGGGGAGGGAACGAGGCGATGCCAGGGCTTTTGGTCGGGGATGGGTTCGTGGGCCAGCCACTGGCCGATGGTGCGCCGGTCTACATCCAGGAGGTCGGCCAGTTCTTTCCAGGTGGTGGTGACCCATTTGGTGCCATCTGGGCGGCGGGGGGAGTGGACGCACAGGCAGCGGAGGACCTGGATCAGGGTCCAGCGTTGCACGCCCAGGAGGGGCAGCCACTTTTGGACGGAGTAGAGGGAGGTGGCCACGTTGAGTTCCGGGCGGATGATAGCCGAAGCGGCGGTAGTGTAGATCGGTTCGAGGGCTAACTGCTCTCCCTCCTGCTGACTCACCGCGGCTGGCCACCGTCCCTGTGATTCAGCCGGTATGCGCTCCTCCAGCACGGCGAATTCGACCTCCACGGGGTGGCCGATGATGCCCACCAACGTCCGTTCTACGGTGGTCAAGAGGCGGTTCTCCAACCAGTCCCTGGCTAAGGCGTTAGGGACTCCGATGACGAAAATCCCGTCTTCGTGAGAGATGGCCCGCGTATTTTTGACCCAGGTGTCGAAGGTGGCTTTCGTCATCTGGAGTTGGAGTTCTCTCAGGGTTGCTTGCCAGATTTGCTCGGCTGTCATCGCCTGTACCGCAATAGTGGTGCTTTCAAACTCTGGTGGCTTGGCGTAAGCATTCAAGTGTCGGGCGAAACGGTTGAAGACCTTCGGGGTTTCAATGGTATGTGCTTTCTTGGCACTTTTGCCTGGTGCTCTTGCTTCAACCGCTCTGAATCTTTAGCTAGTTCTTGTCTGGAAACTCCGTAGGGCGGCTTTCCATAGCCGCCGCTGGAAACTCCGTAGCGCTGTAGGCAGGTATGGAAACCTGCCCTACTTTCTTTCCAGACAGAAACTAGCTAGAACCTCGGAGGTCTGAACGGTTACCGTCGCAGGTGGCTCGCTTGAAAATGAAAGGCCCGTGCTTGTCTGTTGACAATGAATACATTTTATGGTAAGATAAATAACGAACGAAGGGGACGCTCTGACGATGGGTGCCGAATTCCTATCTCTGCCCAAGGGCTCCCCACAGGGGGTATCGGAGTGGCCGCTCCGGTACCCTTTTTCCTCTGTAAGTATACCACAAATTAGCTCCCAAGTCAAGAAACCACTTGCAATTTTAAGACTATAGTGGTATAATTAGCCTGTAACACAACAGTGGTGACAGAATCTGATGGGAGAGATAGCATGCTTGACCTTAGTCCTTTGGGCCTTGTGGAGCCCCCATTTTCTCTTTCCCCTGACCCCCGTTACTTCTATATCTCGCTCCAGCACAAAGCTACCCTGGGCAAGGTCACCTATGTGATCGAGCAGCGCCAGGGGATCTCGGTTATCTTTGGCGATGTCGGAGTGGGCAAGACCACCCTGGCCCGACGGCTCTTCCAGATCTATCGAGACCGCCGGGACTTTGTGACGGCCTACATTCCCACTCCCATTTACCCCTCCGAATTTCAGTTTCTGAAGGGCATCTGTGCTGAGTTCGCCCTCTCTCCAAAACGTTCCAAATTCGCCCAACTCAATGCTCTGGAAGCTTTCCTGCTCAGGGTGTTTGAGGAAGGCAAGAACTGTTTGCTCATCATTGATGAGGCCCAGGGGCTTGTAGGCCCCCAGTTTGAGCTGATCAGGCAATTGTTAAACTTTGAGACCAATACCCAGAAGTTGATCCAGATTGTCATCCTGGGCCAGAACGAATTGCGCAACAAGCTTCGTCTAAAGCGGGCCCTGGACTCACGCATTGCCACCCGCTCGACCATCGAGCCCCTGGATCCCCTGGACACGGCCAACATGATCAACTTCAGGGTTATGGTCGCCGGCCGTCGGGACCCCCTGTTCACCGCCGAGGCGCTGGAGGCCATCTACGATTTTAGCAAAGGTATGCCCCGCGATGTCTGCGTCGTTGGCCTGAACGTGTTGCCCCTGGCCCTGGTGGATGGAGTCAGTATCATTGGCGAGGGCCTAGTCAGAAGGGTTATAGAGGAGTTAAGCTGAAGTGGCCAAGGAGAAGAATGAAAGAGCCGCCACTTTTGCCAGGCTCTATGACTTGCAAGAGGAACTCCGGCAAAGGGAAAAACCCCGCCTGGGGCGGCCACCTAAAAGAATCAAGCGGAAGCCGACTACCGTTCATCTTACCACGGAGGAAACCCAAACCCTGGGTGAGCTTCACCTCTCGGTCAAACGTCACTTCAGCGTGAACAGGAGCGAGTTGGTGGGACTGGCTATAGAGGTCCTGGCTGACCTGATCCATGAAGACGGCTCGACCCTGCTCGATGAGACGGTGACCGACTTGAGGGCTCTTAAGAGAAGACTTTGTGATTTCATAAAGTCATAAAGTCATAAAATCGAAAATCAGGAAGAGAAGATGACTGTCTATGCTATTGTGAACCAGAAGGGTGGAGTGGGCAAGACGACCACCGCTGTTAATCTAGGAGCTGCTCTGAGAGAAATTGGCAGACGAGTACTGGTGGTGGACCTGGACCCCCAGGGGAATGCCACGTTGCACTGCGGCCTCAATCCCGACAAGCAGGGCAAGACGGTCTGGTCTGCCCTCTCTGCCTCTCTGCGGATAAACGGGGTGGGGGCGACAAGTAGGGAAGGCGCTGACCTCATAATAGACTTTGATATAGACCTGGAGCCAGGCGGCGAAAGCAGACCCTCTCTGGAAGAATGTATCCTATCAGCGGGAGAGGATGGCTTTGATCTCGTGCCCTCCAATTTGGAGCTCAGTCAGGCCGACGCAGACCTAATGTCAGCCATTAACCGGGAGCGGCGCCTGCATCGGCTGCTGGAGCCCATCAGAGACCGCTACGACTTTATTTTGATAGACTGTCCACCTTATTTAGGACTTCTGACCATCAATGCCCTGGCCACGGCCGACTACGCCATTGTCCCCCTCCAGGCGGCCTACCTGGCTATGAAGGGAGTCAATACCCTCTTTCGCACCATCGCCCTGGTGCAGCGCGACCTGAACTATGGGCTGCGGGTCCGGGGAGTGCTTTTAACCATGGTTGACCGCCGCACCGTCCACAGCCAACAGGTGGTGGACGTGGCGCGAAGTACCATCAGCCGGAAAATCCCCGTTTTCGAGACCGAGATCCCGCAGAATGTTGACTTGGCCGATGCCACTGCGGCCGGCAAGAGCGTGCTCCTCTACGCCCCCCGCAGCCGTGGCGCGCTCGCCTATCGGAAGCTGGCTGAGGAGTTGACAAATGCCTAAGAAACCGACCATCACCGGCGAAATCCTCGTGGAGAGCGAGGCCTTGGAGAGACTGATAGGGATCCGGGAGAGGGCTACTCTGCACGACGTTCTGATTGAAGACATTGATCCCAATCCCTTCAACCCCCGCCAGGACTTTGCAGTGGAGGACCTGGTGGCTTCGATGAGGGAGCACGGTTTCATCGGAGCCCTCGATGGCCGGCTGCTGGAGGGACGGGTGCAGTTGGGCTATGGCTCCCGCCGTCTGTTGGCGGCCAAGGAGGCGGGGATAGAACGCCTGCCCGTCTACCTGCACGATGACTGGGATGACCAACAGATGCTGGTCATCGCCCTAGTGGAGAACGTGCAGCGCGAGGACCTGACGCCCCTTCAGGAGGCAGCCAGCGTCGGCCAGATGCACCAGAATTTGGGCTGGAGCGTCAGGGAAATCGCCAAGCGGACGGGTAAGCCTAAAAGCTGGGTGCAGGATGCTCTGGCTCTCTTCGGGGCTCCGGAGGATGTGAAGGCCATGGTCAGGGAGCGCCCCGATTCCATCCGGCAGGCCCGCTTCATCGCCCGGCTGCCTGAAGAGAAGGACAGACAACTTCTGGAAGAGAAGGTGCTGGCCCGGGAGTTGACCACAGCCCAGGTGGTGGAGATGGTGCAGGCCGTTGAGGAGGGGCAGGATGTCGAAAGGGCCGTCGCTTCTCTGCTTTCGCCGCCTGTGGTCAGCCCTTTGGTTCCGCCCTTCGACTTCGCTCAGGACAAGCTCAGGACAGGCGCAGTCGAACCGCCCGTCGCCGCTCCCTCTGCTGCCGTTGAGCCGGTCCCTGCCCTGAGCGTAGAAGGGCCTGCTATGGCCCGGCGGGCCGCCGTCCCGGCTGAGGAGAGGCTCCTGGACCCACGCCCTATCCTGCGGGCGATACGGGATCAACTGCGGCAGATAGACGCTGAGCATTTGGATACCTTTGAGCCCCGGCGAGGGTGGGGAATCAGGAAGCTTCTGGAGGAGATCATTGCCGAGGCCACGGCCTTGAGGGATCGGCTGCCAAGGCCCGATTGAGGATTGCCTTGTACCGCCTGTACTGCAACAGTGGTGAAGGTGGGTAGCAATGTCTGTCATTTTTGATCTTATTGCTCAGTTGAGCCGTCCTCCTGGCGGGCTGGTTTATCATCTGATCACTCTCTTTACCATCGAGGCCAGCCTGGGGATGGCTTTGGGCCAGTGGCGACGTGTTCCCCGCCAGGGGCTCAGCCGCTTCATCATCGCCTTCGGGGGCCTGCTTTTGGCCAGAGGGGTATTGGTGGCTTTAGCCTTGCTGGCTCAGACGGGGTTCCTCACTTTCGCTGCCCTGGCGCCTCCTCTGGAACGCTTTTTTGACACCGCCTCTGTGATCCTCCTTTGCTGGGCTTTCGTCTTGCCCACCCTCCATCTAGATACCAGGGTCTCCTCCATTTTTCTCCTCGTCAATCTCTCAGCGGCCACAGCCATGAGTCTCCTTTTGACTACTCTATGGTGGTCGGCCTTCAGCCTCGATTCCACCCTTGACTATAGCCGTCACTGGCAGGTGATATTGTGGGAATGTTGGCAGATTCTCCTGCTGGGTTTGGCCTGTTTGGTCCTTATGCGGCGCAAGAGCGAGGAGCAAGATATACTGCTTAGCGCTTTCGCCTGCCTGCTGGCTGGCCATCTCTTGCAACTGCTCTATCCCCCTGAGCTTCCCCATGTCGCTGGTTGGGAGCGTCTGGCTACGCTGGTGGCTTATCCGCTTCTGACTGTGGTCGTCTACCGCTCCGTCCACGCTGAACTGGATGCCAGCAGTGAGGAGTTGCGCTCCGAGTTGAGCTCTTATGTGCAAGACTTGCAGACCATCAGCAAAGAGTCACTGCGTCAAAGGGAGGAGTTTAGCACTCTCCTGGAGACCGGTCGGATGGTCAACGCTTCCCTCGATCTGGCCGAGGTACTGCAGCGGGTCGTTGACAGCATTGCTCTGGGGGCTAATGCCGATTATGGGGTCATTGCCTTGTTGGAACCATCGTCGGGCGATCAGATGCGCGTCCTCGCCGGTTACGATCCCCTGGGTCGTCCAGACTGGGAAGCCAGCGATATCTGTTTCTCCCTGAGCCGTCATCATCTCATTGAGCACGCTATCCGACGGCGGCGGCAGATCATCTTTCAGGAAATGGAAGAGAGTTCGCAACTGCTGGCCCTGCACGCCTTGCTAGGCAGTGTGGAGATGGGTCCTTTCATCGTCCAGCCGCTGGTGCACAAAAACGAAAGCCTGGGGGTCATCATCCTCAGCAACTCTCGCACCAAGCGGCGTTTCACTCAGGATGATGGCCGCCTTTGTGAGGCTCTGGCCTCTCAGGCAACGGCAGCCATAGCCAATGCCCGTCTCTATCAGCACGTGAGCGAGCTGTTACGCACCCGCCAGGAGGAGGCCAGCCAACGACAGGCCATCCTGGAGTCCATCGCCGATGGGGTGGTGGTAGCCGACGCTCGGGGGCGAGTGATTATGGCCAATGCCGCCGCCGAGCGCATTTTCGAGACCCCTCGGACTGAGCTCATCGGACGTGGCATCAGCAAAGTCTACAAGGGATTGTTTCAGGAGAAGGGTCCCTTCGACTACGCTCAGGACAGGCCCTTGCCGGGTGCGACATCACCCGCCGGGGCTGGCTTTCTGCAATCTACCTTCGAGTTGGGGGAGAAGACGATCAGAGGCAGCCTCGCTCCTGTCTACCTGCCTGAGGGCGAGCTGCTGGGCACGGTGGCCGTCTTCCGCGACATCACCAAGGAGGCCGAGGCCGAGCGGGCCAAAAGCAGATTCATCGGCACCGTCTCCCATGAGCTACGTACTCCTATGACCTCCGTCAGAGGTTACCTAGACTTGCTGATTGGAGGCATGGCTGGTGAAATCAACGCCACTCAGAAGAGGTTTTTGAGCACTATCAAAATCAACGCCGACCGTATGATCAACATCATCAACAACATGATCTACATTTCAGATCTGGATAGAGCTCCTCTTTGGCTCAAGGTGAAGCCCACTGATGTGGTTGAGCAGATCAACGGGGCGGTGGCCGCGATTCGGGAACAACTTGAGGCCAGAGACCTGGCTCTCTCGTTGGAGGTAGCTGACGACTTGCCTCCCGCCAGAGCCGATCCCGCCCGCCTCCGGCAGGTTCTGGATAACCTGCTCTCCAATGCCTGCAAGTTCACTTACCCTGGTGGGCAGATCAAAGTCGGGGCCCAACTCCATGAGGGCGATGGGCTGGAAGCGGGTTCATCAGGCTTTCTGCTCGTTTCCATCGCCGATACTGGGGTGGGGATCGCTCCCGAGGAGCGAGAGAATATTTTCGAGCCTTTCTATCGCGCTGAGAGCCCGTTGGAGATGGAGGCTGCTGGGGTGGGTGTGGGGCTGACCATCGCCAGGTCATTGGTCCAGGCCCACGGCGGGCGGATGTGGGTGGAAAGCGAGCCAGGTCAGGGCAGCGTCTTCTATTTCACCCTGCCCCTCTCAGAGCAGCGAGGCCGGATCAAAGATGGCTATCCTTATTCACACAAGGAAGAACCCAGTTACGAGTGAGAGTGCCAAGTGTACGATTGCTGCCAATGTCCAAAGAAAACGATGATCCGCTGTATAGACCGGAGCTCCTGCTTGCCTGAGGAGAAAGTGGAAATCTGGAAAGCATTCGTTGCCAAGCAGGACACGGAGGAAATCAGACAGTTTTTGCAAGAACGCTGTATTCTCAGGCAGGAGGACGAAGAAAGGGCGCTTTATGAAGAGCTTGTCTCTCCAGTACATGAGGGAGGAATTAGCGAGGGTGCGAAAGTAGCAGAGGATCTCTCTGAAGTCAAAAGGCCGGACCCTCGTCATCTCACCCGGCCGCTCACCATTGGTCAGGCAGACGTTATGCCCAGCCGGCCAACTGCGACGGCTCCTCTTCAGGAACTGCTAGAGGTGGAAGAGCAACCAGAGCCTTCGGAGGTTCTTCCCTGCTCGCTGGTCGTGGTTTCCACTGGCCACCGCATCTCCCTGCCGGCTGAGGGGGAATTGATCCTGGGACGAATTGATCTCGACCTCAGCTTTACGCCGGACGTAGATTTGACGTCCGATATCCAAGGGGTGCAAAGCATCTCACGTCGCCACGCCAAAATCGCTGCTTTTCGAGGTCGGCATTTGATTGAAGACCTGGGTAGCACCAATGGCACAAAGGTCAATGGCCGTCCCCTCAATCAGGGCCAGAGAGTCCCTTTGCAGCCTGGCGACCACATTACCCTTGGCCTCTGCGAACTCACCTGCAATCGGACCCCTCGTTGGCTCGGCATTTACAGAGGACGCCCCTACCGCGCCTTTTTTCTGGTCACCTTTAGCGGCAACCGCTACTACTTCCCTCCCAAGCCCGAAATCATCCTGGGCTGCTCCGATCCTGAGAGGGGCGTGACCGTAGATATAGACTTGGGCCAGCAGGGCAGGTTGGCTGCGAGGACGTCCCCGCGTCATGCCCGCGTGATCGAGGAGGGCGGTCTGCATTTCGTAGAAGACCTGGGTAGCACCCATGGGACCAAGCTGAACGGCTCGTTCCTGGAGGTAGGGGAACTGGTCCCCTTGCACCCAGGTGACCATCTGTGTGTGGGCAGTTGCATTCTGTATTATGACCTCGAGATTCAGGCGGAGCCAAAAGGGGTAGAGGCTTGAAATTGGACACCGTACCGCTTGTACCGCCTGTACCGCCATAGCGGTGCAATAGTGGTGCAACAGTGGTGAAGGCGTCCTGGTTGATAAGCAGCTCCGCTCCTTGTGATAGGTGAGAACCGATCCTGGGGCGGGGTTTGTTTTTGGACGCAACACCCGGCGGAAGGAGGACGAGCTCATGGATTTCTCGAGTATGGGAGAGAAGGAGCTACGAGAGTATCTGGATTTCTTGCTGAGGCAATGGTGCCAGTGGGAGTTCGGGCTCAAAGAATGAAAACTACGGACCTGTACCACAACAATGGAGAGGAGATTTGATTGTGGCTGAAACCCTGGCCGTGGGTAAACTGGACATGGAGTTCCTGGCGGCTCTGCTGGAGCAGTACGCTCAGACCGACGACGAGCGGGTGGTGGTCGGCCCCAGGGTGGGCGAGGATGCCCTGGTCGTTGACTTTGGGGACCGCTTGCTGGTGGCCAAGACCGACCCCATCACCTTTGCCACCGACGAGATCGGCTGGTACGCCGTCAACGTGAACGCCAACGACATCGCTACCACTGGCGCGACCGGCCGCTGGTTCCTGGCCACCCTCCTGCTGCCGGAGGGACGGACGACGAAGCACCTGGTGGAGACCATCTTCGCTCAAATGTCCCAGGCCTGCCGTTCTCTGGGCATTGCTCTGTGTGGGGGGCACACCGAGATCACCTATGGCCTGGACCGGCCCATCGTCGTCGGCCAACTGCTGGGCGAGGTGGAACGGGAGGCGCTGGTCACCACTGGCGGGATGCGCGTGGGCGACGACATCATCCTCACCAAAGGGGTCGCCATCGAGGGCACGGCCATCATCGCCCGGGAGAAGGCAGATGATCTGGCGAACCAGTTCTCGCCCGAGTTCATCGCCCGCTGCCAGGGCTTTCTGCACGACCCTGGCATCAGCGTGGTGGCCGAAGCCCGTCTGGCCACTGCCCAGGCTCGCATCCACGCCATGCACGACCCCACCGAGGGGGGAGTGGCCACCGGGCTGCGAGAGCTGGCTCTGGCCTCTGGCCTGGGCTTGATCGTGGACGAGGCCCGGCTGGACATCCTGCCCGAGACCGCCCTCCTCTGCGCCGAGTTCGGCCTGGACCCGTTGGGCCTCATCGCCTCCGGCTCCCTGCTCATGGCCCTGGCTCCGGAGGATTCGCCGGGCGTCGTCGAGTGTCTGTGGAAAGCGGGGATCGCCGCCTCAGTCATCGGCCGGGTGGTGGACCGGGCTGAGGGCTTGCAGTTGATCCGACACGGCAGGCCAGAGCCGCTGCCCGTCTTTGAACGCGACGAGATCGCCCGTCTGTTTGAGTAAACTCACAGAAACCAGGTTTTTTGGAAAAACCTGGTTTCTGCAAGCGCCGCGATGTCGGATTACCCACCGCGCTCATTTTATGATACAATAGGGGTACTCAAGACGCAGGAGGTGAGAGAATGCCGGATAGCCAGAACACAAGCGCGCAACCCGCCGCCCAGAGTATGGAAGAGCAGGAGACAAAACTTCTGCAGGCCCTGCTGAGAAAAGGCCCCGCGCTGCCGGTCGAACTGGCCGTGCGCACCTTCTCCTATCTGGAGGAGATCGCCACTCCTCTGGAGGCATTGGAGCAGCAGGGTTACATTGAGCGGCAGAAGTTGCGAAAGGGCGAGATGTTCGTCCTGACCAGGAAGGGCCAGGAGCGGGCGCAGGGAAAGTAGGCCGCCGCTTCAGGGAGGCGAAACGATGCCAACCATCCTTCAATCTGTCGTCGCCTGGCTGGCGGCGGTACGCAGTGATCTTTACGCCATCACTGCGGTGATGGCCATCGTCTGGGCAGCCAGCGAGGTGGTCATCGGCTACCCGGCCCAGCCGGTGCGGGCGCTGCGGACGTGGGGTGCCTTGTGGCTGATGCTGGCCAACGCGCTCTTTGCCTGCATCGCCTTGGCCGCCGGCCTGACGCTGATCCCCGGCTCGGCCTCGGTCTGGATGGCGTTGGGTGTAGGGCTCAGTTGGCAGGCCATGCTGCGGGGAGGCATTAACATCCAGCCGGTGCCCATCTCGCCGACGCCAGAGGCCGGCGCAACGCAACCGCTGGGTGTCCCCCTCAACGAACTCTACTCCCGCCTGCAGGCCTTTTGCGTTGGCCAGATCCAACGCCAACTGATCGGTGAGCGGGTGACGCTGATGGAGCGGGCCATCGCCAAACTGGATGTGCCCGATCTGGCGCGCATCGCCCGGATGCTGATTGCCGCGGTGTCCCCTGCGGCGGCCGAGGCCGAGCAGTACGTCCAGCGGATCGAGACCGACCCCAACCTCCCCCAGGAGCGCCAGGAGATCATGCTTATTTCGCTCATCCTGGATAATGGCGGGGATGATGTCCTGCGTCAGCGGGTGAGAGAGCGACGCAGAGCGTGAAACGTGATCCCGTTCTACACACCGCGCCCTGCGTTTACAAAAGGACACCCCAATGACCATAACTCGCCCTCTCCGCATCCTGGTCGTCGTCAGCCGCCCCATCGCTGAGGAATTGGAGATCGAGCACGGGGGGCGGACCTACCAGGCCATCAGCCCGGTCTCCTGGCCCCCTGTGCAGGTGGTGCGCGACGGCCTACGAAAGGTCTTCCGCGACGAGGCCATCCCTGTCGCCGTTCGGTTTCTCCCCCACGCCACGCTGGCCGACCTCCAGCGCGCGCTCCCTGAGGGGTACGACGTGCTCCACTTCGTTGGCCACGGGGCGGAGGACGGCGCGCTGCTCATGGAGAACGAGGACGGGACAGCCGACCTCGTTGCGCCCGACGTGCTGGGGGAGGCGCTGAGGGAGACGGAGGTACGGCTGGCGCTCCTCTCGGCCTGTCACTCCGGCGCAGCCGGCCGGACGCTCCAGGCGGCGGGCATCCCCGACGTGGTGATGGTGGACGAGGAATGGCCGATGGAGGCCCGCGCGGCGGCGCTCTTCAACGGCCAGTTCTACGCCTGCCTGGCGCGGGGAATGTGCCCCTCGGCAGCATACCGGGCCGGCCTGCGCGCCGTGCGCACCGACGCCCGCTTCGGCGACCGGGCTGCGCCGCCCGCGAACCCGGAGACCGGCGAGGAGGAGCCCCGCTACGGGGAGCGCTTCGCGGGCTCCTTCGATGCCGACGGGCCGCTGGTGGCCCGGGGGATCGAGGGGAAGTACCAGGAGTTGCATCCCCTGGAGGCCCCCTGCACCGTTCCCGCTGATGAGGTTTTTGTCGGGCGGGAGTTGGAGCGCATCGAGACCATCTGGGGGCTCCAGGGCTGCCGCTGGGTGACGCTGGTGGGGCCGGGGGGCATCGGCAAGACGGCCGTGGCCCGCCAGGTGGCCCGCTGGCAGCACGAACGCAACCACTTCCCCGACGGCGTGCTGGCGGTAGATGCGGCCGGCTGCCAGTCCGCCGACGACCTGGCGACCGGTTTCACCGCCGCGCTGAGCGACCCCCGCCTCCGGTCCGAATTCCGCCTCGATCCACGCCACCCCTGGGCCTCCATCGGTGTGGCGCTGGCGGGATGCTGGCTGGTGCTTCTGGATAACGCCGAGGAGCTGAGGCCGGAGGCAGTGCAGGCGCTGAATGGGCTCCTGGGCCAGGTGGAGGAACTACACCTCCTGGTGACCTCCCGCCAGCGGCTGGGCGCGGTGGGGCGGGAGGAGGCCGTGGAGATCGAGCAGATGCCGGTGGGGCGGGACGTGCGCGTCGCAGGCCCGGCCGAGCAGACCTTCCTGGCCTACGTGCCGGGGGAACGGCGGGCAGAGGTGCGGGAGGAGCACTTCCCGGCGGTGCAGACCCTCTGCCGGGAGGTGGGAGGCTACCCGCTGGGGCTGGTGCTGACGGCATCCCAGTTGGCGGACGAGAAGGAAACGGTGGAGGGGGTATTGGAGCGGGTGCGGGCGGCGATGCCGGAGGCGCTCTCTTACGCCCGGGCGGCCAACCTGCCCGCGCGCCACCGGAGCGTGGGCGCGGCGCTAAAGTCCTCGTTCGACCGGCTGAGCGGGGAGGCGCGGGTGCTGGTGGCGCACGTGGCCCAGTTTCCCGGCGGCGCGGCGGAGGCGACGCTGGCGGTGCTGGAACCCCCCTTCATCCCCCCCACCGGGGAGAGGGGGTGGGAGGAGGTGGCGGGAGAGTTGCGCCACAGTTGGCTGGTGCGTTGGGCCGACGGGCGGTACACGATGCTGCCGCCCATCCGGGCGGTGGCGGCGGGGCTGCTGCCGGAAGGTGAGCGGGCGGCCTATCGCCTCCGCGCTGCCGGGTACTTCCGTGACTACGCCCGCCTCTGGCAGCAGGGGCTGGACACGGCGGGGATGACCCAGGCGCTGCGGGCCGATATGGACGAGTTGCGCCCGCAACTGCTGGCCCAACTGCCGCTTGAAGTCCGTGCCCAGGTCACCGACGAACAATTGGTGGAGCTGGTCATCTCGATGGGCGTGGCCCAGGCCCGCGCCGCGCTGGAGACGGAGCGGGCCAACGTCAGCGCGGCTATCGCATGGGCGGCGGAGGCGGGGGAGCACGGACTGGTGCTGGAACTGGTGGACGCGGTGTACGTTTGGCTGAACCAGGCCGGCTACTGGCGAGAGGCGGTGGAACATGGGCGGCTGGCCCTGGCGGCGGCCCGCCAGGCGGGGGACGGGCGGGCCATCGGACAGTGGGCGCACAACCTGGCGGTGACGCTGGACGGCCTGGGGGAGAAGGCGGAGGCCGAGGCGCTGTACGCTGAGGCGGAGCAGGCGTTGGGTGCACCAGAGCACCGCAAGGAGATGGCCGTTGTGCTGCACCAGCAGGGGATGCTGGCCCAATCGCGGGGCGACTACGAGGGGGCGCTGAGCTTGTACCGCCGCAGCCTGGAGATCAGAGAGCAACTGGGCGACCGGGCGGGTGCCGCGAACTCCTATGGGCAGATCGGCACACTGCTTCAGGCCCAGGGCCAGTGGAACGAGGCGTTGGAGAGTTATAAGCAGGCGCTGGCGATCTTCGAGCAACTGGGTGACCGGGCGGGGGTGGCGTACACGATGGGCAACATCGGGTACGTACACCACGCGCGAGGGGATTGGCAGGAGGCACTCGAAGCGTTTGAGCAGGTACGCCGAATCTCTGAGGATATGGGGGATAAGCCTAGCGTCGCAAAAGCCTTGCACGCCATCGGGATGGTGCACCAGGCGCGGGGCGACTACGAGGCGGCGCTGGGCTTGTACCGCCGCAGCCTGGAGATCAAAGAGCAACTGGGCGACCGGGTGGGTGCCGCGTCGAGCCTGCACCAGATCGGGCGGGTGCACCAGGCGCGGGGCGACTACGATGTGGCGCTGGGCTACTACCGCCGCAGCCTGGAGATGGCGGAGCAACTGGGCGACCGGGCGGGTGCCGCGCAGAGCCTGGGGCAGATTGGACAGGTGGCTCAGTTGCAGGGAGATTACGTGACGGCAGTGCGGCTCTGGGCGCAGGCGCTGGCTACTTTCGAGGCGCTGGGTATGCCGGAGCGGGACATTGTCCTAGGGTGGTTCGCCCGGCTGCGGGAGGAGTTGGGCGCGGAGCGGTTCGAGGCGCTGTTGCGGGAGGCGAGGCTGGGGTAGGGCTGTTGGTGGTGGAGTACCCCCATCCCCGGCCCTTCCCCCGTCGCTTCTCGACAGGGGAAGGGAGCTACCCCCATCCCCGGCCTTTCCATCCCCTCCCCTGTTCGTGTCGTGAACGGGGGAGGGTCAGGGTGGGGGTGATAGGCGCCGCGAACGGGGGAGGTGAGAGTGAGGGTTCCTCATTGGCGTTCATCCGTTGCTATGCAGACCCGCGCGCGGCAACTTCGTCGCGAGATGACGCCTGCCGAGCGCAAACTCTGGCAGCGCATTCGAGACGGCCAACTCGACGGCGCACACATTCGGCGTCAACACGCCGTTGGGCCGTTCATCGTGGATTTCTATTGTGCCAAGGCCAAACTCGTCATCGAGATTGATGGTGACACACACGCGGAGCGGGTCGAGTACGACCAGGAGCGGACACAATGGTTGAGTGAGCAAAAGCACTATCGCGTTGTCCGGTTTACGAATGATGAGGTCATGCACCACCTGGACGCGGTTGTTGAGGCCATCAGGGAGGCTTTGAGAGGGTGACCCCGTGCCATTGGGTTGCTCTCTATCCAGCTCGGAACCTACGGTGATATAGCCCCCCACTTTGCCCAGGCGCTGCTCTTCAGCCTCCAGATTACTCCGCGCCTGGCATTGGAGACAGTTATGAAGATGCAATACGCTGCCGGGCAGTTGCTGGCGGCGGGCCAGGTAGAAGTGGCGGCGGCGATGGCGGTAGCCGGCCGGCAGGTGGTGGAGGCGTTGCTGGAGAAACTTGACGGGGAGAAGCAGCAGGTCGCTGCACTGTGCGGGGTGGCTCTCCAGGTCATCGGCCTGGCCGCGCTGGGCCAGCGGCAGGAGGCGCTGGCCCAGGCCCAACAGGTGGATCAGGCCACCGGCGGGGTATTAGGACTTGCGGAGTGGGTGGAGTCTGCTTGACAACAATCCTGAAAAGAGTTATCATAGGCGTATCATACGCTTATGATAGCATTTTGGGAGTAGTGCTCCATGGCCAAGTTCGTTGATCGAGAGCAAGACCTGGCAGACCTCAACCAGTTGCTGTCCCGTCGGGGCGCCCAGTTCCTTATCGTCTACGGCCGCCGACGTGTGGGCAAAACGACGTTGTTGACCAAATGGGCAGCAGAAAGTGGGTTCCCTTTTGTCTACTGGGTGGCCAGCCGGAACACGCCGATGGTGTTGCGTCAAGGGCTGGCTGAGGCCCTGGGACGATTGGAAAGCCCCCAGGTTGAGGTTCCCCTTTTCCCTAGCTGGGGCGCGCTTTTTCAACAAATAGCCAGAACCGTCGGCGACCGGCGGGTCATTCTCATCCTTGACGAGTTCCCCTATGCTGTGGAAGCTGATCCAGCTCTGCCCTCCGAGTTGCAGAACGCCTGGGATCATCTTTTCAAGGGCTCCAACCTCTTCCTGGTGCTGGCCGGTTCACACGTCGGCATGATGGATCGTCTCCTGCGCTACCAGGCACCGCTCTATGGCCGCTTCACAGCCCGTCTGGCCGTAGAACCGATGCCTTTTTCAGCCACGACCGGGTTCTTCCCACGCTATACAGCCGCCGAACGGGTGGCTGTTTATGGCATCCTGGGCGGCATTCCTGCTTATCTGGAACGTTTCGACGACAGCTTGACCATCAAGTCTAACGTGCAGGCGCAGATCTTTGACCGGACAGGCATGTTTCGCACCGAGCCCTTTGTGCTCATCAGCGATGAGGTCCGGGAGCCACGGAATTACGTGGCCATTCTTCAGGCTGTTGCCGCTGGCCATCACACCATCGAAGCCATCGCCCAGGCGGCTGGCCTTCAGCGGACCAACGTCGGGGGACGCTATCTTCAGCAGTTGCAGGCTCTTCAATTGATCGAGCGCCGGGTGCCAGCCACTGTCCCCCGCGACCACCGCACGACTCTGGGACGATACTATCTCAAGGACAATTACTTGCGTTTCTATTTCCGCTTTGTCGAGCCCAACCTGGACTTGTTGGAGCTGGGCCTGGTGGATGAGCTGTGGGAGATGGTCAGCAGCCAGATGCGGGCTTTCATCGGCCAATACGCTTTTGAGGACCTGTGTCGTGAGTGGGTCCTGATCCAGGCCCGCGCCCGCCGACTGCCGTTCCATCCTCAGCAGGTTGGGAGCCACTGGGCTGCTGATGCCCAGGTTGATGTCGTGGCCATCAACTGGCGGGAGAAAGCCATTTTGCTGGGCGAGTGCAAGTGGGGAACAGAGCGGATGGACCGGGCTGTGGTGCGCGAGCTGATAGCCAGGGGACCTCTGGTGGTGCCGGACAGGGGACAGGGTTGGTCCATACGCTATGCCTTCTTCGCTCGAGCTGGTTTCACTGAAGCGGCTCAGGCCGAAGCAGCTCAGCATAACGCTGTCCTGGTAGACCTGGCCACCCTGGACCGGGACCTGTGTCAGCAGTCTCAGTAGATGGAAATTTTGAAGCAGAGCGGGCTCCCACGCCCGCAAATCGGCGGCGTGGGAGCCGCCTCCGCTAGTCATTTTCTATCTACTGAGTCTTGATAGCGGAACTGGCGGCCAGATCAAAAAGGGTACTGCCTAAGGCAGTGCCCCTTTTTCTTTGTTGATAACTATCCGCCTCACCCCCCGGCCCCCCCTTCGGCTTCGCTCAGGGCAGGCCTCTCCCGAAGCGTGCTTTTCCGCTTCGGGAGAGGGGGAGTCCTTTCAAGGACAGGTTTTTTAGAAACGCCGGGCCGCCCGACGATAAATCATCGGGCTGAGAGGGCAAAGCCCCCTTCGGGGCTGGATTTTTAGCCCGCAGGGCTTTGCTCTTTCAGCCCGGATAGCCTGCCCTGAACGCAGTGAAGGGTTCACGTCTGGGCCGCCTGGCGAAAAACCTAGCCTTGTGAGGAGGGGGAGTTGGGGAGGGAAGTTTCCCCCTCTCCTGACGACAAAGGACGTCGTCAGGAGAGGGGGTTAGGGGGTGAGGTGAATTGGATGGTATGTATGACCACCCAATTGGCCCTTGACAGACTCCAAAAGCTCCTCTATAATGATATTGGAATAGTCCAATTGAAGGTTCATTGTTGAGGTGCCCATGATGCTGCGTCTGGACCGGGACAGCCGTACTCCTCTTTATCTTCAGATTCGAAACCAATTGCGCGAGATGATCCTGGATGGCACCCTGAGCGAGGGCAGCCGCCTGCCGCCGGAACGGAAAATGGCTGCCGCCCTGGGGGTGAACCGTAACACGGTGGTCAACGCCTACCGTGAGCTAGCTGCCGATGGCCTGGTGGAGGCCCACGTGGGGCGGGGCACGACTGTCTGCCGCCCGCCTGGTGAGACAAGTTGGCAACCCTTCGACTTTGCTCGGGACAAGCTTGTCCTGCAGGCCCAGCCTCTGGCCTGGAATGAGTACTTTGTGCCCCGGGCCGAAGGGGGACGAGACCCGTTGTTGCGCGACCTGACGGCCCTTTTGACTCGCGCGGATACCATCTCTTTCGCCGCTGGCATCCCTGCCCCTGAGCTCTATCCTCTGGACGACTTCCGGCAGGCCATGGCCCACGTCCTGAACACGGCGGGCCAGACCCTCCTCCAACCTTGTCCTGTCGAGGGCTACTATCCCCTGCGTCAGACCATCGCCCGGCGCATGGCTGGCCGGGGAGCCACCGTCAGAGCGGAAAACATCCTGATCGTCACTGGCTCTCAACAGGGCCTGGACCTGATCGCCCGGGCCTTCCTGAGGCCGGGCGACGAAGTGGTAGTGGAAGCGCCCAGCTATCTGGGAGCCCTGCAGATTTTCGGCGCAGCGGGGGCCAGGCTGCTGGGCGTGCCGCTGGACGAAGAGGGGATGCGAGTGGATGTTCTGGAAAACATCCTCATCCGCTATCGGCCCAAGCTGATCTACACCCTGCCCACTTTCCAGAACCCTTCGGGATGCACCATGTCCCCCAGGCGACGCCTGCGGTTGCTGGAGCTGGCCCGCCGCCATCGGGTGCCCATCGTCGAAGATGATCCCTACGGCGAGCTCTATTACACCGATCAGCCTCTCTTCCCCTTGCTGGCCCTGGACCAGGACGGGTATGTCATCTACCTGAGCACTTTTTCCAAGATCCTCTTCCCTGGCTTACGGCTGGGCTGGGTGGCGGCTCCCCGACCGGTGATCGAACGGCTGAGCCAGATCAAGCAATTGGCCGACCTTCATTGCAGTACTTTGATCCAGGGAGCAGTCCACGAGTTCTGCCAGAGAGGGGCATTGGACCAACACCTGGATCGTGTGCGGGACCTCTATCGCCAGCGGCGGGATGCCATGCTGGCCGCCCTGACCGAGCACGGTCCGGCCGGCCTGGAATGGGACGAGCCCCAGGGTGGCTTTAACCTCTGGTGTCGGCTTCCGCCTGGGCTGAAGGCCCGCCAGTTGATGAGCGAGGCTGCTCGCCAGAGTGTGGCCCTGGTGCCGGGTGAGGTCTTCTATCCTGACGGTGGCGGACAGGAGGAGATGCGTTTGAACTTTGGTTGTCCTCCCGTTGCTCTGATTGAAGAGGGGATTCAGCGGCTGGGCGCGGCCCTGACGACTCTGATGCGCCGCCGGAAGAGAGAGGAACCAGGCCGGGAAGCGGAGGTGGAAACCCAACCGATAGTGTAATGAGAATAGAGAATGGAGATTAGGAGGCTAGCATGAACGAGAGCAAAAAACTGAATGCCCAGACGATGGCGGTGACCGCTGTCATGATCGCCGTGGTGGCCGTGCTCACCTTTGCCGTTCAGATTCCGGTCCCCGCTACGGGCGGTTATATCCACTTTGGCGACGTGGGGGTGTTCTTCACCGCCTTCGCTTTCGGTCCGATCATCGGTTTGCTCGGCGGTGGGGTGGGCTGCGCCATCGCCGACCTCCTCAGCGGCTACGCCAGTTGGGCCCCGCTGACCCTGGTGGCCCACGGCCTTCAGGGCCTGGTGGCTGGCTATTTTGGCAAGGGCAAGGGCCCGGTGGGGATGATCGTCGCCTGGGCGGTGGGGGCCATCGTCCTGATCGCCAGCTATTTCCTGGGCGAGTGGTTCATCTATGGCTTGGGCTACGGCGGTGCCCTGGCTGAGGTAGGGCCTAACTTTATCCAGGAGACGGTCGGTGGCCTGGTGGGCATCCCCCTGGTGCTGGCTATCCGGCGGGCCTACCCACCCATCGAACGGATCAGCCTGGGTCGGGTCTGGGAAGAGGGTTAAGTTGACCCCGGAGATCAGCATCCATGACCTCCATTTCTCCTACCCTGCTCTGAGCCCCGATGATGAACCCAATCCCGTTCTCAGAGGGATCCACCTGGAAGTGGAGCGGGGTGAGTTCGTCTCCATTATGGGGCCCACCGGGGTGGGCAAGACGACGCTGTGCCTGGCCCTGAACGGCATCGTGCCCCAGTCCACGGGGGGGACCATCCGGGGGGAGGTGGTGGTGGCTGGCCTCAACACCAGACGGCATCCGGTGCCTGAACTGGCTGCCCGGGTGGGGATCGTCTTCCAGGACCCTGAGAGCCAGTTTTTCAACATGACTGTCGAGGACGAGGTGGCCTTCGGCCCTGAGAGTCTGGGGCTCGATCCGCGTGAGATCCGGGAGCGAGTTGATTGGGCGCTGATGATGGTGGGCATGAGTCAGCATCGGCACAGATCGCCCTTTCAACTATCGGGAGGGGAGAAGCAGCGGGTGGCCATCGCCGCCATCCTGGCCATGACCCCGCGCATCCTCGTCTTCGATGAACCCACCTCGGGACTGGACCCCATAGGGAAGGCCGAGGTCTTCCGCGTGGTCAGGGAACTGAAGCAGCGAGATGGGATGACCATCGTCATGGTCGAGCAGGAGAGCGAGAAGATCGCCGAATTCTCCGACCGGGTGGTAGTCCTCCGCGATGGGAAGGTCGCTCTGGTGGATACCCCGGACAGGGTCTTTGCCCAGGTCGAACTGATGCGCGAGATTGGGCTGGCCGTGCCCCAGGTCAGCGAACTGGCCCACCTGTTCAACACCAGACGCAACACTAGCTACACCTTCACCTCGTTAGAGGATGCGTATCGGGCTCTTGTACCCTCTGTGGAGCCGGTGGGTGAGGTAGCCTATGGCTGGTGAACCCTTCGACAAGCTCAGGACTGAGCCCTTCGATCCTTCGACCCTTCGACAACCCTTCGACCCTGCTCAGGGCAGGGCTCAGGACACCGCAAGCTCAGGGCATCGCAGCCTGAGGACAGGACCTTGCATCGTGGTGCAGGACCTGTGGTACAGCTACGGTGGCGAAGTGACTGCCTTGAGGGGCATTGACCTCGAGATCGAAGACGGCGATTACGTGGCCGTGATCGGCCAGAACGGTTCAGGCAAAACCACCCTGGTAAAACATTTCAACGGCCTGTTAAAGCCGACGCGGGGCCGGGTGCTGGTAAAACACGAAACACAAAACACAAAACACGAAGCACGAAACACGAAGCACGAAACACTGAAAGATACGGCGGGCCTGACGGTGGGGCAACTGGCTCAGACAGTGGGCTACGTCTTTCAGAACCCTGACCATCAGATCTTCTGCTCCACCACCCGCGAGGAGCTCGCTTTTGGACCGCGCAACCTGGGCCTGCCTGTGGCAGAGGTGAGGAGACGGGTCGAGGAGGCGCTGGCCCGTTTCGACCTGGAGCAGTACGCCGACCGGCCCTCCGCTGTGTTGGGCTACGGCCTGCGCCGTAAAATCGGGGTGGCGGCCGTCTACTCCATGCGGCCCGGCATTTTCATTCTCGATGAGCCCACCACTGGCCTGGACTGGCGGAGCACCATAGAGTTGAT
>Ga0315309_1000670_pt1 | contig 20787 bp, 22 predicted proteins | sample TDP4_MG_FD_203080 | JGI IMG/M metagenome (GOLD analysis project Ga0315309, IMG submission 203080) | Freshwater sediment microbial communities from Lake Towuti, South Sulawesi, Indonesia - TDP4 | ecosystem: Environmental > Aquatic > Freshwater > Lake > Sediment | place: Indonesia: South Sulawesi... | reverse complement strand
CTTTGATTCGATGCTCAACAGGGTACAATCCACTACTTGTGTCTTTTTCCACCAAATAAAATTCAAGTTCAGCTGCCGCTGTGGGTTCATACCCGCTGTTTCTCGCCTGCTCCACTTTTTTCTCGCAAATGTATCTTGAGTCGCCCCCGAAACGCTTGCCGTCTGGTTGATAAATGTTGCAGATGAAGCTTACTACCGCTTTGTCGTAAAAGTAGCTGGGTAGAACCGTGAAGGTTGATATATCAGGTTTCATGACCATGTCGCTTTCGTGGATGCTTACATAGCCTGGAATCGAGGAACCGTCAAAACCTACGCCGTCTCTTAAGACTGATTCTGCCTCTTCAGCTGGAATTGTTCGGCCCTTGAGGGCGCCGAGCAGATCCACGAAATGCAACATTATATGGTCGGCGTGTTTTATCAATGACAAGCGCACTGTCAAGTTTTCTCTTGCCTCAAAATCTTCGCCGTTCAAGGAGGCTTCCTCGCTTTTGCAAAGTTTCAACGGAAAGACTTATCTTCTGTGAAAATATAAATGTTTCCGCCGAATTACAGGACAAATGTTGAGGAAACGTCATGCTTAATGGATGAATGTTGAATGGAGGTGAATAAGGCATGAATCTGGATGAAACAGATGTCAAAATCTTGAAGACGCTGGTCTCCGACGCTAGGCTTTCCTCAAGGCAGATATCGAAGAAGTCAGGCGTTTCCATTGGCACCGTGCTGACAAGGACAAGGAAAATGGAGAAAGAAGGAGTAATAAGGGGATACACAGCCGTAATCGACCACGAGAAACTCGGTTATCAGCTGACGGCGCTCATTGAGATAACGGTTTCTAAAGGACGCCTGTTAGAGATGGAGAATGAAATCGCGAGAATGCCAACAGTCTGCGCCGTATACGATGTAACGGGCCTCACCGACGCTTTCGTCATCGCCAAGTTCAAGAGTAGAGAAGAACTAAGCGTCTTTGCGAAGCGGTTGCTGGCTCTTCCCTATGTTGAAAGAAGTAACACGCATGTAGTGTTGACCACTATAAAAGAAGACTTCCGCCTGGTCTAGAATCAACTCCCAGTCTTCTTTTTTCTGGGGCCGTGTGTTCAGAAGTAGTTGAACACGCAGAACTGTGGCGTCCAACTTCTCTGGTGTTGTAGTTTGGCTTGTTGGGGCCTGCGCTGTGGCTGTGTGCGTGTTGAAATAGACATGCGCTATAGTGCCATCATCACGCCTGTTGATTGTTTTTCTCGGTCTGTGAGCTGACTTTGTGGCATGTTTCATCACGCTGGAGCTTTGAATTAACAACCAGCAATCGTCTGTATTGGATTGATTGGTTCAACAACAACTTCTTGGCTTGGCCTTGCGACAAGCAACCTTTAAACGAAGCAATTCAAGAAATGAGATAGACGCTGGCGAGGCGGGGGTTGCCAAGCATGGCCAAAGGCGCAGCCCTGAGGCGGCTGTCCTGTAGAGGTTCGTGGGTTCAAATCCCACCCCCCGCACCAGAAAATAACTCGAATATGAACATACTTATCAGAAACCAGAAACTCGTCGAACCCGGAAGAGAGGATGGATAATGAGTAAAACGGTTAGAAGATGGTATGATGCGCGCGCGAAGCATGAATGGACAAGGCTTTTTCAAGACGGCTATCATCAGCTTGAATATCTTGTGACAACGTATTTTCTGCAAAGGTATCTCCCAAAGGCTGGCGTGGTCTTGGATGCTGGCGGTGGACCTGGGCGATACACGATTGAATTAGCCAAGAAAGGTTATGATGTTGTTCTCTTGGATTTGTCGCCAAAATGCCTTGCAATTGCAAGAAGCGAGATAAAAAGGGCTGGTGTTGAAGACAGAGTTAAGGAGATTGTGAAAGGCTCTATTACTGATTTATCGAGATTTAGGAATGAGCTTTTCGACGCTGTGCTATGTCTGGGACCTCTCTCTCATCTTCTTGAGAAGTCGAAGAGAGAGCGGGCAGCAGTCGAACTTGTGCGAGTAGCTAAGAAAAAGGCAACAATATTCATCTCGGTATTCAACCTATACGGAGCTTTTAGAGCCGTTTTGCTAGGTCATCCAGAAAACTTGATCGATCCATCTCATGAGGAATTGTTTACAAGAGGAATACATAGGGCTCATTACCGACACTTAAAAGAAACAAAGCGAAGCGCCAGTGAAACTGACGCATACTTCTTCCATCCCAACGAATTGAAAGAACTGTTTGGGAACAAGGGAGTGCAAACATTAACATTGGCAACATGCCAAGGGCTATCGTCTTACCTGTATGAAGCAACAAACACGCTTTACAAGGACAGAGAAAAATGGAAGCGATGGCTAAGAATCCTTTTGCAGACGTGCACCGACCCTTGCATAATTGGCTCAGGAAACCATCTTCTATATGTTGGGCAAAAAGAAAATAGCACTAAGCGCCTGCATAGGTGAAAACGAACGAAATATTGGTTGAAAGCATTTTTTTGTTTGAAGGTCGTTCCGATTTTTGAAGTGACACTCTCATGAGATTTCAGATTACGCTACATGCGATCTATGAACGCGGCCGAAAACCCATTTTGAACTATTTTCATGATGTCAGTCAAATCCAATCGGTAAGCTTCAGTCGCCAGCATATACTCGTGCGTTAGACTCGTCTGACACAGGGATGGATCATCTGTGTTGAGAGTGACAAATGCTCCTGCGTCATATAGTTCTTTAAAGGGATGTTTATGTATGATTTGCACAGTGCCGCTTAGTACATTGCTCGTCAAGCATATTTCAAGTGGAATTCTTTGCTTGATAACACGCTCCATAATTTCTCTATCTTTAACGACGTTTATCCCGTGTCCAATTCGTTGGGCACCAAGGTCTTCTATTGCGTCTCTGACGCTTTCGGGCCCTCCGACTTCTCCAGCATGTGCTGTTACGAATACCCCGTCATCCTTGGCTTTTTTGGAAATCTGCCTAAAGTCTTTCCAGACATCTCTTTTGGCAATTCGTAAAAGAGTGCCGTCCTTCAGTTCTGAGGGTAGATTTACTCCAACTATACCTTCATCCTTGTAGTTTAATGCAGTCTCAAAAATTTCATCAGGTGAAAACCAGCCGTGCTCTTTCCATAGGGGAGAGATTCCGATGATTAGTCCTACTTTAATCGTGAATTCTTTCTCAGCTGATTTCTTCCCGTTGATTACACCATCAAATGCCTTACAGAGAGTAGGTCTGTCTCTTGGTGTAACATTCCAGAATGCTGGGTTGAATTCAAGCTCTAAACATGTTATGTTATCCAGATATGCATCCTTGATAACCTCATAGGTGGCTCGGCGGATGGATTCTTCGTTGCATAGACATTGACCGACAAGTGCTAGAGGCTTAACAAACTCTTTCAAGTTTGGCTTGGGTTCTTTTATCGTGATGATTGATGTTAATTCTCCCAAGTCATAAGTTGGTAATTGCGTGTTGTTCTCTCTAGCCATTTCCAGAACAACTTTAGGTTGAATGGAACCCTCTAGGTGGCGATGCAAATCAGCCTTTGACAATCTGTGAATTAAATTGATTAAATTGCGGCTCTCCATCAGGATTATAACAAAAGGGTTGAAGGGATTAAATTCTTTGCTTGTACTGCTTTTTTCATTCTCTCACTCCAATCTCTCAGTCTCAGTTTTGTTTCGGTTCCAAGAACGTCAATAGTTATCCATTCTGTTTTCATGCAGTAACTCTTGGTGGTGCACATGATCTGTTGAAGATAACTCATCGATATATCATCGAAATCCGAGCGTTTCGCCGTAGAGTCTCCAACACTGCTTAATCCTTGGATTTGCTTGCTCGATTTCGCTTATTCTGCCAGTCAGATCGGGGTTTTCTTTAGCCCATTCTTGGAGATGTTCTTTGCAGCAGAAGAAGTTTACCATCGGACAACAAGTTTCTGCCGCAGGAGCTATTTGACGACCAGGACTCCAAATCATAATGTTGAGATGTGAGACCCATGCGATTTCTTCGTTCTTGATTTCGATCGTTATCTCTTGTTTGCACTTTGCGCATCGAGATACGATTCTGGCGTTTCTGTTGAACATGATGGGCATTCCGAGGGCGTCGACAGCGCACATCGCGAACAGTCGTTTCTCGTTTTCAAGGATTATTTGGTGTTCGGTGGGGGTTAGGGAGAGAGGGTATATGCTTACGATTTCCTGAGTCCCTTCTTTTCTTAGAAGAATGTCCTTCTTCTCAAGTTCATTCAGAGCATGGATTATGTAGTCATCAGATTTTTTGAGTGCCAATTGCATTTCTCTTACAGTAGGAGTCTTCTCAGTCTTCAATATGGTCTCAAAGATATACTTCAGAACATCTATTTCCTCTGAGGTCAACATGCAACAACATTGCCCCTCTTCAGTAGATTTGCTTGTGCCCATCTGTGTCACACCTCTAGGTTAGCTCGAGCCTTAACGTCAGCCAAAGTTTCGCATGTGGCCAGTCGTTGACCATACTTGGCAACGTGCTTGTCAATTGTCTCAAACAAAGGAATGATAGTTTTTTTGTTTAGACTGTATATCCTCTTTTTTCCTTCTCGTTCTACCTCAACAAAACCACAGTTACAGAGACACTTCAAGCTGTGGGATATCCTGCTTTGCTCGAAACTAAGATCTTCACTTATCTCACTCACACATTTTGGTTTAATCCTAAGTGACTCTAGCACTAGTAGCCTAGTTTCATTAGACAACGCTTTGAGGAAGAGTTTGTGAAGATTGAAATTCTTAATTGACATTTCCATCATATGAACAAATCATCAAATGTAGTTTAAGAACTTTTCGAATTTTCGGCACCGAGAATTCAAACCGATGTTTAAACATAATCACCCGCACTGAACTCTTAACAGAAATTTAAATTCTTGGTTTTATTGTCTCGAATAATTAGATGTTGGCATCCATAATGATTTTGCCCTGAAATGCCTGCTTCTCTGGAAACTTTTCCTAGCAAGCATAAAAACCAATCCTATCACAGCCAAGAGAACAATTATCACAAGTAATTGGACCCATGGGTCAAAGAAGAAGCTTGTGAATCTAGGGTATATCTCCAACAGCCACTTCGATTGACTAATGCCCAGGTTTGCTGTCTCAAAGTCAAGATCTATGATATAGTCTGCGCTAGCGTTAGCCCGAATCTTCCAAGAAACAACTCGCTCTTGATTAGGCCCCACATTCCCTAATTGTATCTTTTTGCTACCGGAAACAAGCTCAAGCTGGAAAGGAAGCTGTATGGTCACGTTCAGGTCCTCAGCCATAACAGTGGAATTGTTCTTGATCCTAAAACTCAACGCAAATTCGTCTCCGGGTTCAGGGTGCTCAGGTTCCACGTGCATGCCTCCAACTACAGTTATTTTCGCCGGTTCTTCACTTGTCCATGTTTTAGGTTTATTTCGACCGTTTGTTTCGTTGCAGAAGACAAAATTAATGCCGAAAAGCAAGAGCAACAGAGCGATCGTGCCGAAGTGAATTAACTTCAAGCTGTCCACAAATGTTCTTCAGTCTTTTTGTTTCATATATGTTTATGTTTCTGTCACTGCGTGTTGGGACCGACCTTATTCGGGGAATTTATTGATGCAAGTTGAAATGAAAGAACAATCAATCAAAGTTTCTACTCAAGTCATAAGAACTGAGGCAGAAGATCTTACTCTCAAGAATTTCCATTAGTCGTTTAGAAGGCTATCGCCTCAAGATTAGTTCTAATCAGTTTTTTAAATAGTGATTCGATAATCAGAACCATTAAACCTTCATTCAGGCAGAAGAAGGACTCTAAAATCGAAAGCGCAAACTTTGATTCACACTGGTGATTGAATGCCAACTAACCGCGTCAACAACAGCTTGAAAATACCTTATCTGCTCGCCCTCGTCTCCGCCGTAACCATTGCACTAGTCTACTTTTTGGAAGCGCAATCTGATTTTCTTGCAGTTTTCTCGAATGTTTTTCGTTCGGTCATGGCGGTTGTGGCTCTGTCGGCATCAGTTTTTGCGTTGCGCAATTACTGGCAAAACCTTCAGAGCACGCTGTCCAGAATTTGGTTATGCTTCACGCTGGGGATGGCTTTTTGGTCTTTAAGCCAATTCGGCTGGACTGTTTCGACACTTGTTTTTGGCATCCGTAATCCGTATCCATCAATTGCGGATGTCTACAGGCTTGTCGGTTACGCCGCTCTATTCGCAGCCATATTCGTTTACATGGGTGTATTCCAATCAGTAATATCAAAGAAGATTGTTGCAATCGCCGCAACCGTTGCATTGCCAACCAGCGCTGGCATAATTCCATCCATTCTGTTAGCCACCCGAGGAAAAGTATCCCAGGTGAATTTGGCGACTCTTTTGGTAAGCGTAGCGTATCCCCTCTTTGATTTGCTGTTATTCGCACAAGCTTTGCTGGGTGTTTTAGTGTTCACTACAACCGGGCTTAAGGGAAGAGTTGGAGGCGCGTGGTTGCTGCTCAATGCAGGCATCGTAATGAACGTGTTCGGCGACCTCTTGCTTAGCTACACTAACCTTAATGGCACATACTACAGTGGCCATCCGCTGGAACTGTTCTTCCATTTAGGATACATATTCTTCGCGCTTGCCTTCTACACACACACCAAACAGCTCTAAAACTTCTGCTTTATGTTTTCCTTGACCGTGATACCTCTTTTCTTAACAGCGCTGATAAACTTCATATAGAATTTCTCGTTCATACCAAGCTTTTCTGGCGGAACAACACCATTCTCTTCTACAGACTGCTCTGCCACAAGTTGAGCAACCACTGAAGCCGTATAAGCCGTGGCTCTCGCCATGGCTGTGACCTTTTGTTTTTTATCATATCGTTCTAGCACTTGATAGCTGTACATTATCCCTCTAGCATTCTTCACTCCGCCGACTTTGACAAGCATGGCAACGATATCTGGGACCTCAGGCCTCTTTAATTTCTTTTCGAGCAATTTAGCAGCGACTTCTCTCGGAGAAACTCTGAAGTTTCCAATTTCAATGGGCTTTTCATCGAAGAAGCCCAGAGTTTTGAGTAATCTTATCTTCTGTACGTGCCCCGGATACCGAAGCGTTTTTTCCCACATGTCTTCAACGCCTTTCACAGTATGAAGCAATGTTCTAAGCCCGTCGGTGTAGAAAGCCTCCAGCTTGCCGACTCTTGGAAACTTTATCTCCTCAAGCCCACTCATGGCCTCCACTTTTGTAACTTTGCCGTCTTTGACTATGGTTACTTTCCGAGAGTACATGTCAATGAGGTCTCTGACCGACCAAGTTACCACATAACCCAACGGTGGCGCAGCCTTTTCTGGCAGACCACCGTTTAACATGTAAACGCTCTCAACTCTGTCAAGTCTGCTGAATGCATGACCCACCAGTATGTTGCCTAAGCCAGGACTCATTCCACAGTCTGGAACAACGCATACCTTAGCCTTCAGGGCAGCCTTGTTGAGTGCCATAACATCCTGAGGCATGTAGGAGACATCTACCATGTCAATTCTCGCGGCAATAGCAGCCTTGCATGCTCGGAAACCCATCGACCCTGGTAGGGTGCCCACAATCAAGTCAAACCTTCTTAGGATATTCACTAGTTCACGACAGTTTGACGCGTCCAATTGAACGCAAGAAGCGTTGCGTCGACTTATTTTTGAAACAGCTTCTTGGGCTCGACTCTTGTTCACGTCAGCCATTACGATTTGTGCGGAGGGCAGGCTTTCAGCGAGGTCCCTAGCTGCGACAGAGCCTATGTTGCCGCAACCTAACACAATAATCTTCACGTCAGACTCCCGAGATTCACGTTGAATACAGCCAAGCTTAAAACTTGCTCCTTCTCCATAGAAGGCATCCTCTAAGAAATGAGATAAACAAGCAAACACAAATTGAAATAGTCTTGGAAAAAAGGAAAATGTGTTGACATGGAAACTCTGATTGAAATTCTGATTCTAGCGATTATTCAAGGCGTAACCGAGTGGCTGCCAATCTCAAGTTCTGGTCATTTGGTTATCGCACAGAAGTATATGCGTTTGAGCCTTCCAGTGTTTTTCGATGTTGTTTTGCATGTGGGTTCTCTGCTGGTGGTCTTGATTGTGTTTCGGCGTGAGATATTCAAGATTTTAAAAGCTGTCGTCCGACTCGATTTCAAATCAGAAGAAGGAAAATTAGCCCTTTTCATAATCCTAGGAAGCATTCCAACTGCCATTATTGGCTTCATTTTCAAAGCCGTGTTCGAATCTTTCTTCAACAATCCGCTGGCTGTTGGTGTAGCATTCTTCATAATGGGCGTCTTCCTGTTCATTTCAGAACGCGGAGAAAATCAAAACAGAGCACTAGGTCATTTAGACGCCGTTCTCATAGGTGTAGCTCAAGGTATAGCGCTTATCCCTGGCATTTCAAGAAGTGGCATAACCGTCACAATTGGCTTACTCAGAAAAGTTAGTAAACAAACAGCTTTCAAGTTTTCTTTCTTGCTCTTTATACCTGCAGTTGTAGGTGCAACAATCTTCACTGCTACCGAGACAGAAAATTTGATTGCTGTTGACATAGACTATGCAAGTACGCTTTTTGCATTGGCATTAACCGTGGTTGTTGGATACTTCTCTATCAAGTTGCTGCAGAACGTTGTTTTGAGGGGAAGATTTCACTTGTTCGCTTACTACTGCTGGGCCATCGGGTTTATTGTAGTGTTAACCCAAGTTTTAGGGACGTTTTAATTCCATAGTTGTTAGAGCTTGGCCTGCGTTATCCACGATGATACATCTTCAATTGTAGGAACCTTTTGCTCAGACATTTTTCCTTGTTCGACATAGGTCTTTGCGATTCCGACAATGCCTCTGTACAGTTGAACTGGGTCTTGGTTTGAGAGTTCTCTTCGAGAGGTTATTCCATACTTGACAAGCAATTCTGCGCGTTTTTCGTCTATGCCAGGCACCATCAACAATTGAGCTTGGGCTTGCAAGTTTGCGATAGTTTCAACCATTTCTGCTGCTTTTTCTGCTAGGGAAGCTGGGTCGGCGGCTAAGAGTTCGCTTACATTTGTGGTCTTCATTTGATTGAGTTTGGTTGCTAGACGAGGCGGGATGCTTTTGACGCTTTCGAGTCTGGTTTGGCTGGTCAGCTTTGGCTTTTGCCTAGGGGTCTCTTTCCCGATTTTCTCGATCTTCTTTCTAAGGCTGGTCAATTCTGCCGCTTGTTTCTTGATTATTTCTGCGTTCTTCCTGCTTTCCTCCTCCATGTTTTCCAGAGCTCTTTTCTGTTTAGCCAAGTTTTCTGAGGCGTCTTTTCTCATGTCTTCGAAGCTTGAGTTGATTTTACGGGAGACTTCGTCGGTCACTTTCTCGCTTTCTTCCAACTTTCTGAAGAAGCCTATCTGAGTGTTTTCTATCATGTTGGAGTTTACGGCTAATTTTTCTTCAACCTTGGCAATTCTTTCAAGCATTTGAGGGTCAGCAGGCAACCCGCGATATATCGCTAGTGATGTGGCGCCAAAGAGCACGAATGTCATGATTAATGATGCCCAAAAGTAGGCTTCTGCGTTTATGGCACCCAATGTTGTGTTGAAAACTGTGAAATATGTGGTTGAGCTGTTGCCGTTTAGATTTAGTTGAAAAATTGCGTTGACAACGTTCAAAACAGCCAACAGCGTTAGGAAGCTCAGAAGCCAAGTCGCCGTTCCTTTGCGTCCATTTTTTGACATAGCTTTTAACCATTTGTTCAAGAAGCGGTGTTTAGACTTATGTTCTTTGTGAAGTTGAAATTCTGAATCTTAATCAAAACTCGCAGTAACTCTACTCCATGCTGCCTGAATTCGTGAATACGATTCAAGAGAGCCCCGAGCGGGATTTGAACCCGCGACCTGCGGTTTACGAAACCGCTGCTCTACCTGCTGAGCCACCGGGGCAGAATATGCCATGCATATTGAAGACGTAAGCTGTTTTTAAGAGGTTTGGTCGTTCAGAATCAGTATGCTACGTAGTTAATTCCCACGTATAACGCCACATGAGAACAGTTCTCCCGACCCTTTTCGGAGACTTTAATATAGCTGCCCAACTGAGCAAAACTATAAGCAGCTTAGCCCCCAAGAAATAGAGACTGCAGGAAGCTACCAGATTGAAAACAGCTCAAGAACTGGGCGAGCGCAAAATAATCGACATCATCTTGGACAATCTAGACCCCATGCCCAACATGTCCATAGCCTTCGGAGACGATGTGTCCGGCGTCGACATTGGAAATGGAAAACTCGCCGTCATCAAGACAGACATGCTGGTGGGCAAAACCGATATGCCGCCCCAAATGAGTCTGTGGCAAGCAGCCCGCAAGGCAGTGGTTATGAACATAAGCGACCTAGCCGCCAAAGGAGTCAAACCAATTGCCTTGTTAACCGCAATCGGCATTCCAAGAGACTTGAAACAAAAACACGTTGAACAAGTCGGTAAAGGACTGAACGCCGGCGCAAGAGAATATGGCGCCTACGTTTTAGGAGGGGACACCAACGAAGCATCCGACATAATCATCAGTTGCTCTGCCTTTGGAATCTGCGAAAAAAAACGCCTGATGCTACGAAGCGGAGCCGAAGCAGGCGACATTGTCGCAGTCACAGGTTGTTTTGGCAAGACGCCAGCTGGACTAAAGATTCTACTTCAGGGGTTGTCAGCCCCTCCCAAACTGCGAAAAGAGTTAGTTGATAGTGTTTTGATGCCGCACGCAAGGCTGAGTGAAGGCTTGTCCCTCGCTCAAACCGGAGCCATAACCGCTTCTATAGACTCCAGCGACGGGTTAGCTTGGAGCCTTAACGAAATTTCTCGAGCCAGCCATATAGGCTTCCTAATAGACCGTCTTCCAATTGCAGAAGAAGCGAAGCAACTCGCAAAAATTCACAAACTCGACCCGATTGAGCTAGGTCTCTACGGGGGAGAAGAATACGAGCTCGTAGTAACCGTCAAGCCCCCGTTGTGGAAAAAAGCAAGGAAAAAGGTATCTTTAATTAGGATTGGCCGCGTCACCAAAGAGAAAACTCTGGTTTTACAGGTGGGAAAAGAAGCGTTTCCGATAGAGGCTCGTGGATGGGAACACTTTAAAACAGGCCTTCCGTAATCATGAAACAAAGCATGGGTGAAATTTCTTCGTGGTTGAATCATGTGATGCTGGTAGCCTGCCTTTCGTAGGTGGCTTCCAAAAGTTTTTGGAGGGTGCCTCCGACTATGGACGAGCCGTTAACGAGTCCACCGAGTTTTTCGAGAAGATGGTTGTAGAGGGCTTCCTCGATAAAGTCAAGGCTGGCATTGATGTGCCGAATTATCCACAGTACAGAGACATGAATCAGATGTTCTTTGACATGATTGAAGGCGTTGGAAAAGTCAACGGTGGCTACATTGAAACTGCCGCGTTGACTCTGAAGGAAGGCAAGGGGGTAATTCCCGAAGCCTCAGCCATCAAGAATCGTTCACAAGAGATTCACGAAAAACTGGGAGAACCCTTCAAGCTTCGAATGTGTGTAACAGGTCCCTATACAATGTCCTCGTTTTTCGCCTACAAGGATAAGGGAACCTTCACCCGCCTCGGCAATGTGTTAGCGCAGGTGATTGAAACAAACCTTTTCAGTAACAAGCAAGGAAGCGTGTGTCTTGTTTCTGTAGACGAGCCTGTCTTCGGCTTTGTCGACGACCCGCTGCTTGACCGTGGTTCAGAGGGCAGAGAAAACCTGCTCAAGGCTTGGGAATCAATCATGGCTAAGATTAGAGCCAAAGGAGCCCGAACATGTCTGCACCTGCACAACACCTCAGACGAGTTGTTCTGGGAAGTGAAAGCCCTCAACCTAGTCGAGTCTCATGTGGATGACTCATTCTATCAAGCCAATCGAACCAAGGAACGCTTGGAGTCAACCGACAAGTTTTTGAAAGCAAGCATAGCGGTGACAGACTTCGACCAACTTATAAGAAACAACGTCATCGCCACATCCACACATAAACTGGACGAGATAAGCATAAACGAGAAAATAGCCGAAACATGGAAAACCTTGACAAAAAAGCAGACCGACCCAAAAATCTTTCTGGAGAACACTCAGCTGATGAAAGAAAGATTGACCAAGATTATTGAATACTTTGGCGAGAACAGAGTTCCGTACGCTGGACCAGAATGCGGGTTAAGAGGCTTTCCAACCTACGAGTCCGCCTTAGAGTGCCTACGAAGAGCGTCAAAAGCCGTCAGGGACAGCTAAAAAAGTTAATCTACTCAAACTCGCCTTGTGATTGAGAAGTGCCGAGAAGTGCAAGCGCTAGAAAAGTTGTTAAAGTTACAGTCGGTTCGTGAAGCCATTTTCTATGAAAAACTCAGAGGTAACAAGGTCAAGTGTAACCTATGTGAGAGACGTTGTGTCATTCACCCTAGCAACGAAGGCTTTTGCAGGACAAGATTGAACATGGACGGCGTGCTCTTGACACTGGTTTACGGCGACCTAAGCGCCATGGAGAGCCGTCCAATCGAGATTAAGCCTTTCTTCCATTATTGGCCAGGTTCCTCAGCGCTCACGTTTTCCACGTGGTCCTGCAACTTCAACTGCGCTTGGTGCCAAAACTATCATCTGTCTAAGGTGGAACCCAACCCAGCTGAGTCTACTCACTTCTTCCCTCAAGAAAAAGTCTTAAACGTTGCGTTGCATGGTGGAGACAATGGTTTGTGCGCTAGTTTTCAAGAGCCAACTCTCTTGACTGAATGGGCTTTGCCTCTCTTTGAACGTGGGAGAGAAAAAGGTTTGTACTCCAGTTATGTTTCAAACGGGTACACGACCTTGGAAGCCCTAAAACGTCTGAGAGAGGCGGGCATGGATGGATTAAAAATTGATGTCAAAGGAGATAAAGAAACATATCAGAAATATTGCGGAGGAGCCGACGTGGAAAAAGTGTGGAGGAACGCCCACGAAGCCAAGAAAATGGGATTTCACGTGGAAATCGTTAATCTGGTCGTGACCGATGTAAACGACGACGAAGAATGCTTACGATGGATAATCAAAAAACACTTAAAGGCAGTTGGCCCTGAGACACCTTTGCACTTTACACGCTATAGTCCAGCCTACAGGTTTTCAAATCCTTCAACCAACGTTGAAACTTTAGAGAAAGCTTATAATATGGCAAAGAAAGAGGGAGTCGCCTATCCATATCTTGGGAATGTTCAGGGACACAAGTATGAGAACACTTTCTGCCCAAGGTGCGGAAACCTGCTAATTCAACGCTTAGGCTACACAATAACTCAATACAAGGTTGCAGAAGACAAAAAATGCCCAAAATGTGGTCAACTCATTCCCATAATTGGGCAACGGATAAGGAAATGGCAAACACTGGTCTAGAATAGAAACAAGCGTCCTTAGAGGGGTCGCCTCTCTATCAACGCTTTTTCAATTCTTTCCAAACGCTTTTCGATAGCGTCCAGTCGGTCAAGTATCTGCTTTAGAGTTTTGCCTACGTCTTCTGTTGGAGTTATGGGTAGAGGCGTCGGAGGGGGCCAACCTGACTCTTCGGGCCTTTCAGGTCTTCTCGGCACAGGCACTGGAGGGCGATAAGCCGCTTTTTCTTCACTCTTACTCTTGCTCATTTTAGCTCAAAGAACACTATCTGATTTGACTTTATTAAACCATCACTGTTGCAACATCTAATGTAATCAACAGACAAAAGTGTAATTATACTTAGGGTTTCTATTTATTCTCAAAAGGTCAAATATAAAAGGATGAAACGTGTTACTGTTCAATTTCGTGTCGGAACGTCAAAATTCGGGTTGAAGCCCTTTTGCGGAGTTCTCAATCATTCAACAATCCGTATTAAGGACTCTTTCTTCTCTTTTTTCTCCTTTTTGACTTCTTTTTGTTCTCTTTTCTGTTCTTTCTTTTCGAGGGATGGCTCTTCATCCAAAACTCGAATTAAGGGTTGCTTTTCCAAGCCTTCGATTTTGGCACCGGGATAACGTTGTTCAAGGTCCTTGCGCAGTTCAGCCACATCTACATCACCATGGGTCTGAACCTTAACGATGGGTTTGCCCTTCTCATCGTAGGTCACCGAAATGGAGTAGCCAGATCCGCCTTCAGAAAATGATTTCGGCTTTAGTAGGAAGTCTTCGTCATCGAAACTGAAAACGTTGAAGAAGTCCCTCTTGCGTTTTTCCTTAGGCATCCTACTGAACCCCTTCAGAAAAAAGGTGGAGACCGAAATTAAAATCTTACCATGCCTTGGCATGTCAGGTTTGCATAGCCCAAGTGCACTACTTTGATGGAATTTAGTGCTTCATGAATTTTTCTTCATACTTCTTTAAGTGTTCAGCGGCTTCTCCGATGTCCATGAACAGAGAATCCACCCTTTGCACATCTTCCACTGTTACTTTTTGGTGTCCTAAGGTTCGTGCGTTTTGCGCAGCCAAGCTTAGGAGTTGCACAGCGTAGCGGAGGCTGCTCTTAGCGCCTACTTGTGTCAGTCTTTCGAGGGCTTCTTTCTCAAGTTTGACCTTCTCCTCCTCTGACCTTAGGCGGAGTATTTCTCGGATGCTCTCGGGGTCGTATTCTTGCGTGGCAATTATTACAGCCCTGTCTATGAGATCAAGTGGAAAGCCCAAGGGGCTTTTGACATCTGTTCCCCTTATGCGTGCAATGCCTCGATTTGTGGCAAGGATGATTATGGGAACGAGTTCGCTTTCCATGGCTCTGCCTAAGAAACTAAACGCTTCCAAGTCAAGTAAATGGGAATCATCGATGAACAAGACACCCGGATGAATGAAAGCCTTGCCATCGTCAACCAAATTCTTCACCTGTTGGTCTACAGCCGTGCGAATTTCTGTGTCAATTTCCTTTGTTTCAGCCGCTCCAAAGAACATGGAGAAGAGCCCGCCACCACTCCTGCTTCTGGCACTTAGTTCATCCATATCGGCTAGGGTTAAGGTATAAACAAATTCTTTTTCTTTTAGAACCTTGCCGTCCGGGCGAGGAATTTTTTGGCGCGTGTCGACATCGTAGGTCTTACCCTTTACACTTTCTAAACTCAGCCCAAGGTTGGCAATTCTGCCAGATTCAGCGTCAATCTGAACCACATGCCCCTCTGAGATGCCTTCCTGAATGATTTGCTGAGCGATTGTGGCACCCGCCTCGATTGTTTTCTCTTCGTCTTTGGTTTTCAACGTGAGTCTAACGCTTTCCGGCACCTTCTGGTACGGGTTGTAGGGATGCGGCGCAGTTTGGATGTTTACGTTGATTACTTCGCCCTCGTACACCTTGCGTATTTCATGTATCTCTACGCCGATGCACTTGCGAATAGCTTCGATGAGCACTTCAGTCTTTTTGCGTTCACTGCTGTAAATCTCGCTTCCGCTCATCTGAATAAAGGGAACGTTGGGTCCTAACTCCTTGGAAACAGCTACGGCGATGGCGGTTTTACCCGTGCCCGGTGGACCAGCCAAAATGATGGATTTTCCGCTAAGTTTGCCCTCCTTAATCATTCTAACAACTAAGCCTGCTGCTTCCCGCGCGTTCTCTTGACCTACCATGCCGTCCTTGACTTTGATGGCAGTGAGGTTTTCATCGAGTCCTAAGCCTCTGATGTGGGTGTGAGCGCCGATACGTTCGAATCGTGAAGTCTTGGTTGGCAATTCTTTTATCGCTGCCATGGAGATAATCACCTTTCCAATTGAAAACTAACAACGCAACCTATCCAAAACCAGAATATAAGTTTTTTAGTTGACAGCTGTAAATGAGTACAGCCCATTTGGTTCAAGAAGATAAAGGTGAAAAAGGACGTTGCGAGTTCGACATGAAGTTCAAGCGGTAATCTTCGATGAAACTGACCATGTCAAGCAGGTCCTAATCCTCAAGAAGATTGATTTCTCAGCAAAACGCTATCGTTGGCGACTTCTCAAGGGCGGCGTGAACGAGGGCGAAACTGAAGCTGAGGCCATGCAGAGAGAAATTTTTGAGGAGACGGGTTTGAAGAACGTTAAGATATTGGGCAAGGTGCACTCGTATGAGTTTGTTTTTAAGAGTGTTAAACACATGGTTTCGGGCTATTTGGTGAGGGCTGATTCAAGGGAGCCTATAAAATTGCAGAAATCCGAGGTTGCCGACTGCATTTGGACAGCAAAGGAGAATGCTCTTCAGATGTTGCACTGGGACAACGAAAGAGACGCTCTGAAACAGCTAAAATGAAAGCCACCCAACCTGAGCATTTTGCGTAGATTACGGAAACTTAGGCTTGATAGCCGTAGTTGAACACGCGTCAACACATTTTAGGCACATTATGCATTCTGGGTGTGTGAATTTTTCCCAAGGTTCATCTAAAATGGGAACCAGCATGGGACAGGCTTCGACACAGTCCCGACACCCAACTCGGCTGCAGCGCACGGGGTCGCGTCTCAAACCCAAGAAGCTAAACCGCATGAGTAAAGCCGAGAAAGCACCTTGAGGGCAAAGGTATCGACACCAACCTCTTGGAACATACAAGATGAGTGCCAAGGCTAATGCTAATATGAGTATGCGAGCCCAAAACAACGCTTGCACAGACGTTAACGCGCTGAAGATCGAGCCTGCAACGTCGGTTGCGGGGTTTTCAAACATTAGAGGAATGGCGTAGCGTATATCAAAAATGGTTAAGGGAATAGCAGCGAACAGCGTGTCGGCTGGGCTCAATGCGTTGAAAGGGGCAACGGCGAATACGCCTAACGCTTCCCTGTAACCCATTCCAATTCCAGCAGTGACCGACAACGCCAACGTGCCTGAGACTAGCAGAGTGGCAGCTAACACGATATATTTCAGTTTAATCATGTCATTGTGTGTGCGGGGAGAAACCTTTGCGTGTCTCTTCTTCATGACTTCAAGTATGTCTTGAACAAACCCGAAGGGACAGGCCCAAGCGCAGAAGGCTCGCCCAACCGCAACAGAGGCTAACAAAATCGAAGCCAATGCAAGCAAAGGTGGAGTAAGCTGATAAAGCATGTATTGTAAGGCTCCAAAGGCGTCGCCCACAGTTTTTGAAGGAACTCCAAGCAGCCCAGAAACGGGCAAGAGTATGGGCAAAGGTTCGAAGCCGAAGACAAGGGCGTTCAACAGGAAAAAAAAGAACAACTGCACGATTGCTCTGAGAGTTTGAAACCTGAGAAGTTTTTTCTTCAATTGGGCTAGTGTTCCCTCTTTCGTCGATGGCACTACTTCTTTTTCCTCTCCTTTTTCTTGGCTCAACCGACTAATCACCGATTCTAAAGGAAAATTCTCCGGGGTTTTTGTTTCATTGCGGTATATTATTCTTTTTAGAAACGTGAAAGGCTTAAGTTCCATATAAACCTTCAAAAAGGTCGAGACATCTCTCGCACCTTTGTCTAGAGGAAAAACTGAGCATCTTGCGCGGTTCTTCTGGAATTTGCTTGCAGTTGCATCTGACATGGGTTTCGTGGTCCCAAAATAGCCACATTTTAATGATTGAAGTGCAGTTGTTTATCTGAGCGGCATGGAAAGAAACGGCGGTGGACATTGACTTGCAGAGTCTGGGCATTTCAGGTCAACTTATAAGGGTATTAAAAGCTCAGAAGTATCACTTGGTTGGTGCCCACTCAGCTGTCAAACGCTGCAGATGGCTACACGAAACCTTGGTGAACACACGACCATGCTACAAACAGAAGTTCTACGGCATAAAAACACACAGATGCGTCCAAATGACGCCTGCCGTTCATTACTGCAACATGCACTGTCTTTTTTGCTGGCGGGCGCACAGCGGTGACAAACCCGACCTGAAATGGGAAGAAACACATGTTACAATGTGGGATGAGCCTGAACAAATAGTGGAAGCCTGCATGAAGGCGCAGAGGAAGATTCTGACGGGTTACAAGGGCAATCCAAAGACTGATAAAGAGAAATATCGTGAGGCTTTGAAGCCAGGTCACGCTGCTATAAGTCTCACGGGCGAACCCACACTCTATCCACACTTAGGCGAGTTGATTCGGATTCTTCACAGAAGAGGACTCACAACATTTCTTGTTTCAAACGGAACCATTCCCGAAGCCATGACCAGACTGAGCGAAGAGCCCACGCAGCTTTATGTTTCGCTCTGCGCCTACGACGAGCATTCATTTCTTAAGACTTGTCGACCACAGTTTGCTAGGGCCTGGGCGAAACTGAATGAAACCCTGAGCTTGTTACCCAGTTTCAAGTGTCCAACCGTGCTCAGGTTGACTTTGGTACGAAATCTCAATATGGGTCATCCAGAACTTTACGCTAGGCTTGTTGAAAAGGCGAATCCGACCTACATTGAACCTAAGGCTTACATGCATGTGGGTTTTTCCAGACTGCGTTTAGGCTTCGAAAACATGCCAAGTCACATGGAGATTCGAAGCTTCGCTGAAGAGTTGAGTAAAGAAACGGGTTATAACATCCTTGAGGAGGCATCGGATAGCCGAGTTGTGTTGTTGAGTAGGTTGCAAAAGGCTATTAGGCTAGCGTGAGGCTTCAGTAACCATCCATACTGGTTGTGAACACTTGTCGCTGAAGACTCTGTTGGGTAAGATTCAGGATGAACTGCAGAAACGAGAGGCTGTTCATGAAGAGGTTCAACGAGACATGCGCCGAGCCACTCGCCTGTCTAAGCAGGCTATTTTGTTTACCCATCAAGAAAGGTTTAGAGACGCTAAAAAACTGTTAAAAGAGGCGGATGGACTCTTCACTGAACTGCGCTCTATTGCGAAGACTTATCCTGACATGGTTTATTCAGGCTTGGTTGACGCCGCCTTTCAGGAATACGCTGAAGCACGGACCCTGCTCGGTTTGGTTGAAGAGGACCGTTTTATCAGCCGTGAAGAGATAGGTGTGAACTCGATTGCTTTCGTCTTAGGCTTGGCTGATGTGATTGGCGAGTTGAGGCGGAGAGCCCTTGACTCACTTCGCAAGGAAGATGTAAAAACGGCTGAAGACTGCTTGCACTTGATGGAGGAAATCTATGTGGAACTCGTGTCGATGAACGAGGCCTACATGCTTGTGCCTGGTCTCCGTCGGAAAAGCGATGTGGCGAGGCATTTGATTGAGACTACTAGAGGCGACATAACGATAGAGGCGAGGCGAAGCTCCCTGGAGAAATGCATGAAAAACCTTGAAAAAATAGTCAAACAAGGTGTGAAGCGTTAGAGTCTCTATGTAATTGAACGATAGACAGCGACTGTGGCTTCCATTCATGTTGGCGGCTGGATTCTCTGTTGAGAAGGCGCATCGGATGCAGTTGCGCCTGTCAAAACGTATTGTAAAAGAGGATACACTTCCTAAGACCGTGCGTTATGTGGCTGGAGTCGATGTAGCTTACGTGGGAGACTCATCTATTGGCGCTGTTGCTGTTCTCGGTTACTCCTCGTTATCGTTGATGGAGACTCAGAGGGCACGGGTCAAGACACGGTTTCCTTACATTCCAACACTGTTGTCTTGGAGGGAAATTAAACCCGCCAGAGCAGCCATAAAGAAGTTAAAGATGGCTCCAGACGTCTTTTTGGTTGACGCTCAGGGAATAGCGCATCCTTATCGACTGGGTTTCGCCAGTCATCTTGGGCTCTTGTTAGACAAGCCAACGATTGGGGTGGCTAAAAGCCTTCTCTGTGGGCAAGTTGAACTAGTGAAACAGGAAGGGTGGACGCCGATCACTGACAAGGGTGAAGTCATTGGTGCCGCTTTAAAAAGGCATGAGAGCGAGCAGCCGGTGTATGTGAGCATCGGGCACAAGGTTTCGTTGGAAAGAGCCATAGACATTGTTAAACACTGCACAAAATCGGCGAGGGTTCCTGAGCCAATCCGCGTAGCCCACGCGATAGCCAGTCAGGAAAAGATGAAACGCAAACGAAAAATAATGCACCGCCCTTAGAAAGACAGACAAAGGAGAAGGACTGGTTTGCATCCTCAGCTTAGGAAGGTTATCGACAAGATTCATGATAAGTCGCTTCGGGAAAAGGTTGCGGCTCTCGTAGAAAACCCCACGATTGAGATAGAGGGGAAAGTTTACAGGGGACTGCCCCTGGAAACAGCGCCGGCGGGAGCGTCTCATCATCACAGTTATCCAGAGGGCTTAGTTGAACACATGGTTTCGACCGCAAACATTGCTTTGGCGTTGTGCGACACCATAAGGCGCGTTTACGGTGGAAAGGTCGATAAAGACTTCGTTGTGGCTGGAGTGGTTCTCCACGATATTTTCAAGCCTTTGGTCTACGTTGAGAGGGAAGACGGCACCTATGGCATGGCGCCTATAGCTGAACGTCTCGACCACCTCACGCTTGGAGTCGCCGAACTCATCCGTAGAGGCTTTCCCCTCAATCTCGTGCACATTGTGGATGCTCACATGGGCTGGCAGCATGGACCAATCGGACCGAGAACAGCTGAGGCTCTGGTTGTTCATTTAGCCGACATGGCTGACTCGAGACTAAACGGTGAAGTCCTGAGAGCAGGTCAATACCTCCTCAGGCAAGCTACGGGTGTGGAGCTCAGCCGCATCACGGCTAAGGAGGCTTTTGAAGTCGTCAACGCCAAGACGCAGATGGGCTGGGAAGGCGTGCCCAAAGCCCTACAGAGAATAAGGGGGCAACGCCTGAAAGCGCAGAAAGGATAGGGTGGTTTAGGGGTCTGCTCGTCCGAAATGCTTGGCTGCATTATTCACCTTGTCTTGCTCTGCCTCTCCTAAGCTCAACGCTCTTCCGTCCAGTTCGTATCCATTCAAAGACTTCTTTCTTAACCATGAATAAGGCGTATATACTTTCTAAATTCTGAGGCAGCTCTAGAGGTTTCTATGCATTGCTACTTTTTTGAATGTGGTCGTTTTATATTATGGG
>Ga0315309_1000669_pt1 | contig 20795 bp, 22 predicted proteins | sample TDP4_MG_FD_203080 | JGI IMG/M metagenome (GOLD analysis project Ga0315309, IMG submission 203080) | Freshwater sediment microbial communities from Lake Towuti, South Sulawesi, Indonesia - TDP4 | ecosystem: Environmental > Aquatic > Freshwater > Lake > Sediment | place: Indonesia: South Sulawesi... | reverse complement strand
ATGGAGACAAGTGTCAGTGAAATCGCTGCTATGATGAGCCAGAAGCTTAAACTCCAATACGGGGCCATTAAATAACCGGCAAAGGAATGAAAAACTGGAACAGGAACATTCAGTGCTATTCTCCCATTTTCCTGAAGCTCCTTAATGACGCTAACAACCTCTTCAACCGTGACGTCTTTTCTCTCCTCTTGAATTATCCTTGTAAGCTCCTCCACGGTTTTAGGCTGTCTCTTCTGTATGGTCTCTTCTATGAGTTTCCTCAATGAAATAGGAGTTGTAGACTGTTTTGGCTTCGCCATATGAAAACCTGATTAAATGATTCTCAGCAAGGACTTGGCATGAATAACAAATATTAAAGGCTTTCTTGAATGCTCTGTTCTATAGTGTCACCTATGAGACGGCTGCAAGCGTTAACAGCGACCCTAATATTCATATTATTAACTGGGAGTTTACTTAATTCAAAGTTTATAGGGGCAAAAACATCCATCGAAGCTGCAGACGCGATTCAAGAAGCTGAAACCGCAAGCAAAAATGCATTTAAAGCAATTTTAGAAGCCGACAAAGCTGGGGCGAACATAGCGGATCAAGCCTCAGATTTCAACACTGGACTAAACCTGCTGAGCCAAGCGAAAAATCAGAACAACACCTACCAAGACTACACAGCCGCATATAACTATGCGAAGAATGCCACTGAACACTTTAACAGAATAACTCTAAAAGCAAACCAACTCAAAGACCAAGCGACACAGAACGCTTCACAACAAAGGACTACGACTTACCTACTAGCATTCCTTGTGATAGTTATCTCCACAATAGCATTCTACTTCACTCTAAAATTATGGAGAAAATACAGTTTACGAAGAACTTTAGGTATGGAAATCAAGAAGGGCGGAGTAAAATGAAACTTAACCTATCAAAAGATGCTCAGTACACAGTAACATTTCTCATAACAGTTTCACTAATAGTTTCGACAGTTACGTGGGTAACTCTAACTCCGCGACCACAAGAGCAGTTCTTCGCTCTAGGCATACTTGGAAGCAACAAAATGGCTGAACATTATTATCCAAACGATAACCCAAACATCACACTTAACACGCCAGTGCAATGGTACCTATACCTCTACAACCACATGGGCGAAGCGCAATACATAATCATCAAAGTCAAACTACTAAACTCCACAACGCCGCCGCCCAACAGCACCAGTTGCACCCCAAGCAGCCAACCGGCATTCACAGAGATCCGACGCGCATTAACAGACAACGAAACTTTGGAAACCCAGTTCACATGGTCAATAAAAGAAACCAAAAAAGAAGGCGGCTCAACAATAATAAAAGAACTAACAGTCAACAACAACCCAGTGGCAGGAATAAACGCCTATGCAACCTCTGGGATAAATTATCGCATAATATTCGAACTATGGACCTACAACGAAAACACACAGCAATTCGAATTCGGCTGGCAGACAGGAAATGAACGGCGCTGTGCTTGGACACAGATATGGTTTAACGCAACTGCCCCTAGCCAAAGCTGAATTTTATCAAGCACTCGCTCACTTATTACGCCTAAAAATTACACCATAAAGCCCCCAAAACCCAGACACAGCAGCCAAAACAAGAAAAACAAAATGAAGCGGAACCAGAACCAAAGGAACCGGAATCCCTATCCCGTAAAAAACTGAAAGGAAAATCACTGCACCACAAAAAACCATAGCGACATTCCACTTTTCTGATGAGAAAACCTGCCGGGCATCACCCAGCCGAAACAATAACCATAACGACAAAACAAAGCCAACCAACTCTAAAGTCACATCGAGCGAACCGCCCAGTCGGAAACGCAGCCCGTAAAATCGACTGCTAAAGGGCCACAGCAACATACTGGAAGCTATAATAAAATCCCCGAACAGGATATGTTGAAACACTGAAACAATGTAAGGTAACGCTCTACGTTGATAAACCATCAGAAACGGCAAAGAGAAACAAAGTAGAGTGAACGGCGCGTGTAATGGGCCTCGATGAACAATCCCATATGGCTTCAAAAATAAATCAACATCAGGAAGCGTCGAAACCGCAAATAGAAGAGGCGTAATAGTTTTGGTCTTAAGCCCCTTTCCACTCAATCTGCCGAAAATATAACCCCAAGCCATATGGCCAACAGCATACAACGATCCCTGACCACCGTACAAATGCAAAGTGATACCAAAAATGCATCGCTATATCCTTAAAACATTGACGGCGCGCAACCATCTAAATCTATTTTACCAATCTCCATCTAATTGTCTAATATTACTCTAAATGAAGAGAACCGCCTAAATCTAAAATGCCTTCTCATTTAGCCTTAAATCGAAGCCTACGAGTTAACAAGAAACCACATAGAGCAATTGAGGCTCCAATTATCGGGGCCACTGTTCCGGCAGTAAACTCTGGAATAAATAATAAAGGTATCTCATTTGCCTTCTTTAAGGGCTCTCCAACCCATGCAATGCAGATATGCCCCATATGTACACTTGCCCCTTTCCAAGAAGCGGATGATGAAATAGTAGCATTGAAGTCTAACTCCACGGTACCACCAGACGATAAGTCGCCCACCGTCACATTATAGTAACGGTCTCCGGTACCTGAGCATACACTTGTATCAGTGACTTTGGGTCCATCATAGGTTCCAGATCCACCAGTTTTTTCTAAGGAAGCTACTCCTTTCCCATCATTGGAATCGTAATGAATATGCACAAAAAGTCCGTTTGCAACAAGGTCTCCATCATTCTTTAACCCAATCCTGAAGCGTATCTCATCTCCAGGGTGAACATCTATTTCGCCTGATGTCCATCCTTTTTTGCGTCATATCCTTCAAAAAAGTCTAATTTGACGTTAGCTGGTTTTGGAGGCGGCCCTCCACCGCCACCGCCTCCTCCTCCGTTTCCTTTGGCAGTTATGGCAGTTATATTAGAGGCGATAAGCGGAATAGCAATTAAAATGACAAGAATGGTTAGACCAACAATTAGAACTGTATGACTATTTTCAACTCGTAATTTTAGAACCATAAACAAGGTACTGCTCAAAATATTTCTCAACAATTGCTTAAAAGAAATGAGAATAATTTTTCACGAGGAACATTCTAGAAGGCGATTCTTCATAATTGCTTTAAAAAATTGAGGATTCTTCATTTTGATGGCGAAGCTCATACCGCACTCTTAACACAGTTTAAGGTAAAGTTACCATATTTATCGACGCAATGCTTCTGTAACCTTCAATTTAGACAACTTATATGCTGGATAAAGAGAGCTGACAAAAGCAGCTAAAACGCAGGCAATCAGCGCATAACCAACAGTCTCCCAAGGCAACGTGAAAGATAAAGGAGCCACTGAAGAGGGAGGCGCCGAATTAATCATGTAATAGGTGAGGGAGAGACCTGTAGCTAAGCCGACAACAAAACCTAACAGGCTTAGGAGAAAAGCCTCACCCACAAAAACTATTACAATCTGCCTCTTACTAACTCCGAACGCACGTAAAACACCTATTTCCCGTCTTCGCTCCAGCACAGTGTACGCCATAGCTGCCATAACCCCTAGGCCACTCACAATAACTGAGAAAACCGTTGTAACCAAGAGATAGTTGTAGATCTGGTTATAGCCCTCTTTAACAAGTTCAAGCTGCTCAGCAGTCACACCTATCCAGTTAACCGGGTAGCCCTTTACACGGCAGAGCCCACGAATATCGTTCGCTACAACCTTCGGATCTGCGCCTTCACTCACAGAAACTAGGAATTCATCAGCATTCGAAGCGCGGAAGCGTGAAACATCTCTAACCGAAACGACAGCAGCGAAGTATCCATGCTTAGAAGCCCAATCAACCCAAACAGTTTCCCAGACCCCCGTGATTAAACTTGCAACCGCTAAAACCGTGAACTTAACTCTTGTTTTGTTCGTAGTAGTCCAAGTTAAACTGTCTCCAACACTTACTGTGAGGTTTTCAGCCAACTTGTCCTGGATAATAATGTAACCGCGTTGCTCAGCGATTTTCCTAAAAACTTCACTTGAAGAAATCCCGTTTAATGTCTTAGTTAACTTGATCTCATAGATTGTAGCGAAATATTCAGTTGAATTCACCCCAATCAACCTAACTTTAGCATTGGACAATTCATTGTTTCGGGTAAAATTGCAATTGTTGACAATCCATGTAGGGGAGCAGCTCTTCACCCCAGCAATCGACTTAATCTCACTAATGAAACTCCAAGGAGCACTTGTGGAGACAGCTATATCTGAACCTGCAGAAAATTGAACTGAGAGTGCCGATGAATTTTTCAATGAACCCACAGCTGAACCTATCGTCACCAATAACGCTACACAAAACGCCAAGGTTGCATACGTGAAAGCTGAACGACGTAGATTCCGTAAAATATTCCTATGAACTAATACTCCAAGCCTACCGAACAGAGGTGTTAAAGCTCGTGAAAAAACGCCGAGTAGAGGACTTGTAATGAAAAGGACTCCAATAGCTGCCAAAACGAAGCCAATAACAACTATGTATCCAAGATTGCTTACGCCAACTAAACCCTTAAACCCAGTGTCCATCAACCAAACACCCGACCCGACAAACAAAGCACCTAAAACCACTAATGCCAAACTCAAAATCCATCTCCTCCGAAACACCCGCATACGCGGACGTAAAGCCTCCACCACCCTAGCCCTACTCGCGGAAATGGCGGGAACCAAACCAGCAATCAAAGTAAACCCGACACCAACCGCAAAGCCGAACAGGGCGTGATATGGAGTAAAAACAAACTCTAAAGCCAATTTAGGCTTAACAACAAAGCTCTCCATCACCATTAAGATCAGCTTAGCAGCCAATATCGCAAAGCCAACTCCACCAAAGGCTCCAATAAGACCTATGAATAAAACCTCAAACAAGAATAAACGGAAAATCTGAAGACGAGAAGAACCCATAGCCCTAAGAACACCTATCTCAAACTTCCTCTCAGAAACAGCTACGAACATAACATTCAAAATAAGCATCGAAGCAACAGCAGCAGCCATCCCAGCCATCGAGGTCGAAACAGTCTTAATAACCATAAGGGCATTCTCCACGCTCTGCAACATCTGCTGCTTAACATTACAAACCGCAAATGAACTGCCGAGTCGACTCTGTAACGCATCAGCCACCGTTTGAGATTTTGATAGATCTGAAACATGAACAAGCACATGGGTCACATTCTGAGTGCTAAAAATATTCTGCATCCTCCCTATGTGGAGGAAAATTGAGCTGTAAACAGGCCAGAAGCGAGTCGGATTCTTCGGGTCGAAATCATAGACCTTACCATAATCCCGGATAACAGCCTTAACAGAGAACTGCGAGCGCTGCGCCACCTGAGTACCCTTTTTCGACATATTCCAAACAGCAAACCAGACGTGATCGTTAACCCCTACACCCAAAACGTCAGCAACAGACTCACTGATCACGCACCAATTATCAGTTGAACTAACTCCCTCTGACATTGAAGAAATCGAGCCGTTAACAACAACGTATTTTCCAAATTGTTCATCTTCCTGAGGATTAACCCCGACCAGATACATGTAGGTTGGCGAAGAGAAATTCTGGCGAGTTGAAACCAGAGCCCACTGCTGAAATCTCTTCGCATAACCAGCAACATCGCTAGTGGCTAATGAATTTTTAATTAGATTAAAATTAAAATAATTAGTTGCATTCGGCCGAACAATCAAATCGGTTTTACCTAAACGATCAGAAACAGCATCCGAATAAGTCTTAGTTAAGCCATCGGTCGCAGCATACATACCTGTAAGAAGACCTACACCAATCATAATCCCTAGTATCAATAGAGCTGTCCGCAGCCGCTTTCGACCCAGCGACAGAAACGCAATCTTAGCCAGCCCCAAATATACCACAAGCTCCTAAGCAACTAAATTAAGAGAACACCCTTTAGCTAAAACAATTTATGAAAAACAACTCTAAAAACACAGGCTAAGCTTTCTCAGTCTTCTTAACTTTCTCAGCTTCCTGAGGCGTAGACAGTTTCGAAGGCTTCGAAATAAGACCATACACAATCATGGCGCCCCCGAAAACAACCCCAAGAACGGTTACATAGAAACCCTGAGCTCTAAGTGGCCAAATTGTCCCGGTTACTGTAAGCGAAAAACTAGCAGGTTGACCAGCATAAGCAACAGCTACAACATAATGATCAGTGTGATTGGCAGTCCAACTAAATGAAACTGAAGAACCATTCTCAGAGGCGTAAGAAATCAATTTGCGAGTTTGATTAAATTCTTCAAAATAAGCCCAATTTGTAATCGCAACCATAACAGTGGCATTTGAGGTACATCTAACTGATAGTTCTACTCCTTGGCTTGAACTTCCCAAATCTCTACCGCCAGCAAATACTCCCTTACTTACAACACCAGAAAACGGAATGGTTTCACTGCTTGTGTAATAATAAACTGTCCAAATGCCTAAAATTAGCGATGTGGCTAACAAAACTGCGCCAATAGCAACGTATTTACGTTTCATAGAGTTCGTAAAAAGAGCTGTCGATATATAAATAAAGCGTTGGTTTATAGCGTAAGCTATACTTCTAAGAAAAAAGAAGAGGTTGAACCGCTGAATCTAACGTTAACGAATCAGCGGCTTACCTCTGAACTTGTAGACAAACAGAGCTACAGCTAAGATGACTATTGGTGCTAGTGTTCCTATCAACGGGAACTCAGGGACAATAAGCACAGATAGTGTGCCATCAAAGAACCAGTGTTCACCGGGCGGGTATCCAGGAATAGGGGTGAACGCGAATTCGTCTGGTTTTATTTTTCCAAAGCCCAGATATGTTGATCCTCCACATATCAAGCCGATGATGAGTATCAGCATCGCTATAAGTTCTGTTAGAAGCCAGAGATCACCCTGACCGCTGTTAGCTCTTGATATTTTTTTGGGCATAGTCACTCCTTCACTTTTTCTGACCTATAGTGTTGCGGCTCAATGTTTATAAGCCAAGTGAAAAGTGTAACTAGAAGCAAAATCTAGAGTTCCATCCCAAAAAACCTTTACAAGTAAACGGTGTTTCATTTTTAGAGGAAAAATTAACTGTGGAATTTAAACCATCCCTCCCCACAATACCTGAAGACACTTGCAAAGCCATCATACTCATACTCCTACCAATTGCAGTTTACTTACAGGACTTAATCTCTCTGATCGGTGAGGGGTTAACAAACGACTTAGCCCAACACATACTCGTTGTTCCGTTCATTGTAGCCTACATAGTCTATAGGAAGAGAAATGTTCTAAAAGCAAAAATGAACTTCCCCAAAAAAGATTCACGGAGAATTTTAGACTACGAAGAAATTTGTGGAATGCTCTTATTGCTGGCTTCATTCCTCCTATATTTCCACGCATTTTATACGCCATATCCTCTTGAATACCATGTAGTCTCATTCGTACTATTCATATCAGGACTTACCTTACTACTATTCAACTACAAAACCCTACGCGAACTGGCAGTACCCCTACTATTCATCGCGCTCCTCTATCCGCCGCCAGTCGACATAGCAGCTGGACTAGGCGCAGCTATGGCGGCGTTCAGCTCCGCAGCTGCCGTTATGCTTGTAAATTTATTCCACATATCTGCTACACTTACAGAAATTTATGGGTCCACAGCGATAATCACGAATGGCCCCGGCGGAACCAGCACATTCATGTTAGGCATACAGTGCAGCGGAATATATTCTCTAATCGGCTACTTAGTCGCAGCCATCTTTCTATTCTACCTCATGAAAGGTCCAGTTTGGAAGAAAGCCGCGATATTTGCGCTCAGCATCCCCTTCATCTACAGCCTAAACATCCTCCGAATAGCCCTAATCCTCGTCCTCGGATACTTCTACGGCGAAAGCCTCGCTGTAAACGTATTCCACATCTTCGGCGGATGGGCTCTAATAACAATTGGAATATTCACAATCCTAATTTTAAGCGAGAAAATTGGAAAAATGCAAGTGATCCTCTCCTCAAAACCAATACCTGACTGCTCGTACTGTAACCCTAGCCGAGAAAAAGACTACATCAACTGCATTAACTGCGGAAAAGTACTTAATATCCCCCACCTTGCCTCCCCGACACGAAAGGTAATAGTCAAACTTCTATTCATTAACCTCATACTAACCCTATTCATCGTCGCCCAATCACCCGCCCTTATGATCACGAAGGGGCCAATCAAAATAAACATAACCTCCGCTACAGGAGTCCAAAATGCATACGGCATATTACCCCAAATCCCAGGTTGGGACGCTGTTTTCGTTAAGCGAGACACCGCATTTGAACAATTAGCTCATCAAGACGCAGCATTAGTCTATGGGTATATACCCCAAGGAGCTAACAAACCTCTAGTATGGGTTGCCATAGAAATAGCCTCTTCCACTAGCAGCCTTCATCGATGGGAAGTATGCCTCAATTGGAGGTCTGAATTTCTTAGATTAAGCGACATTCAATTGTCGCAGAATCCAGTTATCAGTGGGAGATTGGTTGAATATCGATATCAGCGAACAAATGTTTCGGGAGTAATTGTATATTGGTTCGAGAGGCTGCCCTTCCTTACTGATGCAGGATGGCAGTTTAAACATGTGAAAACCAGCCTTGAAGTGTTTCCAGCGGAATGGGAAGCATCCAATCTGAGTGGAAGTATTCCGACAGTAGAAAAGACTCTAATCAGTTTTGGGGAGGCTATAATTAATAGTTGGGAGTCCCTAAAATACCTATCCCTTTTCTCCATATTCAGCTATTGGGGCAACATGCTGACTACTGTCATCTTCGCCGTCATCATATCTATGGTCGGCTTTCAACTAGTAAAAACGCAACATGAAAAACGGATAAATCTTAAACTCTATAATCGCATCTCTCTCTCAAATGAAAAATTGTTGATTCAATCTGTATATCAAGCCGCCAAAAATAACAAGCCGGTAGGTTCGGAAATAGCCGCCACATATACTCAGCTAGTTAAAGAAACCATTAGCCTAGAAAAATTAGATGTCACACTTACCAGCGCTGAAGAAACAGGTATCATTACTCAAGATGTAATTAGCGAGAATGATCAGCCTAGAGTTCTTTGGAAGCCTCGAATCGCCTTTCATGAGAATTTCTTGGAACGAAAACTGAGAGTCATAACTAATTTTATAGTAGCTCCATTTTCTAAGATTATGCGCTCATAACAGATATTTAGGGAGCTATGGAAAGCTTCGTAAGTAATTTGAAAATAGCTACTGCAACAAAATTATTCCCAAAACTCTGAACACGACGGCGATTAAGAATACACCCCCGAGAAAGAGGGCAACTTTTCGAACCCGTGCCTTATCAATGATTATTCCAGACCTCCCATAGTAGGGTGATAGAAGTTCAGCTGTGGAAAGCATAATAATAGCTGAAACAGCAATCCAGAGACTAACATCATCAAGAGTTAATGGAAACGCCATAAATCAACCGCCCACCTCAAAAACACTATACCAAACATCAAGCATCCCACCATCCTCGGACAGTACAGTTCTATCAATAACGACATTCTTCCCAGTAGCCTTAGCCAAAACACAGGCAATAGAGCTGCATAAAGGACAGCCGAAACGACTGCAGATACGTGTAGTCTCCTTCACCTCCCTACAGAAACCACCATAAATCGGGTTGATCATCTTCACATGAACCCTACCCTTCTCAGCTGTGAACTCAAATCCCTCAGCAATCTCCAATCCCTCAATAATTAGACGTGGCAGCTCCCTAGCCAAATAGTCCAAATCAACCTTAGAGAAATCAACACCCAGCTCCCTCTCAAACAGAAACATCAAACCGAGGCCTGTGGGAACGAGACACGCGCCTTTCGGATCCTCAATGAACACCTTCCCCTTAACAAGTTTGTCGAGTGAAGGAACAGCAGATTCCGCTTCAGCTGGAATGAAAACACTACAACCCTTTAACCCCTTCAAAGTTTGAGGAGCAATGTAGATGCCCTTTCCCTTATACTTTAAATCAGTCAACAGCTTGTCGATGGCTGAAAGGGAAGATATGGCTGTAGAATCAACCAACTCACCTTTCACATACTTAACAGGACTTGCAAAGAAGAAGAGAATCCCCCAAAAAGTGAGACCTAACCCAATAAATGCAAGAGGGGTCGAATTGAAGAAATAAGATGAAACTAGGGCTACTGCTCCAACTCCGCAAAGCCCATAAAAAACCCATCGCGTTGGTCTTCTCTGGAGCTTCCACAACTCAATCCGTAAAGCTTCCCTCTCGCCCTCCAACTCCTGAATCCTACGGATTAAAGACTCAACCTCTTCACTTGTGGATTGACTCAACGGATATCACACTTATAGTTGCATTCGCCTTAAATCAATGGCCTTTATTCCAAGCTCAGCGGATTTCTCTAAAATATACTTGTCACTTGTAAGCAAAGGCTTATTCACCACAAAGGATGTAGCTACATGGAACGAATCAAAATAATGCAGCTTTCTACTACCACCATACTTAGAGTACAAATCCATAGCCAAAATCGCTATCTCCACAACCACTGGAACAGCTTCATGAGGGATTACACGAATATCCCTCAACATATTCTTTAAATCATCAACACCATATCCTTGGGAACGGTACGCTGTAATGAGATCATCGTAAATTTCGGATGAAGCCAGAAGCGAAATCTTCTTCTCTAAAGCTAAATTCAGGAGCTCCTCAGCCTTATCAGCCATCTCATCTCCTCTCAAATATGAAATAAAGAAGTCGGCATCAACAATAACAGCTCCGGGCAACCTCTGCATCTAAATTCGCTCCAGCAACTTTCGCTCCTGAAGCTCCTCCACCTCAACCATACTACCTTTCAACTTATATTTGCCCCTCAAAGACTTAGGGTCAGGCAGAGGGATCAGCTCAAGACGATCCTTTAACCTCCTCAAAATCAACCTCTTAGACGGAAGCGTATTCCTAAACTCCGAAGGGATTAGCAACCTACCCTTCTCGTCCAACTCAACCACAGACTCCAAAATTCCCACCCACTCTAATATTTATTTATCTCCCACTTTTAAACGTTAGTGGGAAATAAAAATAGAGTAAAAGCGTTCTATGAAGAGGTATTACGTGAGGGGTAGCTCTAGAAGGAAATTCACATCTAATGAGATAATGAAACTCAAAGAATATTTCAAACGAGGAGTTTAACGAGTTAATCCTTTGAGCATACTGCTTTATAAATTGAATTAGGAATAATCACTAGCGCTTAATTTTTAAACGCCGCATGAACAGAAATTCTAGATTTTTAACACAGAAAGCTACTCACGATAAGCCTTTCACAACCGCAATAAAAACACAACACCTAAGCAAACCAATTGAACCCTAATTGGAATCAGAAAAATATAGTCCCATCCTAGAGAAACTGAGCGACAAGCCTCAAAAACCAAGAATACAGAATGACGCTTTAGCAGAAGTAACCATAATCATACCAACACTAAACGAAGAAACAGCAATAGAAAACGTAATCCGAAACATACCCTTCCACGAACTGCCGCCAACTCAAGTTCTAGTTATAGATGGAAAAAGCAAAGACAAAACACCCTACATTGCGAAAGATGCAGGCGCCTATGTGGTAATCGATCCGGAGCCAGGCTATGGGCAAGCTGTAAAAACAGGGTTAGAGTATGCCACGGGCGACGTTATAGTTCTCATGGATGGGGATGGGACGTATGAACCCCGAGACATACCCACCCTGATAGAACCGATAATAAGCGGTGTAGCCGATCTTGTGTTAGGCTCAAGACTTGCCGGCAAAATGGCTCCAGGATCAATGACACCAATAAACAATGTAGGAAACAAACTGCTCACCAAGGTCTTCAACTTGCTCTACGGTCAAAATATTTCAGATACACAATCCGGATTATGGGCGACAAGAAAGCAAATCTTGGAAAAGGTAAATGGCGATGCGGACAAAGAATTCGGATACATAACCTCAATGCAGGCAACAATAGCTAAACAAGGCTACAGAATCGCCGAGATTCCCACCTCATATTACCCTAGATCAAACGGAACCAAGCCGAAACTCAGCCCAATTAAGGATGGCTGGAGAATACTCTCCGACATGATAAAGCGGCGACTAGGCTTCAGTTAGAGGCGGCAAAATGCCAGAAGAATTAAAGAAAAAGGAAGATTGTCCATTCATAAAGGGAAAACTTATCGACGTATGGGAGTGGGCGAACGGCATAGTCATTTCAGTCCAAACAGATAAATCAGATGAAAAAAGCCGATACATTTCACAAAACTATCGCTTAAAAAGCGTTCATATAGAAGCCGACGAATGAATGACTGCGTTGGCATCAAATTTGAATAGCGCGAAAGTTATGCTAAGCTTAATTCCATCGATAATTCGTTATAAGTTTCATAGGAGTTTCAACTCTCCAAAATCTATGCCTATAAACGTGACCGTCAGTATTACGAATACGTGCAATAGTCGTTGTAAAACATGTTTCATCTGGAGGCTCTACAGGGATAAACCTGAACTAAAAGAAAAAGAATTTAAAACGTGGGAGTTTGAAAGGACATTTGAATCTATCGAAAAATCCGTCTTTTGGGCTACGATAAGCGGAGGCGAACCATATCTTAGACTCGATCTTCCAGAAATTTGTGCCGCACTCTGTGAATATTGCAAGCCTAGAATCATAAACATACCAACAAATGCTTTATTACCGGAGACGATTGAAGATAAGACGAAGAAAATTCTTGAAGAATGCGTTTGCTCAACCCTGATTGTTAATCTATCTCTTGATGGTGTAGGCTCTAAACATGATGAAATACGTGGTGTACAGGGAAACTTTGAGCGTTTCCTTGAAACCCACAGGCGCCTTAAAGAACTGAAAGCAGAGTTTCCACACCTTCAAATTGGTATCCACAGTGTAGTTTCTAGGTACAGCATAAATGGTCTCCTCGAAGTATATGAGTACGCTAAAAAGCTCGATGTTGATTCTTATATCACTGAAGTCGCAGAACAACGGACAGAACTGTTTACAATGAATAAAGACATTGCGCCTAATCCTAGTCAATATGCTAGTTTCGTTGGTGAACTATCTTGTCGAATACGAGATAATTACCTTCACTCAAAAAGCTTGCTTTCGAAAGTAACTCAAGCCTTTCGCCTAACCTATTATCCAATTGCTGTTCAACAGATTCAAGAACACAGACAGATTACACCATGCTACGCTGGATACGCTTCATGCCAGATTACACCCTATGGAGAGGTGTGGCCTTGTTGCATTCTTGGATATGACAAACCTATGGGTAACATCCGTGAAGCCGATTATGATTTTAAGAGAGTATGGTTCTCCAAAAAAGCTGACGATGTCAGAAAGTACATTAAAGGCAAAAACTGTGCATGTCCACTTGCGAACGCCCATTACACAAACATGTTTTGCAATTTCACAAGTTTGATTAGGGTAATCCTTAGCCTCATATAAATAAAAGTACAAGAGTGTTATTGAAATGGATAACTTTGCATACATGATGGATGTATTCGCTACCAAGAGTAGCTTGTTAAAAAATCATTCAGCGCCACTGAAAAATACGCTTGCCCCCTTACTAAAGCACACTACATCTCCAACTTTCGATTTGTGTTAAAAGGTGTTGAAAAATGCCGTATAAGGGAATAGGCGCTGAATGGCGTAGATGGTCACAGTATCGTCTCATGGCTATTTGGGAAAAGACTTATCGTTTCAGTTCTGCTGTTGAAGTACCTTATGATGAGTCTACTGAAGGAATTGATTGGCAAGCGCTTTCCTGCCCTGCAGAATCACACCGCACCTTCGATACTGTTAAGGGGAAATGGAATCTCGTTTGGAACAGCAACTTTCTCCAACGTCAGCCGGAACTAATCTTCAAAATGAAGGAACTAAGCAGCAGGTACGTTGCCGCTTTCGTTTCCAGTGGAAAAAATTGGGGTTGGATGTTGTATAAACTCTATCATTTGTTGCATGATGGTCCCCCTTCCCCTGAGGAAGGCGACAAACGATTTATGTGCATATATGGGCTTAAGAAGCTCTTTGAATACGCAGGGTTAGAAATTTTAGAAGTTGATTATTTTGATCTACCCCCGTTTCCAGATCTACAAGGATCTACCATTAAAGGCATAATTGGAGGACCGAAACGACAAGAAGAATTAAAGCCACTCATTCCCCTTCGATGGCTTCGATCCTTTGAATTTATAGCTAGACCGAAGTCGTTTTTCGCTCATCACATGTATATTCTAGGGAAACTACCATGAGTGTTTCAGCAGTTTATGTACAAAATGAAAATATTACTACTTCTTTAAAGCGGGCGATTGATTTGCTGGGCGGTTTAAACCAGTTTGTGAAGCGTGACGACAAAATCCTGCTGAAGCCGAATTTCTTCGTTCCCATCAAAAGCGCATGTACAAGTTCTAAGCTTATTGAAGCGGTGATTCAGACTTTGCAGGAGGTAGATGCAGAGATAATTATTGGTGAGGGGTCTGGTGTAACGCAAGACACGGACAAAGTGTATAAAGCACTTGGCGTAGATAAACTCGCAGAAAAGTATGGGATAGAATTAATTGACTTTGACGATGTGGAAAAAATCGTGGTATCCGTACCTAATGGCAAAGCATTCAATGAAATTGAACTACCAAAAATAGTTTTAGAGCGAAAAATCATAAACCTACCAATTTTGAAAACGCATAATATTACGGGTATAACTTGTTGTATGAAAAATTTGAAGGGATGTTTACCTAAACGGTATAAAACCCTAAGCCACATCAAAGGCGTCCACCAAGCTATTGTTGACATTAATAATATTATAAAGCCAGCACTAAACATTGTAGATGCCTTAGAAGTTATGGAAGATTTTGGTCCCACTTATGGGAATATGGTTAAGGCCAATCTAATAATCGTAGGAGAAAGCGCCCTCCTCGTAGACTATTTTTGTTGCCAATTGTTTTGTGTGCCACTTCATTCAGTTAGACATCTAGAAAGCGCCCTTAAAGGTATATGCCCCAGAAACGATGACCTAATCAAGGTTATTCCAACAGACGCAACCATCCCCGAACTTAACATTCAGCGAGGTAGCAAATTCTACCTCTTCGCCTATCGGTTGGTGCATCTAGGAAACAGAATATGCGCTGGAAAACTTTTTCCGTTTCTTAGCCGCCATGTGGGAGCCAGACCGACTATAGACACTGAGAAATGCAAGGATTGCCAGTACTGCCTAAATGTGTGCCCCATAGAAGGAGCTATTGACTTAAAAAATAAGAGAATTGATCGAAGTAAATGTGTAAAATGCTTTTTATGCATGGAGTTCTGCCCAACGGGGGCTATAAAAACTATTGGATTACACCTCTGAAAATTCGGCACATACGCTGGGAAATAATTTGGCCAAGGGTGCATATACATGAACCGTCCTCAGAGCAATTTAGTGGGAGGAAAAGCGGATCCGACTCCATTCATTTCTGTCGTAGTACCCGTGCACAATGAGGAGGAAAATATAGAAGCCTGTATACTTTCACTATTAGAAACAGAGTATCCCTGCAAAGAAATTATCATTGCAAATGATGGTTCAACAGATAAAACGGCAGAGATAGCTGCAAAATACCCTGTAAAAATAGTTCACATCAATAAAAAATCCGGATCATCCTCAGCTCGAAATATGGGAGCCAGCATAGCAAAAGGGGATATAATTGCATTTATTGATGGGGATTGCCTAGCTGACCGCAATTGGCTGAAGAATCTAGCGGCTTGCTACGCAAATCCGCAGGTAGGGGCGTCGGAGGACCTTATCGAAGTTTAAAGATCAGTTACCTCTCCCGATGCATTGATTCCGCTATAGAAGGTGCACTTTCATTTAATGGACGTTTTAGAGAATTCAAAGGACCGATGCTGGCAGGTTGCAATTTTTCTTTTAGGAAAAACGTTTTTGGTAAGGTGGGCGGTTTTACTCCTTCCTTACCCACTACCGGAGACGTAGATTTATGTGTAAGGACCATGAGAGCAGGCTACGTCCTCACCTTTGAGCCAAAGGCAATTGTTTGGCACAACTGGTCTCGACCTTTAGAATACCTAAAATCTCAGTTTAAATGGGGTGCCAAGGACGCTAATTTTTACGTCAAACATTTCCGTCAATATAGCCACTGGAAATTGGAACTGCTTTCTAGGACACTTTTTGTCCTACTGCCACTTGCCCTACTAGCTGGGTTTTATCTATCCGCATTAATCACTTCTATTGTTTTAATTACCTTAAGCATTGGTTTTATAGTGTTATTTTTTCCTTTGCTAAGGCATATGTTAGGTGGAACAATTAAGATTACGAAAACCTACAAAAATCCTACATACCTTGTAACGAATCCAATCCTAGAATTATCTGTGTTTTACCTATATCGTTGCGGAACCCTTTGGGGTTTAATTCACTCTGCTTTTTCCAAGTTTGCGTTGAATCTTAAGAGATTCTGGTGAAAACTTTTGGGGGACTTCATTAAATCCTTCGTTCTGTAGACAAGGTATACGTAGCAGATCTTCAATGGGCCTTTCCTTGGTTACTTTAATGCTCAGAGAAATATCAACTGTTACGAAGATTTTTCATAGATAAGTTCTCTAGAGAAACGATATCTACGATCTTTTCACAAGCATGTAAAGCAACTTTTTCTAACACGGTAGGCTAGCTAACCCCAGTTTAAACCACGTTAAAACCCTTACAGGAGCGATCTTATTGAGAAAACGAAATTCAACAGAAGAAAATGGACTCATAATTGTAGAATTCAAAATACCATGTGAACTCATGCAAAAATTCGACAAAAAAATACAAAATGAATACTCAAGCAGAAGCGAAGCCCTACGAACGCTCATTCGTAAATTCCTTGAAGAAAGAGGAATTAGCAAGCTATGATCCCACTCGAAATAGTATTCCTTACGATTACAATTTTACTAACAGCCTTCTACGCAACCTACTATGGATTAATGGTCTATCAGTGCAGAAAGCCCAGCAAAATAAAGAAACAAAGAATCTATCCAACTATTTCATTAATTATTTGCACCAATAATGACGAAGATACAATCCGAGAAAAATTAACAAACACAAAGGAATTGGACTATCCTAAAGAGCTATTGCAAGTATTAGTCGTAGATAGCGCCTCAACGGATAATACTAGACATTTAGTTGAAGACTTTATACAGAAAAACTCAGATTTACACGTACAACTTATAACCCAACCGGCTAGAATGGGAAAAGCAGCAGCTCTAAACTATTCGCGGCAATACTGCAACGGTGAAATAGTCGTAATATCCGACTCAGATAGCTTACTAGAGAAGGACGCGATCACACAATTAGTAGCAAACTTCGCAGACCCACATGTAGGCGCTACCACAGGAAGACAAATCCTATTTAACCCCAGTCAATCATTAGCCACAAAGATAGAGCAGAGCTACCGAAAAATCTATGAAATTATACGTACTGGCGAATCACACTTAGATTCGACCCCGATCTTTCACGGAGAATTATCCGCATTTCGCCGCAATCTTGTCGAACCAGTCGCAAGCGACAGCGTAGCAGAAGACAGTGAACTAGCACTGCGTATCCGCAGAAAAGGCTATCTCACTGTATATGACCCGGAAGCGAAATTCTATGAATATGCACCCCCCTCACTAGGTGCAAGGCTGAAGCAAAAGCAAAGAAGAGGACAAGGACTAGTCCAGCAATTCATACGGTTCCGCTCAATGATTTTCAATCCGAGATACGGTGATTTTGGGTTAATAATTCTGCCTTCGGAATTCTTTATGCACACAGCATCCCCAATTCTTCTAACAGTTTTTATAGCAACATCCCTGATCCTAATAGGTACAAACTCACTAGCCGTCGGTTTCCTCGTCCCATTGGTCATATTAGCCTCAGCATTCATTACCCTGTTAATTGCTTCCAAATCATTGTTACCCAGTAAAGCATTGGGAGGAAACATACTACGCTTTATGGCAAGCTTTCTGAACTCACAACTCTGCCTAATAGCCGGAATGTTTAAACTCATAACTAGAGGGAACCAAAAAAGCTGGGATCAAATAGAGGATACTCGCCTATTATGGAATCTAAGATTTAGACAAGCTTACGGGCAGGAAAAATTAAAACGAACTCATATTACAATAGGCATCTGTGCCTACAATGAAGCGAAAAACATAGGCAGATTACTTAGCGCACTTCTCCAGCAGGACATCTTCAAACTTTGCAATATGGAGATAGTTGTAGTTGCAAGTGGGTGCACTGATAACACCGCGGAGGTAGTACGACAATTCCAAGGATATAATCCCTCAGTGAAACTCATTGTAGAAGACGAGCGGAAAGGCAAGGCGGCGGCAATAAACCTACTCAGCGAAAGCGTAGAGAGCGATATATTCATCATGGAAGGTGCGGATACTCTGCCGAAACCAGGATGCATAAATAAACTAATTGAACCGTTTCAGGATCCAACGGTTGGAGCAACGAGTTCACATTCTACGCCAATTAATGACATTCACACTTTATGGGGATATGCAGCTCACTACGTATGGAATCTTCATCATCAAATTTGCTTACATAGATGCAAGCTTTCCGGAGAACTATTAGCAGTGCGCAGGGGCACTATACCAAAAATTCCGAGAAATGTGATTAATGACGATATGTACATTGAACTAGCCCTAAGAGAGAAGGGGTATAAGATTGTCTATGTTCCGGAAGCTGTAGTGCTAAATAAGGGTTCGACTAACTTAAGGGACTTCTTAATGCAACGAAAGAGAATATTTGCAGGTCACTTACAAGTAAAAAACAGTGTCGGCATCTTTGTGCCAACATCATCTCCTAATGTTGTAATTCCATTCATTCTACAAAATCCGCCTCGAGGCATCAGACAAGCTGTGTGGCTAGGTATAATACTTTTAATGGAACTGATAGCTCACATTTTGGCTAGACTCGACCTTATCAGAGGGAAACTGCCCTACCGTTGGAGCATGTGCACATCAACAAAAATCTTAGGAGAAAAATCAGTCTTACTTGCAGCAAGATAGGAGAAATACACTTTAAAATGAAAAGCTGGTGGTAGCCCATGCTCAAAAGCCATGCTCAATCCGATCAGAATACTGAAGTTAAATGTATCTCATGTGGCAAATTCCTATCCGCCTCATTCGCATATGAAATTGCTGAGCACGCCTATCTATGTGAAGATTGCTACACTAAGATGGGTTTTCCGGCATCACGCGCCCGCCGTTTAGCTGAACTAAAAAAGCCTCCTCTTAAAGATAGATCTACACTTCAAAGGAATGTTAATCGCGTACAACGATATGTTAGCAAACCCGCGGTCATACTTTTTATGATTTTAATGCTCGGATTTTATCTACGAATAAGTGGTTTAGATTTTAAGAGTTTATGGCTAGATGAGGTATATAGCGTTTGGTTTAGCAGCAAGGATATACCAACTATGCTGAATAAGGGAGAGATAACGGCCAACCCCCCTCTTTACTACATTATACTCCACTTTATTCTAGGTCTTAATAACAGTGAATTTGTAGTTAGGCTCCCTTCCGCCGTTTTTGGAGTGCTTTCCATCGTAATAGTTTACAAGGTAGGAGAACTCTTCTTCGGAAAGAAAGAGGGATTAATCAGCGCATTCCTCCTATCAATTTCAACTATGCATATCGAATACTCACAGATGGCTAGAGCCTACTCCCTTTTCGCCTTTCTTTCTCTGCTATCTCTCTTCTTCTTCTATAAAGCCGTTAAAAAGAACAATAAAAAACTATGGATCGGATTTATAGCTTCTACGACTCTAGCCATCTACACTCATTACTACGCATTCTTGGTAGTGCTCATTGAAATGCTATTCCTTGTTTACATGTTAGTTAAAAATAGAGGCTCACGTGGCGCGTCTAAAGTTAATAGATCACTCTTAACGTTTATCTTAACTTTGATAATTATCTCAGTTCTCTTTCTTCCTTTGTTCAAAATTTGGCTCTCCCTTAAAGGGGAAAATCCTGGCGCTATTGTGGGAAGCACGCTTCTCCGCCCACAAACATGGGGATTAAGCCCAACCCCAGCTTTTTTTCAAACAGTCTTCAGCAGTTTCAGTGGCACCACGGGCCCCCTCTTATACATATTAATAATTGTTTTCTTGTGTGGACTATTTGCGTCCTTTAAAAAGTATAGGGAACAAACAGTTTTACTACTCTTATGGTTTACAATACCAGTGTTAGTGCTATTTGTTCTATCATTTGTCACTACAACCACAACGAGATATGTCATATTTGCTTTGCCAGTTTACATAGTAATTATTTCAAGAGGAATAGTCACTATAGGAAATAGCGTGGTTAGCATTTCGGTCCGTAGATTCGCAACGCAAAATAGAGTAAAAAAAGGCATTAGACTAGGCTTAGTTGTTCTTACGACGATAATCTTACTATTCGGCGCAATAAATGCCATCTCGCTCCAAAAATATTATGCGCAGGAGAGAGAGGACTGGCGAGGTGCGGCTAATTACCTTGAAACCAGCTCACTAGCCAACGATATTATCATTATCGAGCCGTGTTCCACCATGAGATGTCTACTGTACTATTTCGACAATTTTAGATCGAATTTGTCAGCCATGGATAATCCGATTGGAGCACCCATTCTTACAAGAGAAAATGTTACCATAATGTCAACATGGGGATCTTTTGGGAGGCTTAAAGACATCTGTTCAGGTTTTAATGCTGTATGGTTTGTCTCCGCTGGTCTTACAAAAACTGCCGATCCCACGGGGGAGATTGGAGATTGGATAAACGAAAAATTTGTCGAAAT
>Ga0315309_1000668_pt1 | contig 20796 bp, 15 predicted proteins | sample TDP4_MG_FD_203080 | JGI IMG/M metagenome (GOLD analysis project Ga0315309, IMG submission 203080) | Freshwater sediment microbial communities from Lake Towuti, South Sulawesi, Indonesia - TDP4 | ecosystem: Environmental > Aquatic > Freshwater > Lake > Sediment | place: Indonesia: South Sulawesi... | reverse complement strand
CAGCACCCAAGACGATCGCCCGCTACCTATCAAACTTATTCAAGGTGTTGAAAAGCGACAACTTCAAACCCTTTTTCGAGAGTGAATGGATCAAAGACACGTACTTCTTGGAGGTGAACCATGAAGACTTCATGGATTGTTTTGCCAAGATCGGGGTGACCGTCAATGCGTTGAAAGATAAGGAGATATGGGTTAATATGATCGGTGGGACAAACCAGATAAACACCGCGCTCCTTACTGCGGGCAGTTTTTTCGCCGTTGCTCCTAGATATTACTACGTTTTCCAGTCTCAGCCAAACGTGAAGCTTCTTCACCCGGAGATAAGCAGGCCTGACTTCAGGAAGCTGCGAGCATGTGTTTCCGATTGTCTTGAAAAGTGGCATGAGCTTCCAATCTTCCACCTTGGACTAGGATCAATAGTCGATAACTTGATTAATCTCTTTGAAAACAGAGAGGAGGTCCATGTGAAGGAGATTGTGAGTCTGCTAGAGAACATAGGCTACCCTAAGAGCTATTTTGCTAAGATCCAAGGCCGCCTCGTTAGAGTCACGGGTGACACCGCCTCAAGAGGATACATGCTAGGTACCCTCAGGGAGATGATCAGGCAAATAGAAAAATCTAGGGTCGAGAACTTCACTCGATGGAAGAGTTGGGCTAGGAACCAAGGAATACTCTGGAGTCTCGCATTAGACGGAAATTGTGAAAGGGTAGAGTAGTGCGGGAATGTATCCGTCGCCTCATGCAACCAATCACAGGGTGAGGCCCTTTCGTTACTTAGCGTGAAGAAAAGGAACTCATTTACTTGTTGGAATCGCATCTAGAGATCACATACTATAACTTCTTCCCTTTAACCCGGCCCCAGCTGATCATGCCTAAGGGTGGTTCAGAGTCTTCGAATATTCTTTTATACAGATCTTGGCTCAATACTTGTGTTGTTGGGAGGGTTCGTTTGGATTGAGAGTTTGGGTGACAGTCGTTGGGCGCAGCAGGTTTGCTGTGATTAATACTGTCTGGTCTGCGTGTATCTGGGATTCGTTTGTTCCTCAGTGTGTCCACCTTGTGAAGAACACCCTTGTTGAGGACAATGTTAAAGCTGTTCGAGAATGGGTGAAGAAGATCTTAAGTGTCTACGGAGTGCCCAGTCCCTCGTTTGAAGAACATGACAGTGACGAAGACGACATGAACAGTTTTGCTGACATCCTCAGGAACGTGGTTCAGAACGTGGTGAGTGAGGGCAATGAGGTCGCTGTCGATATCACACCTGGAAGAAAGTTCATGTCCGCATTCGCAATGATCCTCGGGCAGAAGTTCAGGGTTCCAAAACTCTATTACCTGCATCTGTACGACCCGTCTTACGTGGACAAACCATTCGTCTTGATACCCTTCAACCTCCAGAAGCTAGTCAACCTTGCTGAACTCCTCGATAAGAGAAAGGGAAGTGCCGAAAAACTTGAGTGAAACTGAATTTGTTATCCCGGGTGACCACTCTGCTCTCCTCCTGAACGCGTTTTACCTAGCTGGAGTCAGAAGACTCAAAGTAAAGTCATTTCTTCTGAACCAAGAACTCTTCGAAGTGAACGTAAGCGATGAGACCAAAGAAAAGACCGCTGTTTCGTTCGAAAATCTGGTAAGAGATGAAAACAGATATGAGGAGATGAGATCTGGGTTCGGTGAATGGAGCGCTGAGATCCCAACTTTCTCCGGTTTCAGAGGTATCATCTACGCTTCGGGCATACTGAAACCCCTGCATTGGAAAGAGATATCCAAAGAAATTCTTGAGGAAGTCGATAGGGATCCCCTGAAAGGGATGAAACCCATCTTCATGTCTTTCGACACAAACGCCCTCGTGAAATGCAGATACACATTCATATCATGGTTTCTAAGAAAAAGCACTCCTCCATCAAGATACACTCGAAAACCAGGCTACGTTTTGGCTGGTGGAGTCGTTAGAGAACTGGAAAACAGTTTTGAAGAGAAATACAGGGAGAGTGATCTCTCAGCAATGAATAGAGCCTTCAAGACAAACCGTGAGATCATCGACGAGCTCATAAACCAGCTTCGCCTCAGGGACAGAACGTTTCGATTAGGGCACGTAGAGCACAAGGAAATGTCGAGCAACGAGTACTACGAGGAGGAAGGGTCCGAAAGAGGAGACACCAAAATCATAAGCGCCCTAAAGAGCTTCTCGATGAAAAAGAATGTCGATGTCATGGTATACAGCGAGGACACCGACTTCATCGAAAAAGCAACCTCAAACAAACTAATAGCAAAAAGACTAGACACCCCAACCGAAGTACCTCACTCCATCGAAGACCTAAATTGGAACGACATACTACAGCTACTCCAAGTAACCGCCATCAGCTACGGAGCCCTCGGAATAACAGGCGGAGACACGAAGATTAAACTATTTGGAATATGGAGAGGCAAGAAGGGAGAAAACTGGAACCGGAGAGACTTAAAGATCAAAACACATAATGAAACACTAAAAACCTTCCTTGAAAAGAACCTCGAAATACTGGAACAAAGCACCAGCGCCCAACCATAAAGCCTCAATCCCTGGAATCCACAAGCTGAAAAACACTCCCATACAACACACTCAATCAAAGGAGGCGGTTCACCGACCATTCTTGCTACCATAGCAGGTTCCTCAGGGAGAAAAGCCTAGCATAGTGCATCGTTAGGACCGAGTCTTAGCAATCAGTCACATGCGACCGCCGAACCACTACAAAACTCCGAGAAGTACGCCTCAAAATACTAAGCAATCGCTCCGCCAACTGCTCCCAGACCGACGATGCACAATTCACTACACCGAACCACCTCGTCGACGGTGAACCAGAAAAACAAAACCAATTCAACAATGCCAAGCGAAGCCACTGCAATCGGATTGAACTACGATCCTCCAAACGACCGACTCCTCAATACAGGCCAACCTCACGAACAAGCATGTGTGGCAGGCCAATCCTCAAAGTGGAGCCACACCCAACTCAATACCAACTGACTCTCTCTTCGCCCGGCTCACTATGGCGTGAAGGTCTTTATATACACCAAGTCGATTTTTCGATGTTCACGTTGGCCCGCCAAGGAGAAGACGTATAAAACCCGAAAAAGCTAAGAAGACCAAGAACGATCCTAGGTTGAAGAGAGAAATCTCACATGAAGAGAATTGAAAGCCTTAGGAAGATGCTTAACTTGTTTCCGAAGGCTAGTTGAAGAGAGAAATCTCACATGAAGAGAATTGAAAGTTTTTGTGAATGGTTTTAATTACTCCCCATTCAAAAGTTGAAGAGAGAAATCTCACATGAAGAGAATTGAAAGCTCAACCCCGACGGCACATTCAAAGGTGGCTTCGAGGTTGAAGAGAGAAATCTCACATGAAGAGAATTGAAAGTAGTCGTCAAGCATTTCACGGTCGTAAGCCTTCTTAGTTGAAGAGAGAAATCTCACATGAAGAGAATTGAAAGGTATACGGTGGAAGCTCCGTCTGTGGCATCGCAGAGTTGAAGAGAGAAATCTCACATGAAGAGAATTGAAAGATCTGTAATCTGAAAACATGAATGTGTCGTATCGTGGTTGAAGAGAGAAATCTCACATGAAGAGAATTGAAAGCTAGAGATTTTGGAGCTTTTAAATCATGCGTAAGCGTTGAAGAGAGAAATCTCACATGAAGAGAATTGAAAGAAAAATTGCCCTGGCTCTTCCTCTTCTCCGACGTCTGTTGAAGAGAGAAATCTCACATGAAGAGAATTGAAAGAAGGACATCATCCGCATTCACACGAATAGGAGAAAGTTGAAGAGAGAAATCTCACATGAAGAGAATTGAAAGTCGAGTTCCGCGTCGGTAAATTCACTGGCTTCGGATGTTGAAGAGAGAAATCTCACATGAAGAGAATTGAAAGAGAAGCCACCTTTGCTTGAGTTCGTCTGAGACTAGCTGTTGAAGAGAGAAATCTCACATGAAGAGAATTGAAAGCATTACAATGTAGTCCCCCCTATTCTTGGCATCTATGGTTGAAGAGAGAAATCTCACATGAAGAGAATTGAAAGTATGGAGCGCCATCAAAGTACATCGATGATAATGAGTTGAAGAGAGAAATCTCACATGAAGAGAATTGAAAGAAATGACATGGCAAAGGCAAAGGATCGCAAGTCCCGTTGAAGAGAGAAATCTCACATGAAGAGAATTGAAAGAATGTAGTCTGATATTTAGGTGCTAACTGTTCTGCGTTGAAGAGAGAAATCTCACATGAAGAGAATTGAAAGGCGGCGAACTTTGCCGTCTCAGCGCACTCCGCGCAGTTGAAGAGAGAAATCTCACATGAAGAGAATTGAAAGATCAACCTTTTGTACCAATGACGAAAGTATGCATCGTTGAAGAGAGAAATCTCACATGAAGAGAATTGAAAGCCACAATCACGGCGCGGTGAAAACCCGCGAACCCCCGTTGAAGAGAGAAATCTCACATGAAGAGAATTGAAAGCCGTCTTGCTCAGGTCGTGGTGCACCATCTGGAAGTGTTGAAGAGAGAAATCTCACATGAAGAGAATTGAAAGTTTGGACATTACGAAATCACAGTTCTGGTTGGTGGTTGAAGAGAGAAATCTCACATGAAGAGAATTGAAAGCTGGTATAGGTGGGAGCTTGTGATGCGGTAGGATTGGTTGAAGAGAGAAATCTCACATGAAGAGAATTGAAAGATTCACCAACAGGTATTTCAGTTAATTTGCCTGTGGTTGAAGAGAGAAATCTCACATGAAGAGAATTGAAAGGTTCCCTTCGCCTCAAACATTGCCGTGGATCCGAGGTTGAAGCTAGAAATCTCATATGAAGAGAATTGAAAATAAAGATCCGTGCGGTGAGAGGAAGCGATAATGCGGCGACACTCGTACCCGAAGATCATCACAATTCATCTTCCCGAAGCCTACTTGGAGGGCATAGAGCGTCTTGTCCAGCGTAAGATCTATGGGAACAGGTCAGAGGCAATCAGAGTCGCGATAAGAGACCTGTTGAAGATTGAATTGTGGGATGGGAAGCTCAAGTGATTCAGGGGAGGGTGAATGTGGGCATCAAACAGCCATATCTAATAACAGCGTGCCCTCAAAGCTGGAGTGACGAGAAACGAGAGAAGGTGGGCAATGGTTAACATCAATCGTATACTCTACTATTATCTGAGAATTATTGTTGCTTAGCTTCGAATATCGGTATGCCTGACACGTACATCTATTTGATATCAGAGGAAGAACTGAGTAGGATCGACTAGGGTATGTTAGGATCTCTCATCCTAGCTTGGGTTAGACCGCTTGCTGGAAGGGGAAAAGGATGATTATGACTGATGAGTACCGCTCTGTGTCATGATGTGGTTCTTTGAGTCTTCGGGGTGGAGTCTGTTGCGGCTGCAAACTTCTCGTTTGTGCCTTGTGGTTTGGTGACCATGTTCCTTTTGAGTTCTTCTACTTCGCTGTTCCGGAGTTCCCTCAGTGTTGAGATGATGAGGATGCTCTTCATGTGGCGCCCTCTACCTCTGCCGCCACGTTTACTGTATGGTACGAAGGTGATGTGGTCACCCCACTTTGTTATTGAGAGTGTTCCGGGATAGCTCTTCGCCGCGGTGTCGAAGTAGTCACCACACCTCGTCGTATCGCGTTTGAGGAAGCGGATAAACCTTGAGTCACCGTCTTGGAGGACTCTGAGTTGCACCCCCTTCTCCACATCAAGCTCCATTAGGGCTACGGCTTTCACCAAGGATAATAGTTGCAGCTCTGCAACTCTGCTGCCTCTCCTCATCACCATGGATGCCGTCGGCGCACCGCTTGCAGGAGCCTCCCCTTCTCTTGTTTCCGCCTCTGCTTCGGTGCGGCTATCCCTTTCTCTTCTTCTTCTTCTGGTCACGGCTCTGATGGATACAGATGCGGCTAACACGGCTGTGAAGGCTATCCCCGTGATTGCGATGGCTGGCCCAAAGTTGGCTCCCGTACCGCCATTGGTGCCTCCTCCTTGTGGTGGTATTGCGGATGAAGCTAGGACTATCTGTTTGGTAGTTGGCTCAACTTTGCCGTAGGGTGTCAGGGTGACGGTTAGGGTTCCGTTTCCAATGTCTTGGGGCAGGGGTATCGTGATCTGGGCGGTGTTGTTCTGCAGTTGTATCTTCACGTTGCTCCACGTTAGACCATTTGCGTCTACGAGTATAGCGTTCTTTGATGCAACCATTACGGTCACGTTGACCCACTGCGCGTTGAAGTAGGTTGTTGTGAGGGTCAGGTTTAGGCTGAGTGTGCCTCCCGCCTCGAAGTTGTTGCTCTGCGCATTCAGGTTGGTGACCGTGTTGGTTGTCCTCACGTAGTCTAAGGTGAGGCTTGTTCCTCCAGTAACGTTCTCGTATGGAGTATCATAGTGAGCCCTGTACCATGTGTAGTCGTTGACCCAAAGTTCATGCATGGTGAAGAGCGTATTAGCATCGACCCAAACTCTGATCGTCTCCGCGCTTTTCACGTCCTTATTGACAAGTGTCTTGTTCGCTGTGTACGATACTTGAACGGTGTCGGTTGGTGCGGTGGTGGGCACATATGGTGTGAACTCTACGAGGAACTGGGTTCTCCAGTACGCCACAACTTGAATGGGTTGTGCAACCTCTATTGTTATCGTGGTATCGTTGGATGAGACCCAATGTGGATATCGTGTATACGTCCACCTCCACCCCAAGAATATGAACCTCGTCGTGTCGGAATAGTATGGTGGCTTAGGGTAGAAAGGTGACTCGATGTTGAGTGTTGTGTTCGTTCCTTCAGTTAACCACTTTGATGGTGGGACACAACCAGTTGCGAAGACATTGCTACCCATATAAGTGATGTTCACGTAGTGCATCATAATGGGGTTGATCTGGCTTTGGGTTGAGAGAGTGTAGCAGTCCTCAAAAGCAAAGTAGAAGCTAGCTGTTCCCGAGGATGCGAGTAGCGATGCAGGCACCCGCTCAAGGATACTTGAGTTACTGAGCCCTGTCAAAAAGTAAACGGCTCTCACGTCGCCAGCACCTGTGCCTCTCATTAACCACGATATCGGGTCACTGTCGCCAAAGTCCTGCAACGGTGATGTCTCTTGGTTTCCACCAATAGAGTCGTAGACGAGAAACGTGTACCTAACGCGTAGCAGCCCGTTTCTCCACCATGACTCTGAAGGCGTGAATGTGATGGTCATGTCTTCTCCGCCTCCAACATTGAGGAGAGCCTTACTGCTTGATCTATTCATGTAGACATAACCTGTGACCGGATCGTATACGCTCACCACGAAGGCTACGTAGTGTGCGCTGAGTGGATCAAGGTCAACAATGTGGGCGGTCCACGTCACTCCTGAGCCTGTTGTGAAGAAGGATGTTGACAACATGGTCGCCATGACTCGTCCACCTGTTCCGTAGATGAGGTTCAGGTTCCTTAGGTAACTCGCCGTCGCGCCACCAGTCGTTACGGCGATGAGCACGTTGTAAGGTGATATCGTGGGGTCGCCCTTGAAGGTGACGTTCAGATCGAGGCTAACGTTACCACTTCCAGTGTCTTCTGCTTTGGCGCCAAAGTCGTACCCGTAGGCACTGAATGATACTGTCGCGTTGTAGACCGTTGTCGCTCCATCATCAGACCACGTTATTTGCAGTTTCCACTCGCCGTAGGTTTGTGGGACTTGGAACGAATCGGTGTAGCAGTTTGAACTCATCAAATTATCTTGGTGTACGATTTGTCCGTTTGGAGCTATCCACTTGAAGTTAAACGTCCCAACTTCTGTTGGTCTGGCGTCCACGTCACTGTCCCAGAGCCACGCTGAGGCGTAAACCCAGTCCCCAACAGAAACATGGTTGTAGTCGTCGTAGATCTTGCCTCCGTACTGGGAGCTTAGGAGCTGCAGTTCGGGGCGAAACTGGTGGAAGAACACCAATCTATGGGTCTTCGACTGCGTGACAGCCCCCAGAGTTCTCCAGTCTCCATTGAGCGTTCCGTTGTAACAGTACCACAGCTCTTGGAGCGTCGAGCCTGATGTCAGCTTGCTGATATTGAGAATTAAATTTGCGTCCATCCAGTAGCTCGAAGTCGACGTAATTGATGGCTTGTACGTTCCGTGGGCTCCTCCTCCACTGTCGCCCGTGTACTCGGCGTTTACGGTTCTGCCCAGAGGGTTGTCTTGCCAGTCGCGTGGATCCAAGGATACGTAGTACTGGTGGACGTAGGCGATGGTCGCTGTCTGAGCCGAGGTGACGGTGAAGCTCCTCGGGTCGTAGGTATGCCAACGTTCAGTTGATGTGCCGCCTGTCGTCTCCGAGCTAAACGTTAACGCGGCTCCATGATCAACCCAGTTACTCCAAGAGGAGTAGAGGTTCGCTGATGAGGTTGATGAGTCGTCCAATGTGTATGTCGCCGTCACGGTGTGCAAGGAATCGGTTCCATCAAGGATTATGTTCGGCTTCCACTGGCAGTAGTAGGTGACCGACTTGGAGAACGGGTAGGAGTCGACCATCCACGACACGGTGTTCGGCGTGTGGTACCTCCTCGTTCCCGACACATTTACGGTGCTGTTGATCCTTAGTTTCGAGTTGTAGTCAGCCCAGTCACTCCACGTTCCGTAGGTTGTGGGGTTGTTCGTCGTTCCACCCTGAACCACGGATATTGTGGCTGGGTATGATGATATGAGACCGCTGGTCGCTATCGACGACCAGTACTGCTTGTAGTAGTTGATGTCCTTCGTGCAGGTCGAAGATATTGTCCAGCTCCTTGTGTCGTATGTGTGGACTCGGTAGTTGCCAGCGGAGTAGCTCACGTCGGTCGGCACGCTCGCCGTGCTACTCGGGTCGACTATCACGGTCTTCGATGTGTCCGTGTCCTTTGGGTAGGCGTACTTCGTCGTCCCGTGCTGCACGTAGGTGAGCGTCGTCGTCCCGGTGGCGGAGGCTAGCCAGTGCGTGTTCACGGTCAGCGTGTAGCCGTTGAGAACCTTGGAGAAATATGTGTTGTTTATCCAAGGGGCGTGAGGGTCTATGAGGACTCGGGCGGTGATGTACGCCGTATACTCACCCTTGGCGCTCATCGTGACGGGGTAGTCTTTCCAAGAGGAGCTCTCCGTTACGTCGCCGTAGCTAACGAGGAGAACTCCATCGACGTAGGCGTTGAACTGATATTTGATCCCGTCCCTGAGCCAAAGTTGATACCCATTCCTGCAGAGGAGATTTGGCACGTCACCGAAGCTCCACTGGTAGGTGACAGTAGTTCCGCTTGTGTCGTACTCTGTGGTCGTTGGGGAAATGCTGACGGAGGGCGTTGGCGGATAGTCTCCGAGGCGTATCCCGTCGAACTTCGCGTACGTCGTCTGCCCAGCGAAGATGTTGCCGTGCGCGTAGTCGTAGCACTCCACAAGCGAAACCCTGACTTGGTAGTTCCCCAAGTAACCTGGATATGCGGTGTTAAAGTCATTGTAGACGCTACGCCCCGGAGCCACGCCATCGTCCACCCCGATCCAAGTGTTCCCATAACTGCTGATGGCATAGGTGTAGCAACTCCCTGACCCTGACGGCGTGACGTAGCTCCACCCCGGGTTTTGGTTGTCATCGTAGCATATCCAGCCGACATCATACCAACCGCCAGAGTAATACTGGAACTTGAGCCTTATGCCCGCGTTGGATAGCTGCATTCCAGGTTCGATGCGGATCGTCGCGTAGAAGGTGAGGTACGGGTCAACATTAACTGACACGCTCTGGCTTGCAACCACGGTCGCCCAGTTGCGGCGTAGCAGTCCGACTTGAGCCAGAGGTAGTTGGCGTCGTCGGAGGGATAGTCGCCTCGGTTCGAGTCGCTGTAGACGTTCCAGCCACAGTCGGTAGTGGGGCATCCTTCAGTATAGTACGACCACCCAGATGTGCCTTGGTCGAAGTCCCCGTTGATTATCCGGTTCCAGCTTGGGGACGGGGATACGGAAGCAGCGGCGACGACGGGCTTCACGGACACCGAGGCGGCGACCACCATGAGGATCGCTGCCATGGCGAGAAGCAGAAGCACCTTTCTCTTACGTGCTGATGTCACCATAGTCTACTCGGCACCTCCTCTCCTCCTGTATGCGAGTACCGAGAGCGCGACCAGGGCCGCCCCGTAGAGTGTTAGGAACCCCATGCCAGTGGGGAAGCCGAAAAGGGGTGCTTGAAGCCTCCACGCGAACCCTGGCGTGCTGTAGATCGCGGCGACCAAGTAGAAGGCGGGTATGAGAACCATGAATGCTGGGAGCGAGGGGACTCCGCCGAGGGTCGTTCCAGACGTGACGTAGTCCCCTGTAATCTGCCACGCCGCGTAGCCAGTCACATAGCTCAGGAGTACCCCCGCCAGTATCCCGATGAGTCCCCTGCCCGTCGCAGCCGACAGAAGGAGGGCAAGTGATGCCAGTGCGAAGAGGTAGGCGACGAAGATGGCGAGGTACTGCCAGAATAGCCCGTTCCAAGCCGTGGCGTACCACTGATCCATAGTCATGTAATTCGTTATGACGGACTGGGCAGTGGCGCCGATGTCGGCTACGTTCTGGGCGTAGGCGATGAGGAACGGGACGACGAAGCCATGCGCCGCGAAGGCGGCGAAGCGGACCACGAACCCCGCCAGGAGGAAGCCCGTCCTCGATACGGGTCTCGAGTGGAGTAGGCTCCGCGGGAGGCACCCCGAGTCCTCGGCCACGAGGTTGCAGGCACCCACATAGACTAAGGCGGTCCCCCCAGCGAACATGAACGCCGTGAAGCCCCCTATAACCCATGGAAGGATATGGTAGCTATCCATGATGAGGAGGGGGTGGAGCCCCAAGGCTCTCTTCAAGGAAGCGAGTCCTCTGATGGCATCCGCCCAAGATGAGGGAACGCCTCCAGCGCTGTAGGGATGGAACGATACGTACACCGCGTAGTAGGAGGACAGGGCTGACACCGCGAGGAGGAACAGGCTCCAAGGCTTGAGCAGGCTGCGCAGGTTGAACCTGAGTAGGGCTAGAAAGCCTGGAAGCCGAGGATGGGAAGAAGGAAATGATCCTCCGACAGGCGGCAGATCCCCCGTGCCCCCAGCCCCATGTTTTCCTTTTCTTATTTTGTGAACCGCCTCTCTTCTCACGACTCCTACCTCCATTCTTTTTGAGGGGTTAGCCGAGCGAGCTTCAGGAAGATTTCCTCAAGGCTGTCCTCCTTCTGAGTCATGTTAGTTACCTTGACTTCGGGGTTGCTCTGAGCTACCTCCGCTAAGTAGCTAAGGAGCTTGTCTCCGTGCTTTGTGGCGACTGTGAGTTCCGTGTTGCTCAAATTCACGAGCTTCGCTTGGAGCTTGTCCTCGACTTGCTTCGCTACTTCCATGAGGTTTTCGCCCGTGATCCTGAAGGTTGGTGCGCCCGTGGTTGCGGCGCCTATCGCCTTACGCATCTTCTCCTTGGTGTCCTCAGCTACGAGTACGCCGCGGTTGAGGAAGCCCAGGTGCGTGGCGACCTCCTCCACCTCCTGCAGGTCATGGCTTGAGAGGAACACTGTGGTCCGCCAGCCTCGATCGCCAGCATCAGCTGCGTCACCATTCGTTACTCGTTTGAGAAGTTCTATGAGTTCCCTTCTCGCCACTGGGTCGAGGTTCGCTGTCGGCTCATCAAGTAACAAGACATCAGGGTTGTGGAGCATTGCTTGAATTAAGAGTAGTTTGCGCTGCATCCCGGCACTCCACTTGTTCACCTTCGTGTTCAGCGTGGTGGCGTCGTCGAGGTTTCCCCATGATAGCAGGTCTAGGGCTCTTCTCCTCGCCGTGCCATTATTGAGTCCTGAGAGTTCCCCGAATAGCGTTAGGAACTCAACTGCCTTCATCGGGGGGAACTTACTTATTATGTCGGGCATGTAGCCCATGTGTTGCTGTGCTCCCCGCAGGTCGTCGTGTATGGTGTGTCCGCATATGGATGCTGTTCCTCTCGTTGGTTTCAGCAAGCCGACGAGCATCCTTATCGTAGTAGTTTTACCCGCGCCGTTCGGTCCGAGGTAGCCGTATACTGCTCCCCGTGGAACCTTCATGTTCAGGTTGTCGACCGCCACCTTGACCTCCCCATGACTGTTAAGTTTAAGCAGTGAGCTGATCTTGTTGGCTGGGAACACCTTCGTTAAGCTGAGCGTTCTAACAGTGAGCGCAGCTTCATCATCATTGTTGCCATGAAGATCATGTTTGGTGTTGTTGAGTTTAACAGTTACATCCACACTCATACTGTGCGGCCCTCGTGTGTAGTGACGTGGCGATTTGCAGGATGTTCATCACCATCTGCGTCAGCGGTTCATCCCTTATAAGGTCAACAACAAGGTTGATCGACACACCTAGCACATGTGGAAGTGCGTATCCCTCTCTGCTTTTGGGAGTGTTTTTACGACATGTGGTACTTCCTTGGCTCGCCAAAACTCGCTGAAAGGCCAGGTAGAAAACCGCAACCTGGGCTCAGTCGCAAGGAGATAACTCGGATCCCCTTGGTCAAGCTAGCCAAGAAACACGGTCTGGTCAAGACAGTAGCTATTGTTACAGCTCTCTATGCGCCAGTTGTTCTAATCGTATGTGTCGTCCTAGCTCCGTCCATCATAGTAGGCATCATCGCAGCAGCTATTATGCTCTCCCTGACAACGCTATGGTTGTACTCTATTACGAGATATTTTCTGAAAAGATTGGAGCGAAACAATGAAATCTCATAGCTAGTAGTGCGCTGTCTTGAGACAGTTGCCCATTGTGACCGTACTAGCTGGACTACAGCATTTGGATTACCCGCTGCCTGCGAAAAATTATGCCAGACGTTCGATCAATGCCCGTAGCTTCCGCATCGATGAGAAGTTCTGAGTTAAGATGAAGAGAGCAGGATGCGATGGCGAAGGTCTCTGGTAGGAAGCTTCTAGTTTTTTCTCCCTTCTTTTTCTCGGCTCCTCATTAACAACCAAAGGCGCAACCAGTGTTATCGATTCCCACACAGCGCGCGTAAGATGTGAATAGCCCCATTTCCTGTCACTGGAAACCCTTCTTACTGTGAGCGAGTTCTGGCCTGTCAGTTTTATGGGCACCTATGGCTGCGCGTGCCCTGAGGGGCTCTTCCTCCTAAAGGTTCTCGCCTCTTTCGCCATTTGAGAGCCTGCTCGATGCCCAACGATCAATCAACCCTAACCTGAAACCAAACGAAAAAACAAAAAGGAATTATCCACACGTTATGCGCGCGGGCAGATAGAGAAGAAGGCGATAATATGTCTGTCTGGTAGCCGAATATCGTTCTCCCGTTGAGCCCTCTACGGCGAGGAGATTGGTGCGTGAATTACCATCTTATTCCCCGGTGTAGGTGCTCCGAGTAAGCGATGAATTTCGTGTCGAGATACGGTATTGGTCACGAAGTGTCTTCGTTGCTTTGACCCTACCTGTGTAGATGCATCTCTTCACAATGTTAAAGTGGTCGCCGAGAATCCCGGCAGTTTCACCTGTTGAGTGCAGTAGCTCCTCCTTCAAGGAAATCACCGCAAAGCCGTTAAGAATGGGTGGCATAGAAAAGCACAGTTTTAGGAAACAGTTGCGTTATCCCTCTAAGGTCAGCTTTTTTTCGACGATTGGCGAGGAATGTACTGTCTGGTCGTCTTTTCCGTGGAGTCGATCGAGGTTAACATCTTTTGACCAAAGACAACAATAGCACAAGCCTATATTATCAATCACAAGATGGCCAGATCTCTTCCCCGTGATGTTGCGGTCATTCACATTGAGAAAAAGAGCACTTGAAAAGTTCTTCACATGTTTCAACAATGTGAAGATATTCGCATGGAAGAATAGTAGCCTGCTATAAGAGTTCCTCCACTCTTCGCAAGACCTTGTTTATCTCTTCTTGAGTCAGGTTACTTTCAACGATCCTTAATTTCTTATCTTCGATGACATAGGAGCATTTCTTCTCTTCTTCTCTCACAATGGCTCTTGGTGCCTCGCCGGCTATCGGTTTCTCAAAGGTTTTTGGCATTTCAGCGGGTGGTTCCATTTCAATCACAGCTGGTTTGGTGACTTGGTATACCTTGGATTGACCTCGGCGACTTATCTCTACGTTTGCTTTGCCTCCTAGAGTGTCGATGAATGCGAGCGTGTACACTGCGGCGACCTTATCGTACTCACGCTCCTTGTACCTTTCAAGCATGGTTTCCCTTTCGGCAATTATCTCAGGAGCTCTTCCAAACTTCTCTTCGAGGGCTTTAGATACCTCCTGAAATTGTGGAGGCGCTCTCGTGAAACCTTGACCTAGCTCACGCTTCGCTTCCGGAACCTTGACGCCCGACCTGGCAAGGACTCCTCCTTCAAAGAGCTCGGTCTTCTTCCTGAAAAGAGCTTTGAGGTCACTGAAATTATCCTTGACCTTGGGATCTTTAGTCGTATCAGCCTGATTTATCTCAATTATCTCTAGTTTCTTGCCCATGACCTTCCCTATGGGGTACGACATGCTTTCGAGTTTGAAGCCTTGAGAGGAAATGTCTGCCGCCCTTCTTCGAGCGATAGCTTTCGTGATTCCGTCGACACTCTCGCCAATCCACAAATAGAGGCGCTCATTCGTCTCATCGATGACCAGCGAGGCGGTATCCTCATCCAGATTGCTGAGCGCCCACTTGATTGGAGCAACTTCTTTTTCGGGCGTGACTTTCAGCATTAGGAAGTACGTGTCTCCTTTAGTTCTTTGAGAAGAATCTCCACTCATGCTTGTGCTCAAATACGCGGCCTCCCTCATGCAGATATCCAGAGGACACTATCAGAGTATAGCTGAAACTCATAATAGATAATAGTACTCTTCTTAATAATACCTTTCATTCAAATCCTGAAGCTTCTGAATAATAGCTAAGTCTGCGAAGCATATGGCGTGGTGAGTCAATTTGATTACGTCAAGCATCAACCAACGAAAACGAGTATGGTCAATCGTGAAGAAGCGTTTTCCCTCTCCTTTCCCACGATGATCGCAAGGCGTAGTTAAGTCTCTGAGTGATAATTCGGCGAACAATATCTCTTTTTAATAACACATGTCAATAGGTATGAGCAGGAGACATCGATATCTTTGAGGGACACGGTCATGGAGCGGAGATCAGTCAGTCATCTCGACTAGCGGCCAATTCGGGGTGATGTGCGTAGTGAGGATCTACGTCATATACAATGGTGAGTTTGGCGAGAGAGTTATCGGAAACCTGATCAACGACAAATCATTCTGTAAGGTCTGCGGTGCGTCTTGCACAGACTGTAGATGGAAGACCAATTGGAGCTACTGCAACATGATCGCTGGCGTGAACAGCCCTCCGGAGAACCTTCCAACAATCATAGATAATCCCCAAGACTACCTTCCCAAGGATCCTCCTAGATGCGACGTGGTTCTCTCAATTGGAATTCATGCCGATCTTGCCTCTGCCTTACCCCTTCTTGCTCAACAGACAGCGGCGAAAGCTGTGATATTTCCCGTCGAGGATCCGAAATGGATGAGCCGCGGGCTGCAGTATCAGCTTGAGAAGGAAATGACTGAAATCGGTGTTGAAACCGCTTTCCCAAAGCCCTTCTGCTCTCTCGAAGAAACTGGTAGACGAGTGATAGACTCGTTCATAAATGAACTTAAAATAGGAAGACCATTAATGCGCGTCAGTTTGAAGGGATCGAGGATAATGGATACTGAGGTGCTGAGATCGGCTCCCTGTGGTTCCACATGGTACATCGCTGAGCAGATCAAAAACGCACCCATACTCGGTATTGAAGAGAGGATAGCATTAGCTCACCATTCTTATCCATGCACAGCGAGCATGGAGAACGACCCAGTATTGAAGGAGAAGATACTCCATAAAGGCGGCTACATGGCTCGAGAAGCAGTAAAGAGAGCCATTGACGAGTTTGCTGCGCTCCATCCAGAATTCGAATCCGAGATAATGCAAGCAATCATCTCGACAAAGAGGCCCGCTCAGATAATAAGCCCACCGTTCACTCCAACAGTAATCGAGAAAGAGGTGTAGAGTGGGACGTGTCAGACATGCCGCCAAAAGTAGTTCCAGAAAAGTGCAGAGGATGCGGCGACTGCGTGATCGTATGCCCAAACAGAATAATAACAGTCGCCAACGGCAAAGCGAAGGTCATGGAGCCTGAGGCATGCATAGAATGTGCAAACTGTATCGATAACTGCGGCTGTGGCGGGATTATTGGCTCAAAGGATAGGCATGAAGGTTACCTCAAATTGGTTCAAATAGCGCAAAAGCGGCTCTCCTTTGTGGCCAAGAAATAGGAGTAGGTGCGAATCGTTTCCATCGGTGACTTCTACCACCTGATTCTTTTTAGCCCGCATGTGAAAAATCCGATCTGGAAGACATCCAACACGAAGGCGAGGAGGGCATCAGCCAGACTTGTTGTAAGAGTCGTTAGAATCCCTTCGACGCTCACTACGACTCCCATAATGCTGATCACAAGTCCTAGTTGGAACTCTCATTTCATTTGCTTTAAAAGGCCGCATATAAAAAACACCCAAACTGGGAAGAATGGGGTAACGAAAGCTACCGCACCAGATTCTGTGGAACAGAGATCAAAGCCTCGGCTAACACATAGGAGTGGAGAAGTAGATTCACCAGAATTGGCACTCCCGAACCCCAAACAGCAGTCTTTTCATTTGAGTCCATGATCAAGCTTCACCTTGCGGAAGACGCTTCTACGCCGCTCACGCACATGTCAATATCCATTTTCTGGAAACTCGTCGGAGAAGAGGTCTCCCAATCACTGCGAGTTTCGCATCAACGCACTGAGGAAAAGAAAAAGGTTTATAGCAAATGAAAAAGGTTTATACAACTGCATCTCATTAGGATTCTTTGGAAACCCTGAGCTCTGAACGCAGTAGAGGGATGAGCAAGAAAAACCTTCTTTGGTGAGTTGTGTGAGCGAAGAAGCTGCTCTCCTAGACTTCAGGATGATTCAAAACATATTGGCATCGCTACCCAACGATTGCCCAGGTATTTCAGGCAGCGCCGTCCTTACAAAGGATGGGCTACCGATAGCCTCAGTCATCCTACCCCAGGGTGTCGATGAAGCCATCGTTGCAGCGGTTTCCGCCTCAATCCTAACGAGTGGCAAGATTGCAGCAAGCGAGCTCAAACACAGAGGCGGAGTCATGAGAGTTGTTGTTGAAACTGAGAACGGCATGATAGTCGTACAGGGGATCCCCGATGCTGAGGCAGTACTAACCATAACAGCTGAGAAGGACACTAAGATGGGGCTGATTTTCCTAGCGATGGAGAGATCAATAAGAAAGCTTAAGATAGAACTCACAAGGTTCATGAGCGAAGCTACTAGGCTACCAAAGTAGAAGCTTGCCCTGAGCCTAAACCCCTAGTTCTTGGGACTAGAGTGCTATTTTCTCGATAGGGACTTGAAGGCATCTATCAACTCGTTCTTGATTTCCTCTAAGTTCCCTAGCCTCACGCTGCTGAGTTCTCCTATAGCATCCGTTAACTTCATTTTACGCATGTCTCCAGCCACCCTGTAATATTGAATAGTATCAAGCTTCTCCACAGCCTTCTTCTCCTTGTCGCTAATCAGCATCTTGAACATTGCTTCAACCTCATCATTTTCTCCCAGTAGCTTGTAGAGAAGAGAACTCATCATAAGATTATACGAGAACCTCCTGTAGTCACTCGGAGAAGGACGACCAACCAACAGTATGGGTTCAAGATTCATCAGAGCAACCCTGAAACCCAAAGCTGCATCAGACAACGCCTTCTTTACCTCCAGAACCTTGCCGGCTTTTAGAAGCGAGAGAACCTGACCTACGCGGCACTCCGAGGAACGATGAAGCAATATAGACTTCGTCTCGATCGCGATTTCGCCCAAGCCCGACTTAGGAAGAAGGTCACTCAGCTCGTCTAATGAAGAGGCATAAGCTGAAGCCACTCTACCGCAGACTTCCGACGCTTTAACATAGTTCCCAATTCTAAACATCTCCTTAGCTTCCTTCTCCAATTCAATTATGTTTTCCCCAGTTCCCTGCATCGCTCCGAGTGTCATCATTCGCTCAGCTTCGCCCCACAGTTTGAGTTGAGCCAGACAGTCTGCAGCCCCCACATAGCAAGTAGCCGCGGCAACGCTAAACCTTTTCTCGCCGATGCTGCTGTAAGCCTCCGCGGCTTTCTGATAATACGTGATGGCGTCACCCCATAGCTGAGCCTTCCGAAGGGAATTAGCTACAAAGAGATAGAGCTTAGCAGCGTCCTTGAAAGCCTTCTTACCCTCAAGGGCCTCGGCAGCCTCTATGAGCGAACACTCCAAACCAACAACGTCCCCAGACTCGGAAAGGGCAAGAGCATAATCCACAAACGCGTCAGCCGCCCTACTATGGTTCCCGGCGTCAAGGAGTTTAAGGGCTCTTTCCCTGATCCGCTTGGCTTCCTCTAATCTTCCAGCCCTCGAGGAAGAGATAAAACGGTCATCGGGTTCGAGTGACATGACATCGACCAACTCCTCTATGAGTTATCAAGAGAACTTCGACCCAATTCTTAAGCATTTACATCCACTAAATATTTGCTGATCTCGATTATCTGCTTTGTCTGGGAGGAGAGGAGGTCGAAGATCTATTCAAGTCAGACGATGATCCGAGGTAATAATATTCGTCTCGGTATTTTTGAGGGTAATATTTATATATCTGAACATGCACTACACTCTAAAAAAGAGGGCATTGACCGCAATTGTCGACGGAGATGATATCAAGGGTGACCCGATGCGAAACGTGTGGGCGTGAGCTTACCGCGACAAACGAAATCGGAGACACTAGTGATGATGGAGATCCTGTCCACTTCTGCAGCGACCAATGCAGAGCAACCTGGGAAGAAATCATCAGAAATGTTTCAGTAGCCCACTAAGATAGTGAAAAGCACGAAAATAAGGCAATCGAAGGACTCGTGTTGCGAAGGATAGTCTAATTCCCAGGATGATCGATCTTCACCTAAGCTTGTTTTGACGGTTCCTCACCCTCTGTATTGTCGGCGAAAAAAGGAGAGAAAGTGGGGAATAGGACATTTATCCTACTATCGTTCTACTTCGAACGCTATTCGAACCTCAGCCCTGAATGCCGTTACTTTGTTGTTGTCAACTTTGACATCCATCTTAACAACTTCGGCCCTCTTGATGCCTCTGACTGTCTTTGCTGTCTCATCGACGGCGTTCCTGACTGCTTCGGCGAATGACTCATCAGATATGCCTACAACATCTATTAACTTCCAAACAGGCATCCTCGTACCCTCCTTTTTGTTATCATGATGGTCTTAAGATGTAGTTAAGTGTTCTGGTCGCGTTGGACATTGTTGGGGGAATCATTATAGCTCCTCTCGGAAGGTTTTCACGGCAAGGAATAGCATTAGAGCAAGGAACAGAAGAAGGGCGAGTATGTATCCGGATACTGCAGTGATGTCAAGACCCTTCACCATCACGTCACGCAGCGCTTGCGTCGAGTAGGTCATGGGTATAAAGTAGGAAAATACTTGAAGCCATGAGGGCATTGTCTCGATTGGAATGAGGAGACCGCCAAGTATGATTGATGGGAATATCACCATGGGCACAAACTGGACCGCTTGGAGTTCCGTTTTGGCGAGAACGGAGAGGGCGATCCCCATTGTCAGGGATCCCATGGAAAAAAGGACTATTATGGCGTAGGCCAAGATGATGCTACCTCTTATCGTCAGGTTGAAGAGTATGACTGTTAGACCGAGAACTATTGTGGATTGGAGAGCTGATATGACGCTGAAAGCAAACATGTATCCAAGAATGATGTCCATCTTCGTTGTAGGGGAAGCCAAGATCCTTTCCAGAGTTCCGTCCCGTCTTTCTCTTACGAGCAAGACAACACTAAGGAGGATAGCGATTATCATGATTGCGAAGGAGACTATTCCGGGGGCCATGAAGTCAATTGTCTTTAATTCCTCATTTCCATAAACATACGTGGTCTCGAACCCGATGTTAGATCCCTTTGTCAATTGCTTTTCCATTGCAAAGTGGATACTACCCAGTACTGCTTGGCTAACTTGAGGATTGGTATTGTCAATGAGTATGGTGATGGTCACGTTTCCAGCATGTGTTATCAATGCTTGGGAGAAGTTCTCAGGGAAATATACGATGCATGTATAATGACCGCTTCTTATCAGTTCTTCGGCTTCCTGCAGATTAGTGCCGGTTATGTTTGATAAGGCCACAGTACTGTCGTTAGCAAGGGTCTCTATTATGCTATTACTGAGGTCAGGGAATAATAAGGGATGATCATCGTCTATGAAACCAGTCTTGACGTCTGCGACCTTGACACTGAAGCCGTACCCGATGACTAGGACGAATGCTATGGGCACGATTATTATCAGTCCCATCGTTCTCCGGTCCCTGCGGATCTGCCTCCAGATTCGAACAGTAAGAGCAAGTGAACGCTTGATACTGACCATGTCTCTCATCCTCCCTCCGATCCTTCATTTCCTTTCCTTTGCGCAACTCTGATGAATATGTCTTCGAGGGTGGCGCCTCCGAACTTCGATCTCAGACCAGCGGGATCTCCCTCCAATATGATCTTTCCTTCCCTCATCATCCCAACAGTGTCACAGTTCTCGACCTCGGCCAGATAGTGAGTCGTCAACACTATGGTCACTCCTGAGTCTCGCAGAGCCTTGAAATGCGACCAAAGTGCATCTCTAAAAACGGGATCTATTCCAACGGTCGGTTCATCCAAGAATAGAAGTTCTGGAGAGTGAATTAGGGTACAAGCTAGACTAAGTCGTCTTATTGTTCCACCTGAGAGTTGACTCAC
>Ga0315309_1000666_pt1 | contig 20801 bp, 15 predicted proteins | sample TDP4_MG_FD_203080 | JGI IMG/M metagenome (GOLD analysis project Ga0315309, IMG submission 203080) | Freshwater sediment microbial communities from Lake Towuti, South Sulawesi, Indonesia - TDP4 | ecosystem: Environmental > Aquatic > Freshwater > Lake > Sediment | place: Indonesia: South Sulawesi... | reverse complement strand
TATCTTTTTCACTGGAGGGTTGAGGAAAGAGATCTCAACCCCGTTGATCACTTGAGGGGGACTGCTTTCGTTCATGGAGAATCTCTCTACCCTTCTCCTCGAAAGGGTTTCTTCCAGCTGCCGATCGTACTCCGTGTTTAAACGGAGACCATTATCCCAGAATTGACCAATTGAAAAGTGAGAGGCGATGAAGTTCAAACCCTTTAGATGGTCCGGGTCGGGATGGGTGAGGACGAGAAAGTCGAGCCTGCGAATCTTCCTATCCCACAGAAAGGGTGCGATCACGTTCTTTCCTATATCGAAACGATCCTCATGAAGGCCACCTCCGTCGATCAACATTCTTTTCCCTTTTGGGAATTCGAGCAGGATAGAGTCTCCATGCCCCACGTCGATAAAATTGATGATGAGATTTTTCTGAAATAGACTTTTAAGATTCCAAAAACCTAAATCGAAGACGAGAGCAATGCAAACCCCCACAAACAGATATCGCCCCCTTTTTTTCCCGCGGTCGGATGTCGGTACGAGCCGGTACGGCTGTCGTTCCGACACAGTCATTCCGACTCTCTTCGAGTTTTGAAGGTGAACCAGAAAGAAGAGGAGAAGATAGAAAAGGATGATTTCAAAGGCTGTTGGAGTAGAGACGAAGAGTGAAGCAAAGGGAAAGGAGGCAAAGAAGGCCACTGTCCTCAGAAGGGCGAAAGTGAGGAAGTCATTGATGTTAATGAGAAGGGCGGCCAAGGGATAGAGGAGGAAGGAGAGAAGGGAGGCGAGGAGGCTGAGAGGGACAACGATAAAGCCTACCCAAGGAACGAAGAGAAGATTGGTCACAAATCCGATGGGCGAGATCCTATTGAAATGGAGCATGACAAAGGGCGCAGTTCCTAATATTGCCACGGCAGTGACGAGTAAAGAAAGCCCGATATATTTCAAAATCGTCCTTTTCCATGATCTTTTTGAGGAGATTGAAATCCCCCTCTCTCTTAGCCCTTGAAGAATGCGGGGCACTAAATAGAGGATTGAGAGGACGGCGAGAAAGGAGAGTTGAAAGGAGACGTCGAAAAGGGAAGGGGGCGAGAAGAGAAGGATGAGAAAGGCGGCCAGAGCGAGGGTGTGGAGAAGATTTCTTGGCCGATCGAACAGGATGGAGAGAAAGAAGGTGATCACCATGATCGTCGCTCGGATGACAGAGATTCCTCCTCCTGCGATGAAGGTATAGAGAAGGATACAAGGGATGGTCAGGCCAGATGCCAATTTCTTGACAGAGATAGAGAGAAGAAGAAATTCGGAGCGCTTTAGAATCCAGATCAGCAGAGAGAAAGAAAGGAGGGCCACAATTCCAAGATGATCACCGGAAATTGCTAAGAGATGGGCAATCCCCGTAACGATGAACTGCTCTTTCACCTCCTCTGGAATGTCTCCCTGTTCACCCAAGACGAGAGCCTTAAGAATGCTTGAAGATGGGAACCGCGCCTCTCTCTCCAGAAAGTTTCGAATATGATCCCTCCAGTCCTCTATTTGGAGGATCAGTGGATTCTTAAATCCCTCGCCGATCTTGACCCAGCTCTTCTCCTCGCATAGGAATCCAACGGCATAAATTCCTTCAAAGGCAAGATGGCGTTCGTAGGAGAATCCGCCTGGGTTATGAAATCCCCGAGGGGGATAGAGTTTACATAAGAACCGAAGGCGATCCCCCACCCGGAAAGGACCGGTTTCGTTCTTACAAATGAGAAGGAGCTGACCTTCGACAGGAATGTGGCGATTTGACAAAATCACCTTCTCAGATCGGATCAGCAATTGAGTTACCCCTCGGGCGTGTTGAGGAACACGGTCAATAGTCCCCTCCACTGAGATGCGATCAATCCCTGTGAATTTGGATATATGGAAAGAGGAATCTTTGGGATGGAGATAGATTTGGATGGAGAGGAGGCCGAAAAGGAAGAAGAGGGTGAGGGCCATCCAGGAACCCAATACCATTCTTCTCGTTCCCATCAAGAGAGCCCAAAGGCCTAAGAGGATCAGGAGGACAAAGACCGACTCTTGAAAAGGGAATGGAAGGTCGAAGTGGCCTAAATAAAGCCCTACGGTGTAGGCGACGAAGATGGGAATGAGGGGCAGGCGAAGGGATTCATTCATCTTCGGCCTATTCGGACCTGTTGATCGGTCCGTTGAGGGAATCAAGCTTTGAGCAGCTGTTGGGCGACCAGCAGGCGCTCGGCCTGGTTGGCCTCTTCATAAATCTGGGTCACCTTGGCATCCCGCATCATCCGTTCCAAAGGATAATCCTTCATGTATCCATATCCTCCGAGAATCTGGACAGCATCGGTGGTCACCCTCATTGCAACTTCGGAGGCGTAAAATTTCGTAATGGCAGAGAGCTTTTCTATATCTTCGAGGCCTGCATCAATGCGAGCAGCGGTCTGATAGACCAGTGCCCGAGCCGCTTCGGTTTGAGTGGCCATATCAGCGATCATGAACTGAATGGCTTGAAAAGAGGAGATGGGCTTTTTGAATTGGATTCTCTCGTTGGCGTAATGGATGGCATAATCGAGGGCTCCTTGAGCGATGCCAACTGCAAGCGCTCCGACTGCCGGCCTCGACCTATTGAGAGTGCGCATTGCAATCTTCCATCCTTCGCCCTCCTCTCCCAGACGATCATCCTGGGGAATCCGGCAGTTTTCAAAGATCACATCGGCCGTGACCGAGCCCTTCATCCCAATCTTCTCCTCTTTCCTGCCGAAACTGAGGCCGGACGTCCCATCTTCTACCACAAAAGCGGAGATCCCGTTCGTGCCGCGGTCAGGATCGCTGACGGCAAAGACAGAGTAGAAGTGAGCGATACTCCCATGGGTGACGAAACATTTTCGACCATTGAGGACGTAGGTCTTTCCATCTTTCTTAGCTGTCGTCTTAAGGGAGAGGGGACCAGGCACTGCTTCTGTTTCCGCCAGGCTGAGGGCTGTGAGGTGGTTCTTCTCAGAGATCTGTGTGAAGTAGCGCTCTTTTTGGGATGGATTGCCTCCCAGCCAAATCGGAAGGGTGCCCATCCCTTGGGCAAGAAGGAAGAGCGAAGAGGAACCGCTTACCTTCGCGATCTCTTCGATAACGAGGCAGAAAGAGGTGATGTTTCCATTCGTTCCGCCGTATTCCTCTGGAAGGAGAATGGAGAGAAATCCTTGTCTCCCGAAAGCATCTGCAAGATCCCAGGGGAATTCGCCCGTGGCGTCGATCTCTGCTGCTCTCGGTTGGACGATTTTTTGGGCCGTCTTTACGGCAGCTGCCCTGATCATCTCTCTCTCTTTTTCAATTTCTTTCATGGAGATATCCTTGCAGAGAATAGGCGGGTCTCTTGTACAAAAAAAATTTAAAAGAGTGGAGGTTCTTTGTCAAGGAAAAAAATGTTTGACATTGCTGCAAATGATAATATAATTAGATATTTAAAATAATTCATGGAAGGAGGGGAAAGATGGATGCCAGGTGTTAAGATTAAGGAGAACGAGTCCTTTGAAAATGCGCTCAGGCGATTTAAGAAACAGGTCGAAAAGACTGGGATCCTGTCAGAGATCCGGAAAAGGGAACACTACGAAAAGCCGAGCATTAAGAGAAAGAAGAAGATGTTGGCGGCAAAGAAGAGGGCCATGAAAAGGATGCGAAAAATGGTGGAAAGGGGATGATGGATGGGCTTAGAAGAGAGACTGCTTGACGAAATGAAGGAAGCGATGAAATCGAACGATAAATTGCGTCTTTCCACCATTCGGATGATTCGAACGGCGGTGAAGAATAAGGAGATCGAACAAAGGAAAAGATTGGATGACGAGACAATTCTGAGAGTGATCCAGGGGATGGTGAAGAAGGGTGAGGAGTCCGTTGAGCAGTTTAAGCTTGGGGGCAGGATGGATCTGGTGGAAAAAGAGACGAAGGAGATGGAGATCTTGAGATCCTTTTTACCTCAGCCCATGAGCCAGGAAGAAATATTAAAGATCATTGATCAAACGATTGAAGAGACCAAGGCTTCATCCTTGAAAGATATGGGAAAGGTGATGAAATCCGTCATGCCAAAATTAGGGGGGAGAGCCGAAGGAGCATTGATCAACCGATTGGTCAAAGAAAAGCTTTCCCCTTAATTTTCTCCTCTTTGTCGATCCATTTCCCTTTAATCACGCTTTATGGATGATCGTTCCCTCAACGTTTTAGAGTTCAATCATTTATTGGGTACATTAAAATCATTCACCGCCTCCCCCTTAGGCCGAAAGCATTGTGAGGCCCTGAGACCCTCCAAAGACCCTGCCTTGATCAAGTCGAGATTAACCCAGGTGATGGAGCTCAAAAGGATTTTAGAGATCCTGGGTGATCTCCCGATTCGAGGATTGAAAGATATTGAGGGAATTCTGAGAAAATTGGAGATCGAAGGATCTGTTCTCGATGTTCAAGAACTCCTCGAGATCCACAACCAGATCACCCTGTGCAAAGGGCTGCGGAGGTTCTTCCTCAAGTTGGAGAAGATTCGAACTCCCCATCTTCAAGAGAAAGTTTCGAAACTTTCTTCATTAAAAGTTCTAGAAAGAGAAATTCTCCAAGCCATCAATACCAAGGGCGAAATCCTGGATCGAGCTAGCTCAACCCTTTCCGATATCAGGCATCGGATGGCGACCGTCAGGGAGAGGGTGAAGGCTCTGCTCGAACACCTTCTCCATCAAGAAGAACTTCAGCCGATCTTCCAGGAGCACCTGATCACCCTGAGAAATGGGAGATATGTCCTTCTCATTAAATCCGATTTCAAGCATCGATTGGAAGGCATCATCCACGATCAGTCTCAAAGCCGCATGACCTATTTCTTAGAACCCCTCCAAGTGGTTAGCCTCAACAATGAGATCAACATCTTGATGGCCGAAGAGAAGGAAGAGGAGTACCGGGTATTGTCGGACCTTTCCGAGAAAGCAAGGGATGAAAGAGAAAATCTCTGGCGAGACCTCGAGATCTTAGGGGAACTGGATCTTCTCTATGCGATGGCAAGGCTCTCCATCCTTTTGAAGGGTGTCGAGCCCATTTTGAATGAGAAGGGGAAGATCGATATGAAGGATGCGCGAAATCCCATCCTCACCCTTCAACAGAAAGATCGGGTCGTTCCCATTGATCTTCGAATAGGAGAGGGAGTCCGATGCCTCATCCTGAGCGGAGCGAATGCAGGTGGAAAGACGGTTGCGTTAAAGACGTTGGGGCTTTTGACGTCGATGGTTCAATCTGGTCTTCCCATCCCAGTTGCAGAGGGGAGCGAGGCGGCAATCTTTCAAGACATCTTTGCAGTGATCGGGGATGAGCAAAATATAGAAGAAAATCTGAGCACCTTCTCCAGTCACCTTCTCCACTTGAACCAGATCGTTGGAGAGGCAGGAGGCCGTTCCCTCGTCCTTTTGGATGAACTTGGAGTGGGAACGCACGCCTCAGAGGGATGTGCCTTGGCCATGGGCTTCTTGGATCGATTGATGGAGAGCGGCGCCTCCGTTGTTGTCACCACTCACTTCGATCGTCTCAAGGCCTATGGATACCTCCGTCCAGAGGTGGAGAATGTGTCGGTGGAGTTCGATGAGGAAACCTTGGAACCGAAATATACCCTCGCCTATGGCTCGTCCGGATTGAGCAATGCCTTCTTAGTGGCGGAAAAATTGGGCATCTCCGAAGAGGTCCTTCAGATGGCCCGTCTCTACCGGGAAGGAGGAGAACAGGATCTCGGCCGAGCCATTGAAACATTGGAAAGATTGAAGACCGACGCTGAAAAGCAACGGCGAGAGCTCCTTGCCATGAAGGAAGAGGTTGGGCTGGAACGTCGGAGACTTAAAGAAATGATCGAGAAGATCAAGACGAGAAAGCTGGAGATTTTCTCTAAGGCGGAGGAGAAGGCAAGAAAGGCGGTTCAAAAGGTGGAAGAGGAGCTCAAGGAATGGGTTCATCAGCAGAAAGAGGAGAGGGCTCATGTGAAGATCCACCGTTTGCATAGCTACCGGAAAGAACTGAAAGATGTAAAAGAACGATTCTTTCCTTCTGCCAAAGAGAAGGAGAATCAGACGATGCCGGGTGGCTTGAAGGTAGGGGATCGTGTTAGAATTGTGAGCCTGCGAAGCGATGGGATTCTGGTGGACATCGACAGCCCCTTAAACCAAGCAGAGGTGATGACCAATAGGGCAAAGGTGAAGACCGCACTCTCCGACATTGTGAGGATCATGGATGAAGATGAAGAGAGAGAGCCGAAGATCACCAGAAGCCAGGCCTTGTCAAGAGAAGATGTCGAAGAAGGGCCATCTCAACTGAACGTCGTTGGTCTAACGGTGGAAGACGCCCTTCCAAAGGTTGACAAATTTATTGATCAAGCCCTCTTGCACGGATTGGAGAAAGTCCAGATTATCCACGGGGTGGGTTCCGGGAGGTTGCGGAACGCCATTGGCAAATTCCTTCAAGAACACCGAGGGGTCAAACATTTTGCCCTTGGGGAGGGGATGAAGGGAGGCAGAGGCATCACCGTGGTCGAGTTGAGGTAATCGGTGGTCAGCGGCTTTTTCACAGAAGAGAAGGTTTCAGAAATCCGGGAACGGGCCAGTATTCTGGAGGTTGTCTCAGACTATGTGAGCCTCAAGAAGGCTGGAAAGAACCATAGGGGACTGTGCCCCTTCCATTCCGAAAAGACCCCTTCCTTTATGGTCAATGAAGAGAAGCAGATTTTTCACTGCTTTGGCTGCGGAGCCGGAGGTGATATCTTCGGATTTCTGATGAAAGTGGGACATTTCTCATTTCCCCAGGCTGTGGAAGAATTGGCAAAGCGTTACGGAGTAAGGCTCCCTGCCCGAGAGCTCTCTCCAGCGAAGAAGAAGGAACTGGCCAAGAGAGAGATCCTCTTTCAGATCAATCAGATGGCATTGGAATATTTTCACGATCTCCTCTCCCGACGGCGTGAAGGCGAGGAGGGGAGGGGGTATCTGTTGAAGAGGGGGGTCAGCGAGCAGGTCATTCAGGAGCATCGGCTCGGCTATTCTCTCGATCGTTGGGATGGTCTGAGTCGGCATCTCCAAGAGAAAAAGGTCTCTTTGGAACTGGCGTGGGAACTGGGTTTGATCTTTCCGAAGAAGAGGGAAGGCTGGTACGATGCGTTTCGGGGAAGGATCCTCTTTCCTATCTTTGACCTCCACCAGCGGGTCGTTGGATTTGGGGGAAGATTGATCGGAGAAGGCGAACCGAAATATCTCAACTCTCCGGAGTCGAGCATCTACCATAAGGGGGAGATCCTTTATGGTCTTCAGGTGGCCAAGGCATACATTCCTGAGAAGGATTGTGTTATAATGGTCGAAGGTTATTTCGACCTTTTGACCCTCCACCAGTACGGGCTGAAAAATAGCGTTGCCACCTTAGGAACGGCGCTAACATCACAACACATTCGCACCTTGAAGAGATACACGAAGAATTTGATCACTGTATTCGATGCTGACGAGGCAGGTGTTCAGGCAAGCCTCCGCGTGCTTCCCCTTTTTTTGGAGGAGGAGGTCTCAGGGAAGACGATCATCCTTCCAAAGGGCGAAGACCCCGATGAGTTTCTCAGGAAGGGAAATTTAGAAGCATTTAAGAAAGGAATGCACGGTGCCATTCCCCTCACGGATTTCTTTTTCGAATGGTTGACGAAAACCCACGATATGAAGTCCATCGAGGGCAAGGTAATAGTTGCAGAGCAGGGAATGGCCCTCATTGGAAAGATCCCGAATAAGATTCGAAGAAGTTATTATACGAAGGCCTTGGCTGAGAGATTGGATCTTCCGGAATCGTTATTGATGGAGAGACTCGTATCGTCTCCAAAGGATCGGCGTGGGACTGAAGGAGTGTCGGCCAAGGGGTTTACCGAAAGGCATTTCCCAAAGTCAGAGGAAATGGTGGTTCGTCTCATGATCCATCATCCCGAATTGATCCCAAGGCTCACGGAGGAAGGGGTTTTAGGAGAGTTTGAAAGTCCGATCCTTCAGAAAATGGCCCAGAATTTGGAAGGTCTTTACATGAGAAGGGGAAAACTTGATCTGACTGAGGCGCTGGGATCTCTTGAGGACGATTTGAAGGAAAGGTTATGCGAGTTTGCTTTTCAGGAGAGTGAGTTGGAGGGGGGAGATCGAGAGAAGATACTGAGGGATTGTATCCAAAAGATTCGCAGGAAGAGGTTGAAAAAAGACGAAGGAGAGATCCTCAGAAAGATTAAAGAGGCTGAGACGGAGAAAGGGGAGAAAGGGCTGGAGGCCCTTTTGAGGAAACGGCAAGAACTGACAAGGAGGGGAAGGGGCCTTTAGGGAATCGATAATAAAAAAAGGGAAAGGTTGATGAGGAAAGAAGGGAAGATGAAAGAGGTGGAGCAATTGATCTCCATCGAGGGAGAAAAGGGGTTTCTATCCTTCGAGGAGGTGAACGGGATTCCTCCCAACGAGATTGTCTCCTCCGATCAAATCGACGATGTCCTTATGATGTTCGATGAAATGGACATTGACGTGGTGGATGACCTTCAAGGATTGAAGGTGGAGGATGAGAAGGCTCTGGAGAAGGAGGAAGAGGAAGTCGATGAGTTAGAGGTCGAGACCTTTGGGAGAGCCACCGATCCCGTTCGGATGTATCTCCGCGAAATGGGCTCCGTTTCCCTTCTTACCCGAGAAGGAGAGGTTGAGATCGCGAAGCGAATTGAGAGTGGGAAGAGAGAGGTACTGAGCATTGTTCTGGATTGCCCTATGGCCGTCAAAGAGGTCATCAATCTCGGCAGTGCCATCAAGGCCGGGAAGGTGGAGATCCGGGAAGTAACCAATGAAATTGACGAAGAGGAGACGAGCCTTGAGGAAGAACAAGTTCAGAGAAAGAAGATCTTGGACCTGATCGATCGGATTCGGCGGCTCGATAAAGGGCTTCAGCGCCTTCAGAAAAAGAAAAAGGGGTCGAAAAGCAAGATCCAGGAGAAGATGAAGGAAAAGAAAAAGGCGGAGATTTTAGAATGTTTTAGACACATGAATTTGAGAGACACCCAGATTAATAAGATTGTGCAGAAGACGAAGCAGATGCTCATCCGTGTGGAAAAGGGAGAGAGTGAGGTCAAGAGGATCGAGGAGAGATGGAGGATCTCTGTCCGAGAGGCACGGGAGTATTTGAAAAGATTGAAAGAAAAGACGCTCAATGAGAAAAGCCTCATGAGGAGCCGGGGAGTGAGCAAGGCCGATCTCCACGAGGTCGATCGGTGTGCGAAGTTTGCACAAAAGAAGATTAATCGTGTGGAGATGGAGTGTGGCCAAAGCGCTGAGAGACTGAAAGCAGCGGTGAAGGCGATTGTCGAAGGGGAGACAAAGGCCAAAGAGGCGAAAAGTGAACTGGTGAAGGCCAACCTGAGGCTGGTGGTCTCCATTGCGAAAAAGTATACGAATCGAGGCCTTCAATTCTTGGATCTCATTCAGGAAGGAAACATAGGCCTCATGAAGGCGGTAGATAAATTTGAATATCAAAGGGGTTACAAATTTAGCACTTATGCCACTTGGTGGATTCGCCAAGCCATCACGCGGGCGATCGCTGATCAGGCTCGGACAATCCGTATCCCTGTGCACATGATCGAGACGATTAATAAACTGATCCGGACCTCCAGATACCTCGTCCAAGAGATTGGTCGGGAACCCACTCCTGAAGAGATTGCCGAGAAAATGGAGATGCCTTTGGACAAAGTAAGAAAAGTGCTGAAGATTGCCAAAGAGCCGATTTCCCTTGAGACACCCATCGGCGAAGAGGAAGACAGCCATTTAGGAGATTTCATCGAGGACAAAGCGGTCATTTCACCGCAGGATGCTGTGATCAACTCGAACCTCTCGGACCAAACGCGCAAGGTCCTTTCCACTCTCACGCCCAGGGAGGAGAAGGTTTTGAGGATGCGATTTGGCATCGGAGAGAAATACGATCATACCCTGGAAGAGGTGGGGCAGGATTTTGATGTGACCCGGGAAAGGATCCGACAGATCGAGGCTAAGGCATTAAGGAAGCTCCGGCATCCCAGTCGTGCCAGGAAGTTGAAGAGCTTTCTCGAAGCCTGATTTTTAGTTCATTGGGTCTATCCGGTTTTTCTGGTTTGTTTGGTTGACCAAAGAAACTGAAAAAACTAAAAAAACCAGAGAAACCAAGAGAGGGTTGACACCCATTGGGGATTAACTATAATGATAGGCGGGAAGGGCCCATAGCTCAGCTGGAAGAGCCACCGGCTCATAACCGGTAGGTCCCTGGTTCGAACCCAGGTGGGCCCACCAGAAAAGGAGGGATGGAGGTAGTGAAGTTCCTTGAAATAAGGGGGAAGACGCCCAGGGAGCCCGGAAGGAGAAAGAGTGCACTCCCCGCGGTGCACTCTTTTTATTTTTACGCAAAGAAGATCCATCCAATGAGCCATGGGAGGCGACCTTGAGGGAACAATTGGAACTGCTTTGGGAACTCCAAAAAATCGATCTCGCCCTGAAGAGGATTAAGGAGGAGAAAGAGCGGTTTCCTAAAGAGACAAAGAAGTTGGACGAAAGACAGAATATGGAGAAGGAAAAAATTCAAAAAGAGCGGGAGAAGATAGAGGCGTTAGAAAAAGAGAGAAGGCAGAAGGAGAGACATCTCAATACAGAGCAGGAGAAAATCAAGCGGGCAGAGGGAAGAATGCTCGAAGTGAAAACGAACAAGGAGTATCAAGCCCTCCTGAGTGAGATCGAGACCATTAAGGAGGCGACGAACCGTTTGGAAGAAGAGATTCTACAAATTTTGGAAGAGGTCGACGAGCTCAAAAAGGATCTTTTAAAGCGAGAAAAAGAAGTGACGAGTGCCATCGAAAAGATCGAGAAGGAGAAGAGAAAGATTCAGGAGAAGATGGAACAAGACGATAGGCTTTGGAAGGAACAGAAAGAGAGGAGGGAGGTCCTTTCGAAGCAACTGGAATCTGGCCTTTTTAAACTCTACAACACCCTGAAGGAAAAAAGGCAGGGGATCGGTGTGGTCGACGTTAAAAAAGAGACTTGTCAGGGTTGTTTTGTGAACATCCCTCCCCAAATGTTCATCGAAGTTCAAAAGAACAGTTCGTTGATTCGATGCCCCAACTGTAACCGGATTCTTTACTGGGAGGGAGAACGGAAGACGAAATGACGGATAGGGAGGATGGCGGTCTGGTTCAGCAGGATTTTCATTTGGTCCTTCATATCGATGGAGCCTCCCGGGGCAACCCAGGAAGGGCGGGAGCCGGGATTTGGATGACGGATGGATCAGGAAAAAAATTGCTGGAGGTGAGCCGGTATCTGGGTCATAAGACAAATAATGAGGCAGAATATTGGGCTCTTCTTCTGGGGGTGAGGGAGGCGAAGCGGTTGGGTGGCAAGTCCATTCATATTCTTACGGATTCGGAATTGATCGCCCGGCAAGTGAAGGGGCTTTATCGGGTGAGGGATGTGAATTTGAAAGGCCTCCATAGAATAGTGACCCAAAATTTGAAGGAATTTTCGTCAGTTGAGATCACATCCATCTCGAGGGATGAGAACCGAGAGGCAGACCGTTTGGCGAATCAGGCGATCGAGAGGACAATCGCAAAGGAAAAGAGGGAAGGGGGGATTCGAAGGGGAAGAGATGGTCGCTCCTCGTAACATCTCTCTAAGAGGGACGTTAGGAGGGGAGGAAAGTCCGAGCTCCACAGGGCAGGGTGGTCCGTAACACGGACTGTTCCCTGTGAAATAGGTGCAAGCAGCTAATTCATGTGTTGGGATGATCAAGCTGATGCTTCCCGTTGCAGAGTTAGCATTGCCGTTATTTCACAGGGGGTAAGGAAAGTGCCACAGAAAAGATACCGCCCCGTGGAATGGCGGTTTCGCCTATTCCACGGGGTAAGGGTGAAAAGGCGAGGTAAGAGCTCACCAGTACCTCGAGCGATCGGGTAGCTTGGTAAACCCCACCCGGAGCAAGACCAAATAGGTCCCGCTCTCCCGCAGGGGGAAAGAATGGCCCGTTCGAATTTGTCTCGGCCATAGACAGGACAAAGGCGGGACGGGTTCGGTCGCTTGAGATCCTGAGTAATCAGGATCCTAAGATAAATGACCATCGTTCCGACCATTCGCCCTCTGGGCGAGAAAGAAGGAATACAGAACTCGGCTTATGGTCCCCTTCGAAACCCCCATCTTTTATCTTTACCATTTTGAAACCATTTTAGTCATTAGGTTATTCAGTCACTGGTCATTAAATGACTTAATGACTAATAACTCAATGACTGTATTTCTAAACGCAAACCAATTCGAACTATTATGAAACATGGCATTAAAAAACGATGGGTGGTAGGAACGTTCACGTTCTTTTTGATCTGGACTCTTCCTCTATCAGCTTTCTCCCAAGAAGCGTCAGTTAAAGGGGTGAGCGTAAAGGGCGCAAATGGGGCTTGGAAAGTCGGTTTCCACGTGGAGAACTGTTTCACAGAGAGAATGGAGGAGGCTATTCAGACGGGAATAAAGACGGTCTTCACCTTCTACCTTCATCTCTATCAGAAGAGAAAATTGTGGAAGGATCGAAAAGTGGCGTCCCTACGGTTCCAGCACACTATCCAGTACGATCCCATTCGAGGGGAATATCAAGTCACCCATGAAGAAAACGGTTCCTCTCGCACGACATCCAATCTTCAGGAAGCGAAAAATTGGATGGCGAAAGTGGAGGAGGTGGAGGTTCGGCCCTCCTCTCCACTGAAACCTCGAATTCCAACCGAACTTCGCATCAAAGCTGAGCTGGATGCGGTCAAGCTTCCTTTTCATTTGGAGTATCTCTTCTTTTTTGTCTCCCTTTGGGATTTTGAGACCAGATGGCATGTCGAACCGCTTTCCCCTTAAAAATTCCCCCTCGCCCCCGTTTACTAAAGGGGGGATGGGGGGATTAAAAAAGACACATATGAGTCACTAAACAATGATGAAAAAGGATCTTACCCCAGAAGAAAGAAGGCGACGCAATGAGCTCTTGATCATTGGGATCATCTCCATTTTGATCATCATCCTCACCACCCTTGAGATGAAATTCCCGCAGGTGGGAGGGAAGATCCCCGTCGCCAACAACATCATCATCTTCAGCCTGATCAATATCAACATCATCCTGATCCTGTTGCTCATCTTTTTGGTCATCCGAAATCTGGTTAAACTGATCTTCGAGCGAAAGCGTAAGGTCTTGGGAGCAAAGCTCAGGACCAAACTGGTGGTAGCCTTTGCCAGCCTTTCCCTCGTTCCCACGGTGCTCCTCTTTCTTGTTGCCGTGGGATTTATCACCAATAGCGTTGAGCATTGGTTCAAAGCTCCGGTCGAACAGTCCCTTCAGGGGGCCTTAGAGGTGGCCCAGGCCTATTATCGAGATTTTGCGAACAGCGCGGTCTCCTCAGCCCAACAGATCGGAAGGCATCTCTCCAGACAGGGGATCTTTAAGGATGCAAGGGGAATGAGTTCATTGAGAGAACATCTGGAAGCAAAACGTCAGGAATACCATCTCAGCACCCTCGGAATATATTTCCAGGGAGGGAAAGATACGATCAGAGTAGAGGACTCCTCCCTGAAGACGATTTTTCCATATCCTCCAAGAGATCTGTTGGATGCAGCATGGTCCGGGAAGGAAGTGTCTCGGATCTTGTCACTTGGAGAGGGGGAGATGATCGCAGGGATTGCGCCTATTTTTTACCCCTCAGAGGGCGGAGAGGTGATCGGAGTAGTGGCTGCTTCGCTCTTCATCCCGAAGAGCCTTACGGTCAAGATGCGGGAGATCTCACAGGCCTTTGTGGAATATAAACAATTAAAGATTTTGAAAAGGCCGATTAAATCGAGCTATATGATGGCTCTCCTCATGGTCACCCTCCTTATCCTCTTTTCGGCGACGTGGTTTGGTTTCTACTTGGCCAAAGATATCACCGTCCCGATCAAAGATTTGGCGGAGGCCACGCATCGAATTGCGACAGGAGACCTGAACTTCCGTATCCAGATGAAAGCGACGGATGAGATTGGAACCTTAGTCCAATCCTTCAATCAGATGACCGAGGATCTTCAGGTGAGCCGATCCGAATTAGAGCAGCGTCGAAAGTACATGGAGATCGTTCTGAAAAATGTGGCTGCTGGCGTGATCTCCATCGACGAGAAAGGGACGGTCACCACCATCAATACTTCTGCGGAACAGATGCTGGAGGTGAAAGGGGATGAAATCGTGGAGAAAAGGCTCTCTGAGGTATTGCCCAGAGAATATGTGGAACAGATCGAGGGACTATTAGGTGAACTCAAATCTTCTCAGAGAGATGCCATCGAAAAACAGGTCACCGTGAACCTGAAAGGGAAATCCCTCTCCCTTTTGATCAATTTGACGACCCTGAGAGATGAAGAAGGGAGATTCCTTGGCACCGTTGCCGTTTTTGATGACCTTACCCAACTGATCAAGGCCCAAAGGATGGCTGCTTGGAGGGAGGTGGCCCGGAGGATTGCCCACGAAATCAAGAATCCATTGACCCCGATTCAACTCTCGGCCCAACGGCTGAGAAAAAGGTACTTAGAAAAACTCGAACAAGATGGGACTGTCTTTGACGAGTGCACGCGGACGATCGTAAAGCAGGTTGAAGAACTGAAAGGAATGGTCAACGAATTTTCTAATTTTGCTCGAATGCCGGCCTTGCAACCTACTCCCAACCGTCTCAATGAGATCATCCAGGAAGCCCTTGTCCTGTTCAAGGAGGCACACAAAGAGGTCCATTTTGAATTTATCCCTCAAGACCTTCCCGTTTTAAACATCGACAGGGATCAGATGAAACGGGTGATGATCAATCTCATTAAGAACAGCCTTGCCGCTGTTGAAAGGGATGGCGAGATTAAGATTCAGACGAGTTACGACCCGAAGCTGCAGATGGTTCGATTGGAAGTAAGTGACAATGGCTGTGGCATTCCTGATGAAGACAAAAACAGGCTTTTTGAACCTTACTTTTCTACAAAAAAGAGTGGAACAGGGTTAGGGCTGACCATCATCAACGCCATCATTGCCGATCATAACGGATATATCCGGATTCGAGATAACGAACCGAAAGGGACGACGTTCCTGATCGAACTACCCGTCCGCGTTTGATGAAACGGGGATAGGGAGATACGGTGAGGGGGAGATGGGGATGGAAACAGCGAAAAGGTTGTGACCTCCACCCCCTCCATTTCATCGCAGTGCTTGTCTTAATGATTGATTTCTCCTTCATTTTTAGCTAAAATGAAATTGTGTCTGAAAAACTGATCTGCCAGAACAAGAAGGCTTGGCATAATTACTTCATTGATGATAGATATGAAGCTGGGGTTTCTCTTTTGGGAACAGAGGTGAAATCCCTCCGGGAAGGAAGGGCGAATATCGGGGACAGCTACGCAAAGATAAAGGATGGACAGATCTTTCTTGTCGATGCCCATATCAGTCCTTATACGCATGGTAATCGGTTTAATCACGATCCACTCAGGACGAGGAAACTCCTTCTCCATAAAAGGGAGATTCGGCGTCTCATCGGAAAGGTTCAGGAGAAAGGATTTACGCTCATCCCCCTTCGTCTCTACTTTTCTGATGGAAAGGCCAAAGTGGAGTTGGGTTTGGCGAAGGGGAAGAAGCTCTTTGATAAGCGAGAAGCGCTCCGACGCAAGACGATGGAAAGAGATATGGAAAGGGGGCGAAAAGGGTTCGACGGGGATCGTTGACGTCAGGGCTGCATACCGAGGTCCCATTGGCTCGTAAAACAAATGGGGTTAAACATAATCGCAGCCAACTACGATTATGCCCTGGCTGCCTAAGAGCAGCCAGCGTCCCTCTCGTTCTTTCCTGTAGGCCGGGAAGGGATGTCAGAAAAACAGGATAGTTCCTCTCTGATTCCTATAGGAGAGGGGCGAAACCTTATAGGATAGTCTCTCGGGAATCCTGTCTGTGGGAGATCCGAGAGGCGAATTTAAAACACAGGCTATGTATGTAGAAGCTCTGTCGGAAGGTTCTCGGACGCGGGTTCGATTCCCGCCGCCTCCACCAATTTGAAAAGCCCTAATTTTTAGGGCTTTGCTATTTCAGTAGGTAAAATGGCATAAACTAAGAAATTACTTCAAACGGTCAATCTTATACAGGGGGAAGAATATGTTAGAAACCCAATGGAGAAAAGGATGTTTGATTCTCTTTATCTTTTACTTTTTATTCTTCTATGTTCTCCCAATGGATGCCTTTGCGAGGGCTGGCGGGGGAAGATCATCTGGCAGCCGTGGCTCCAGGTCATATACTCCTCCCAGACCCTATTCAGCTCCAAAGCCTGCACAGCCATCCCAGAGACCAAAAGAATCCACTCCCCCATCACAGCTCTCTCCGCAACCCACTCAACAACCACAGAGTAGCATCTGGAGAGGGCTTGCAGGCGGCATCATGGGTGGAATAATAGGGGGGATGCTATTCAGAGGCCTGGGATTTGGAGGTGATTTAGGTGGTGAAAGCGGCGGTATAGGGCTGTTCGAGATTTTGCTGCTTTGCGCTTTGCTTTATGGTGCTTACTGGTTCTTCAAGAAGAGGCGTCAGGCAGCCGCTGCCAGTGGATATTATCAAAGTTCAGCTAAAACTGTAGAGCCCCGCTATCAAAGTTCATATACACCGGCTTATGAGCAGCCACAGGAAGAAGAATGGGACATAGAAAAAGGGGTGAGTTACATCCGTCAGATGGATCCATCTTTTGATGAGAGAAAATTCCAGGATTTATGCATGGATCATTTCTTCAGGATTCAAGGGGCTTGGGCAAACAGGGATATGTCTGGAGTAAGAAACTTATTGACGGAAGAGATGCTCAGGATTATTCGGGACGATGCGGAGAAATTGAGATCAGAGAAAAAGATCAACAAACTTGAAAATATTGCTGTAAGATCAGTCGATATTGTAGAGGCCTGGCAGGAGTCAGGAAGGGATTACATCACTGTCAGATTCTATGCGAACCTTTTGGATTATACGATCGATGAGACCACTGGCGAGGTGGTATCGGGCAGTAAGACTGAACCTGTAAAATTTGAGGAGTACTGGACATTTACCCGACCGGTGGGAAATCACCCCTGGCAGTTATCAGCGATCAACCAGGCTGAATAACGGGCAAGGGAAGTGCCCTCTATTAGGACTTCACCTATAGATAGCTCTTCCGTTTATGGTCTACCAATAAGAATTTGCTCCGACATTCACCCAAGTCCATCTTTCTGGTTCGATGTACTTAATCATTGGTTTAAAATTGTACTTTTATTACTTGGCCTGTAGATCTCTAAAAGAAAGATTTGCAGGCCATTTTTTTGGTTGAAGTTGGAAAGTAAATCGATCACAATGAAAAGAAAGGGCGCTGCGTTTTCCTGGTTGGAGGAGTTAATACCGAATGGAAGCGAAACCAAAATATACGAATCGGTTGATCCATGAGACCAGTGCTTATCTCTTGCAGCATGCTCACAATCCTGTCGATTGGCATCCTTGGGGAGAGGAGGCCCTGCATCGAGCAAGAAAAGAGGATAAACCCATTCTGCTCAGCATCGGCTATTCCTCCTGCCACTGGTGCCACGTCATGGAAAAGGAATCGTTTGAAAATGAAGCGATTGCCAGGATCATGAACGAACGCTTCATTAACATCAAGGTCGATCGTGAGGAACGTCCGGACCTTGATGAACTCTATATGAATGCCGTGCAGGTGATGACCGGTGGAGGCGGATGGCCAATGACCGTCTTCATAACTCCAGACCTTGTCCCATTCCATGCCGGAACTTACTTCCCGCCTGAAGATCGAGGAGGAATGCCAGGTTTCCCAAAGGTACTGATCGTCGTTTCCGACTATTACCGGAATCATCGAGGGGAAGTGGACAAGGTGGAAACACAGATGAGACATGCCCTCCAACAGTTGGTTCAAATCGTTCGCTCCCAGGAAACCCTGGACGACAGAGTCTTGTCGAAGGCTTTTGAAACTTTTGAAAGTCAGTTTGATCCAACCCATGGAGGATTCGGGAAAGCTCCGAAGTTTCCAAGCAGCATGGCTCTATCCTTTCTTTTGAGGTATTGGAAGAGAACGGGTTCAAAAGAGGCATTGAAGATGGTGGAGGTCTCGTTGGAGAAGATGGCCAATGGAGGCATCTATGACCATCTGGGAGGTGGGTTTCATCGTTATTCCATTGATGAGCGATGGCTCATTCCTCATTTTGAGAAGATGCTCTATGACAATGCCCTTCTCTCTCGAACCTATTTTGAGGCCTTTCAGGCAACTCAGAAGGAGAAGTATCGCCGTGTGGCCGAGGAGGTGCTCGATTATGTCCTCCGCGAGATGAGGAGCCCAGAAGGCGGCTTCTATTCTACTCAAGATGCGGATAGTGAGGGTGAAGAGGGGAAGTTCTATGTATGGAGGAGAGAAGAGATCAAGGATCTGTTGGGCAAAGAAAAGGGGACTCCTTTCTGTGCTCATTACGGGGTTACACCTCAGGGAAATTTTGAAGGGGGATTAAGCGTGCTGCATATCGCTTCCTCCTTAGAAAAGATTTCTGAACGATATGGAATGGCTGTGCCCGAACTGGAGAAGGCACTGGAGGAGGGGCGAAGGGCTCTCTTTGTAAGAAGAGAGACGAGAGTCAAACCCGGCCGGGATGAGAAGGTCCTGACCTCTTGGAATGGTTTGATGATTTCCGGTTTCGTCGATGGATTTAAAGTTACTGGAAATGAAACCTACCTCGACGGAGCAAGTCAAGCAGGCCGGTTCATCCTCGAAGAGATGAGAAGAGATGGCAATTTGATGAGGGTCTTCAATCGGGGAAGGTGTCAGATGAAAGGGTTTTCAGAAGATTATGCCTTCTTTATCCAGGCACTCATCGATCTTTACGAAGCCACCTTTGAGATGGATTGGCTCAAGGAAGCTGATGATCTTAATCGAAGGATGATTCATCAATTCTGGGATGGGAGAGACGGAGGTCTCTTCTTTGCGGGCAACGAGAATGAACCTTTGATCGCTCGATCGAAAAGCCCTTATGACAATGCGGTTCCCTCATCCAATTCGGTTGGAGTATTCAATCTGATCAGACTTGGCTATCTGACTGGAGAGGAATCTTTAAAACAGAAGGCTGAGCAGATCATTCATCTCTTTTATAAATTTCTCTCGGAGCGTCCAACTGGGTTCGCCCATATGTTATCCGGACTCTCTTTCTTCCTCAATCCCGAGGAGATCGGTATCATCGGTGAAAAGAATGATCTTAGGACAAAATCCATGCTGCAAGAGATCTACAGAGCCTACCTCCCCAACAAAATCCTTAGCCTAAAGGAACCTCATGAAACAATTGAAGGAAGCTGGTTCCCATTTCTAAAGGAAAAAGAGGCCCCACACATTCCAACCGCCTTCGTCTGTAAGAAGTTCACCTGCTTGCCCCCAGTAACAAGCGAACAAGAATTGAGCAAGATATTGCTTTAGTGCGATTGAAGGGGAAAACAACCCTTGACAACGCCGGAAAAATGGTTAAATTTGTTATTGAAAATATTTTCATTCTTTTCTTAACCTATTATGAATATAGGACTTTTTAGAAATCTTTTTAAAGAGAAAAAACTCATATTAAGCCATCCCAGGGTTCTGATTTACCAAGAACTTTCCAATGCCTTAAGCCCTTTAAGTCCTTTAGAAATTTATCAAAGCCTTCTCAAAAAGAAGAAAAGAATCGGGTTGACTTCCATCTATCGATCCCTTGACCTTTTCGAATCCTTAGGGATCGCTTTCAAAATCGCTAATGGGTCAGCGGTGAAGTATAAACTCTGTGAGTTGGAAGATCACCATCACCATATTATCTGTAAAAACTGTGGGGATGTAGTCGAATTAAACTTTTGTGACATATGCGATTGGTCCAAGAAGGTGATGGAGTCCACCGGTTATCAGGTGACGGATCATCAACTTAGTTTTTATGGATACTGTAAGGCGTGTAAGCCCTTACAAACATAGTCTGGTAGTCGTTAGTTTCGTAGTTTTTTAGTCGGCTATGACTATGTGACTACAAGACTATTAGACTCTTGGAGACTCTTGGAGGGATAGAGTGTCCCACATTCACCTACCAGATGGCGTTTTGCCTGTTTGGCTATGGGTTTCCGGATTTATTGTGACCATTTTGGTGGGGATGATCTTTTTTCGGTTTGCTAAGAAAGAGGAATTAACGAGGCGGCTTCCCCTACTGGGAATGATGGCTGCTGCCATGATCCTTGGTGCCTCGGTTGAGATCGTCCCCATTGCCTACCACATCAACCTAACCGTTATCTCCGGAATCCTCTTAGGGCCCTCTCTTATCTTTCTGGGAACCCTTGTGGTCAACGTGATCTTGTCTCTTTTTGGACACGGTGGGATCACTGTCATCGGCCTCAACACGCTCACCCTTTCAATCGAAGGGATCTTGGGTTATCTCCTTTTTCGCCTCTTCTGGAGACTATTCAGAAGATTAACCCCTGCTCTTTTCCTGGCCACTTTCCTGGCCCTTTTCTGTTCCACTCTCTCTATGGTCGGAGCGGTGTGGTTAGGGACATCCCATTATGAAGAATTGATACACCAGGAGAATCACAAGGGGATTTTTGAATTTAAGCTTTTGAAAGGCGGGAGGGATCATCCCGAAGAAGGTGTCACAAAGGATAGAGTGAACCTGAAGCGTTTTGTTGCCATTGTTCTTCCGTTAGGTTTCATTGGTTGGATACTTGAAGGCGTGATCACCTCTTTGATTGCCCGATATATCCATCGGCTGCGGCCAGATCTATTGAAACTGGAAAGAAAATAAAAG
>Ga0315309_1000665_pt1 | contig 20809 bp, 22 predicted proteins | sample TDP4_MG_FD_203080 | JGI IMG/M metagenome (GOLD analysis project Ga0315309, IMG submission 203080) | Freshwater sediment microbial communities from Lake Towuti, South Sulawesi, Indonesia - TDP4 | ecosystem: Environmental > Aquatic > Freshwater > Lake > Sediment | place: Indonesia: South Sulawesi... | reverse complement strand
TCATAGGAGCGGACAAGGATGTTCGCCATGGAGAGGTGATCCATATCATTGATCTCGTTAGGAGGCTTGGAGTCACCCGCTTTGCAATCAATGTGGAAAAGGCTCCGGATGAGGGGCCTTCTACTAAGTAGTATCCTTTTTATATTTCTTCTTATGGCTGGTCTTTCTCAAGCTGAGAATCCTCCTCCCTGGCAAAACGGCGCCCCTAAGGACGCTAACGGCAGATTTACGAATATAGACGGCTCTGTTCCTTCACATGGGTTCCTGGATTTTCTCAAATGGCGGATATTTGACGCTCCCAAAGCCAGGAAGGCTGCTAAAAGAGAGAAGCCCGCCCCAAGGATAGAAAACGATGGTGCATTTCTCAGGTCCAACACAACCGAGCCAACTGTGACATGGATCGGGCATTCAACAACCCTGATCCAGATTGCTGGTCTCAATATTCTCACAGACCCGAACTTCTCCTCAGAACTGGGTTTGGGCAGGAAGAGGCTCGTTCCGCTTGGCCTAAAACTGAAAGACCTCCCCAGGATTGATGTTGTCCTGATTTCGCACAGCCATTACGACCATCTGGACAAGGAGACTATCCGGAAGCTATCACCTTCAGTGTATTTTCTTGTGCCCAAAGGTTTTAAGTCATGGTTTGCTTCAATTGGCAGGGACAGGTGCGAAGAGCTTGACTGGGGTCAGAAGATAGATATCTCCGGGGTGATATTTTGGTTCCTTCCATTGCAGCATTGGTCCAGGAGGGGGCTTACTGATATGAACAAAAGACTTTGGGGATCCTGGCTGATTCAGGCTGAAGAAAATAAGATTTTATTTGTCGGAGACAGCGGCTACTTCGGGGGATTTAAACAGTTCGGTTCGTATTTCACTGGCATCACCATTGCCATTCTTCCGATGGGGGCATATGCACCCCGATGGATCATGAAGGAGAATCACATGAACCCTGAGGAAACAGTGAGGGCATTTCAAGATTTGAATGCTCATATTCTTGTTCCAATTCACTGGGGGACTTTCAAGGTGAGCGATGAACCCATAGATGAACCTCCGAAAAGGCTTCTCAAGGCAGCAGAGACCAAGGGAATCTCAAAGGACAAGATCAAGATTCTGAAGGTTGGCGAAACACTTAAAGTCTCTACTCAATAATAATAGTTCTGCACTGAGAGGCGGGAAAAAGGTATAATGTTCGACATGGCATTCTATAAGCCCAGGCCAGGACATCCCGATATAAATGAATGCCTCAAGGAGGCACAAGCCCTTGCCGATGAGATCCGTCCCATGATCGTAAAGGACAGGGACCTGACCTTCAGCGACAGAATGCGTGACATGAGGAGGAAGACAAGGGCAGTCAGCAGGGTCGTGAAGAACTATGTCATCAACCGAAGGCGGCTCCGCGCAGGGAATCACGCCCTGCGCCCCTTGTATGTTATCTGGACCATGCTCAACAACTGTAATTTCCGCTGCGGGTACTGCGATAACCATCAGGGGAAGCATTATTACGACATAGAGGACCCGGACAGACTGAATACAGAACAAGGCAAGAAACTTCTGGATGTCATGTTCACGGGGACCCCTGCGATCTACTGGTGCGGCGGGGAGCCCATACTCAGGAACGACCTCCCTGAGCTTTTGGACTACGCATGGAATCTCGGCTATTTCCCTAACATGATCAATACAAACGGAAGCATATTGCACACCAGGCTCAAGGATCCCGCCTGGAGGAATTTCCTGCGCCAGATGGATATCATTATAGTCAGCCTGGATGCGCTTCATCTTCCTACCCTTAATTCCCTCTGGGGCATTGAAACAGCGAGACAGGTCCTGGTAAATATCCTACTTCTGAGGGAGCTTAAGAAGGATGTGACCTTCAAGCTGGCAGTAAATACCGTGATCACCCCTCAGACCATTGAAGAAGCACATGCCGTCTTAGACCTCGTCTGCGATCTTGGCCTTTGGTTTGTTCCAGTTCCGGTCAATTTCAAGCACCGGCCGGAAGAGGCCCTTCTCACGGACAACCGCTACAGGCGCCTTGTAGAGACCATCCTCGATCGTAAACGCAAGGGATATAAAATAATCGGTTCGGAGACCCTATTGCGGAGACTTTTATATGCGGAACCCTACCAATGCTATACAGCCCTCAAGCCTCATGTATGGTCTAACGGACACCTGTGCTGGCCGTGCAGGGCATCGGCCAATGTCGCGCCAAAGGACATCAACCTCCTGGCACATAGGAGTTTTGACGATGCCTACGAGGAGGGAAGGCGGCACATCAACCCAGACTTCTTCCATGGTCCGGGTCCCGCACAGTGCGGAGGAGATTGCGCCTGGATGCAAAATTATACAACGGCACGCTACCTTGACGGTCTTACGCATCCACTGACCACGGGGTTTCTGGAAGAACTAAGTGAGTTCGCCCTGAACCGGAAGAATTGGTGAAACGCTCCCTTCCTCCGGACAGCGATCTCCTGACTGCGCTGGACACCATGGCCGTTGCGGCCGTGAGTGTCCTCATCTGTCTCGCATCTCACGAATTGTCCTTTATGAGCATCGCTGTCCCTGCCATTATCGTCATGCGCTTTATTGCTCTGGCAGCAGTAAGCCCGAAGCCAATAAAAGCAGAAATCCTTTTCTTCCTCGTGTGCGCAATCCTTGGCGCGTTCAACGACTGGAACTCTGTGTGCCGCAGGGAGATCTATGAATACACGGTCCCTCACGAATGGGAGTTCTCTACGATCCCGGGCTGGATGCTCCTCTTCTGGGGTATGATCCTCAGACTCATTGCCAGAGTCGCACGCTGGAAGTTGCTGGGTCCACCGCCGGCAGTCTCCGACCACATCGGCATCGGTCCATGGAAGGCTTCCAGCGGTGCAGCAAAAGTGGCAGTGGAACTCGTACTTGTTTTTGCTACCCGGCAGGCCATATACCAATACTATTCAGACCCGGTGTTCTCATGGCTCCCCTTCCTTGCTGCCCTGGCAGTGTTCTTCATTGTTATTGGACTGAGCAGGCATGACTGGAAGTTTCTCGTGCTGGTGGCAACGGCCGGAACAGCGGTGGAAGTACTCTACATCCAGGTGGGGCATCTCCACCAATATCATCTTGGATGGATCGGCGGCGTGCCCCTGTGGATCGTCCTATGGTGGTGCCTCGGGGCATTGATCTGGAAGGACATCTCCTTCAGGATCGAACGAATGTTTTTGTCCTGACTGCATAGCTTGACAAATAGAAAAAGAATGGTAGGATAATTACAGTAAAAGCTGTTTGGGTGCCGCAATGGCTCAATAGGGAAGGTCGTGAAAAGCGACCGCGGTCCCGCCACTGTGAATGGGCACGAAGTATCCAAAGCCACTATCTGCCTTAGGCGGACGGGAAGGCGAGGAAATGATAGAGCCCATAAGCCAGGAGACCTGCCCAGACAATAGAAACCGGTAGCTCCTCGACGGAAGGAGTGGTAATTGGAAATGCGGCCCTTCGTTCCTTCAAGGAGCGGAGGGTTTTTTATAGGGACTGGCTCCGAAGGTGCCTGTCCCCGGATGGTCGGATGGTTTGAAGAAAAACCGCATCTTTATCATCGGAGGCGCCCGGAGCGGAAAGAGCTCCTATGGTGTTGCCCTGGCCATGAAGCTGGGGAAAAGGGTGGCCTACATTGCCACAGCAGAGCCGCCTGAATTGAGGGACGATGAGGAGATGAAGAGAAGGATACAGAGGCATAGGGCTCATAGGCCAAAAGGGGTTACAACCATAGAGGAGCCTATAGACCTCTCAGGGGCCTTGAAGGGGGCACAGAAGAACCATGATTGCATCGTTATTGATTGTCTGACCCTGTGGCTCTCGAACTTATTGGGGAGGGGAGGGGCCGGATGGAGGAAGAAGACAACTGAGTTCCTTAAGACCATTCGCTCCATGAAGAAACAGGTAGTCATCATATCCAATGAGGTTGGGATGGGGGTCGTTCCTGCGAATAGAGGTGCAAGAAATTTTAGGGACATAATCGGAGGGCTCAATCAGGCCGTGGCATCAGAGTCAGACAAGGTGATCATGATGGTGTCGGGCATACCGGTGGTTATAAAAGGGAAATGAGGAAACCCATGAAGATCCACCCCTTGAGAAATGAGTATCTCGGAATGGCGCAGATGAGGCTTGACAGCCTGACAAAGCCCCTCAGGAGCCTTGGAAGGCTTGAAGATCTTGCAATGTGGTATGTGGCTGTTACGGAAAATCTAACTCCTAAGTTGAACAGAAAGGTGATCTTCACATTTGCAGGTGATCACGGTGTGGCCGGGGAGGGTGTAAGCGCCTATCCAAAGGAGGTCACTGTGCAGATGGTCTACAACTTCCTGAGGGGCGGGGCAGGGATTAATGTCCTCGCAAGGCACATTGGTGCAGAAGTGAGGGTGGTGGATATAGGGGTTGACCATGACTTTGCTGGTCTCCCCGGGCTTATCCATAGAAAAGTGAGAAAAGGTACAGAGAACATGACAAAAGGCCCTGCCATGAGTAGGGAGGAGGTCCTGAGTGCAATGGAAGTAGGGAGGAGCCTGGCTGAAGAGGCCAGGGCAGAGGGGGTGGATATCATTGGGACAGGCGACATGGGGATTGCAAACACAACCCCATCCAGCGCCATAACATCCGTGCTTACAGGAATGCCTGTTGAGGAGGTGGCTGGTAGGGGGACCGGTATAGATGATGAGACATTCCGAAGGAAGGTTAGGGCTATAGAAAGCGCAATAGAACTCAACAGGCCAGACTCAGGAGACCCGATAGATGTCCTTGCGAAGGTGGGAGGGTTGGAGATCGCCGGGATCGCCGGTCTCATCATGGGGTCGGCTGAAATAAGAATTCCTGTTGTCTTAGATGGGTTCATCTCAGGTGCAGGGGCCCTTGTTTCATATTGCATCGAGCCAGCAGTTAAAGACTACCTCGTTGCATCCCACCTCTCATGTGAGAAAGGGCATAAGGCAATATTAAAGAGGATCGGCCTGATGCCCCTACTTGACTTGGAAATGAGGCTCGGCGAGGGCACAGGAGCATGTCTGGGAATCTCCCTTGTCGCCGCCGCGGTAAGGATCTATAACGAGATGGCTACATTCAAAGAGGCTAAAGTTTCGGAAAAGCTATGAGTCTTTTCATCATCGCATGGCAGTTCCTCACAGTGATTCCCATACAAAGGGGCTTGAGGCCCAGGGGGAAGGAGCTTGGCTCCTCAATGGCTTTCTTTCCCCTGGTCGGGATGCTCCTCGGAGGGGTTCTTGCCTTTTTTGATCTTATCCTCCAAGGTGTTTTTCCTGTGGAGATCAGAAGCATCCTGATCCTTGCCTTACTTATCATCATTACAGGTGCAAATCACCTTGACGGCTTTGCCGATACAGTGGATGGGATCATGGGGGGCAGGAACAGGGGCGAAGCCCTCAAGATTATGAGGGATAGCCGGATAGGGGCTGAGGGTGCGGTTGGCCTTGTCCTTCTCATTCTCATGAAGTACCTATGCCTTTCGCACTTGCACGGAACATGGCGGACTATGGGTCTTATTTCCATGCCTGCTGCAAGCAGATGGACCATGGTCCTCATGGCGTATATGGGTCCCTTTGCCAGGAAAACAGGGCAGGGAAAGGCATTTATTGAGTCCATGCACCTCCGTGCCCTTACAGCGGCCACAGGGACGGCCATAGTGGGAGTTGGACTCCTCATGGCAATGAAAGGGCTTTTCATCCTTTGCCTTGTGGGGGCTGTTGCCATCCTTTCCACCCTGTATTTCAGGAGGAGACTCGGGGGGATCACAGGGGATACACTGGGTGCGCTCAATGAAGCGAGTGAACTCTTGTTCCTCATTGGAGCCGTGGGGGGCCAATGATCCGTATACTCCTCATGTTGAGTATCCTTTCAGGCGACCCCGATATTCCTGTTATTGAGACCGAAGAAGTGTTGGTGACAGCGACCAAGCTCAGGGAAAAAGGATGCTCATTTGTCACTGTCATCCCTGTGGAGAAATCGCACGATGACTCCTTGGCTTCGGTTCTGACCAATACAGAGGGGACAAGCGCATGGAATTATGGAAGCCCTGCAGGGTTTTCCTATGCGTCCATCAGGGGATCAACAGGCAATCAGGTCCTCGTGCTTATAGACGGCATCAGGGTCAACAATGCAGAGGAGGGAGGTTTCGACCTTTCCGCCGTTCCACTCAGCAGTGTGGATAGAATTGAGGTCCTTCGAGGGGGAGGCTCGTCTATCTACGGTGCGGATGCCCTCGGTGGTGTAATCAATGTGATCACCAGAACCCCTGGCTTAGGGCCTTCCACTACAGTCCAAGCATCCTATGGATCTTTTAACACAGGTTCATTATCTGTTTCACAGGCAGGCAAGGTCAGATCGCTGGACTACCTGGCCTCAGTCACTACGAAGGGAAGCGAGGGAAATTATCCTTACGATGACCCACGAATGGGGCTCACGAAAAGAGAGAACAACTCCTTTTTTTCCCTTGACCTTATGGGGAAGGGGAGGGTCACGATCGTGGAGAAAACAAAGGTTAGCATCTCTGGAGATATTTATGGTAGCGATATGGGCGTCCCTGGCGACCTCTTGCATCCCACTCCTGAAGGAAAACGCACTAATCGGCGGGGATTTTTCAGTGCATCTGTGGCTGAGAAGTGGCCGTCCAATGGGGAGACCGAACTCAAGGCATATTTTCTCTCCCAGATCAGAGAGTACTACGACAATGTTTCCGTTCCTGAAGACCGGAAAGACATCTACAGGAATTATGGGACTGGGGTCACGCTTCGTTCGGAGGGATCATTGGGATGGAATTCTCTTTATTGTCTTTTAGAGGGCCGGGATGAATTTGCACATTCAACGCCGATTGGAAAAAAGGGAAGAACGACTGCCGCCATTTATGTTAACGACACAATTGATCCTGTCCAGGGCTTTATAAAATTACCCCTCTCCATGAGATTCGATTTGACGGACGATTTCGGCTCTGCCTGGAGCCCGAGAGTGGGTTTTCTCCTCTCTCTTCTCAAAGACCTTTCCATGAAAGGGAATATTGGCACCTCTTTCCGGGCCCCTGCTCTTGATGACCTTTACTGGCCTGAAGATGCTTTCGCCAAAGGGAACCCATTGCTCAGGCCTGAGAAGGCCATCAACTACGATATTGGGGCAGAGGGTGGTATTTGGGGCCTCAGGGCAGAGGTCGCGTATTTCAGGAACGATGTCCGCGACCTTATTCAGTGGACACCTGGCGCTAAATGGAGTCCCATCAACATCACTGGGACAACCGTCCTCCAGGGGGTCGAAGCCGGAACTGCTTTTACCGTTCCCCATGCCTCTCTATTGGTAAACTATACATACCTGTCAGCAAAGGATGGAGAAGAAAGGCCTCTCTTCTATAGACCTGCCCATAAGGTATACAGCCGTATTGATCTTGGCGCCGGGATATCGTCTTTTTTCCTCGACTTCCAGTATGTATCGTTTCGATACATTGACCTGACCGCCCAGAACACCCTTCCTCCCTACATGATCTTCGGGCTGGGCGCAGCGATCACCTGGAAAAGCTTTGAGGTCAGGACACGAGTCAGGCAGGTTTTCGACACCGCCCTCACACCTCTTGTCTCGTATCAAGAAGTGTATCTATATCCGGTCCCAGGATTGACCTGGGATTTTGGGGTGACATGGAAACAATAAATGAAAGGAGAACATACATGAAAAGGGCAATAGTGGTCATAGGCGTGTCAATGTTAGGGACAATGCTTTTCCTCTCGTGTGCTGAAAAGACTACAACATGCACACCATCATCAGAGGCTGATATCCTCGTTCTCACCCAGCCTGCAGGCATGGTTCCAGGAAACATCTCAGCCATTGATACATCTACAGGAAATGTCTGCGATGATATTCTCCCAGGAGGCACAGGAGAGATCCCCAACGAGTTCCTTCTGAAGGGAACGACCCTGTGGATTGTCAATTCAGCCCAGGCCAGCATCCAGTCTGTGCAGGTGTCCGAGAACAACGGAAAGCTTGTTCTCTCAACCCTGGGAAGAGTTTATCTTCTTATAGGAAGCTCTCCGGAGTATATGGAGTTCATTGGTGACACTGCATATGTCACCCTGTATTCAGAAGACAACATAATGAAGGTGGATACTGTTAAAAACCAAACCATAGGTGGAATAACGCTCCCTACTTTTAATGGGTGCAGCTCATTGTATCAGGGCTTCAGCCCATGGGGGATCGCTGTGTCCGGAACAACCCTTCTCGTTGCTGGAACAGGTGTTTCTCCAGGGGTTCTTGCGTGGATCAATAGCACTACGGGGTCAATGGAATTTACAGCATTAACAAGCAGGGCAAATGCCAACTCCATAATCGTTGATGCAGCTTCAAATCTGATTTTAGTTACAACATCTGACTGGTGCGATTCAATGAATGGGGCACTTGATGTTTTCAGCGCTACAACGGGTCAGATGGTCTCGTCCGTTGCCGTTGGGGTTCCACTTGGGGCAGTGTCCTTTATAAACGGGAAGGCTTATATCGCAGATTTGACTGGACCTCGACTCCAGATTGTAGATATCAATTTGAATAAGTTGAAGACCCCTCTAGCCCTCTCATCCAATCCCGGCATAGGATTTATTACTGGGGTTAGAGTAAATCCCCAAAATGGTCTGGTCTATGCGGGTGGCTGGGGTATGCAGGGTGGGGAGGTGTACGAGATAGAGCCCACTACAGATACTGTGAGAAAGATTTATGCGATTAAAGGCCCGGCACAGGACATTTCATTCAGGAAATAGGCCCACAAAATAAATGGGCGCTGTCCCTATTTATTTTATGTGGGCGGTTTTGGCAGGGGTAATCCCTCAGAGGATTGTGTCTCTTGCGCCGTCAGTTACAGAGGGGATTTACCTCCTCGGTGCAGGAAACAAGCTTGTTGGTGTTACCATCTACTGCAACAGGCCGCCTGAGGCGAAGAAAAAGGAGAAGATAGGAACACTTCTTGAACCCGACACAGAGAAGATCGTTTCTCTGGCCCCTGACCTTGTCCTGGGCAGTGAGGATGGAAATGACCCGCGCCTTCTCAAGAAACTGACCGGGATAGGCCTGACCATCGCTGTTATTCCTCCAGGCAAGAGCTTTTCAGGCCTCTGCGAGAATTTCCTTCTCCTGGGCAGGCTCATTGGAAGGGTCGGGAGGGCTGAGGATCTGGTAGCGGAGGCTAAGCAAAGGGCAGCGGACATCCAGAGAAGGCTCCGAGGGGCCTCAAGGAAGAGGGTGTTCTGGGAGATAGGCGCAAGGCCGCTCGTGACGGCAGGGAGAGGGGGCTATATCAACGAAATGACCGAGCTTGCAGGGGGTGAAAGCATTGCGCATGTGAGGAGTGAGGCCTGGCTTCGATACAGCAGGGAGGAGGTGGTCAGGAGCGACCCGGATGCAATCATTTTGGCAAGGATGGGGGATGTAGGAGAGGAAGAGAAAAGGGCCTGGAGGAAGTATAAGGCCATGAAGGCGGTGAGGGATGACAGGTTTTTGGTCCTGGAGCCTGAGGACATAAATCCGCTTCCCATGTATTTTGTCTCGGGGGTTGAGAAACTGGCCAGATTCCTCCATCCTGAAATATTTATGAACCCCTCACCCAAGGATATTCCCTGATGAAGACCATCAGACCGCTCCTCTTCCTCTTTGTGTTTCTTTTATTAAGCCTTGTCATCTCCCTTCTCCTCGGCGGAACCAGGATACCCATCTCAGATCTGCTCCATGCCATAATCGAGCCAGATGGGGCAGGGAACATCCATGTCATCCTCTGGGAGATCAGGATGCCGAGGGTGATCCTGGGCCTTCTGGTCGGTGCAGGGCTCGGCGTTGCAGGCGGCACCCTTCAAGGCATGCTCAGGAATCCCCTTGCAGAGCCCTATACCCTGGGTGTCTCCGGAGGAGCAGCGCTGGGGACAACCATCGGGAGTATCCTGAGCGGCGTTAATTTCCTCGGAGGCTTCTATCTGCCTTTATGCGCCTTCATGGGCGCCCTGGTCTCAACTGCCTGCGTCTACCTCATAGCGAGCAGAAGGCGATTCTCTATCACCACCCTCGTCCTCGGGGGCATCGTCATGAACCTCTTCATCTCGTCACTGATCCTCCTGATATTTGCCCTTTCCCAGAGGGACAGGGTCATGGGCATGCTCCTGTGGCTCATGGGAGACCTTTCCGCTGTGGAGGGGGGGATCACGGCCTCCGTGGCTGTCCTGGTTCTGGGGGGAGTGGCCGTTCTTTTCGGGCTTTCACGAGACCTGAACCTCCTCACCCTCGGTGAGGAGAAGGCCACTTACCTCGGTGTAAATGTGGAAACAATCCACAGGATCATTTTTATCCTGTCGTCTTTCATCACAGGCGCCTGTGTGAGTGCATCGGGCCTCATTGGGTTTGTAGGGCTCATCATCCCTCACATGATCCGCTGGCTCACAGGGCCGGATCACAGGGTGCTCCTGCCCGGCTGCTTTCTCTGCGGCGGTGGATTCCTCATCCTCTGCGATGCCCTCGCCAGGAGTATAGTCGCTCCCGTAGAGCTGCCTGTTGGCGTCGTCACAGGGGTTCTTGGCGGAGGATTTTTTCTCTTTAATCTCGTGAAGGGGGACAGATGGGAAGCCTTTTAACCGTAGAGGAGCTTGTCTGCGGATATAACGGCATAGAGGTGCTCAGGGGACTTTCCTTTTCTGTTGAAGAAGGCGAGTTTTTCGGAATCATAGGGCCTAATGGCTCGGGAAAGACTACACTCTTCAGGGCCATTGGCGGCTCTCTCAAAACTCGGAAGGGGCGCGTCCTTATCAGGGGAAGGGAGGCATCCCGTATCCCCCGTCTTGAGATGGCCAGGGAGGTCGCATTGCTCCCTCAGTTCATGGAGATTCTATTTCCCTTCACAGTTGAGGAGTTTGTCATGATGGGGCGGTATCCCCATATTCCAAGATTTGGAAGGGCGACCAGGAAAGACCTTCTCGAGGTTGAAAAATCAATGGAGATGACCGGAACCCTGTCCCTGAGGAACAGGATGATCTCAGAGCTCTCTGGTGGAGAAAGGCAGAGGTGCCTCCTTGCCCAGGGGCTTGCCCAGGAGCCCAAGCTACTACTCCTTGATGAACCTACAGCGCATCTTGACATAGGTCATCAGATAGAGGCAATGGACATTGTTAAAAGCCTGAACAGGAAAAGTGCCATCACCGTTCTTGTTATCCTTCACGATCTAAACTTGGCCGGTGAGTATTGTGACAGGCTTATTCTCCTGAACGAAGGCCGCATCCACAGCAGCGGTATGCCAAAAGATGTCCTTACATATCAGTCAATAGAGGAGGTTTACCGTACCGTTGTAGTTGTGAGCAAAAATCCGATATCCTCATCTCCCCATGTTTTTCCAGTGCCGGGCGGTTTGAGGCAGAGATGAAGACACTGGTGGCATGGAGCAGCGGGAAGGAGAGCGCCTGGTGCCTATATACACTTCAGCAGGGTATTATGAAAGGTGTTGAGGTCGTTGGCCTACTGACAACGGTAAACGATGTTTATGCCAGGGTTGCTATGCATGCAGTTCGGGAAGAGCTCCTGAAGGCCCAGGCTGAGGCAGCAGGGGTTCCACTCTGGAGGGTGCCCATACCATCCCCATGCTCCAACGAAGAGTATGAAGAGGCCATGGCGAGGGTAATTGTCCGTGCAAGGGATGAGGGCGTCACGGCCATAGCCTTCGGCGATGTGTTTCTTGAGGATGTTCGAGCCTATCGTGAAGAGAGGCTCAGGGGGACAGGGCTTTCCCCTCTGTTTCCCCTGTGGAGAATACCTACGGATATACTTGCCAGAGAGATGATCAAGTGGGGGCTCAGGGCTCGACTGACATGTCTGAATCCCAAGCTACTCCCCAGAAGCTTCATTGGCAGGGAATTCGACAGCTCTTTTCTATCAGACCTTCCCCCGGCTGTTGACCCTTGTGGAGAGAGGGGCGAGTTCCACACATATGTCTATGACGGTCCCATGTTCCGTCACCCGGTGCCAGTCCTTTCAGGGGAGAGAGTAGAGCGAGATGGTTTCCTCTTCATGGATTTGCGATTGACCGATGCCGAATCTACATCCTAAGTGCGGCGGCGATGCTTAATGAAATGGCAGAGACGGTGATTAGGGAGAGGAAGAGGCCGGCGTATGCAAAGCTTCTTCCCTCAATCTCAGGAGAGCGACGGAACTTTGCAATAGCCAAAAAGGCAAGCACAATTCCGCCTATGGAGAGAAGCAGACCCCATCCAGCGCTGGTCACTGCGACAAACATATCAATCCAATTCTGCTGAGAAGTCTGGAGAAGGACGAAAAGGAAGAGGTAGTTAAGGGGTCCTCCGAGCAAAGAAAGGAGGAGGGCGCCCCTGGCGAGTCCTGTGATCCGAGGCTGAGGAATTGACAGTTGGAATGTTTTGCCGCATGACGGGCATGTGAAGAGGCCCTCTTCGGCTCTATCCTGGGGACGCGCTCCACATGAGGGACAGGGAGTTCCACGGTGAAGAGGCGGGAGCTTGACGCCTCTGAGGATTGCTCCTTGTATCGCAGCCCCTTCTAGTTTGGCTTCCTCCAGGTCTGCATTTTCCAGGCTGGCCCCGCTTAGGTCAGCTCCTCTCAGTGATGCCCCCTTAAGGACAGCCCCGGACATATCTGCGCCGGTGAGGTTTGCGTTCTCCAGATTTGCAGATGTGAGGTCAGCTCCTTTAAGGTTTGCTCCCTTGAGGTTTGAAGATCTCAGGTCTGACCATCGGAGGTTAGCCTTGGAGAGTATTGAGAGGTATAGGTTCGCCTCAGTTAGCTTGGCGTATGATAGATCGGCACCTTCAAGGTTTGCTGATCTCAGGACAGCCCCCTGCAGTTCTGCTCCCTTGAGCAGGGCATCTTTGAGATAAGCGCTCTCCATATTTGCATTGCCGAGGTGCGCAAAGCTCATGTCTGAGCCGGGGAGGGCCATTTCCTTTAGATGCGCCCTGGGGAAAAAGACTTCGTGCAGGGTGACGCCCTTTAGGTCTGCGCCGGTGAACATGCTTCCCTTGAGAGACGAGCGGGATAGGTCTGCCCCCTTTAGGTTGGCGTTTTTAAACACAGCCCCATCAAGGTTTGTAGAGGTGAGGTCGGCCTTTTCAATTGATGCGCCCTCGAAATTCGTCCCTGAGGCCTTAGCCTGAGAGAATTCCGCTTCTGTGAGATCAGCTCCAAACAGGATGGACTGGGACAGGTCGGCCTTCTTTAAGGATGCCCTTGTCATAATTGACTTGGATAGATCGGCATTGGTTAGGTCAACTCCGTCTCCATTGATCTCCTTGAGGTCCGCATCCCTGAGGTTTGAGCCGGTGAGATGTGATCCCCTTAGGGAGGTCCGTGAAAGGTTTGCTCCCTGTGCTTTTGCGAAGGAGAGGTCAGCATTATCAAGGATGGCCTCTGATAGATTTGAACCCGTAAGGTCTGCATACTGAAGCCTCGCTCCCTTGAATGAACCTTTTGAAAGGGCAGCTTCCTTTAAGGAGATCCTGGACATGTCTGATCCATCGAGCGGGATACCCTCAGACACCTTCCTGACAACTTCATTTGGATCGGAAATAGCCATTTAAAAATTATTATAGTGTTGCCATGGAAAAGGTCAATTAAATTGTGACCTTTTTTTAACAGTGTGAATTTATAAGCACAGATCCACGGACGGTGATATCAAAATTATTCTATAAAAATAAGAAGTTACAAGTTGGCATCATCATTGCAATAAATATAAAAGAGATATGTCTCCCCAGAGAACAATACAGGAATCTCACAGATGCGAGGGGATGGGTGTTCGTTACGGGAAGACGATCAAACTTGGAATTCATCCGGCTCCTCCTGATACGGGCGTCGTTTTTATTAGAACCGACCTCGAGGGCAGGCCAAGGATCCATGCAAATATTGCATCTGTTGTAGATACACGAAATGCTACGACCATTGGCTCGGGTGAAACCACGGTTTCTATTGTAGAGCACCTCCTCGCTGCGGCGCGAGGGATGGGCATAGACAATCTCATCGTAGAGCTTGACGGTCCAGAGGTTCCGCTCATGGATGGGAGCGCTGCCCCATTCATAAAACTCTTCAGGAAGGCCAGGATTGCATATCAGGATCGGAAGAGATCCTGCATTGTGATCAAGAAACCGGTTGAGTTTACCGATGGCGACAGGATGGTAAGACTGGAACCCTTATCAAAGCCTCGTTTGAGAATCTCCTACACGATCCAGTATTCCGATCCCTTCACCTTGTCTCAATCTCACGAAGTGGAATTTACGAACGGCACATTTGTCAGGGAGATCGGCCCGGCCCGAACCTACGGGTTTGTCCATGAAATTGATGAGCTATTGAGGATGGGGCTCATACGGGGGGGCTCCATGGAGAATGCCATCGTCATCGGCGATTCCGGAGTTCTGAATCCTGAGGGCCTCAGGTTTAAAAACGAATGTGTCAGGCACAAGATTTTGGATTCTATTGGTGATCTTTCTCTGCTTGGCATGCCTGTAGTAGGGCATCTTGTTGCCTATAAATCGGGCCACTCCTTTAACCTGCAGTTCCTACAGAGGCTCCTTGAGGACAAGGACTCCTGGGAGATCCGTCCGTTTTCCTCCCGAGCGCCTCGCATAAACTGAACAAGCGCAGCTTTTCTCAATTATTACATATTGATATTATTGTGTTATATGGCGCTGTTTGTTTTTATCGTCGTTTTATTCATACCAGATTCTGCATGGGCATGGGGTCCAGGGGCTCACATCTCATTTGCATCGGAGATCCTTGATTCCCTTTCCGCATTCTCTCCCATCCTTCAGAGCTTCCTTAAGGACTTTCCTTATGATTTCCTATACGGCAATATAAGCGCAGACATCATATTTGGGAGGAGATTTGCTGAATATAAGCATCACTGCCATAACTGGGCAGTCGGGCTCCAGGTTCTCGGGGATGCGCGGAGCCGTCCACAGAAGGCTTTTGCATACGGTTACCTGAGTCATCTGGCAGCTGACTGCATTGCCCACAACTACTTCGTTCCTTACCAGGTCATCTCAGCTTATAAAAATAGATTTTTTCGCCACAATTACTGGGAGATAAGGTTCGACGCCATGGCAGGTGAGTGGGTATGGAAAGTAGCAAAGAAAATGAAAAATAATGTGGACAGGAGCAACGATATCCTCCTGGAAAAGACCCTGAAAAGAGTGCTGTTTTCTTTCAGGACAAACAGGAGGATCTTCTCAAGCATACTTCTTATCCAGAGAATGAGACAATGGAGAAGGATGCTCAATGCGCATTCCTATGTTTCCAGAAGGAATTTGACACAGGATGATTTCATGAAATATTCCGCTTTGTCCCGTGAAGCAATGATTAGTGTATTAAGAGACTTTACACATTCACACTATTTCAAGATTGATCCAACTGGAACTGGAATTATGAATGCTGCAAGAACAACGAGCAGGACGCTCAGGAAGTTGAATAGGAGAAAAGGGGTGCCCACCTCGCTGCTGTCAGAGATTCTCAGTGATGTGGAGAGGAGCCTTTGGCTTTAACGATGGCGTCCAGGACTTTGTGGGCGACATCAATTTTCTTCATTGCCGGAAGAGATTGAACCTTTCCTTTGCTGGTAATCAAGGTCACTTTGTTATCTTCTGAATCAAATCCCCATTTGGACGATCCAACATCATTTGCAACGATTAGGTCAAGGTTTTTCTCCTTGAGTTTCTTCTTCGTGTGTGCCATCAATATTATATTGAATCCTTCCCTCAATAATGTTAATTTTGAAATATGTCCGAAATAGACACTAAAGTAGAAGGGATTATCAGGGATGAATTGAGAAAAATCGATCCATCTATCAATATGCTGGGTTCTGCCCGGGATCCTCAGCGCACGATTTATTGGATTCATACAAATAAAATGCCGAAGATACACATATATGTATCTTGGAATTTACATGATGATTTAAGGGATTGTAAAGATTTTCAATCCTCTTATGGAAAAGAACTTATTGGGCGTCTCCATCAGACATTGGTAGAACAAGTGCGTCCCACATATGGACCAGAGCTCCGAAATCCTTACATCTCCCATCTAAAGGTAAATAGGTTCAAAAGCCTTAAGTCCCTGGATATTAAAATCCCAAGGTTTTGTGCCTTTGCTGGACCGAACAATGCAGGAAAAAGTAACATCATAGATATTTTCCGATTTATCTTTGACCGAGCGGGAAAAGGTCTTTCATGGGCAATGTCGCGCCGTGGTGGAATGGAGGAAGTTTTTTGGAAGGGGAAGGAAAAAGATACGCTCGATATAACCCTTGAGGTAGAGGCTTTAGATGATAAAAAGAAACAATGGAAATGGATCTACGAGATTGAAATCCTCTCCGGGAAGGCCCCTGATATAAAGAAAGAGCTCCTCACATTACATGATGATCAAGAAGAACGAATTGCTCTTGAAGCAACCGAAACAGTATTGAAGATCTACAATTCTCAGTCAGATAAGGGTTTTAACCCTATTAGTCCAATAGTTATTGAATGGCTTCATACTCTTGATCTAAACGAGTTCAACCTTGGCTTTCATTTTGCTCGTTATGTCCAAAACTGGAGGATTTATCAGTTAACACCACATGAAATGAAACGAGAAGCTCCTGCTGTTATGGAACCAATACTTCAGGGGTTGGGTGACAATCTTATTGGAAGGCTGTATACTATTAGGGGTAATTCCCCCAAGGTTTTCAGTAAGATCGAAGATATCCTTAAGCGTCACTTTGGCATTAACGAATTGTTCCTTATACCCACCGCCGATGGAAATGTTGTTATGAAATGGACTGAATCTCCGTATCAGACTCCAATCTCATATGTGAATATGCCGGATGGCGCCCTAAAATTTATTGCTCTCCTCTGTTTGATCTATGACCCTTCACCACCACCTCTCATGATTTTTGAGGAGATCGAGAACTTCCTTCATCCTGGTTTGATTGACCTGGTGATGGACGAAATGAGAGAAACATCCCAAAGGTGCCAAATACTTATCACCACACACTCTCCTGTTGTCCTCAATTGCTTGAAGCCAGAGGATGTATTTCTTATTGAGAAAGGGAAAGCAACAGGAGAGACACTTTGCTGGAAGCTTGAGGAACTTGAGGACCTCCGCAGGTTAGCCCAAGATCCCGAGCTGAGGCTCGGAGATCTCCATCAAGGCGGGCATCTTAGAAGGGCTTTTTGAGGCATTTAAGGGTGAGAATCGCTCTTATTGCAGAAGGTCCTATTGACTTTGAAGTGAGCGAGATCCTCCTTAGCAAGGTGCAAATTGTTTCTCCAACAGATCCGGAGCCGGTGCGCCTACCATTGAGGCAGCTCTCTTTGCGCAGACATCTGAAGGCCCTTAGCGGGCGTCAAGGAAATCCACTTGAACGAGTTGACAAGGCAATTGTTCTAAAAGATTCAGGAAGTCTCACCTGTCAGCAGGTTGTTGCCGGGCTTCAGCAACAAATAGGCGGAGCGAATTGGCCCTTTCCTGTGAAGCTTGGTTCTGCTGTTAGAGAGATTGAATCCTGGCTTCTTGCGGATCATCAAGCCTTGAGTATTGTAACAGGATTGTCGTGCAACCCTGTTCACAATCCGGAGGGCATTCAAGACCCAAAACAGGTTCTTCGAAACATACTTGAGAGAGCAAGTCCTCGCCAGGACTATGGGATAGACAAAGCACGAGAAATAGCTGAGAAGATGAACCTTCAGATTGCTCGGCCTAATTGCCATTCTCTCGATCATTTCATCAACTCTGCCCACGATTGTTAGCCTGTATGATCCATTGCGATCCTCAGGACTCTGGCAAGGAGAAGGGTTATGTCGTCCTCGCTCCTGTCAGAGATTCTCAGCGATGTGGAGAGGAGCCTTTGGCTTTAACAATGGCGTTCAGGACCTTGTGGGCGACATCAATTTTCTTCATGGGTGGAAAAGATTGAACCTTTCCTTTGCTTGTAATCAGGGTCACCTTGTTATCTTCCGAATCAAATCCCCATTTGGATGAGCTCACATTATTCGCAACGATTAAATCAAGGTTTTTCTCCTTGAGCTTTTTCTTCGCATTCTTTAAAAGAGACGATGTTTCGGCTGCGAAACCAACAACGAAGCGGGTTCCTTTTTTCTTTCCGATCTCCCCAAGGATGTCCGGAGTTTCCTCCAGGAGAATTGTGGTTTTCTTGCCTGTGCGCTTGATCTTCTCAAGAGAGCTCTTTTGGGGCCTATAATCACAAACGGCAGCAGCCATAATTGTGATCGTTGAGGAAGGGAAGCGATCCCCGACTGCCTTTCGCATCTCCTCGGTGGTTCTGACCCTAAGCACTTTTACACCCTTGGGAGGTTCGACGGATATGGGCCCTGCAATCAATGTCACATCGCCGCCCCGTTCCTGTGCTGCCCGCGCAAGCGCTGTGCCCATTCGTCCCGAGGAACGGTTTGAGATAAATCGCACCGGGTCAATTGGCTCCTGGGTTGGGCCTGCCGTTATCAGGATCTTTTCTCCTTTGAGGTCCTCCTTGTGGAAGAGGGCGTTTATTCGAGAAAGGATCTCAATTGGCTCGGCCATCCTTCCCTTTGCTTTTTCCTCGGAACTGCAGGCGAGATCGCCTTCTCCGGGTTCAATGATTTTATACCGGAGGGACTTTAGCTTCTTGAGGTTTTCCTGGAAAATTTTGTTTTCCCACATGTATGTGTTCATTGCAGGGGCAATAACCAATGGAACATTGGCTGCCAGGACAATGCTTGACAGGAGGTCATCAGCAATACCATTTGCAATCTTGCCGATAATATTGGCTGTGGCAGGCGCGATCACAATGGCATCCGAGTCCTGAGCAAGTTTTATGTGGACGATCTCGGATTTATCTAAGGGTTTGAATAGGTCGGTTGCAACTGGGTTCCCAGACAGGGTCCGGAAGGTTAGAGGTTTAACAAACTCCTTTGCATGGGAGGTCATCACGACATAAACATGTGCCCCCTCTTTTTTCAAGAGCCGAAGAAGCTCCACTGACTTATAGCATGCGATCCCTCCGGTAACTCCCAGAACGATGGTTTTATCCCTGCAGCTCATAAGGTCCTCATAATCTGATTTCCTCTCCCTGAAAGGGAGAGGGTAGGGTGAGGGTTATGTTTATTTTTATTCATTTAAAAAAGGGTTATATCGCCTTTCCTGCCCTATAGTTGTAGGGGGGCCGTGGCCGCAGAAAACCTCAACATCGTCTCCGAGGGGAATGAGCTTGTCCCTGATGGATGACATAAGGGCTTCGTAGTCCCCTCCAGGAAGGTCTGTCCTACCGATGGACCCTGCAAAAAGCGTGTCTCCAACAAAAACCTTTTTCTCATCCTCAATGTAATAACACACGCCACCTGGTGAGTGGCCGGGTGTATGGATGACTTTCAGTTTGATAGGGCCGCATGAAACAATGTCCCCTTCATCAACGAATTTCTCCGGTTTTGGCGAAATGAACGGCCGGACCCCGAAGGCAAGGGCTTGCATCGGGGCAGCCTTGAGGAGAAATGCGTCTGCCTTGTGCATGATAAGCTGGGCCTTGGTAGAGTCTTTCAGTGTCTTTAGCCCTCCAACATGGTCAACATGTGCATGGGTGAGAAGAATGGTCTTTGCCGTGAGTTTGTCCTTTCCCATTGTGAGCACGATCCTGTCTGGCTCATCTCCAGGGTCTATGACAATGGCTTCCCTTGTCTTTTCATCTCCCAGGATGAAGCAGTTTCCCATCAAGGGTCCAACCTCAAGCATGTGAAGGATCATATTATCAGGCCGGCCCAAAAGGCTTTTAGAGAGAATAATTGTAGATATTAACCATTGCCATACCTAATATTATATATCGGGCCAGCAATCTTAACAAATATTTGAGCTTTGATATGTTCAGAAAAAGAAAAGGAATTGTTAACTTGACAATTGGGAAAGACTTCTGATACCTTTTTACGGATATATGAAGACATACAGCGCAAAAAAAGGAGATGTGGAGAGGAGCTGGTATCTTGTGGATGCCGAGGGCAAAGTCCTTGGACGGCTTGCAACAGAGGTGGCAAAGATTCTCAGGGGAAAGAACAAGCCCCGCTTTACACCTCATGTTGATACGGGAGATTTTGTTGTTATTATTAATGCAGGCAAGGTAAAAGTAACTGGGCAAAAAATGACTGATAAGATTTATTATCATCATACGGGATACCTGGGCGGTCTCAAGTCCTTGACCTTTAGGCAGATGATGGAGAAGTCACCCGAGGAAGTGGTGAGGCACGCTATATGGGGCATGCTCCCCAAGACTAAACTGGGAAAGAGGCTGATTACGAAGCTCAAGATCTATGCCGGAAAAGACCATCCCCACGCTGCCCAGATGCCGCAGGAGTTGAAGGTCTAAAATGTCAACACAGACTTTTTACGGTACAGGGAGAAGGAAGACTTCCGTTGCTCGGGTTTGGGTTAAATCCGGAGAGGGGATAGTCAGGATCAACAGGAAGGCTTTGGAGGAATATTTCTCCAGGGAAATACTCAGGACCCTGGTTCGCCAGCCCTTTGAAGCGACAGACACGCTTGGTAAATACGATGTAATGGCGACTGTCAGGGGTGGTGGATTGACCGGGCAGGCAGAGGCTGTACGCCATGGGATTGCCAGGGCTCTCCTTGAGATAGACTCAACCCTGAGACCATATCTGAAGAAGGCCAATCTTTTGACCCGTGACCCGAGAAAGAAGGAAAGGAAGAAATACGGGCAGAAGGCAGCCCGAAAGAGATTCCAATATACAAAGAGGTAACCGAAGCCTGTGAAAGGAGGTGATACGAGAATGAA
>Ga0315309_1000663_pt1 | contig 20835 bp, 20 predicted proteins | sample TDP4_MG_FD_203080 | JGI IMG/M metagenome (GOLD analysis project Ga0315309, IMG submission 203080) | Freshwater sediment microbial communities from Lake Towuti, South Sulawesi, Indonesia - TDP4 | ecosystem: Environmental > Aquatic > Freshwater > Lake > Sediment | place: Indonesia: South Sulawesi... | reverse complement strand
CCGTAGGCGACAAGCGCGACGTCCGCGTCGTCCAACATCACTCTTTCTACGTTTGAGATTTCCGACGTGTGTGCTCGGATCTTCTCGCTGATCGTTCTCACGATCTTGTCGATTGCTTCCGGCGCGCTTGCTCGTCGCCTTCCGTACTCATCATGCGAGGAGCCCGTTACGTGAGCTGAGAACCCCATACCGAAGAGTGGCATTGGAGCTACGGACGTGCTGAGAAAGCCCCGAGAGGCCTCTTCTCTGTTCCCCGGAACCTTTCTGTTGATGACTGTGATCGACTCTTCTTCCGGGATGATGACTTCTTCACGCATGTGACCAACAGTCTCGTCGGCGAGCACAATCACCGGCGTCCTATATTGCTCTGACAAACTGAATGCACGAATTGTCAGGTCGAACATTTCTTGAGCTGAGGACGGCGAGAGAGCGATGATCTCGTACTCACCGTGACTGCCATGTCTCGCTTGGACCACGTCCCCTTGCATTGGAGCGGATACGATCCCTGTGCTGGGACCTGCCCGCTGAACATCCACGATCACGCACGGAGTCTCGGTCATCACCGCGTATCCGATGTTCTCTTGCATGAGGCTGAAACCTGGGCCCGATGTTGCAGTCATCGCCTTCAAACCGGTCCACGAGGCCCCGATCACACTCCCGATTGCTGCAATCTCATCCTCCATCTGAATGTACACACCACGCGCTCGAGGAAGGAGCTGAGACATCTTCTCCGCAATCTCGCCTGCCGGAGTGATCGGGTAGAAGGCAAAGAATCTACAGCCGGCCGCAACGGCCCCTAGAGCGCACGCCTCGTTTCCTTGCATGAAGTACGTGCCGGGCTCTATGAGCGCGAAATCTCAGGCCTCCCGACGATGAATATTGCGAGGTCGGGGCAGTAGTACTGACAGATCCGACAAGCCGTGCACTTGGCTGGGTCAATGACCTCCGGCGCAAAGATGCCTTTCTTCGTCATGCGGCTGCTCGCCTTGAGTATCTTGGCTGGGCAGAATTCAATGCAGATCCCGCAGCCTTTGCAGAGATCCTCCACGATAACGATCTTTGGCGTCTCGAGTGTGGAGGTCATTGTTTCTACTCGGCGCTGAACATAGAAACGAACCTCTCATAACCTTGCCGTATGGTTTTCCGCTTTCCTCTATATTCCTGTAGCACAAAACTAGGGTGTACACTACCCTTGTTTTTCCGCGCCCATCAGGACAAACGCCGGGTTTACGTTCAACGGTCAGGCTGGGTCTGAGCTCTGCAAATCGCTCTTGCGGATTCCTTGGGCGGGAGCGAACCTATAGAGCTGAAAAACGCCTTATTGAGACCAAGTCAAACCGCCGGAAAGTGAAACTGCCCATTGACTGATGAGAAGAGCAGAAGGATCCAGTTGTTGGTAATAGGCTCCGCCGAAGACCATTGCACGAATGAAGCACGCAAGCTTGGCTATGAGATTGGGGCTCACGCCGCCAAACATCGCGCTGTGGTCGTAACCGGCGGGCTAGGCGGAGTCATGGAGGCCGCATGCAGAGGAGCAAAGGCGAATCACGGAATCACCGTTGGGATAATCCCTCAGGACGAAATCCATTACGCGAACCGTTACTGTGACGTAGTGATTCCCACTGGGATCGGTTGGGCTAGAGATTTCGTAACCGCGTACAGCGCCGACGCCGTCGTGATAGTCGGTGGCGGAGCGGGGGCTCTGATTGAAGCTTGCGCCGCATACTTGAAGTCGAAGCCCATCGTGGCCGTTGAAGGAAGCGGCGGAGTCGCTGACCGAGTGAAGGGAACCTACCTAGACGAACGTCGGAGCATACGAATTCTGTCGGAAAGCAATCCGAGGAAAGCCGTTGAGAAAGCTTTGAAACTCGCAAGACAGAAAATGAAAACGGAATGACCTCGATTCAAACAGCTTGCTGCGCTGTCGAACGCCTGTAAACGCGCCTCCGGCTAGAAGGTCACTCCGCCCCAGAGTTCGATGGCTTGCTGCAACTCCTTGGTTCCTTTGGCTGCTTCTTCGGGACTGATTCCGTGCGCAGCAGCCTCGATCGCGGCTCTGACGGCTTTGGCTCCGGCGTAGCTTCCGCCGGGATGCCCATGACAGCCTCCTCCGAACAGGAAGAACGCGTCTTTCCCGTATGTTTCGTAGACTTTCCAGACGTGCCCAGGGTGTAGGCCTCCTGAGGCCACGGGCACGACTGTTTTGAGTCTTCCCCATGGTTGGTCGAAGTACAGTCCGCCTTCCTTCGGGGTGTAGGTTTTGCGGAGAAGGTTGCATCTGTCTTTGAGATCCTGAAACTCGCCCTCGAGCTTCCCTACACCTGTTCCAGTGTGGATATGGTCGACACCAACCAAACGCGCCCACTTGGCCAAGACCTTGAACTCGACTCCATGATTTGACTGACGATCGATGACCGCGTGCATGGCCCTGTGGCAATGCAGCGCCAAGTCGAGCTCTCCAGTCCTTTTCCTCAACGATGCCGTAGCGGCGAACCCGACTGTAAGATAGTCGACCATGACGAACTTGCCGCCGTTCTTTGCGACGTAGTCGCAGCGCTTCAGCATCTCCTCGGTATCGCCGGCGGTGACGTTTGCCCACCATCCCTTGCTCTCGCCGGTCTCTTTCTCAGCCTTTTCGACCGCTTTGAGTGTCTCGTCCGCTCGCGCGTAGAAGTTGCTCCAGGTTTGACTATTGAGGTTCTCGTCATCTTTCACGGTGTCGATCCCGCCGCGAAGCGTGTTGTACGCGATGGTCGCGTGCTCCTTCGGGCTGTTTCCGAGTTTCGGTTTCACTGTGGAGCCGGTCATGGGGCGATCTCTCACCCCAAGGATCTTTCGAACCCCCTCAATACCGAAGGATGGACCCGGAAAGCTGTTGACCAGTTCCAGCGGGATACGCATGTCCTCGATGCGGAGAGCGCTTACCGCCTTGAAGCCAAACACGTTTCCGACGACACTGCTGAGAATGTTGGGTATGCTATTCTCCTCGAAGAGAAGAACCGGGTAGGAGATGTAGGCAATGTCGCCATCGATCCGGTAGACCTTCGCCTTGAAGCGGTTGTACTTCTCCTCGTTTCCAAGCTCCACCTCGGTCCATGTTCCCACAGATGACTCTGCTGCAACGGCCGATGCAGCTTCCTCCATTGGTGTGCCAGGCCGTGGGGTTACCCTGAATGCGATCAGAAGCTCGGTTTCGTCTGGTTCGTATCCCAGCTCTAGGTAGCGTTTCGAATAAGGACTCACTCCAGCCTGAAACTTCGACAACTCTCAGCACGCTCGACCAGTACCAGCAAACTGACCAAGAAAAACTTGCTGGCCTCAAAGAATCTAGGCAAATCTTCTAATCGTGCGGGTGCGGCTAGATCTTTCTGATCGCGTCGGCAATTAGCGGAGCCACAGAGACGTAGCTGATCGGGCTTGGGATTGTATCTGTTCCCACAACGATTTCTGCTCCTGATTCGTAGATCCTTGCTAAAGCGTCACCAGCCAGTATGGGGTGCGTGCATGCAACGATGATCCGCCGGGCGCCTTGACTCTTGAGGATCTTGCTTGCCTCGATGATCGTGCCTCCCGTGCTTATGATGTCATCTATGAGCACTACGTCTCTACCGCGAACGGCAAGCGATCTCGTGCTTATTTCCACTTTCTCATCGCCCAATCTCTTCTTCTCAAGCACATCGTGATCGGCGCCAATCACCTTAGCTGCCGCCGACGCCCATCGGTCGGATTCCTCATCAGGTCCCACCACAACTGGCTTCTCGAGCGATGCGTTCGACTTGATGTATTCCGCCAGCAAAGGAGCGGCTGTTAGGTTGTGAGCTGGAATCCTAAACACGTCGCTTGCCCGCCCGATTCGGTGTTGATGCATATCCACTGAGTACAACTCCGAAGTGCCAACGTCTTCGATGAGTTTGGCGACAGTTCTGAAGCTCACCGCTTCTCCCAGGTTGAATCGACTGTCCTGCCTTGCGTAGGCGAAGTATGGAAGAACGGCAATTGCCTTCCTGGCTCCTAGGTCTATGATTGTGTCGCACAGGAGGAAGTACTCGAAGAGAAGGTCGTCGGGCGCGTGGTGAATTGACTGAATGATCACGACATCTTGACCGGCGACGTCTTCGTTGATGCGAAGGTACTTTTCCCCGTCGGGGAACCTCCTAATTTCTGCCTCCGAGGCCTTGAGTCCGAGCTCTCGGGCAACGAGCGTCGCCAGAACACGCCCGCCACTTCCCCCGATGATCTTCAATTCAGACACTCCGCTCGAAATCTCATTTGTACATGAATAAGCTTTGAGCATCGCACGCGCTGAATCGGTCACTCCTTAAGCAGTCCACTACTCGACTTCTTCTGCGAGCGTGAACGTCTTGTACTCTTCCAGTTCCTCTGGAGTAATAACGCCCATAGCTTCTTGCAAGACCAGAATGGCGCCTTGGGGAGGCGTGATCCCCTTCTCAGTAATGATTAGATCGATATATTCTGGAGGCGTCACGTCGAATGAAGGGTTCTTCACTTCCATGTTTGGCAGTTTCTGCAGCTCTTCTTTGCCTACGACCTCGTTCGTGCTTCGCTGCTCAATCGCAACGACTTCGCCGATCATCGTCTCAGGGCTAAACTTGTAGGTTTCCGCAGCAACGAACATGCGCACGTTAGACTCTTTGGCCGCTAGGGCGATCATTGAGGTACCGATCTTGTTGACGACAGCCCCGTTTGCTGTAACAGCGTCCGCGCCAACGATGACTTTGTCGATGTCTTTCATGAAATACCTTGCGGCGCTGTCAACAATCATCGTCACGGGGATTCCGTCTTCGAGCAGAATGCCTGCAGTCAGCCTGCCCTGGAACCTCGGTCGCGTCTCCGTCGCGTAGACGTGGATACGCTTTCCCATCTGCCATGCAGTCTTGATTACAGAAATCGCCGCGGAACTGTTGCAGTGAGTCATCAAGACGTCGCCATCTTTGATTCGGCGCGCCCCAATTTCGCCGATCCGCTCTATTGCTGTGTTTGAGTTTGTGATGAACTCCTCGGCGGCGTTTGTGCCCACCAAACGAAGCTGCTCGACGTCTTGGGTTCGCTGGCTAGCTTGACTCACTCGATGCATGACGTAGCGAATGCCGTTTGGCAAGGAAACTGCTGTAGGTCTTGTCTTGAGCAACGCCATCGCGGCCGTTCGAAGGTCAGCCAAGAAGTCTTGAGCGTTCTTCGCGGGCGATTTCTCGCAAGCGATCATCAAGGCCTTGACGGCGGACCTCGCCAACTCGCCGGCGCCTCTGATCTTCATTTCTCTGATGTCCTCGGCGATCTGCGTGACCTCAACGGGAATCTTCGCGGCCTCCATATTCTCGACCCTCTAGGTCCATATTCTCAGGCACTGAGGGAGCTCGTGCCAAGAGAAACGTTCTCGTGTTGACGCAGTATCATGATCGCTCCCTGCGGCGGAATCACGCCTCTCTCTGTGATGACCAAGTCAATATGCTCGGGCGGGGTGACGTCGAATGCTGGATTACGTATCTGCATCCCTTTGAACTCTGACATCATATGGCCGGGGATCACTAGAGACGGATCGAGCTCCTCTATCTCAACAAGCTCTCCCAGTATCGTCTCTGGACTGAACTTGTATACGCTCGCTGCGACGAACACATTCACCCTTGAGTAGTGGGCGATGGCAGCTATTGTGGAGGTACCTATCTTGTTGATCACCGCCCCGTTCGCGGATACCGCGTCCGCTCCGGTCAGGACTCTATCAACGTCCTTCATGAAGTGTGATACGGCAGAATCGATAATCATTGTCGTAGGCACGTTGAGTTTGAGGAATTCCTTCGCCATCAAACGTCCTTCGAGTTCTGGCCGCGCCTCACAGACAACCACCTTGACGTTCTTTCCCTGCTCCTGCGCCTTTGCGACTATGGAAAGGACGGAGGTGCTGTAACCGTAGCAGAGAACGGTGTCTCCGCTACGTATCCTTCTAGACCCGATTTCGCCGATCTGATCGACCGATTCTCGAATCTGAGCAAGAAACGAATCCACTGTCTTGGATACGATCCCTTGAAGCTCACGAACGTCAAGTCCCTGGTCCGCGCCTTTCCTGATCGCATCGATGACTAGTCGCACGCCATTAGCGAGGAGAACAGCGGTCGGGCGCGTCTTGATGAGCAGATCCCCGTAGGCGGTCTGTTCCTCAAGGAATTCCTTTGGAGAGCGACTACCGGAGGCTTGAGACGCTTCGCTTAGGGCTTTGAGTGCGGCCTGGGTGACCCGTGTTGGTCCTCTGAACTCCTTGCTCCGAATTCGGTCGAGGACGTGCATGATGATCTTGCTTGATGACAAGCGTTCGGACTTCCGTTCAGTGACTCAGCACGTGGTAATATTAGTCGATCGGGAACCCGTCCAGATGGCCCGTTGCCTCAGGTGACAAACTGTGAAAGTCCCAGTTCCTGCAGCTTCTCCTTTCTCGGTACTCCGGACTGATCCCAGCCGCGGTAGCGGTAGTACTCGTCGAGCATCTCAGAAAACGGAGGCAGGTTGTCAGCGGATCCGCCTTGCCCGCGTTTCTCCCGGAGCATCCTCATTGGGACCACGTCATCTTTTCTAGTGATTCCGCATCTCACGTTGTACATTCGTTTGAGGTTGTAGATTCGTTCCCCGGCTTTCAGGAAGTCTACTTGGTTGGTCCCGAAGCCTGTGACGGCGTTGAACCATTCTAGCATGTGTGTTAGCTTGACACCGCCGTAGAGGAGGAACTTGCAGAGCTTGAGAGAGTCGAAGAGTGACATAAGATCCTGAGTCTTTGCGACGAGTTCGCCCTTCTTCACGACTCCAAGCCTGTCTTGAACCTCATGTATCCCCAACTCTGGCATGGTGACTGAGCGCTCAAATGCGTATGACATCCCCTGTAGGTGACACCCCCCACGGTTCCCGGTCGCGTATCCGACCGCTAGGCTGTTGTACGCTCGTGCGTCGTGGCCAGGGGGCTCAAGGCCCTTCACGTGAAGCGCAAAAGCTTCGCTACCACTCCCGAGCTCCGCCGAGGCTCGCATGACCCCCTCGCCGAGCAGGTATCCTATACCTTCTCGGCGGCCGATCTTCTGAACCAACTTCACAATTGACTTGGCGTTTCCCCAGTCGAGACCAATCTCTTCCTTCTGGTCACCGGTGAGTATGCCCCGCTCCGCTGCTTCTAGGGCGAAGCCGATGACGGCCCCCGTGGAGATTACGTCAAGGCCGTACCTGGTGCAAAGCTCGTGCGCCTTTGCGACAGCCTCCAGATCATCGACTAAGGTGTTTGCTCCGAGCATAGCAACGGTCTCATACTCTGGGCCAGCTCCTTCTACTCCTGCGTATTCCCCTTGTTTGATCGCTACAGTTCGGCCGCAGCCGACGATGCACGCTCCGCAGAAGTATTTTGTCTTCAGTATACTCTTCGCTAGTGTGACTCCGGACAGTTTTTCGGCGCCAGCTTGCCAACTTCCTTGTCTCCAGTTTCTTATCGGCAAGTTGCCGAGTTCTTCGAGAGTGGTCATAATGTGACTGGTGCCATAGTCAGAAAGCCGCTTTGTGTTCTTCACGATCTCAGGCCCGAGTTTTCTTATGTTTGTCATGAGACGTGCCTCGTCGGCAACGGGGACCTCCGTGTTTCCTCTTGCCACGATGGCCTTCAGGTTCTTTGATCCCATCACTGCTCCGAGGCCGCACCTTCCCGCTGCTCTTCCGTCTCTTCCGTCGTGCATTATTCCAGCAATCAGGGTCAGCCGCTCGCCTGCGGGGCCTATGGATGCTTCAATGGCCTTCTGATCTGTCTCTTTTCTGAGTATTCGGCTTGCCTCATATGTGTCGAGTCCCCACATGTGTTCCGCATCACGGAACTCCACTCCGCTCTCGTTAATCCACAGGTAGATGTGCTTGCTGGATTTGCCGGTGACGATGACTCCGTCGAAACCGGCTTTCTTCAGCTCGGTACCCCATCTTCCGCCGACGTCGCTTTCACCGTAGATTCCTGTCAGCGGAGACTTGGCCACGACCTCGTGGCGGCCCGAGAGTGGAACCTTCGTTCCGGTAAGCGGCCCCGTCATGAATATCAGAACATTCTCTGGACCGAGAGGGTCCGTCTCTTTACGAGTCATCTCCCATAGGCGCTTTGAAGCGAAACCGCTTCCGCCTATGTAGGCGCGGGCTTCTTCGGGGGAAAACTCTTCCACCCGATGCTCGAGCCTAGACAAATTCACGTGCAGGATCCTTCCAACGTATCCTCCAATCGAAACTCTCATTCTTCCGAACCTCCAGCGACTGGAAGCAGAATACTCACCCTGTCGCCGTCATGAACATGATCAGAAAGCTTCGCCAATCTCGCATTCACAGCGACCACCAAATGGCGCCTCTGCGCCTCATCACTGCTGGTGTCCACAAACTTGCCCATGGATGAATGTCTATCAACCATGAGATCCAGTACTTCTTTCACAGCGACCGAATTTCCTTCTGTTTCATAGGTCTCCTCCCTCATGCCAAGACTCTCACGGAAAGGCGACGCGTACGCGATGATGATTCTCAAGCGGCGAGACCCCGCCACCTTTGGAATCGCTCAAATTTAGCCATGACGATCGGGGCTTGTGCCAAGATGTTGCGCTATTGAATTCGGTGACCCGCTTGAGACAAGAGAAGAACTGCTCCTTCAAGATTCTTCTCTTGTATCATTACGTAGTCCGTATCATAAGTAGAAATCACGAATACGGGAATTCGCGCCTGTGCCAATGGCGTCAAGAGGGAGGTCAAGATTCCCGTCAAAGAGAAATCAAGAGGACCCTCAACCTGCAGGCAGCGCCAGCCTTTTTCACACCTTATCCCTTCTGGAACATTGCTTTGCCGGCACACGATAGAAAGCTCTCCAGCCGTTCGCGTGATTGAAAAGAAGGAACCCAAAAACGCCCAATCGGGAATCTGAGCGTCATTCTTCAGCCTGCAGAGTGCAAACGTTTCCTGTAGAACGGAGAGGTTGAGGAGGGTGTTCGTCATGACCCATCCGTAGTTGTGAGGGGGACTCTGTGTGAAAAAGGGGTCGCTTTCAAACTCGCTATGCTTCGGCTTCGATCTTCTTCAGTTGCCTATGATAGATCTCAAGGGCTTCCCCAGTCGTCGTGGCGTCCTCTGGTGACTTGTCCTCCCTGTATTTGCCCGTGAATCTCGGAAACCTCAGCGCCAACCCGCTGCCGCGTCTGACTGCGCCTAGCGCACACGTGTGAAGAGGTGAGAGCGTGATCTCGTCGGCAGACACCTCAAGTACCTGCGCGGGCGTGAACCAAACGTCAGCCTTCATCTCGGAACTTACTCTGGCATGTCGGTGCGGAAGCGCATCCCGTCCGAGGATTCTCGGCAGCTTCTCGAGGTCTTCGTCTGTGAAACCGCTTCCCAGCTTTGATATTGTCTCGAACTGGTCATTCTCTGGGTTGTACACCGCCATCAGGAGCGCGCCATAGGTTCCTGCTCTCTTTCCTCTGCCGTGAAATGCCCCGACTGGAACCAGATCGAACGTGTCGGCGACCTCTGCCTTGTAAGACCTCTTGTACTTGATCCATAACCACCCGCGCGCCCCGGCTTGGTAAATTGATACTGCCCCAATATTCTTGACAACAAGACCCTCACATCCCAATGATACCGCTTTGTCAAAGTACTGTTCAAGCTCATCCGCGTCTTCGGTCACCAGCTGTTCCGCGATGTGAACCTGCTCTGACTCGGTTACAATCTTGGTGAGTTCCTTTCTTCGGTTCAGGTAGGGCGCGAGCGTAAAGTCTCGACCATCAGCGTAGAGGACGTCGAACAGAAAGACAGTCACAGGAACTTCTTCTGCCATCGTCTCTATCTCATACTTCCGTCCTCTTCGTTGAGACACGACTTGGAAGGGCAGCATGTCGCCTGTGTTCGGATCAACAGCAACGCACTCACCTTCAAGAATTGACTGCTCCGCAGTCACCGCAGCTCTCAGGCTCTTGGCGACATCCGGGAACTGACCCGTTATGTTCTCAAGCCGCCTTGAGAACAACTGAATCTGCTTCTTGGAGACGTGCGCTTGGATACGTAGACCGTCGTACTTGTATTCAGCCGATCCTTTGCCCTCCAGCTTGGCGAGAATCTCTTGGGCTGAAGAGAGACGCTCGCAGAGCATGGGCCTCACGGGGCGCCCGACTGATATCTTGAAATCTTTGACGCCGCCGACGCCGTGGGAGGCCACGATCTTTGCCACGTATCCCAGGTCAGAGGATAGGTTGTATGCCCTCTCAAACGGCTCCCGAAACTCCTTTCCTCCGGCGTATGCGATTGCCAGCGCGTCAAGAATTGTCATGTCGGCGATTCCGACTCTCAGCTTGCCAAGTGCCATTCGAGTGACAAATTTTGCTTCCTTGGAGCTGGCATCGCTCAGAAGACTTGAGAGAAGCCTGATCTTCGCGTCAACGGAGCGATCGCCCGCTGCATGAGCGATCTTGTGAAAGGTCTCGTACACGGCTTCTACGGTGAGTTGTTTCTTCATGAGCGTAGACTGCGTTTTCTTCTTCAGCATCTCTTCCGCGGCTATGCCCAAGTCTCCGCTTCGATTGTATGCTGACTCAACCTCAGCTTCTGCTCGACCGGAGGCGAATGATATCGCCTTCTCCACGAGCTTCTCCGCCACTCCGAGCTCGATGCCCATGTAGTCGGGATAGAGCTTGCCTTGAGTCAGATACACGACCTTGTCTATGAGATCCTTCGGTGTCTCCTTGAGCAACTTGACCAGGAGATCTGTCATCTCCAGCCGCTTTGAAGTCGCTTCGATTCCCTCGAAGACCTCTGCAAGTTGCTCGTATCTCAAGTCGGCTTACCAGCCCCGGTAGACTCGGAACAAGGTTTCCTGAAGGCCCTTAAATGGTTGCCCGAAATCCGCAAAAGGGGGGCGACGCACTCAATCGACAGGAGCGATGTCAGGGGGCGATCCCATTCGTAGACGATCACAGACGGGCAATCGCGCCGATCCGACTGGGATGCGCAGGCTGGTCGTACAAGGAATGGGTCGGGCCCCTGTATGACCCCGACAAGAGCATGCTCCGACAATACTCATCTATCTTCGATACCGCAGAGATCGACTCGTCTTTCTACAAGTTTCCCGACAAAGGAATGATGCTCGGCCTGGCAAGATACACACCGCGAGGCTTCCTCTTCAGCGCAAAGATGAACAAGAAATTCACGCACGAGCTGCACCTCAAACTTGATGAAGATGCACAGACCGAGCTCGACTCCTTTTGCGAACTCCTCGATCCTTTGCTTACGCAAGACAAGCTAGGGTGCGTTCTGATTCAGTTGCCCCCCTCACTGAAGCGAGATGATGATCTGCTGCAGGGGTTCTTGGCCGCGCTGCCGAGAAGACACAACTACTCGATCGAGTTTAGGCATCCGTCTTGGTTGGAACCGAGGACATTCGCCACCTTGAGCAGGTACAATGTTGCGTACTGCATTGTCGACGAACCACTGCTGCCTCCGGAGGTTCACGTAACTTCAGACATCGGGTACATTCGCTGGCACGGCAGAGGGCAGCGACCATGGTACGACTACCGCTACACTCACGACCAGCTCACTCAATGGCTGCCCAAGATTGAGGAGGTACGCAGCAACACGAAGCAAACCTTTGGCATCTTCAACAATCACTTTCGCGGCTATGCTCCTGAGAACTGCATTCAGATGATGAAGATGCTCGGACTCGCGGACGACAAACAGGAAACTGTCCTGAAAAGAATTCAGGATCACATCGAAGGTAGAACCTCTTCGACGACGGAAGACCGAGTGACTCTTGATCGGTTCGCGGGATCCTAGGGAAAGCGCTCTCTGTACTATTACCGATTTTCGTTATGTCTCAGAAGACCGTGGCGTCCGACCGATGCGCAAGACGGATGAACTTAAGAGACGCCTTCGAAATTGACCGCAAAGGGATGATCTGACGTGACGGAGGAGCTGAATCCCTTCAAGATTGCGCAAGAACAGCTGGATATGGCTGCGAAGCTCCTGAACTTGGATTCCGCGGTTCACAGCGTGCTCAGGGAGCCCAAGCGCGTGCTAGAGGTCACGTTCCCAGTAAGAATGGACAACGGACAGGTGAAGACGTTCAAAGGGTTCAGAGTCCAGTACAACGACGCTCGCGGACCGTGCAAAGGAGGGATCCGATTCCACCCGCAAGAGACGCTCGACACTGTGAAGGCTCTTGCGGCGTGGATGACGTGGAAGACCGCTTGTGTGGGAATACCCCTTGGCGGAGGAAAGGGGGGAGTTGTCTGCAACCCGAAGGAGATGTCTCGCGGCGAACTGGAGAGACTCAGCCGAGCGTACATCGACGCCATCGGAGCTATCATAGGTCCTGAGCTAGATATCCCGGCACCCGATGTCTACACGGATCCGCAGATCATGGCATGGATGATGGATGAGTTTGCGAAGATTAGAGGATACAACGCGCCCGGCGTTATTACTGGCAAACCGATACCGTTAGGCGGATCGCAGGGAAGAGGCGACGCAACAGCCCGTGGGGCGGTGTATACGATTCGTGAGGCTACAAAGAAGCTCAACATTCCATTGAAAGACGCTACAGTTGCAGTCCAAGGCTACGGAAACGCCGGATCCAATGCAGCTATGCTGCTGGAGGAGATGGGTGCACGAATCATTGCGGTAAGCGACTCGAAAGGAGGCATTCTCAGCGAGAAGGGGCTTGAACCATACGCAGTCCTTCAACACAAGCAGAAGACGGGAACCGTGGTCGGGTTCCCTGGAACAAAGGAAATCACCAACGAGAGTTTACTCGAAGAGCAGTGTGGCATCTTGGTCCCGGCAGCGCTTGAGAACGTCATAACGGGGAAGAATGCGTCTCGAATCAAAGCGAAGATCGTGGCTGAAGCTGCGAACGGCCCCACGACGCCCGAAGCTGATGAAATCCTGTTCAAGAACAAGGTCTTCGACATTCCCGACTTCCTATGCAACGCCGGAGGAGTCACCGTATCCTACTTCGAGTGGGTCCAGAACGTATACGGTCTATACTGGCCGGTTGAGGAAATCCACGACCGATTAGACAAGATCATGACGAAAGCATTCAACGACGTATACGACATGCATGTCAAACAGAACGTGAACATGCGAATGGCTGCGTACATGCTTTCGGTGCAACGAGTCGCCGAGGCGATGAAGCTGAGAGGCTGGGTATAGCTCTCGCCTCTAGGAACTCGGCTGTCAGGATTCTACTATCTTTTTCTCGTCCACACGCGAACTCTATCCAGTACATCCTTGCGCGGAAGACTGTGTGCGCAAGGGGGAGAATGAACGTTGACACACTCGTTCTGGGATTCCCTCTTCGGAAGGCAGTTCCGTCTTGGTGGCAAGCGGGAGAAGAGAGTTCTGGATCTTATTGCCGAGCATCTGACCATGGTTCAGAGATGCGCCAAGGAACTGAAGAACATGATCAGCTCCGTCGAACAGATGAACTGGGCCTTGGTCAAGAGTCAGGCAGAGATCGTCTCCAGATACGAAAGCATAGCTGACGACCTCCACCGTCAAGCGGTAGTGCAGATTGCGCAAGGCGCGTTCTTCGCAGGAATGAGGGAGGACTTTCTAGACCTGATCGAGAAGGTCGATGAGATCGCAGACGCTTCACAAGACGCCGCCCGTGTGATGTCCGAAGCTCCAATCGAACGTCTAGTACTGGACTTCCTTTACGAGGGCGATTCGACGCTCCACCGATTCGTTCACGGGATTGACACATCTATTACAACTCTCGCTCAATCCATCGAATCGCTTCGAACCGACGCTGACACTGCTGTAAAGAAGGCGCTTGAAGTCGAAAGAGTAGAGGAAGCAGTCGATCAGATCAAAGCCGACCTAATCTCCAAGCTTTCCACGCATAGACGAGAAATCGATGTCCTTGCGTACCTCCAAGTCAAGGAACTGATCTTCAGGCTCGACGAGATTGCAGACGCTGCCGAAAACTGCTCCGACCTCGTCATAACAATTGTCGTGAAAGCCGTTTCGTGAAAAGTGTCGAGGATTTACACCATCAGTGCAAGCACCGATTCTTCAGAGAAAGACCTATCAATCTAGTAGGCTGCAGACAGCTCATTCGAGTAAAGACTCGATCTTTCGTTGGATCGAGACTCGGGTCGATCCTGAATGCAATGCCCTCTCTGCGGACGCGAAATGACTAGACTCGCTGGGTCAGACGCGAGGAAAGTGAGCGAGATAGTCTTCTACTGCGAAAAACATGGCATACTCAACAAGACCGCAGATGTGAAGGGGAAGGCAAGTGAAATCGCGAAAAATCCGCAGTGGCTTCGAACCGACTAACCCTGTCGACCGAATCTCAAATCCTTCAGGATGAGCTAGAGTTCAGGGCGACCACTATTGGCCGCAGATTATTTCCTTTATGCAGCAGTCGCCTTAACCACGATGCTTTGCGCGGTACTGGGAGGAAACAACTTCTCAACGTGCCTTGGAGCGAGCCTAGGTGCCGGAATTGTCAAACTCTCGAATGCGATACTCATAGCGTCGGGCGGCGTGCTCTTGGGGACGCTTCTGGAAGGGTACAAACTCTCTAGCGTCCTAGATGGGCAGATTCTTCCAGCACTATCAACTTCTGGCCTTGTGGCAATTCTCGTGAGCAGCCTACTCGTAATGATCGTGGTTACACTGGTTCACGTTCCGCTGTCATTATCTCAGGTCATGGTCGGTGCGGGATGGGGGTTCGCCATCGCCGCAGGAGTTCAGGTTAGTGGCACGTATTCTGTCGAAGTTGTGGCATCTTGGATCTTCTCACCCGCATTGGCGTTTGTGGCGTCTGCAATGATCGAAAGCACGGTGCTGCGACTTGGGCACAGGATCAAAGACATAGTAGCTCTAAACCGTCTCTACGCATACCTCACCCTGATCGCTGGGTTCTACGCTGCGTACACGCTCGGCGCGAATACTCTTGGTCTCGTTGTCGGCCTGTTTTCGCGGAATCTTGCAGATCCCTTGTGGCTGTCGCTGATATTCTCGGCCGGGAGCATCGTCGGCATAGTCTTCCTCAGCAGGGGTACCGTGATGAGTGTTGCGGACAACCTTGTAGGGTTGAATCCGTCAACGGCTCTGTCGTCTCAGTTTGGAGGAGCGGTGTCCGTGCATCTGTTCACGCAGTTGGGTCTGCCGGTCTCCATATCGCAGGGGGTCATCGGCGGCATGGGCGGAGCTGCCTCAGTCAAACGCGTGGCCATCACAAACAAGCGAATAATTCAGCAAATCATAGCCGGCTGGACCGCCGGGCCCATGGCTGGTGCAGCCATATCGTTTCTGCTCATGAAAGTCATCTGACAACTCGCGCGCTCGGCGAGCAAAGGCTGCTAGGCTGAAAGCACAAATGATACCCCGTAACCTAGGGATGGCCGGATAGCCTTCCGACTGGATGTGGGGGCAAGATGGAGCACGAGAAGTCCTGCGGCGCAGTCATATTCAGAGTCGGAAATGCCACCAAGTATCTGTTACTGCACTATGAAGCGGGACACTGGGACTTCGTCAAAGGCCATTCTGAGAAGGGGGAATCTGAGGAGGAGACTGTCAGGAGAGAAATACTGGAGGAGACAGGCCTCAAGAACAACAGATTCCTGAGCGACTTCAGAGAGCGAATTGGCTACTTCTACAGGAGACGAGGCAGGACCGTGTCGAAGGAAGTGATCTTCTACCTGGTTGAATGCCCGGGAGAGGAGGCGGTGAGGATATCAGGCGAACACGTGGGGTACGAATGGTTGCCATACCACGAAGCCCTCGAACGGCTCACGTACAAGAACGCCAAAGAAACTCTTCGCAAAGCAGAGAAACACCTGCAACGCACGAGGTCAGTCGCCGCCAGCCCGACCCTAGACTCGTTCCAGGGACACCCAGAGACCAAGTGATGCTATACGTACGGTACCTCGTGATGAGACCACGGTTTTCTAGATTCCGCCTAGGGATCGTTTGGCACCCGATATGGCCTCGGGCTCTCAACGTGATGTTCGGCAATCTTCGGGTGCGCCCACTGCAGCGAACCCAAAGGAGGGAACAGTTTAACTCGCACTGGGTCGATTCCACATCTGGCGATGACGATACTCTCAGAAATGAGAAAGGATGAAATCACCTAGGGTAGCGGAGCCAAGTTATCCAAAGTACGCGGTCAACGCGTCTGCAGAGTCTTCTCGTACATTCGGCGGATCGTCCACCGCATAGCATTCCTAAGCTCGCTGAGCCTTCCTTGGCCGCCGTAGTTTCGGACTCGCAGAGCTTTCAAGACGCCCCCGTCGTCCTCCACCTGATAGACCAAGACGTTGTTGGCACTCAGCTGACCCGCTCGTGCTGCCTCTTGATCCTTCGCGTGCATAGGGTCCAGGACACGCGCGACAAGAAACGCTCTCAAAGGCGGAGAGGCCACCTCATACTTGATGCCGAGATCGGGAACTAGTATTATCTCGGATTCAGTGATCTCAAGATCAGCAAGATGAGCACCCTCAGGAGAAGTTATCGGCCAGACTTCACTCGGCTGCTTTCTTGCCTCTTCAACTTCCTCCGGCACGGCTGTCGCTTGAGCCTCAGGAGAGATCTTGACATGCCTGAAACTCTTCTCCGTCAAGAGCGAGTCAACTACCTCAAGAAATGATCTTAGCCGCTCAGCTTCTCGCTCTGAGTCCACAATCTTCTTCTCGAGGTATGCTTTCATTTCGGCGAGGCGCTTGAGATCGAATTCCTCTTCTTTGGTCAACACACCCACGCATGTTAGGGTATGCGTATGCGAAGGCTATTAACAAAGCGAGTCAACGCGATCTGCCGCCCGTTACGACCCGATCACAGGATTCCATCTTTGACATGTCAACACGCTCGGCAGGATTGGCGTGGCGATCTAGACAAAACCCATCGTCGCGACTCTTCTCGGAGTCTCTCGATATGTCTCAGAATCTCGATCGACCTCAAGTATTCCTAGGATGTTCCTTACGGTGTCTTCGATCGCAGTCCGGCGGGTCGTCTCTTTCGTTTTCATTCCCAATACTCCGCGTAGCTTCTTGGAGATTCCCAGACACGGACGTTTTCCAATCCACGTGCGCCCAAGTCCCGCAGTTCATTGAAGATTGTCTTTGCTATGTTCTCCGCGGTTGTGTTGTCTGGGATAATGTCGTTTAGATGCATGTGATCGTACCTGCCAACCACTTCGCCCAAAGTCTTTCTCAATTCGGTGAAGTCCGCTCCCTCTAGGATCCCGTTGTGATCGAGCTTGTTACCCGTTACGAACGGTTCGACTCGATAGGAGTGCCCATGCAAGTTTCTGCATTTCCCGGGGTGTCCGGGTATGATGTGCGACGCGTCAAAGCCAGCCTCGACTCTGATTCTGAACACTAGATCACCCGCTGGACCAAGGTCCACACGACGGTTTAAATACCGTCCTGAGCGGAAATGGCCAGCGGTGGCGCGATTCATGGGTGAGCGCTTTAACCTGCCCTAGTTCTGCCTCGCTTGCGGCACCGCGTCTACCATCACGACCACTTCACGGGAGACAAGTACGGGCTTGAGCGACATAGTACAAGTTAGAAAGGTTCTCGAGGGAGGCGCGGATTCGGCTCGAGTGAAGCTTAGGGGATGGCTACACAACAGGCGATCCAGCGGGGGAATCCTCTTCCTTGTCATAAGAGACGGTACGGGTTTCCTTCAGTGCACAGCGAAGAGAGACCAATTGGGCGAGAAGTTCAACGAGATTGAAGCGCTCCCGCTTGAATCAACTGTGGAGCTTGAAGGTGACGTTATCCGAGACCCGAGAGCCCCCCGTGGCTACGAGCTCCGAATTACGGGCTTCCATGCGCTTCATCGTTCGCATGAAGACTTCCCGATAGCGAAGAAATACCACGGGCCTGAATTCCTTCTCGACAACCGACACTTCTGGATTCGAAGCAAGAAGATGCAAATGATTCTTCGAGTCAGGGCCGTCATTATCGAGGAGGCGCGTAGCTGGCTGAGGGAGCACGGCTACCTGGAGGTTCAGGTTCCGACACTCGTTTCAGCGGCGGTGGAGGGAGGTTCCACCCTATTTGAGGTCAAGTACTTTGATCAGAAAGCATACTTGACTCAGAGCTGGCAGCTGTACGCTGAGGCAATGATAGCTAGCCTGGGAAAGATCTACACGTTAGCTCCGTCCTTCCGTGCGGAGAAATCGAGAACAAGGCGCCACCTGACAGAGTATTGGCACCTAGAGCTGGAAGAACCGTGGCTTGATCTTGACGGACTCATCAAAGTCGAGGAAGAACTTGTCCTGCACATCTGCCGTCAGGTCGCGGCCCACGCCGCTGAGGATCTAAGAGACCTAGGGCGTGATGCGGATGGATTAGCTGGGCTCAAAGCGCCTTTTCCTAGAATCAGTTATGATAGAGCGGTCGAACTGATTCACAGTCGCGACTCAAGCTTCAATTGGGGAATGGACCTCGGTTATGAGCAGGAGAAGGCCCTCACGGCGAACTTCGCAACTCCGTTCTTCGTGACGCACTTTCCAAGAGGGGTCAAAGCGTTCTATCATATGCCCGACCCCGAGAGGCCAGAAGTAACCCTATCAGTTGACCTGCTTGCGCCAGAGGGCTATGGAGAAATCACCGGCGGCGGACAACGCATTCATGACTATGGGCAGCTCATGAAACGAATAGAAGAGGAACACTTGAACCCAGAGCAGTATTCATGGTACTTGGACCTAAGAAAATACGGCACCGTGCCCCATTCGGGGTTCGGAATGGGCATCGAGCGCACAGTTGCTTGGATCTGCAAGCTCAAGCACATCCGCGACGCCGCGGCATTTCCTCGGCTCACGAACCGAATCTACCCATAGCGGCGCCGGCGACGGTTTCTTGCTGCGAATTCGGCCCATGAAGACTGCGGATTTCCGGTCCATCATCAACCTGACCAACGAAGAAGGCTGGGGATTCGGAATACGTGACCTGAAGAGAATGATGACCCTCGAACCGAAAGGCTGCCTAGTCGCGGTGCTTCACGGCCGCCCTATTGCGCTCACAACCACGATCTCGTACGGCAAGAAACTTGCCTGGATCGGAAACGTCGTTGTCCACAGAAAGCACCGAGGTGCCGGCATAGGCACCAGCGTAGTGCAGTCAGCTATTGCACATGTTCTCCGTTTGCACGTCAAGAGAATCGGACTAAACTCTTATCCGGAAAACGAGTCAATGTACGAGCGACTTGGTTTCAGAACGGTAGACGGCTTCGTTAGGCTATCAATCTCGCGCGAGACTGGAAAACCCGCGAATGAGAACCGAGAGGTGCCTTTCGGCCAAATCGTGAGACTCGACAAACGCGCCTTCGGAGCTGACAGAACAAGACTCCTCCAATGCCTACTCAGAGAGTTTCCCAGAGGCTGGACTTGGATTCTCAAGGGAGCTGAGGTGTTGGGATACTCGACTGTGAAGCGGTATCAAGACAGCTCTGAGATTGGGCCCTCAGTCTCCCAGGATATGAATCAAGACACGGTCGCGACACTCCTTCAATCCTCAATAGCTCTGGCAAGAAAATGGCCACTTGAGTTGTCGATTCCTGAATCAAATCGGAGGGTTTTGGAGACGGTCACTCGACTTGGTTTCCGACTTGAAAGGAGAGGAGTCGTTATGAGTTATTCAGACCTAGACACGATAACGGTCAGTCCAGCGACTGTCGCGTTCGGCTTTCTCGACAAAGGGTAGGTTGACCGGGCGAGGGAAACCAATCCGTTCATCGAAAGCTGCGTGCATCGCTGCTCTGCAGATGCCGTCCTCGGGCAACGCTATTGGGATCGGCTTCCGCTTTGCCGGATCGGGTTGAGCGTTCTCTTCTTTCCTTGTACAAACTCAAGCGCCTCTTGGACAGGGACGAATACACCGTACCTCTTCGCGAAGAACCTGACCATGTTCGAGACATCACGCATCAAGAGCCTTTCGGCTCTGGGATCAGTTCTCGCAACACTCTGGGGCCAGTCAATGAGTGTGAATTGCCCTGATTCGGCAACCAAGATATTGTACTCGCTCAGATCACCGTGAACGAGATGCGCGTCGCGGAACAAACGCCTCAACTCCAAAAGGACACGCCGCAGCATGTTACCCGGCTCGGCGAGAGAACTGGTTTTTGACAGTTCTGAGCCATGGAACAAGCCCATGGCGATGAGATGTCGTTTCTGGCTAATCGGTCTAGGGACCGGCACACGGGCGCGGCGCGCACGCATTATGGCGGCAAACTCACGAATGGCCGCCATTCTTGCTTGATATATCCAAGAAGTATGACTCCTGTCAGCAACGTATCCTCGAGTTCGTCTGGTCTGTCTGAAACTGGTCCTACCTAGACGGTGAAATTTCAAAACGATCCTGGCGCCTTTCCTCGCCCTCGCGTTGTACACGTCAGACTCCTTTCCCAGGCCAAGCGGAATGCCAAGGGCCTCGACCACTCCGCGCTTGACCAGTGCGTTTAGGGCAAGGCAGTCGTAGCCGAGAAAACTCAGTCGGAAACCAGCGTATCCTAACGCACGCCTGCCGCCCGAGACTACGAGACGCTTGTCGACAAGTTCCGGAAGACGCTTGGTGACTTCCTCTTCGAGAAGATTTGCATAGCGCACTATGCGCGAGACCGGAACATACTCGCGACTTGCCATTCCTAACTCTGTGCCGAGCATGATGCGAAAATCAGCCGGTCCGAGCGCTCGAAATGTCCCAGCCATCTCTTCAGCAGACATCTTCTATGAACCGCTTTGGCTTGACTTCCCATCCGCGCTCATCATTGCTACTTCGTCCTTGGAGCGGTATCCGGGACGTCAATGCGCGGTTTCCCGAGTTTCTTGTC
>Ga0315309_1000662_pt1 | contig 20857 bp, 23 predicted proteins | sample TDP4_MG_FD_203080 | JGI IMG/M metagenome (GOLD analysis project Ga0315309, IMG submission 203080) | Freshwater sediment microbial communities from Lake Towuti, South Sulawesi, Indonesia - TDP4 | ecosystem: Environmental > Aquatic > Freshwater > Lake > Sediment | place: Indonesia: South Sulawesi... | reverse complement strand
ATATTCCCAATGATTATAGCGTTGGTAGCAACAGATAGCTCAGGGAGTGATGTTGAGAAGGCAACTAAGAGGTAGCTTAGAACGGATTTTTTTAGCCTTCGCTTTTCTGATACGGCGACAATGTTGGATACGAATATTCCGCTGGCGCCCCCAAGCAACACCATCCCAATCGCTAGCAACAAGAGAGACAACCAAATCATTTGAGTCACCCTCGTTTCAAATCTCCTTCTTGATGAGTATTTTTCCGCTCGGCAGAACGGAGATAAAGTTTCTCTGACACATCCGTATACACAGACACTATTGGGAGTCCGAACATGAAGAGAGAAATTTCCAGTGCTGAAGCGATGCTTACTGAGTGCTCAACTGCCTTGTCGCTGAAGAAGATCAAAAGTCCCAGCCATGAGATCAGAGCTGCGATTGCAACTATTTCCTCAAACACGCATATGCCCCATGAACTCCTTTTCCTTGATGATTTTCTCTTTCCAAGCCTCCCGATTTCCGCACCTTTACCGCTTAGTAATCGTCACGCGGGAGCATAACCTAATGCTTAATAGAGACATTTAAGTAATTGCCCTTTAAGGATCGTTAAACATGTTTAGAACCTCGAAGATTTGATGCGAAACGAGTAAGTGTGTTCAAAGCGAGGAGTTGAAGATGGTAGGTAAGAGAATCAGGCTGGGGCGGATCTTCAAAGATAATGGGAAAACGTTCGTCATAACTATGGATCACGGTGTCGACTTGGGACCCGTCAAAGGACTCGAAGACATCAAAGGCACCGTTAAGAAAGTCCTGAGCGGCGAATACAAGCCGGACGCCATACTGATGAACCCATCTATGATAAGGTTGTGTCACGAAGAGATCGTGGGCAAACTTGGAGTGATCGCAAGGCTTGACGGAACAGCTACGATAATGGGTCCGGACATAACAGACTATCGACTCTTCTCTTCTGTTAAAGAGGCTCTTATGGTCGGAGCAGATGCGGTTGCCACGATGGCCTTCATCGGCGTGCCCCGGGAGTCCCAGAACTCGGAGAAGATCGGGAAGATCTCTCAGGACTGTGCCAGATGGGGTATGCCCCACATAGTCGAGGCTCTGCCGCCAGAGATAGTGGAATATCACTTCAAACCCGAAGCTAAACGGGAGTGGCCGAGCCTAGAGCACGTAAGGTTCGTGGACAGGGTGGCAGCTGAACTGGGCGCTGATGTTGTGAAGTCTTACTATACGGGTGATCCTGACACGTTCAAGGAAGTCGTGAAAAGTTGTCCAGTTCCGATAATAGTTCTGAGCGGGCCAGGAGCGGGCAACCCAGAGGAGTTGTTGAGGATCGTCAGAGATGTATTGGATGCTGGAACCCAAGGTGTGATCATGGGTAGAAACGTTTGGGGATATAAGGATCCGGTCGCCATGGTTGAAGCTATCTCAAAGATGGTGCATGAAGAGGAAAGCGTTGAAGATGCGATGAAAAGCATTAGATAGGAAGCTTACGAAGTGCTGGTAAGTCTTAGAATGTGTCTATCGTCATAGACCCTGGTAAGCCTCATGGACAGCAGTTCTACTATTGCGACTTCGGCTAAGTATAGCACGCGGCAACCTTTCTCGAGATGCCCCGAGTAAGCTTTCTCTGAATCGGACACTACTGCGTGAAGGTGAGGTTCACCGTTAGCGATTATGCCGCCTATGTGAGCTAACTCCAAGGGCTTGTTCTCCCAATGCGCGAAGTGTTGCACAGAAGGATAACCCGTGGTCATAACCATGTGTAGGATGCAGTGATCTAGTGTGCCGATTCCGGATATGACAACGGCATCCTTCAAGTTCTCCTTTTTGACAAGATCCAGAATGCTTTCAAGTACATAGTCGCCTGGATCGAGCCTTAGTGCAAAGATTCGCCCAATTTCTTGAGTTGAAAAACTTTGCATTGTTTCACCCATTTGTGAGTTATGGGGGACTCCATTATGCCCTGTGACTCAATTTCTAGATAGGCGCGGACCAAGCCTCCCCTTTCGGATGTCAGAGAGTTAACCCCAGCCTTTCAAGGTATGGTCTCTGTGCCTCCCGATCAGCAGCCAGTTGTTTCTCAGCCCTCTCTAAGACCTCAGATGCGACTCTTCTGGGAACAACGGCGACTCCATCGTCGTCGCCTACGAGTATGTCACCGGGGTTGATGTTTACTCCACCTAGAGTTACGGCAACGTTCACGTTCTCTGGTTTAAGTTCTATTCTGCCGATGACCTCGGTTCTGCCTTTTCCTCTGCAGAAAACAGGAAACCCTATCTGTTGAACCTCCCAAGTGTCTCTGCATCCGCCGTCGAGCACGATGCCTTCAACGCCTTTGGCCTTCGCAGCTAAGCCTATCATTGATCCCCAGAAGCCCACATCGATATATCCTGCAAGGTTCACGGCTATGACTGTTCCTCGGCCAGCATATTTCATGAAGCAATCGTAGTTAGCCCGGTTTCTGTACCAGTCAGTCGCGTATTTCTCGTATTCGTCAGGGGTCATCGATGGGATCTCCTCTTGAACCCTCGAGGCGTTCACAGTCAAAGCGTACCCGGCCATTCTTATGCCCGAGTACAGGGGCCTAATCTCTGAGGAGACAAGGATTCCGTTGTGGAAGCCAAATCGATCGAGGGAATCCACAACATCGGCGACTCTTACCTTCTTATAACGGTCGATCAGCTCGAGATTTGACAAGATACAGATCACCTACTTGTAGTTCTTAGCAGACCTACTGTATGAGTCTGCCGTTTGATAAGGCTTCTTCTCAAAGACTGACCTTTGGCGCTAGTAATCGTTCACGCAGGCGTCGGCCCTTTCGAAGCGTGATCGTGTTCAACTGGAGATGAAAGATAAAGGTTTTCATAGGCGGACCTATAGTAGTCTAAATGAAGCTTCACGAGCAAGAACCGGGAATCAGACATTGACCGAGAAGACCTTTGGCGATATAACCGAAACGTGGAATCCAATTACAGGCTGCCTCCACGCTTGCACGTATTGTTGGGCTAGGAACTACGCTAGAAGGCTGGCATCGATGGATGTAGAACCCTACAGAACTCACCTGTTCAAACCTGCTTTTGCAGAGTGGAGGCTTAAGCAGAAACTGGGAAAGGGCAGATTCATATTTGTCTCGGACATGGGGGATATGTGGGGAGAATGGGTCCCGAAAGAGTGGATCGACAAGGTGCTGGAAGCGACGAGGTCAAAGCCTCACTTGAAATTCCTCTTTCTGACCAAGAATCCGAAGAGATATCATGAGTTCTTGGGAAAATTCACACAGCATATGATGCTTGGCGTGACGATGGAGACAAACAGAGACTACAAGGTGACAAAGGCACCGGCTCCACGCGACCGATACGAAGCGATGAAAAACCTAGACTGGAAACACAAGGCAGTAGTGATAGAGCCCATTTTGGGCTTCGACGATGAATTCGTTGAGTGGATGAGGGATATCTCGCCAGAGATGATCTACGTCGGATATGATAACTACGAGAATAGACTACCAGAGCCAGAGATGAGCAAGACTGTGTGGCTGATAAATGAACTGTCTAAGATCTCAGAAGTCAGAGGCAAAGCCATAAGAAAAGCCTGGTACGAAAAATAGCCACTTCTTTATATTAGATTCCCAATTGTCTTCATTTTTTCTGGCATAGATACTTGAGACTTGAATTCTCTTTTGAGTACCTGTTTTGCTGAATATACGCCGATATTTCATGCGGGTTCTTAACGTCGTTCCACATTTGGAGAAAAACGACTTTTCCCACCGTCCCATAGATATCTTTCAAGTGTCTTTTTTGGTCATCGACATATAGAACTTCGCTAGGTTTTACCTTGATCCCTTCTTTTGATAGCTTACAGAGTATATTCCTTACCAGTAGATGCTTGTTTGGGTGAAACTCCGCCTCTACAAACTTGAAAAACTGCTCTATCTCCAGCAAACGAATGGCTTCCACGACTTGTTCAGGCTTGTTCCATGTTGCCAATGCAACTATTATTCTCTTTTTCTTCAGTTCTTGCAGAAGTTCTCTTATACCATTGAAAAGGTTGAGAGGATTTTCTTCGGCGTCTATGAGTGAGTCTCTATCAACCCTTTTAAAGGGTAGAATGAGAGATGAAATGTCAGAATGATCCCACAAGGTCATGTCTGCATCGAAAACAACCAGACGTATGACCAAACTTTACACCCGTAACTAATTTAAGCTGAACTTATTTAAGTTAACTTTAGGTTTGAGAAGAGGTTTCAGAATGCCGAGTCTTAATAGTGTTTCGTCCAAAGTTGGATTTCACGCTGTCTACGAAAGGAGCGTCAAAGAAGCAATAGATCTCGCTTGCAAATTTGGTTTTTCTTCAGTACAGATAGAAACTGCAATGCCTCAGTTCTTCCCAGAGATATACGACGTTGAGACTCGAGAGGAAATTTCACGTTGTGCAGATAAGCGGGATGTTACACTTAAGGTTCATGCACCCGGGGAAGATTTCAGCTTGCAAACCCTTCACGCTTCGATTCAGCATGCCATCATCATGAGGCTTAAAGAAGTAATTGACTTTGCCTGCGACATAGGTGCAAAACTCGTCACGATTCATCCCGGAGCTGTTCCCGTTTTCACCGTACCTGAAAGGGGGCATATTTCTATCGATGTGCAGTACCCTCAGCTTCACCTTCAGAGGCTTAAAGTTGCATTCTTAGAGCTTTCAGATTATTCCAAAGGAAAAACGTTGTTATGCGTAGAAAACAGTCCGTTCACCGCTAATGTTATGAAAGTTCTTTCAGAGATGTTCAAAGACGACAGAATTTTTCTCGCATGGGATCTAGCAAAGATGTACCGAGCCGATGGAACTGTCTACGCCAAGGTTGAAAAGTTCTTCTTGAAACACTTGAGTAAGGTGCGGGAATGCCACCTGCACGATAGAACCAAAGAACATGGCCACCAGATTATTGGAAAGGGATACGTAGACTTCAAGCGTTACTTAGGTTTACTGTCCAACTACGATGTGGAGTACACGATTGAAGTCAGACCAATAGAAAACGCGTTGAAATCTCTTAGGGCTTTAAGAAAAATCATAAAATAATTAGGATTTGTAGTAAAAGGCGTTGATTGTGATAGATGCCTGACCGCTATATTTTTTCAATCGCGTTAAGAGTATCGCTGTAGATTTTGGCGCTTATGTAAGAGTTTACCTCTATTAGTTTTGCAAGCATTTGCTTGGCAATATACTTGGCTACTAGCTCTCTTTTGGTTGCAGTTAAGATTATGAAGATGGTTCCTCTTGGACTGAGTCCGAGATGTCTTGCAACCTCTCTGACGTTTGATTGGTCAATGAGGATATCCTCCTCATCTTTTTGTTTGGCGAGGATTATAGCTTGAGTCTCATCGATATCTATGCCCGTAACCTCTGCAAGAGTATCCTGGCAACTGACTGTTATATTCCCCTTTTCAGGAGCATGGAAGTACAAAAGGCTGCTTAGTTTCTTGATTACCTCGTATGCTCGACCTGGCCAAGATACGTGAAAGTACGAATCCATAGACGATGGAGTCGGCGAGGATTTCCACCAAGTGAATCGGGATTATATGGGCTGGCAGAGACGCTGAGGCCGTGAGCAGTGGGATGAGGGCTCCTGGCACGAACAGCGTCGCAGTCAATACTATGAAGACCGTCTTTCTGTCGCTTTTGACGGATGCGATTACTGGAAGTAGCGAGACGACATAGAGAAATCCTCTGAAGACCTCTAACGGGGCAATGACAGTGAAGGGCGGCACGACCAAGCCGAAAGACGGATCAGAGTAGTATGGCAGAACATATGGGGCGACTATGGCGCCAAAGAAGAAGTATATGGGAAAATATGCAACTGAGGAAGCGACTATCCGCATAGCCCAAGAACCCGTTCTTCTCCCAGTAAGATAATTCCTTAAAGCCGCGATCAAGTTGTCTCTTCTGGCTGGGGTGGATAGAATAAGCCCGGCGATCAACGCCTCTATCAACGTGACAAACAGGATTATGACAGCGCCTGCTGCGAACACGCTGGGGGAAGAGATGACGGTCGTGAAGAAGTAACCTTCAATCATGTTGTTGAGATACATGATCACGAAGAGGACCGTCCAGATCAGAAATATGAGATGCGTTCGTCGAAGGTCAATCATTGAAACAAACCATGCTAGGAACAGGCTCAGGATAACGCTTGAAAGAATATTCATAGCGACCGAAGTCGCAGAAAGCGGGCCCTCAAGAAACGCTGAGACCAACCCTATGCTTGAGAGTCCAACAGCGAGGAGAAGAACTCTGGGTAACGATATTCTGTCCATCATAGATCTTGAATCTAGCACATCAAGTCTAGGAATATATAACTGTTCCTGATCGTCAGGAAGGATCAGCATCCCTCTTCTGTTTGAGTCCGACGATCTCTAGGTGTCCGCCAATCCCCACTAAACTTGGCGTGTCACAGAATCTCAACTCCAGTTCGAGCAATTCCTTGAAGTTCTCTTGGATTATCTCGTCTCTTTTTTCTCTTGAAACGAACTGGGTCAAGATTGGTTTTCCTATCATCCTGACGACTTTCAATCCGGAAGCATCGAAAAGCCCGCACAGTTCCTCAGGCGTAAAGGCTTGGAATGTGAATTCCCTCTTAAGAATGCCGTTGCTGAGGAACTTCCGAAGTTCGGCGGGGGAGCCTTCTTCGATGAGCGTAGGGATCATACGGTATTTGCTGTCAACCGAGACGATCACATGAGCATTCGGTCCAGCAACTCTCGCCAGTTCTCTTATCGCTTTCTCAGCATCTAGGCAGTAGGAAACTGGATCACCCTCGGCAAGCACCAAGTGAAAATAGTTTGAAGGAAAACATGACATGTCTCTTATGTTAGCGATTACACTCTCAATCTTGCTCTGCAATTCCTCCTGTCTTATTTTCTCTTTGGCGACCTTCAACATGTTCCATGAAATATCGGTCAAGACCACATCGTGGCCCAGTCTTCCCAGCCTAATCGCCCAGTAACCTGTGCCGCCTCCAGCATCCAACACAATTGCATTTCTTTTTCTTGGAAGGAATCTTCTGATATTGTGCCATGTAATTTCATGGTACAGTCTCCAGTACGGTGTCTCGTAGCTTTTGTCGTAGTCCTCCGCTTTCTTATCGTAGAACTCTCTAACCGATTGCGCATCTTTGTTTTTCATGACTCGAACACAACTGCAATCGCTACTTAGGAATATTAGAGTTTCAAAATTACGGCAAAGAGATTCGCAGTTGACTCCGAGCTGAGATGCCTACAGTTAAGGAATCGGCTGGTCGCTCTCTTTCTTTGCCCACGGGCCGAAATTCAATCGATCATCAACTCCTCTAGGACCTCTTCAACGCTGAGAATCTTTTGCTCTTTCCTGTCCATGATGCGAAAAACAACCTTTGCTTCCTTCAACTCTTTCGGTGCAACAATGACGACGTGTGTAATCCCTCTTCTGTCCGCATCCGAAAGCGTCTTAGAAACTGTCCGACCCATAACCTCAACCTCCACACTGATGCCGGATTCCCTAAGCTTTGAAGAGACTTCGAAAGCTTTCCCTCTTAAATCTTCATTGACGGGGATCACAAGAACTCTATTTTCGGTTGCGGTCTTTTCGAAAGTCTTCTGCTTATTCACAGCGAGCATCAGCCGATCCAATCCTAAAGCCACGCCAACAGCTGGTGTGGGTTCTCCTCCAAAAAGTTCAATGAGACCATCGTATCGGCCGCCGCCAGCGAGCGCAACATCCACATCGGGAACATAGACCTCAAATATTATCCCAGTGTAGTACTCTAAGCCTCTAGCAAATCTAGCCTCAACGAGCGGGTTGCTCCCCATACCGCTTTCAGACAACAAGTTCAAAATATCATTAAGGTTCTCAGCTGCCGCGTGCGCCGATTCATAGTCTTTTACGATACTCCGAACATCCCCAATGACTTGGGCGGTATCGTTTCCCCTAGTTTCGAAGAGTTCCTTCAAGGTTTCTAGGCACCTTTTTGAAGAGCTTATGTTCTTTACAAGTGCTAGAGCCGCATCCCACTGCTTCTTATCAAGGAGCTGCATGACGTTATTCTGGTCAGTTTCTTGAATCCCTTCCTCCTTTAGTATCCCCCGAAGAATGCCAACGTGTCCAACCTTGAAGTAATAGTTGCGTAATTGGAGCCTCCTCATGAATTCCTCAGTCAAGACAATTGCCTCAGCATCAGCTTCAGCCCTATTGCTTCCCATCAGCTCATAGTTCGCTTGCCAGAACTCTCTGTATCTGCCAAATTGGGGCTCGTCATAGCGGTATAGGCTGCCGGTGCAGAAGAGTCTTATCGGTTTTGGCACAGTCATCATCTTCGTCGCCACCAGCCTCGCTATGGAAGCCGTGAACTCCGGCCTGAGAGCTACCTTCCGGCCTCCAAGATCCTCAAAAACGTACATCCGTTCCCTGTTTTCCTCACCTATCTTCGCTGCCAAGAGCTCGTAGGGCTCCATAACTGGCGTTATGACCTCCCTGTAGCCGAAGACTTGAGCCAGATTCCTAGCGACGTCCTCGATCCCCCTTAAAGTTCGAGCTTCTTCATCTAGGAGATCTCTCATACCCCGAACGGTCCGACGGTACAAGGAAACCAAGGTAACGCCCCCTCAAGTTCAAGTTCTTAATCCTATTATAAAGATTACCTTTCCGAGCCCATTCTAACGACATACGATGCTAAAAGTCCACTAAAAGGCTAATCGTGAAAGAGAATAGTAAACAACCTCTCCTCTCCGGTTCAAAACGGCTACGATCAAATCCTTCTTCAGGTTCTGAGTGTAATTCAAAGTTCTCGCCAGATCCTCAATCGATACAGACTTACCCTCTTGAACCCCAAAAATGAGGTAATCAGCCGTCTCTTTCCCATACTGGCCTCTTTCGTAAACTCGGAAGTCAATGCCAAGACCAAATCCTTCACGAACCACGTAGCCCCGACTCCTAAGATCCCTGTAGATGAGGTATCTGACCCAAGCGTCCTCTTTCAACTCTTGGTATCTTTTGAGCAAGTCCTGAAATGTGACAATCTCCTTTGTCTTTTCATTCATAATGTCGATTTCGTCCTTGCTTAAAAGGTAAAGAGCTTCATAAAAATCGAGCAACACCCCTTTCTCATTAGATGTTCCATAACCACGGGTCGACAGTCCGTCAACATCTTCTGAAGACGGTACAAAAATGCCTTCGCTTTCTAGCGTAGCCTTTATCTTAACTTTCTCCTTCTCCTCCGTCTCCTCGGCCTGGTTTTCCCCTTGCAACATTGGTATCACCCATCGTTATCTTAAGACTGCAGCTCCTTTATTGTCTCCGGTTCGATCAAGTTCTGCCATTTGGAAGGCGAGATCAACCCTCTTTCACATATGATGAAATCAACATATTTCAGAGGGGTAATGTCAAACGCCGGATTAAACACATTGACACCCTCCGGGGCGATGCTATAGGAGTCGAGGCGCTTCACCTCGTCAGGGCTTCTTTCCTCGATGATTATATCCCTCGATGTGCTCGCTAAGTCGAAGGTAGAAATCGGAGCAGCCACACAGAAAGGGACATCATGTTCATGAGCTAGAACGGCAGCGGTGTAGGTACCGATCTTATTTATGACGGAGTCGCGGACAATCCTGTCGGCTCCAACAATAACCTTATTGACCATTCCCTTGGTCATCACATAGCCAACCATGCTATCGGTGATCAAGGTAACGGGGATACCGTCACGCATAAGCTCGTAGGCCGTAAGTCTTGCGCCCTGAAGTTTCGGCCTCGTCTCATCCGCGATCACCTTGATCTTCTTTCCATCTTTCCAAGCCGCTCGGACAACAGCCAAGGCTGTTCCATAATCAACCGTAGCCAGCCTACCAGCGTTGCAATGGGTTAAAACGGTGTCACCGTCCTCGAGCAGCTTCGAACCGTTCTCACCGATCCTTCGGTTGACCTCAACATCTTCATCTGCCATTGCTTCAGCCTCCTGAATCACAATCTTCCTTAGAATATCGGGCTCTGCCGAAGATTTCCGAACTTTGCCAAGAATTCTCTCAACAGCCCAAAATAGGTTCACGGCTGTCGGCCTTGTCTTCCTTAACAGATCCGCTGAAGCTTCAAGCTCGTGCAGGAACACTTGTCTGTCCCTGGCTTGGGATCGATACGCAGTTAATGCCAATCCGTAGGCTGCAGAGACGCCAATTAATGGAGCTCCACGTATTTTCATCTCCTTTATGGCTGAAGCCATTTGCTCGCAGTTTTTCAGCTCGATTAGAGCCTCTCTGTTCGGCAGTATTGTCTGGTCAATTGTTATGACTGCGCCTTCTCTCCACTCGATTGTTCTCATGAGAGACTTCTCCTAAGCCTATAGTGTCGACTGTTATATTTACGCTGTGACCCAGCCTCTGATCGCTTTAGATCGCTTGCTCAGAACAGCAAGGAATACTCGACGTCCCGCTAAGTTTTATAGTTGATGACTATCGACTCCATGAGGATGAAGGCAACGAGTACGAATATAACGCCCATCAGCAACAGAATTGCTGCATGACGCCGGTTAGGCGTATATTTCACGCTTCGGTACGTCATCAGCAATCCCAAAGTTCCAAGAGCGTAAAGAAACATAACAATTATACTTCCCCCGAGAAGTTCGTCCTGTAGGCGTCCGGGAAGAAAGAATTGTATTCCGCTTTGAGTTGGCCAGAAGATCCAATAAGGGTAATTGGCCCAAGGCCCAAGCACTCCCAGAGGATCCTCCACAAGTAAGACATTGTATACGCCGCCACCGAGAAGGAAGATGGCGATCACCACCGTAATGAGAGCAAACAAAACATAGGAAGGCTTGTAGGTTGAAAGTTTAAGGTACCCCTTGCGAAGCAGAAAACTAAGCGAAGAAACTTTTCGGTCCAGTCCTTTTCTCACGCCGTCATCCCCAAGATATCTTGCGCAATCTTTGATTATCATGCGTTACTGACGAGTTGAAAACTGAGATAGGATCATAGGGATCTTGCATATAAATATTCTCCGGAAAAACTTGAGAGCTGTAGCTACTCCCTTGAGGCCAACCCTTGCGACACTAGTTGCTTAGCCACTTCCTTAACCCATATGCCCGCATCGGGATTCCTCAATATCTCATCCAGGTATCCGGTCCAAGTTATCTTCAACGCTTTCTTCCAAACCTCAAACTTCTCAACCATGTTTTCGTAGGCCGTCTTGTGCAAATCGCAGAATTGACTGCTAGCTTCTCTGCCGCAAATTTCGCATTTCATGTCAGGTTTTTCCTTCTTTCAGTGGGCATTTGGGGTTAAAACAAAGTATCCACGGACGCTTTGCTTTGATCTTGACTTGAATCGTGGACCAGCCGCAACCGCGGCAATTTCTGTGAGATGGTTTCAGCGTCCCATTCTGTGGAAGCGGGAAGGATGCTTTGCATACACTATTGAAAAAGTTAGTGCATCCCAGGAAACGCTTGCCTGTGCGCCTTGAGTATAGAATCATAAGCTTGCCAGATTCACAGACTGGACAGCTGCCTACGATTCGTTCTTGCATCCTTGCCTTCTTTACGGCTTCGCTCAATGCTTGTCCTATTTCTTCTTCTCGTCTTTTCAATTCCTCTAGTATCGGCCTGAGCTGATTGACAGCCCTATCGATCACATTTTCCATCTTTTCATTTCCATTTTGGATCTCTTCCATCCGCCTTTCCAAGTCTCTGGTGAAACTAACAGAGATTATTTCGGGGCAGTACTTGCCGAGGACGTCCACGACATCAAAGCCAAGATCAGTGACGGCAATCCGTTCCTCGGCTATGTATCCCCTCTTGTATAGAGTTTCAATTATGTCAGCCCGGGTGGCCTTAGTTCCGATCTCAACCTGCTCCATTTTCTTGAGTAGACTGGCTGGATTGTAGCGGGGTAGAGGACTAGTGAACCTGTCTTCACGGATGATCTCCAGCACCTCAATTTCATCTCCCTCACTTAAGTGGGGAAGAAGAACTTCCTCTGCCCGTGTATACGGACTGTAGAAACGCATCCATCCCTCTTTCAGGATTCGTCTCCCCCTCAGGCAAAAGCGATGACCATTCACGTCCAATGAGACTTTCACGCTTTGCCTGATTGCCGTCTCTCCGAATGCTGCCATGAACCGTCTGACAACAAGATCCCAGACCTTTCTCTCGGGATCGCTCAAAGGCCTTTCCGGAAGATTGCCCGTCGGATAGACGGCCGGATGCGCGGGATCCTCTTTCTTTCCCTCACTCGGTTTAAGGTTCCCTTGGTTCAAGAGTTCCAATGTCAGTTTCCTGTATTCTGGCATCCGGCTCAGAGATTCCAGTATCCCCCTGTAGTTGATTGAGGGCGGCAGCTTCTGACTGGACGTTCTAGGATAAGAGATCAATGCTTCGAGATAGAGACGCTCTGCTATGTCTCCTGTTCTTCTCGGAGTATACTTGAAGAAACTGTACGCTTCAGTTTGGAGGGCTCCTAAGTCGAAAGGAGTTGGTGCAGATTGCTGGAACTCTTTGACGTCGACATCTATCACTTTTCCGACTTTTCCTTGGCATTCTTTGACGATTGCGTCTGCTTCGTCCAATTTCTCTATCGTTTCCTTCTCGTATCCGGCCTCATAGATGGAATCACCGATCTTGACCTTGGACTTTACGGCCCAGAATGGTGTAGAGACGAATGAATTGATCTCTTTCTCTCTGTTGACTAGGAAGTCAAGAGTTGGACCTTGAACCCTGCCCGTGCTAAGTGTTGCGTATTTCTTGCTCCATCGTTTAGCAGCTAAGGTCATTGCCCGTGAGAGGTTGATGCCGTAAATAGCGTCTACAAAGTGGCGACATATACCGGCTTCGGCTATTGGGAACTCGATCTGAGGCATAAGTTTCTCGTAGGATTCTCTCAACTCTTCAGCAGTTAACGTGGAGAACTTCATCCTTTTTGCTTCTTTCTCCTTTTCGCCGCAGGCATACTTTAGGATTGTGTATCCGAGGGTTGCCCCCTCGATATCATAGTCCGTTGCGAGAACGAGCTCGTTAGCCTCTTTGCAGAGGCTTGAAATGACGTCGATCCACATCTTGGTTTGCTTGGCATCCTTTTCAACCTCATGTTTAGGTACCCAGTGAAAATCGAAAACGGGGTAGATGTTTCTGTCCCGGACTTTTGGGGCAACTACGTAAAGATGTCCCAAGGCTGGAACGACGACTATTTTCTCGTCTCCTTTTTTCACTTCGTAGTAAGGGACTCCGTTGATCTTTCTTGCCGAAGGTTTCTCTCTTTCATCTAGTGCTTTGGCCACACGTACGGCGGCGTCTGGTTTCTCGCAAAGGACTAGAATGGTTCTCTGATCCATTCCATTAACGACCTAAGGCTTGGCAGTAAGTCTATTCTACATTATATTATTTGTCCGACAAAATCTTTTCTGAGAAAGAGAGACCACTGGAAGATGGGTTTATTCTGGGGCATCATCAGGCAACATACCTGACGATGATTGAATTATGCGTTTAAAGGATACTGAATAAACGTTTCAACATCACCACACCCCGACCCCTGGTAATTTTGCTATAGTGACGCGAGGATTTGACCCCGCCCTACGCTGGAGATATCCCACAAACCCTTTCCTCTTTTGGTGCTTTGGTCGAAATACGTCCCAGAGTTGCCGCATCTATGTTTTCCTTCCAGTCAAGTATGTCCAAAAATCTTTGTTAGATTCCAGTTCTTTCATAAACCACGGGCGATATTCGTTCGCCAGTCTGTTGATCAAATTGCTCAGCACCTTACCACTCGTTTGAAAGTAGACGAAGTCCTCCAAGATCTTAGAGTTGAGTTCAACAAAATTATTCCTGTAACGAGGTTCTTTCTTTGGCTCTATCCAAACCAAATCTTCAAGCGTCAGTTTATCCTTCCATTTATAACAATTGTACAAATAATACATAATGCTTCTTACGATGTTATAATTGTACTGCTCAGGATAGTATGTCCATCTTCTCGGACTTTCTTTGAAAAGTCTGGTTATGTGTTTGATAATAAACCCGGTAGTTATGATTTTAATTCCGTATTTCTCCAATGCGTATTTATAGACCTCTTCTGTTGTCGCAAGGCAAAAGATAACTTTGTCAAAACTTCTGCTTGGGAGATACTTTTTTAGTTGTTTCCATGATATTTTAGGTTGGATATCTATAAACTTGAATTTATCTCTATAGATGTCGTCTAATGTTTCTTTCGCTGTAACTTGCCAATTCTTAACTTCTGCGATGGTGTTTTCCTTGAGTTCAAGTTCATCGACTTTTATGCCCTTGGGGCTGATTGCTATGATGTCAATATCGCTTGGTGTCCCTTCTAGCTTCTTCGTTCTCTGGAACTTTGTTTCTTTCCTCACCAGATAATTATTGAACTCTAGAAACTCTCTTGCTAGCTCAGTCGTTGGATCTGCCATAATTTCGACGTCATAGTATCTTTCGGTTTCTATTATATTAAACACTATCAGATAGTCGTGGCTAGGTATTCGGATCTAAATCCAAAGCGTTAGAACTTTTGTCCAAGACAAAAATTCGAAAGGTATAATTGAATCATCATTAAACATATTTTTGATTCCGGTCGGATATCACTGATCAAGCGGGATAAAACGTCTCCTAATTGAACACCCATTGAGAGAGGTGGTGGTCCGCTTCGATGTGGAATATCGGGGTCGACATAGTCGACATCGATAGGTTTAGGAGGGTTCCCTACTCCGACCACAAGAGGTTCTATGATCGAGTCTTTACCCCCCGTGAGATCGAATATTGCCTGTTCTTTGGGAACCCAGCTCAACACTTCGCGGCAACCTTCGCCGGAAAGGAAGCTGTCTACAAGGCTCTCAACGAACATCTCGATATTAAGCTCCATGAGATCGAGATTGTAAGAGACGAAAGCGGAACACCCCAAGTTAGCCTAAAAACCGGTCTCCCCGTAGAGGTTAAGGTCAGCCTTTCCCACTCGTCATCACTTGCTGTTGCCTTCGCTATCGTTAGGTTTCCAGAACTGGGAGTGAAGTCTGGGTAACCAAGGCGTGTCCATGATGGCTCTCAAGAATGCACGAACTGACTCATCGACAGAATCGCAGTTGAAGAAGATACTAGACATGGTCAGGAAAGAGCCCACCCACCTCAACTACTGGAACGCTTACAGGCAGATAGAAAGGCTTGACCTAAGCGAGCTGACTATCCCCTCGGGCAAGAAGATAAAGATAGCTCTCCTGAGTTCCTTCACAATAGAGCCCTTGGCAATGTACCTCGATGTGGGAAGTAGACTCGTTGGTTTGTACCCTGAAATATATGTAGGTCCGTTCAATCAGTACTCGCAGGAGATCCTAAGCGAGAGCAGTGGACTCTACAGATTCGACCCTGACGTCATTGTATTGGCGGTTCATGCGGAGTCGCTTCTAGATGAGGATTTCCTGCCGATGTTTCACACATTCTCAAAAAGGAAGAAAAGACGATGCCAAACCGAGATCATTGACCGCATTAGGGTTCTCCTTTCCATGCTTGTCACGAAAACCAAGTCGCTCATACTAATGAACAATTTCTTGGTGCCCCATTTCTCTCCTCTCGGGATCCTTGACAGCAAAGCCGAGACGGGTTTGAGAGAGTTCTTTCAAGAGCTGAATCGAATGCTGACCAACCTTTACAAAGAGAGCAGACAGATCTACTTGGTCGATTTGGAAAACCTTGCGAGCATCCATGGAAAGTCTAGACTCATCAACTATGAGATGTACTACCGAGGAGCTTTCCTCTTCAGCGAATCTTTCTTGCCAGCCGTCGCGGAAGAAATCATGAGCTACATAAAGGCTCTCAAAAATATCATGAGGAAGTGCATAGTTCTGGATTTGGACAATGTCCTATGGGGTGGAATCATCGGAGAAGACGGTTTCGAGCGAATCAAGCTCGGCGGAGATCCTACGGGCAAAGCGTACCAAGACTTTCAGAGACTTCTGTTAAGCTACTACAATCGAGGAATAATATTAGCCATCAACAGCAAGAACAATTATGACGAAGCGGTCAGGGTCATCCGTGAACACCCCAACATGATTCTTTGCGAAAGGAACTTCGCATCTATGAAGATAAACTGGCGCGACAAAGTCGAGAATATGATCGAACTATCCAATGAACTAGACATAGGCTTGGAAAGCACGGTTTTCGTCGATGATTCGCCCCAAGAGCGTGAACGGATGAGACAGGCCTTGCCCCAAGTTCTTGTGGTCAATCTGCCCGTTTCGCCGTTTCGACATTGTCAGGCCCTTCAAGCCATAAGCGATTTCAACGTACTCGTGATGTCAGAAGAAGACAAACGCCGCGGCGAAATGTACTACGCGCGGAGAAAACGTGTGGAACTTATGCAATCGAAGAGTAGCCTAGAAGAATTTCTCAAGTCCCTAGATATGAGCATAGAGGTCAAGTATGCTGACAAGTTTTCTATACCCAGGATCACGAGCCTCTTAAACAGAACGAACCAATTCAATCTTACCACCCGTAGGTATAGCCAAACCGAAGTTGAAGACATGAATGCCCGGCATGATAGGTTCCAGATCTACGACCTAAGGGTCACCGACAGGTTTGGAGATGAAGGGATAGTCGGCGTGGCAATAGTCCGAAAGGAGGAAAAAACATGGAATATCGACTCGTTCCTGATGAGCTGCCGCGTCATAGGGCGCAAGATCGAGACGGCCTTCCTAGCCAAGATCGTGAAGGACGCAAAGATGAGCGGCGTCTCCCACCTTATTGGCGAGTACATCCCCACAAGTAAGAATGAGCCAGCCCAATCCTTCTATGAAGATCACGGATTCGAGAGGATTCAAGAAGCTGAAAAACTGACAAGATGGAGGCTGGACCTTAAAGCCGCTACGGTCAATGTGCCTGACTGGGTGAAGATCAAGAATGGTTAGCCGTGAAGAAGAAACGTTGAGGAAGATAGTAAGCAAGATCCTCCTTTTAAATGAATCCACTTTTGGTGACGATCTGTCACGAAACGACCTAGAAACTTGGGACTCTCTGGCTCACCTGATGCTCATAAGCGAGGTCGAGTCGAGTTTCCAAGTAACCTTAAGCGACGACGACATTGTAGCAATAAACACGGTTGGCGACCTCAGAAGGATGCTGAGGAAACTTGGCGTGGGGGTCTAACGGCACTTTCGTGGTCTTCAACTGGATAAGTTTGGTCTATTTTAGCTTCATTATTGCGCGCGCCGGGTGACCGCCGACCATGGTATACGGGGGTACATCACGGTTCACGACAGCACCTGCGGTTACGATGGCTCCTTCTCCGATGGTAACTCCTGGTAGGATGATTGCGCCTGCTGCAATCCATGCTCCACGCCCTATCTTTACCTTTTTCGGTCCCTCTCCATAGATACTTAGTCTCTGGTGGAAGGGACTGGCGCCTGAGTGTGCCATTATTATTACCCCTGGACCTATGCTTGCTTCGTCTTCGATCTCTATGTATTCTGGGTATTCGCCATCGATCATCACTAGGAAGCCCACGTAGACATCTCTGCCCGTCTTAACGCCACATCTTCGCAAGAGGCTACATCGAAACTGATAGATTGGGGAGATCCATGCTAGGATTCGCAGCAGCCTACCTGCCGTTTTGCCCATGCTATCAACTTACCCATTTTCATACACTTAAAGGAGTCGTAATGAGTAATCCATAAACGTGAAGTTATCGATGTCGCCAGTTAAGAGACAACAGAACGATGCGCCGTCCTTCCATTTTCCATGCGTACGCCAGTAGTTTACTGCATCGGTAACTGTCGGAAAACATCCGTCTAGTTTTGTCCCATAATCAAGTACCTGCCTGAGCACATCGATGTACTTGGGCTGTCCGATTCTTATGGGGTGAAGGTCGAACATGATGGCTCCGTGATCTTTGGCTGCCATTCTGGCGGCGTTCTTCAAAATCTTTACCATCTGCCAATTGTTTAGACCATACGTGTCGATCATTCCGTCGTCCGACCACTTGCATAACGGAACGCAGATAAACTCTGATTCGCGTTTATCCACACGGATTCTGAAAAGATGTCTTCGTTCCCAATATATTGGGTTATGCCCGATTCCGCCATCCCAGAGGAAATGATGTCTTTCTAGGAGCCTAGGGGTATGCTCCGTATATGCATTGTACGGTGCCCTAAATCCATGGATTGGAACGTTCATGCTTTTGAAAGCCAAGATGCTCCTCTTGATGTCCATCGCTTGCTGTCTTTCCGAGAGATATCTGTAGTTTACGTGTTTGAAGCCGTGAGAAGCGATCTCATGGGGCGACCGGAAAATTTCGCTGATAAGAGCCTGATTCCTCAAGGCCGTGGAGGCCACAATTGGGAAGGTGAACCTTGCGTGATACTGCTCCGTGACTTGAAAAATATTCTCGAGTAGGGTCTCAAAGCGCGTTCTATGGAACTTGGCCATTCTTATGAATTGAAGTAGGATCTTGTTCCTTCGGCTCCTCCACAGATACCTCAACCAACCGGTCCCTATCAGCATCAGGAATCACTTATGGTCGAGACTTCTCATCTTTCTTCTTCCAGAAACTCGACGAGATACCCGTCCGGCGTGTATATAAAGGCGATTCTTCTCCCCCCGTAAAGCTTTGATGGGGCTGGCTTCGAGATAATCAGGGAATTCTGTCGTCTGGCCTCCTCCAGGTTTTTCTCGAGATCCTTTACCAAGTAGCAGATGTGATATAGACGTATTCCCCTTCTCAGAAGGTTAGACACGGGGGAATCCTCTGTTAAAGGGGCGACCAATTCGATCGGGATCTTTGCGTGAGATGCTGAGAGTAAGACTACGCGAACCTTGTGAACAGGGTCTTCCACGATCTCGGTTATCGGATGGAGCTCAAAAAGCGTTTCATGGTGACCAATCGCCTTCTCTAGGTCGTCTGTAGCAATCCCGACATGGTGTAACCTCATGAAAATGACACTCCTGCAGACACCTACTTAACTGACCTCGCTATTATTGTTTCTGGTACTGATCAAAACATTCACTAGCCTCATTTTCACCTTATGCAAAGTCGATCACGGAGACTACAATACTGGTTGATGAGATGTTCAATTCCAGACTTATCTCATCTCGTCATATCAGCCTAGCTTTGACGTTTCGAAAGGTGAACAGTCAAGTGATAATTCCAAGCGCGCTACTAGAACAGCGCAAAATCTTAGATATCCAAGTATGAAAAGTGTTCGTCGCATAGAAACACCAATATCTTAATATGAGTAGATGTTCTTTGATGTACGCATATACCAAGGAGCGGCAGATGTTTCAGAGAAACAGGTGGTGACTTGCCCCAAAAAGTGTTTTGCTCACGGTGCAGCACAATTCTGTATCAAGATGAAGAATTGAGACCGCCTGACGAGATCATTCAGATGTATAACGGTAAATGCCCGAATTGCGGCAAAAAGCTATCTTTAATTCCTCGCACCGTCGAGATAATACCGATAGGACCTTCCCAGTGACCGTAAGCCAAATAAAATATTGTTGAGATTCGTTAGAGAAGTAGGCGGGGATCCAATGAAGGCAAAAGTAATATCACGGATTAGCCAAATAGGCTCATGGCTTAGGAAACTTGGGGCGCTCCGCCTCGAAGTTTCTCACTCTTCGCTCCTACATGGGTCTTCCATCTTTCTCATCCTCCTAATTGCATTTCTAGTCCGGTTGTTGCCTATCCGCTGGATTCCATCCCCTTGGATTCCAGATCATTATTATCTTTCAGAGTTCGACCCGTATTTCCAATATCGGATAACGGAGCATATCGTGGAAAATGGCTTCTTGTCCTGGCTCAATTGGCATGATGACATGGGTTGGTATCCGTGGGGCCGAGATATGGCCACAGCCTCATTCCCCGGGCTTGCATTGACGGCGGCATCGTTCTACATGATCGTAAGAGCTCTTGGTGCTCCGATAGATCTTGTTCAGTTTTCCTTGGCTTTCCCAGCTGTAATGGGAGCTGTGACCTGCTTTGTCATGTACTTTGTGGGGAAGGATATAGGCGGTGAATCAGTGGGCTTATTCTCGGCTTTCTTTCTCGCGCTTAATTCATCCTATATTGGACGCACTTCACTAGGTTTCTTCGACGATGAGACCGTCGGTATCTTCGGTATCTTGCTCTTCATACTGTTCTTTCTTAGGGCGATTGAGAAAGAGAGACCATTGAAGGACGGGATAATGTGCGCCGTGGCAGCCGGGCTATCACTTGGCTATCTATCCGCCTCTTGGGGTGCTACGCGCTATCCTATGGATGTGACCGTTCTATTCGTCTTTGTATTGCTTTTGGCGGCCCGATACTCCTCTCGACTGTTCCTGGGTTATGGAGTATGCTTCGGCGTAGCCCTGCTCATAGCGGGAAACGTTCCAAAACTGGGCATAGGTTTCTTAAGGGAAGTCTCAGTTCTGCCAGTATACGGAATCTTCCTTATCCTGTGCGCGTTTGAAATTTACCACCGAATGAAGACACAAAAGATGAAGATCCTAGGCGTCGCCGGTTTCTTAGCCATCATCTTGGTTATCTTTGCCTCTCTGTGGATTCTGGGATATTTCGAGACGCTTGCTGGCAGGTATGTCTCCGTCTTAAACCCTCTTGAACGGGCGGCATCGCCTCTCATAGAATCTGTGGCGGAACATAGAGCTTCCGCTTGGGGAACATTCTATTTCGACTTTGGAGTACTGGCCCTTTTCATACCCGTCGGACTGTTCTTTGCAGTTGAGATGGCAACCGATAGGAGCATATTTGTGAGTATATTCGTACTGACATCACTGTATTTCGCAGGCTCGATGGTGAGGTTAACGCTGATTATGTCCCCAGCCGTATGCCTCGTTTGCGCTCTAGGCGTGGTGCGTTTGATGAAGCCCTTTGTCACACTT
>Ga0315309_1000659_pt1 | contig 20880 bp, 25 predicted proteins | sample TDP4_MG_FD_203080 | JGI IMG/M metagenome (GOLD analysis project Ga0315309, IMG submission 203080) | Freshwater sediment microbial communities from Lake Towuti, South Sulawesi, Indonesia - TDP4 | ecosystem: Environmental > Aquatic > Freshwater > Lake > Sediment | place: Indonesia: South Sulawesi... | reverse complement strand
GAGTCTGGAGATATTCGAGAGAATCGGCGATAAGCCCAACGCAGGCGTTGTGCGAAAGAACTTGGAGAAGGCGAAACGGGAACTCGAAGCGAAGACAGGACGAGCATAGAGGCAAATCATGGTCATCGGCACCTGCACCATCGAACTGCACATCCCCGGCAACGGCTTGCTAAAGGGCAAGCGCCGGGTCATCAAACCCATCATCGCCCGCGTGCGCAACGAGTTCAATGTCTCCATCGCTGAGATGGACAACCAGGACCTTTGGCAGTCGGCCACGCTGGGGGTAGCCTGCGTCTCCGCAAGAAGAGGGGCAGCCGGTGCCGGGGCCAACCACCGGAGCCAGGCTTTTGACAGTTGGGGTGTTAGGGTCGAGAATGGAGGTGAGAAACGATGAGTACAGTCGTGACTCTGGAATTGCCAGATAACGTCTATGAGCCGTTGGTGAAAGCAGCGGAGAAAGCGGAGCTGCCGTTGGAGGAGTGGATTCTGGCGCGGTTGCAGGCCTACGTGCCACCGGTGGCGTTGTCTGAGCAGGAACGCGCTAAGGCTATGGCGCGGCTGATGCGCCATGCAGGGGCAGTCAATCTCGGTCATCCGACAGGGGTGGACAACGAGAGTATTGACGCTGACCTGGCAATGGAGTCTTATGTCCCGTGAAGGTCCGTGACGTGTTGAAACACTTGAAAGAAGACGGATGGTATGTGGCGCGGACAAGGGGCAGCCATCGGGTGTTGAAGCTCCGGTCAAGAAAGGAATCGTCGTCGTGGCCGGACACTTCAGCAAAGAAGTTGCCCCCAGTACACTCAAGAGTATCTGGAAACAAGCAGAACTGGAGGACCAATCATGAAAGAGTATGTGGTGATTTACGAATGGGCTGGCAGCAACTATTCGGCTTATGTGCCTGATCTGCCGGGTTGTATTGCGTGTGGCGATACGTTAGAGGAGACAGAGCAGTTGATGAAAGGGGCCATCGAGTTGTACATTGAAGCCCTTCAAGAAGAGGGGCAGCCAATGCCGGAGCCAACCACGAGGGCCAGGCCTATGGCGGTTGGGGTGTAGGAAAGCAAAAAAAAGGGGCAAGCGCAGAGGCAATCCACATGGTCATCGGCACCTGCACTATCGAACTGCACATCCCCGGCAACGGCTCGCTGAAGGGCAAGCGCCGGGTCATCAAATCCATCATCGCCCGCCTGCACAACGAGTTCAACGTCTCCATCGCCGAGGTGGACAACCAGGACCTCTGGCAGTCGGCCACCCTGGCGGTGGCCTGCGTCTCCAACGGGTCTGACTACGTGCATCGCCTGCTCACCAAGGTGGTGGAGTGGATCGAACACAACCGCCCCGACGTGCAGGTGGTGGATTATCAGATTGAGATTTTCTAGACTTCCCCCTCTCCTGAGATCAGGAGAGGGGGTCAGGGGGTGAGGGCGTATGAAACCCATCCATACTTTTACCGTCGTCCCGGCTCTGCCGGACAAGCTGCAACGTCTGCGGGAGCTGGCTTGCAACATCCTGTGGTCCTGGGACCACGAGACCATTGACCTCTTTCGGCGACTGGACCGCGACCTGTGGGAAGAAAGTGGCCACAACCCGGTGCAGATGCTGGGCACCATCGCCCAGGACCGCCTGGAGCGGGCAGCCAGGGACGACGGGTTCCTGGCCCAACTGGAACGGGTCTGCCAGCGGTTCGACCGTTACATGGCGCAGACGACCTGGTATCAGAAGACCTCCGACAAATCCGGTGAGCCCTTTATCGCCTACTTCTCGGCCGAGTTCGGGCTCACCGAGTGCCTGCCCAATTATTCTGGCGGCCTGGGAGTCCTCTCCGGCGACCATCTGAAATCGGCCAGCGACCTGGGCCTGCCCCTGGTGGGAGTGGGCCTCCTCTACCAGCAGGGATACTTCCGCCAATACCTGAACGTGGACGGCTGGCAGCAAGAGACCTACCCCACCAACGATTTCTACAACATGCCTCTCCAGTTGGAACGGCGCGAGGACGGCAACCCGGTGACTATCGAGGTGGCCTATCCCCAGGGGCCGGTCACAGCCCAGGTGTGGCGGGTCCAGGTGGGACGGGTGCCCCTCTTCCTCCTCGACACCAACCTGGAGCAGAACAGCCGCCCCGAGGACCGGGACATCACAGACCAGTTGTACGGTGGTGACGTGGAAATGCGCATCCGCCAGGAGATCATGCTGGGCATCGGCGGCCTGCGCGCCCTGGATGCCCTGGGGATGCGCCCCACGGTGTGCCACATGAACGAGGGCCATTCGGCTTTCCTGGCTCTGGAGCGCATCCGCGTCCTCATGCAAGAGCAGGGGCTCTCCTTCGCCGAAGCGCGGGAGGTAGCCCAGGCTGGCAACGTTTTCACCACCCATACCCCGGTCCCGGCGGGGATTGACGTCTTTGCTCCCGAATTGATGGACAAATACTTTGGCAGTTTCTACCGCACCCTGGGGCTTTCCCGAGACGAGTTCCTGGCCCTGGGGCGCCAGAATCCCGGGGATGCCAAGGAGCCTTTCAACATGGCCGTCCTTGCCCTGCGGTTGGCGGCCCATACCAACGGGGTCAGCCAGTTGCACGGCCAGGTGGCGCGCCAGATGTGGCAGGCCGTCTGGCCGCAGGTGCCCGAGCAAGAGGTGCCCATCACCTCCATCTCCAACGGCATCCATCCCCGCTCTTGGGTCTCTAACGACATGGCTGACCTCTACGATCGCTATCTGGGGCCGCGCTGGCTGGAAGACCCCACTGACCAGACCGTCTGGATGGGGGTGGACAGCATCCCCGATGAAGAGTTGTGGCGCACCCACGAGCGGCGGCGTGAGCGCCTGGTGGCTTTCGCCCGGTGGCGACTGCGGGCCCAGCTCCAGCAGCGGGGCGCTCCCCAATCCGAAATGGCCCAGGCTGATGAGGCCCTCGACCCAGAGGCCCTGACCATCGGCTTTGCCCGCCGCTTCGCCACCTACAAGCGGGCCGCCCTGCTCCTGCACGACCCCGAACGTTTGGCTGGGATCCTGAATGACAGGGAGCGCCCGGTTCAGATCATCTTTGCTGGCAAAGCCCACCCCCAGGACAACCCGGGCAAGGAATTGATCCGTCAGATCATCCACCTGGCCCGGCGGGAAGAGTTCCGACGGCGGATCGTCTTCATCGAGGACTATGACATGACTGTGGCCCGCTACCTGGTGCAGGGCGCGGACGTCTGGCTCAATACCCCGCGCCGCCTGCGCGAGGCCAGTGGGACCAGTGGGATGAAAGCCGCTGTCAACGGTGGCCTCAACATGAGTATCCTCGATGGCTGGTGGGCTGAGGCCTATCGCTTCAACACCGGCTGGGCCATTGGCCGGGGCGAGGAGTACGCCGATTTCCAGTATCAGGATGAGGTCGAATCCAGTGCTATCTATGACTTGCTGGAAAAGGAAGTCGTCCCCCTGTTCTATGAACGCAGCCCCAATGGCCTGCCCCGCGGCTGGATCGCTCTGATGAAAGCGGCCATGTGTTCCATCTGCCCGGTCTTTAACACCAACCGCATGGTCCACGTGTACGCCGAGCGTTTTTACCTGCCTTCCGCTGAGCGCTACCAGCGCCTCGCCGAGAATGGTATGGCGCGGGCCAGGGCTTTGGCTGAGTGGAAATCTCAAGTGCGGAAACATTGGCCGGAGATCCGGGTGGAGAGTGTGGAGGCGGATACCTCCATTGAATTCAAAGAGCTCAAAGTCGGCGACGAGTTGGAGGTCCGGGCGCGGGTGCACCTTGGCCCTCTGGGGCCTCAGGACGTGGCCGTGGAGCTCTACCAGGGCCTGCTCGATGACAAAGGGCAGATCCTCGGCGGTGAGGTAATCGCCATGAGCTGTATACAGTCGGGCGGTGATGGAAGCCACCTGTTCGTCGGTGCTATCCCCTGCCGCACCAGCGGCCTGCACGGCTACACCCTGCGCATCCTGCCCCGGCATGAGGACCTGAGCAACCCTTACGAGCCCGGCCTCATCTTATGGACGGATTAAACGCCGTTTGACTTTGTGGCCTGAGATGGTAAAATAGGCAGCATACCAATGACCGACGGAGGTCAGGGGCTCATCGTGGCAGAGACAGGGACTAAAGAAGAATCAACTGCTGTTGAGAGCAAAGACGCAAAGCCTGGAAAGAAGCTCCCCAGGGGCGAGGTTCATGTCTTCGACAACTGGTGCAAGGGCTGTGGCCTTTGCATCGCTTTTTGCCCTCAGGAGGTTCTGGAGGCCAATGGAGAAGGACACCCCGTGGTGGCTCATCCTGAGCTGTGCACCGCCTGCAATTGGTGTTACATCCATTGCCCGGACCTGGCTATCGTGGTGCGGGAGCTGGATGCTGAAAGCTGACCTCACCCCATCCCCCAACCCCCTTCCCTCTCCTACGAGGAGAGGGGAAGGGAGCCAGGGGGTAGGGGTGAGGTTAATGAGGAGGACAAGTGGCTGTCAAGTTGATGCAAGGCAACGAAGCCTGCGCTGAGGGGGCCATTGCTGCGGGCTGTCGTTTTTTCGCTGGTTACCCCATTACCCCCGCTACGGACATTGCTGAGTTCCTGGCCCGTCGTCTACCCCAGGTGGGCGGCAAGTTCATTCAGATGGAGGACGAGATCGCCAGCATCGCCGCTGTCATTGGTGCTTCGGTGGGAGGGGCCAAGGCTATGACCGCCACCTCGGGGCCGGGCTTCTCGCTAATGCAGGAGAACCTTGGCTACGCAGCGATGGCCGAGATACCCTGCGTCATCGTGGACGTGCAACGGGGTGGGCCCAGCACCGGCCTGCCCACAGACCCTTCCCAGGGCGATGTGATGCAGTCCCGCTGGGGGACCCACGGCGACCACCCCATCATCGTGCTGAGCCCTTCATCGGTGGCCGAAGCTTTCCACCTGACGGTGCAGGCTTTCAACTTCTCGGAGAAGTACCGCACCCCGGTCATCCTGCTCATGGATGAGGTCATCGCTCACATGCGGGAGAAAGTAGAGTTGCCCTCGACGGAGATGGTCGAGGTCACGGAACGCATCGGCACCGACGTGCCCCCCGAATGGTACTTCCCTTATGAGGAAACCACCTCGGACGTGCCGCCCATGGTCTCTTTCGGTGAAGGCTACCGCTATCATATGACAGGATTGATGCACGACCGGGCAGGCTTTCCCACCCTGCGCCTGGATGAGATTAACCCCTGGCTGACGCGGGTCTTCCGTAAAATCGAACGGGGCCTGGGCGAGATCATCATGACCGAGGAGGAGTGGACCAAAGGGGCCAGGACAGTGGTGGTGGCCTATGGTTGCACGGTGCGCTCGGCTCGCCACGCGGTCAGGGTGGCGCGGGACAGGCGGTATAAGGTGGGCCTGGTGAAGCTGCTCACCATCTGGCCTTTCGCCGAGGAGGTCATCGAACGGGTGGCGCACACCGCCCGGCGCATCATCGTGCCGGAATTGAACCTGGGGCAGTTGGCTCTGGAGGTGGAGCGGGTGGCTGGACGAAGCAAGGTGCGGCGCGTCAACCGGGCTGATGGAGAGATGCTCACCCCCCAGCAGATATTGGCTGCCATTGAGGAGAAGTAATTTTATGAAGCGCGAAGAGCAAAAAGTATACAGTTACCTGCGTCACAAGAAAAAGTTCCCTAATATGTGGTGCGCCGGGTGCGGCATCGGCATCGTCATGCACGCCATCATCCGGGCCGTGGACCGCCTGGGATTGGACAAGGACGAAGTGGCTATGATCTCCGGCATCGGCTGCACAGGGCGGATGCCTGTCTACGTAGATTTTAATACCATGCACACCACTCACGGGCGAGCCCTGGCCTTTGCCACGGGCCTTAAGATGGTTAGACCTGAGATGAAGGTGATCGTCGTCATGGGCGATGGCGATGCCCTGGCCATCGGCGGCAACCATTTCATCCACGCGGCGCGGCGTAACATCGGCCTGACGGCCATCGTGGTCAACAACTCTGTCTATGGCATGACCGGTGGCCAGTACTCGCCCACCACACCTACAGGAGGACTGACCACCACAGCGCCCTACGGCAACGTCGAGCAACCCTTCCCCATCTGCGATCTGGCCCGGGCGGCCGGGGCGGCCTTTGTGGCCCGCAGCACCGTCTACCACGCCATAGAGTTGGATCGTCTCATCGGACAGGCCATTGAGAAGAAAGGCTTCTCCGTGGTCGAGGCGGTCAGCTACTGCCACACCACCTACGGCCGCCTCAACAGGCTGGGGACACCGGTGGACATGATGCGTTACTTGAAGGAGAACAGCGTCAAGGTGCGGGACCCCGCTGAGTGCGAGTTGAAAGAGCAGGAGGGCAAAATCGTACGGGGAGTGCTGGTGGACCGGGACATTCCAGAGTACACCGAGTTGTATGACCAGGTGATCGAACGCGCCCAGGCGGCGTAAATGGAAAGGGAGTAGAGACGATGCAAGAACGATACGAAATCCGTCTGGCGGGTGAGGGCGGTCAGGGCCTGATCCTGGCTGGCCTGATCCTGGCCGAGGCGGCGGCCATCTACGATGGCAAGAACGCAGCGCAGACCCAATCCTACGGCCCTGAGGCTCGCGGGGGGGCCAGCAAGTCGGAAGTGATCATCTCCGACGGCGAGATTGACTACCCCAAGGTCATCAAAGCCGATGTGCTTCTGACCTTGGGTCAGGAGGCCTGTGACAAGTACTTCCACGAACTCAAAAAGGACGGCATTCTGATCGTTGACTCGGTGAACGTGGAGCGGGTGCCGACGACGAGAGCTTACCAGGTGCCTATCACTCAACTGGCTGAGGAAGCCACCGGGCGGCGCATCACGGCCAACATCGTCGGCCTGGGCCTCCTGGTGGGGCTGACGGGCGTGGTCTCCCGTAAGGCGGTCGAGGCGGCGGTCAAGGCCAGAGCCCCCAAAGGCACCGAGGAGTTGAATTTGAAGGCCCTGGCCGCCGGTTTTGAGAAGGCGGAGGAGTTGAAAAGGGGGGAGTGGTAGTTGGGTGGCTGGAGGGCGACAGGTGGGAGGTCGGCAGATTGCGAAGGGTGAGCTGGATTTGAGACCCTACGCCGGGCGCTGGGTGGCTATCGTGGGGGGACGGGTGGCCGGTGTGGGGCGGACGGCCGAGGAGGCCCGCCGCCTGGCCAAGCGGAACCGGCCCAAAGAGGAGCCGCAGGTCCTTTTTGTCCCCGAAGGTGGACGACCGTGACCGGGCAAAACCTCGTCCCCCAGGGGTCCATGGCCGCGCGAGTGTGCTGTTTCCTGCAAAACCATTCCGTCAGGGCTTACCTGGTGGGCGGCTATGTGCGGGACCGGTTGTTGGGGCGGGAGAGCCACGACGTTGACTTTGCAGTCGTGGGCGACGCTTTGGGTCTGGCCCGGACGGTGGCTGACTGGATACGTGGCTCATTCGTACCCCTAGACGACGAACGCGGCACGGGGCGGGTGGTCACCCGCGACGAGCACGGCCAGCGACTGTTCGTTGATTTTGCCGTCTTGCAGGGCAAAGACATCACTATTGACCTCTCCCGGCGTGATTTCACCATAGATGCCATCGCTTTTGACATAAATGACCTCAGCCAGTTCATTGACCCCTACGACGGACGCGGTGATCTGGAAGCCGGGCTGGTGCGGGCCGTTTCCGAGGCGGCCTTCCGGGACGATCCGCTGCGCACCTTGCGGGCTGTGCGTCTGGCCGCTGAACTGAGCCTGCGTATCGAACCCCGAACAGAGGAACTGATACGGCGCGATGCGGGCCTGATCGCCGCTGTCTCCGCCGAGAGGGTGCGGGATGAACTGAGCAAGACCCTGGCTCAACCCGGCGCAGCCGACAATCTGCGCTATCTCGATGAGTTGGGCTTGTTAGGGGTGATCCTCCCCGAAACGGAGGGTGTGAAAGGGGCAGGCCGATTTGAGCGTTCCCTTGAAGTGGTCAGAGCGTTAGAGGACCTGTACGCCGTCATTCGCCAATCTCCAATCTCCATTCTCCATTCTGACCGTCTTTTATCCCATCTGTCCCAATTCACTTCCGGCGACCGGCAGCGCCTGGTTTTGCTCAAGCTGGTCGCCTTTCTGCGTGGTGGGGAGAGTAATCGGCGCAACAGTGCCGCCAGGCGGGTGGCCCTCACCCTGCGCCGTCTGCGTTTTAGCCGTGGAGAGGTGGACTTGGGCCGGGCCATTGCTGCCCACTGGGGGCGTCCTGGCCAGCTCAGGGCAGCGGAGGCCGTTACCCGGCGTGACGTCTACCGCTTTTTCCACGACACGGGCGAGGCGGGCCTTGACCTCCTAGTGCTCTTTCTGGCCGATCAGTTGGCTGTTCAGGGGATGAGCCCTGACTTGGATCAAATCGGCGCAACAGTGCTGTGGGAAGGGGATTTAACGTTCGCTGCTGCTCTCCTGCGGGACTATTACGAGCGTCACACAGAAGTGGTCTCGCCGCCCAAACTGATCAACGGAGATGATCTGATGGAGGCCTTTGGACTTGAGGAGGGGCCCAGGTTGGGTGAATTGCTGGAGGCAGTACGAGAAGCCCAGGCGGCGGGGGAGATACGGACCAGGCGGGAAGCCCTGGACTATGTAAAGAAGGTTTTGCCGTGAAAAGCTCTTTCAGGCGTTACCTGGTGGCCAGTTGGCGGGACGTGCGGGTCCTCTTTCGTAAGTTCCGCGTCTCGTTGCTGGTTTTCGCTGGTGTACTTCTCGTAGGAGCCATTATCCTGGATGGGCTCTATGCGCCCGGGACTGATCGAGACCTGTCTTTCTCTGAAGCCCTGTACGCCATTTTCACCCTGATCTTCTTCCAGCCGACCGTTGACTTTCCTGACGCCTGGTATTTGCAGCTCTTTTTCTTTGTTGTACCTCTGGTGGGACTGGGGGTGATCGCCCAGGGCGTCGTGCGCTTTGGGGTGACGCTTTTCGGCCGACGGACTGGAAGGAGGGAATGGCAGGTGGCGCTGGCATCAACTTGCAAGAATCACATCGTGGTCTGCGGACTAGGCCGGGATGGTTCGCGGGTGGTGGAACAGTTGTTAAAGTTCGATGAGGAGGTGGTGGGCATCGAACGCAACCCAGAGGGGCAGTTTGTAGAGTCCATCCGCGAGATGGGGGTACCAGTGATCATCGGCGACGCACAGAGGCGGGAGGTGCTGGTCGAAGCTGGCGTTGAGCGGGCTTGTGCCATCGTCATCTGCACCGAAGACGACCTGGCCAATCTGGCCATCGCCCTGGAAGCTCGCGAGCTCAAGTCAGACATCAGGGTGGTGATGCGCATGTTCGACGGGGAACTGGCCAAGAAGGTGGAGAAGGGCTTTGGCATCCACGCTGCTTTCAGCACCTCGGCCCTGGCCGCTCCCGCCTTTGCCGCCGCCGCCACCCAGACCCAGATCACCCATTCCTTCTACATAGATGACGAGCTCCTCAACGTCAGCGAAATCAAGGTCCAACCTGCATCTAGGTTGGTAGGCAAGAGCCTGGCTGAACTGGAGGCTGAGCTGGACCTCTCGGTCATTCTCTATAGGGGTTGCGAGGGAATAGACCTGCACCCCGACCCTCAGATCCGTCTGCACGGCGGCGACAGGATTGTGGTTTTTGCCTCGTTGGATGTACTGAACCGCCTTTCTCAGTCGAACAAGGCACAGGTCATCTAGGAGTTTCCCATGTACATTGCACATCGCGATCAGATCGAGCCGCTCCACCATATCCGCAACCTCAGCGACAAAGAGGTCATCCTGTTGGTGACCTGTGCCCCGGCCTGGACGCCCGGCTGCGAGGTGAGGGTCTGAAGCAGGGGAAAGGAAGTGTGCTATCAAGTAGGCTAATCCATGTTGTCATCGCGGATCTGTGACGAGGGTGGTTGCTTTTCCATGAAAGCTGTGCTATACTTCACAACAGGTAAACAAATGACAGTTGGAGGGCTCCCCACGTTCTCACAGCACCACAAACTCCCCAACGACCGATCAATAGAAAGGACAATCTCTTGAAATCAACTAACTTGTTCGTCAGTGGCATCCTGTTGGCTCTGGCCACGGTGGTGCTGATCAGTTGCGGCCAGGCCACGCCGACCGCTGTCCCCACTGACACACCTACGCCTGTCATAGAAGAGCCAACTCCGACGTCCTCTCCCGTTGTGGCCGCCTCTCCCACCGCTGCCCCATCCCCAGCGCCTACGATCTCGGTCATCCCTTCCATCACCGTCACCGTGGTGGCCAAGGTCAACAGTGTCGAGTTAAGTCGAGATGATTTTGAGCAGGCACTGGCTCGCGATGCCAAGCTCATTGCCCAACAGTACGGCATTGACTGGAATGACCCCCAGGCCCAGGGCCTTCTGCCCGAGCTCCAGCAGAATGTCCTCGACCGACTGATCTCTCAGGAGTTGCTGCGTCAGTTGGCTGAGGCAGAAGGGCTCACCCCGACGGAAGACGAGGTGCGGGCAGAGGTCGAAGCCACCAAGGCGCGGATCCTGGAGCAGGGACCCTTTGCGGACCTGAACGAGTTCCTGGAGAGCAGCGGGCTGACCGAAGCGGACATCGAGACGCTAATCCGTGACGGCGTGATCTACGACAAGATGCTCGACGCCCACGGTGGTCCGAAGGAGATGGAGCAGGTCCACGCTCGGCATATCCTGGTGGAGACCGAGGAAGAAGGCGATGCGGTTTTGGCCGGGCTGGAGGAGGGTGAGGATTTCGCCGATCTGGCTGCGGAATACTCTATAGACACGGGCAGTAAGGAGGACGGAGGCGACCTGGGTTGGTTCCCGCGCGGGGTGATGGTAGCCGAGTTCGAAGAAGTGGCCTTTGGTTTGGAAATCGGTGAGATCAGCGAACTGGTCAAGACCGAATTCGGATACCACGTCATTGAGGTGCTGGAGAAGGAGGTTCGCGAGCTGGAACCGCAGTTGCTGCAGGTGTTTCAAGAGAGAGCCTTCAACGAGTGGTTCGCCGAGCAGAAGGATTTGGCGAAGATCGAGCGGTTCGTCTCATTCGTGGAGTAGAGATCTGCTTCTCTGCCTATTTTGCCTGAGCATGTCTGGTGTGGTAAAGTAGCACGATGACTGAGCAACGCGCAAACACGTGGTTGGCAGCCTGGCGACAGACTGTATTGGATCATCTGCCGCGCAACCGTAGGGAGGCTCCGTGGCTGTGGATCCTGGCAGCCCAGGCTGAGACCGACCCCTCCCTGGCCCGCCGGATGGCCATCGTCGAGGTTCTGGGAGATGGTCGTCCGCATCCTGGCTCTGACCTGCGAGCAGCAGTTGAGAGTCGCCTGGGGGAGGGCTGCTTCGGCGCGCAGGCAGAGCAGACGTTGGAGGCTGACATCGTCGCCCTGCGTGCCTGGGGCATCCGCATCGGCCACAGCGACTCCCCGGAAGTGGAGGGCTACTACCTTAAGGACCCAGCGGTAGTGGCATCGCGTCAGCGCCTCTACGAGGAGGAACCGAATCCGCTGCAGATCGAGACCTACCGTGCCTGGGACAATGCTCGCAAGATGCGGAGCATGTTCGAGATGTTCGAATTCGCCCTCCACCAGGTCAGGATCGGTACCCGTTCACGTCACCCCGACTGGGACAACGAGCAGGTTGAGGCCGAGGTCCGCCAGCTGGTGACGGGGGTCGAGCCCGTTACGGAGTGACCATGATGGCGGATGTGCGACTCGAACAGAACCGGGCCTTCGGGGGGGTCATTGACATCCTCGAGGCTATGGGGATCGAGTACGTGATCTGGGGTGGGGTAGCAGCGATCATGTATGGTGAGCCCCGTTTCACTCGAGATATGGACGTCGTAGTGCGTCTACATGGCAACCAGGTGGATACCCTGGCCCGGGTATTGGAAGAGGACGGCTACTACGTCTCGGTCGAGGCCATCCGGGATGCGGTGGACAGGCACTTTTATTTCAACGTGATCCATATAGAGACCGGGATCAAGATTGACTTCTTTGTTGCCGGGCGCGACCCAATTCACGTTTGGGCTTTCAAGCACCGCCGGGTGAAGAACTTTGACGAGTTCCGCCAGGCCTCCTACATGCCGCCCGAGTCGGTCATCCTGACCAAATTGCGAGCCTATCAAGATAGCGGTTCCACCCGGCACCTGGATGACATCGAGGGCATTCTGCGCGTGTCAGGTCCGGAGCTGGATCTTGCCTACGTTGACCGAGAGGCGGCCCGGATGGGGGTCTTTGGCGCCTGGCGTGAGTTGCTGGAGAAGAGCGGGCCTACAGATCTAACCCAAAGTGGTAGTCTATAGCACGAGCGATTTGGACAGCTTGTTCTCGATTGCGCAAGGGCGTTTCCATCACCACCAGCAAATCTACATCGCTCTCCGGTATGGGTCTGCCGTAGGCGTAGGAGCCCAAGAGGATGATCTTCTCTGGACGGCCACCATCGTCTCACATCCTGGATGGCACGAAAGGTTTGAGAGGTCATCGTCTCCCACGTCAAGCGGCGGTTGGTTCTAGACTGACAATCACCCGCACGCCAGGCAGGTTGACCTCAATCTCGCGAACGTTGGCCGGCACAGCCATCCCGGGCAGTACAGACAGCACCAGCCGGTCACCTACAATGACACTTTGCAGATCCAAGGCACGCTCGGGCTGTTCTGCTTTGTCCAACATGGCAAAGACCAATTCGGCTGGGACTTTATCATCCAGGCTGGCTGGCCGATCAATAAACGCTCCTATCATTTGTTCCAACTCCGCATCATCCATCTCGCCAATCAACTTTTCAGGCATTGTGTTCACTGGATCATCCTCTTAACCGCTCCTCGTTGAGCATTGGCAGATGATCTGAGATGACTATAAAGGGGTGCTGTCGCTGTTTCCCTGGTACCGCAATTACACCCCCAGGCTACGCCTCAACTCTGCCAAACGATTCTCTTCCCATTGAGGGTATTCGTCAGGTTGGGCGAGGAATTCCTTCCAGGCGTCGTTGAGCAGGATCGGTATGTTGATGTTACCTGATGTCGGTGTCTGCTTGGTGAACGCTTTGAGCCTTAGCCCCGCGCACCCACGAACCACAGATTGAGCAAGGTTCTCCAGCAAGGCCATAGGATAACAGAACTCATAGTCTGGTGGCGTATGGTGGCCAGTTAGGGCCACGTAATCATTCCACCGTTGTTCAATTTGACGCGCATCGGTCTCCAACCTTAGCCGATCGAGCATCTTGACGATTCCCCACAGCCGGGCATCGTCGGATGGGTGTATGGTTTCTACGTCGTCAGGCCCCGGCCGGAAAATGTTGTCACTCAGGCTGCTGGAGCAGAGTCGCAAGTTGGCCCAACCGTAGGCGGGGCCAACCAGGTAAGTAGCGATCATATCGCTGGCAAATTCGGCCATCCATGCATCTATCCATTGCTCTTGCACCCGTTCAAGTATGACCTTGTACTGTGGTGGCTGCTGCTTGTTGCGGACGCGCTGTCCTTCTGTGGCAAAGTGAGCCTTCAGTTTCTCTTCAAACCGACCAAGCAAGTCATCCCGTCGTTGGTGAATCACCACATGACCTAATTCGTGAAACAGGTCTGGTAAGCCTAACAGCGAGTACTCTTCAAGCGCAGGCACCCCTAGCAGGTTGAAGTCAGGGTGTGACCAGTAGTAGTCTTTGCTGAGGGCGGACACAATGGGTACAGGGAAGGGGTATCGAATCTGCTTAGCAGCTTGGGACATCAAGGCGAAGAAATAGTGGTCAGATGGCCCATAACGCAGGACAGCAGGCACCGGAAACCATTCCAGAAGTTTGATCAATTGAGCACGAAGCCGGTAATCCCGAAGGTTGTTCGCCAAGAGTCGTGGCGTTCCCAGAGTGGGATCTGCCGTCAACTCCACGATCTCACCTTCGATCTGGGCAATCCAGTCCAGAATCTGGGTCACATACCCGGTCACGTCTGGATGGTGTTCTCTATCCTCCAACAGAGCGCAGAGCATCTGGCAGCGGTGCATAAGGTCATAGAACAAGCCGCGCAGGAAATCGTTCATTACTTTCTCCACATCCTGCGGAACACCTCTGCTGTATCCAGGCCTGCCGTCGCAGCCAGTTCGTCCAACAATTGGATATCTTCTTCACTAAGCTGTCTCCCATCTTGCAACAGCCGGTCTTTGACTGAGGCCAGGTCTTCGACATAGTGGGCCATTGTCCCTCTGTGGACTTGGCGAACTCGTTCCACGATGGATGCCGGAATGGACAGTTGGAGATGCTCACTAATCTGCTCAGGCATCGGGGCTAACTCGGCCAGCAATATATTCAAAATATCAACCAGATATTGCCGATAGGAGGTCATTTGCTCATCAGGAATATCTTGCCCTCCGGCCAAATCGTAGAATTGCTTCTTCAGAGCTACAACGGCCTGATTTAGCTCCTTGGCCAGGTCGGCACTTGCCTTGTAGTGGTGAGACAACGCTCCCAGGTCGCTCATTGTGTCTCCCTCCTTATCAACCTTTCAGTAGGTGGGAAAGCTGGCGGAAACGGTAACTTTCCCATTGTCTTCTTCATCCGGTTCGTCCTCATCCCCGTAGAGAGCTTTTTCCGCGTCTGATTCGGCGGCAATGGGTTCCAGGAAGTCGTCCGCCAGTTTGATGGTCAGTGGCAGACGGGCACATCGGTCAGGTGCGGCCCAGATCAACTGAGAAAGGGAGAAGGTATCTTCTAGAACCCAACGGATGTCTAAATCACCTTCTATGATGCAGGCATGTAGGGGCTTGGCAGGCAGATCAAAGGGCCAGCCAGTGTTGCATACGAACCCCTCGCGGCTGTTGTCCCGAGGAACGTAGTAAGCTCCAATGCGTGGATTTACTAATAAACCATCGGAGCGTTCTTCCACGATCCGTAGCCTGATGGCGCTTGTCTTGCGAATATCTACCACGCCTACAATCGCATCCGCAGTAAGAACCCCTTCACTCTTCAGTCGCTTCACAGCCTGCTGAATGCCTGCCTGCTCAGACTCATAGGTGCGGCCATCACGATGGATAATCAATGACTGTGGGCGGACTTCTAGCGCTATCAGGTGTGTATGCAGCGTGTCATACAGGATGGTTGCCATCTGGTTTCGGGTCAGTTTCTCTTTCTGCTTGGAAGGGAAATCCTCAAAGAAACATTGGCGGGCGTTCTGGAAGATGAACGTGAAGCCTGCAGTACCGTTGAGCACATCAATTCCTACGTAGGCTTCATAGTGCAAAGGGGTCTTCAATGCCCACGGCCACATACGGTTGACATTCAACAGGCCAAAGGCGGTGTTGCGCAGGTAGGAAGCAAATTTGCCCTTAAGGTCGGATTTGAGAGTGTAGACTGGCTGGTCATCGAATGTTTCCTGGTAATAGGACAGAATTTTGCGGGCCGTCGCGCATTGGAACTGTAGACGAGGCCAGAAGCAACGTTTCAGATAATTGTGTAGGTCTTTGGCGACATTCCCTGGCAAGATTAACAGAGCATAGCCCCGACTGATACGATTGGTCTGGACAGCATCTTCAAATGCTTTGACTTGCTGTCTCAAAGAGCGGGCCTGACGGTCGTCATAGAGCATCGGACTGGGTTGATACTCGTATGGGGAAAACCGTTGAAGAGTCTTTCGGAATTCTTCCTGAAAATGCTTACTAACGCTGCGGGGCAGACTTTGGGGGATAAATATGTACTGGGCAGGAAATTCTGATACCCCCAATAGCCCTATATCTTGGGATGCAAGATATTGTAACCTGGTGGAGCCAAGTTCTTTAACGTCAATGCCATCGTCTTCACGATGCCGCTTGACGTGCAGGACAGTATCATGCCCAAAGCGCTGATCTGGGACTGGGAAGTACCTTTTGGGAACCGTAAAAGGCGCAGGGTTAACCTGAATCCGGATATCGCCTAGATAAACTTCTCCAAAGAACCGCTTAACAATTTGAGTAATTTCGCGGAAACGGCTGGCCGGGTCCCTCGCTGAATGCGGGTGGATAGTCTTGACTCTGGGATCGTCGGTTGGATACAGCAAGCGGCATAGGGCAGCAGCGCCGTAACGCTCCTTCTCGCTGCCTGGGTAGCGGTAAAGGATCGCGGGGCTATCCGGGTCCAACGTTTGGATGTAGTCTGGCCATGGCTTACTGCATTGGTTGCGTGTATGGTCATAGACGGTACGAATTTCATCAGTTCGTTCGTCCTTGAATTTCTGCTCGCTGATGGAATTACCTGTCAAGCCACGTAACTGGATACGGTACCAGCGATGACCGAACTGATAGAGACAATGACGCAGACGAAAATCGTTGAGGTTGCCTCCTTGTGCTCGCTGAAGAAGGAACATAGTGTCCGCATACTTGTAGGTCAAATCTACCAGCAGGAACATCCTCGCATTATCCAGGGCTACCACCATGTGATAGAACCCGCCGAAGATATCCACCTCGCGATCTGGCTCTGAGGCATTGAGAGGGCTCTTACGGAAGTAGGTTCGCCCGGAGCCCCACAAATCGTTGTGACGCATGAGAGGCGTTCGGAAAGCGTATTGAAGGAAGCTGAGGGCGATGGGAAGCGAGTTGGAGTTCAAGCAACCGAGGTCAAGCCGCTCAGTCTGATCGTAAGGCACGAGGGTTGCCACATGGGGTGTCAGAGGTTGTTCTAACCGGGGCTGAGCATCAGCCGGCACGGCGACGCAATAGTGACCCGCCCGGTGAGTAAGAGCGGCCGGTGCTTGCAACTCGTAGGCCAGGTTTTTAGCCAAGAGGTGGACATTCTGGTCAAAGCAGTCCGGCGGCAAGCCAATAATCTTAAAAAGTCGGTAGTCGCAACTGAGTTCCGTCAGATTCCTGATCTGGAATAGATTCAAGTGGTGGTAGGTCACGGTATACCTCCTGACAAAGCTTCCTGAAGTTACAGTACTGACAGGATCGGAAACTGCGTGCTGGCTCAAAGTCCTCCAAGGACTGGCTCTCCCATTTGTGATCCCCGACCAAGTCTCGGATGGCCGTGATACTGCGGTAGATGAAATCCTCGGTATCCTGCAACCGTCCCGCAGTGATCGTGTGCAGAGTGAAAGTATTCTTCAGCAGGTTGACTTCTTTGGCGACAATATCCTCCGGACGAATTCGGGGCCATTTGCGAGTCACACTCAGAGCATAGACCATTACTTGGCGAAAGTAATCGCTAGTGTCATCGGCAGAGACCTTCCAGTCAATAATCACTGGATGCCCCATTGCGTTGAAGAACAACAGGTCCAGTTTAGGCGAGATCATGATAGTATCCAGAGCGAACGGAAAAGTCTGCTCACAGTAGAGGTCGCGATGATTGCGGATCTCCTCAAGAAGGCTCTTTTGTTCAAGCAGGTTCATGAAACAGTTGCGAATAGTGTCTAAGACTTGTTGAAGCTGAACTTCGCTGATCTCTTGGCTGTACTCGTGGCCATACAATGCAGCGTAGCGAATGCCGGCTGCCTTCTTGGTTAGACCTGGCGTGCGATACTCCTGCTGGCGTGAGAAAGTGAATTGCTGGCGTGCCATGTCCAAGGTGGAATCTATGACTGCAGCCGTGTCTAGCTCTCCGCCGGCCTTTAGTTGCCGTACAAGGAATTGGCTGATGCCGTTGTGGACAACCGCACCTTGCCATGCCGCAAAACCCTGTAGCTGCTTGAGCGTGTACGCCTCGCGTCTCAACCGGTCCTTGGCCCTAGGAGATGCTATAATCTGGCTGAAGAGATACTGACGTTGACATCGGCGGAAGATGTTGTGGGCAGAAATGGACCATTTCATGGATGGTCACTGCTCCCGTTTGTTGGCTTGGATTTGTTCAATGTAGTGCTCAATCTTCTCCCAATCCTGGGAGCTTAACCCCTTAGCTCGGCGTAGGATGGCAGGGATACGGATGTCGTGGGTAATAATTGGTTCCAAGTCCTTTGGCGCTCTGCCAGCCAAAACCATCAGTTCATCCTTGTCAGCCCCCAGCGCCAATGCCAGACGCTCGATGACTTTCTCAGAAGGTGGGGGAACCTTCTCGGCCTCAATCTTACTGATGTAACCTACGTCAATAGACACCTGTGCAGCAAGCTCTCGCTGAGTTAGCTGTTGCTGGGCTCGTAGCTCCTTAACACGCTTACCGAAAGATGGCTTTGCCATTCATATGTCTCCACGTCTTGACCCCTACTATTGAATTTGAATTCAACTTCTATTTTACTCTAGAATAACTAACTTGTCAAGGAGAAGCTTACACGGCTGTACAAGACTGGTCTCAACGCGCTCAATCTTCTTAATGCCGCTGCAGCGACACCACTGAGGCCGCAGAGGTGACAGCCAGGGTCAATGCCCCAAAGAGAAAATCACGCCATGAATCGCGCCTTTTCTATTGAAATCGCGCCATTCGTTAGTTCCTTTCCCTCATTTATCATCAGCCGTAGTGCTTCAATCTGCCGCTCGTTCAGGCCCAGGGCCCGCAGGTCGGTCACCCGGCCCGTAGAAGGTGACAGCGAAAAAGGTAGCTCTCGATTAGTATAATCCAGAACTACCATTTTGTAAGTCGGGTGGCTGGGCTACCCGTCTCAGCTGGATTGCAAATCCCAGCGGGAGCGATCTGTGATCTACCGAGTCTCCAGCGGCGAGCCCAGCCCCATGGCCTTGGCCTTCTCCAGCACCAGCGAGGCGATGGCGGCGTCCTGCACCCCCACCCCGGTCAGGTCGCAGATGGTGATCTGAGTCTCGTCCGTCCGGCCGGACACCCGTCCGATGATCAAGTCACCCAGCTCTCCAGTCACATCGTCAGCGCTGATCACCCCCGCTTCCACCGCGTGGTGAATCTCACCCAGGCGCAGGCATTGGCTCAATCGGTCGGCGATGATGATGTCGGCGCGGGCCAGCACGCCGACGTCCAGCTCTTGTTTGTCCGGCGCGTCAGAGCCCACAGCGTTGATGTGCACCCCGTGCGGCAGCCATCCCGCCCGGACCAGCGGTTCCCGGCTGGGGGTTGTGGTGATCACCAGATCGGTGTTCCGCAGGGCAGCCTCAATGTCCGGGGCGACGGTCACGTCCACCTCCAGTTCGGCCACCATCTCGCGGGCGTAGGCCTCGGCGTGTTCCCGGTTGCGGCTCCACACCGCCACCCGTCCGGTCAGCTCCCGCACGACGGCCAGAGCTCGCAACTGATAGCGCGCCTGGGCCCCCGAACCGATGATCGTCACCTTGTCCAGCACGGGATTGGCCAGCCAGTTGGCCGCCACCCCTCCGGCTGCTCCGGTGCGCAGGTCGGTCAAGTAACCGTTGTCCAGCAACAGTGCCGCCGGGAAACCGGTGGTGGCGTTAAAGGCCATCATCAGGCCGGAACTGGAGGGCAACCCCTTGGACGGGTTCTCCCAGAAGCCCGTGGCTATCTTGAAGACGGCGTAGGGAGCGCCCTGGATATGAGCGCCTTTGACATGGATTTCGCCGTTGACCTCAGGCACTTCCAGGCCGATCACATTGGGCAGCCGAGCTTCGCCCCGGGCCAGAGCAGCGAAGGCTTCTTCTATCGCCTTCATCGCCTCGGGCATAGAGACAGCCTGTCGGATTTCGTGCTCGGTCAAGACCAGGATAGACATGGGTATTCCTCCCTTCTCTCTTGCGTTTTCTGCGTTAACCTCCCAGTTCAACGATCAATTGATGGATACGGTCCAGTCCCGCCCGCAGATAGTCCGGCGGCAGGCCGAAACTGATCCGCAAGTGGTGGTCGAGGCCAAAGTGGTCACCGGGCACGATCAGGACACTCTTCTCATGTATGAGCCGATTCACCAACTCGGTGGAATTGACGTCCAGGTGGTAGCGCACGAAAGCGATGGCTGCTGCCTGAGGGGGTACCACGGTGAACGTTCCTTCGTGTTCCTCCATCCAGGCGTCGAGGATGGGGTAGCCGCGGCGGATGTAGTCGCGGGCGCGCTGGATAAGTCGTGGGCGCACCTCGGGCGACAGGGCGATAGCTGCCAGCTTGTTGGACAACATGGTGGCGCCGATGGTGGTGTATTCGTGGCGGGCCCAGATCTCATCCACCGTGTCCGCCGGTCCCACCACCCAGCCGATGCGCAGGCCAGGGATGCCATAGGCTTTGCTCAGGCTGTTGTGGGCCAGCACCTTGTCGTAACGACCCCAAAAGGAAGGCGTCTCGGTGTCGGTCAGCCGCTCGGCGCCGCTGTACACCTCGTCAGCCAGGATCCATGCCCCAACCCGGTCGGCAGCGGCTACGATAGCATCCATCTCAGCCTCGGTCAAAATGTAGCCGGTGGGGTTATCTGGATTGCAGACAGCGATGAGTTTGGTCTTCTCGGAGACAGTGTCGTTCAACTCGTCCAGGTCGAGGGCCCAACCCTGTTCCTCTTTGAGGTTGAAGGACTTGACTCGGAAGCCCAGGTTGTAGGCGATGCCCCAGATTTGCATGTAGTTAGGCAGCATCATCACCATCTCTTCCCCTGGCCGGAGGATAGTCTGGGGGGTGATAAAGTTGGCCTCAGCACAGCCCACGGTGACCAACACGTTGTCAGGGGTAGCGCCGGGGTAAAGGGCGGCGATCCGTTCCCGCAGCTCGATGACCCCGTTGGCCTGGGCGTAGCCCAGTTCGGTGGACAGCAGTTCTTCGATCACCGCCGGGTCATCCACCAGTTCGCGGACTGTCATGGGATGAACGCCGCTCTCCGACAGGTTGTAATCAACGACGTTCTCCCATTTGGACATCATCCGTTCCATCAGGAAAGGTTGAAAGCCAGCTTTCTCTTCAGCAGTCATAGTCGGTCTCCTTAAAGTTTGAAATTTGCCACGCCATGTCCCCAGCAGGCTTACCATTTAGCTCACGCTGAGGGCCTGCTGAAGTCATGGCATCGCCGGCGTTGACGCACAGGTTGGCCAACACCTGGCTCCTCAGCTATTATATCACATCTATGTCTGTAAGGCTAGGTGGATTGATGGCTCCTCTCGGACAGGGTCCAGTTGTTGTCTCCTGAGGTCCGGCGGGGGGCGA